>Ga0315912_10005818_pt1 | contig 11222 bp, 3 predicted proteins | sample VfabasoilMG_FD_204469 | JGI IMG/M metagenome (GOLD analysis project Ga0315912, IMG submission 204469) | Garden soil microbial communities collected in Santa Monica, California, United States - V. faba soil | ecosystem: Environmental > Terrestrial > Soil > Garden | place: USA: California...
CCACCACACCATCGTTGGTAAAGGTTGGGCTGGACACCGACAAACTCGAACCCGGCGCGCCGCTCAGGACGCCCGTCACGGTGACATCGTTGGTCAGCGTCACCGGACTCCCGCCCGACACCGGAATGGATAACACCGCCGCCGCGCCGACGTTCACCGTGCCGCTCAGCGCGCCGCCATACACCACAGTGGTGTTGGAAACCACATTCAGCGGTGCGTAAAACTGAGCCGATGGCGCGGAATACAAGTCCACCGCGCTTTGGGTCTTAAGCGCATTCACCCCATTCGTGCTGGTGAACGTGCCATAGTTGCTGAATGAACTCCCTTTGAACGTCAGGTCACTGCTTAATTGCACAATCGTCGAAGCTGAGTAAATGTAGATCCAATTTGGACCCCAAATCCCATTTCCAGAAACGGTTTGGGTCGTTGTGCCCTGAAAGTAAACAACTTGTGTGCCCGTGATCGTCCCGCTATTGGTGACACTGCCATCAACTTTCAGATCACCCCCAGTCGAAGTCGAAAGGGTTAACGTACCACTATTGCCGATGGTCAAGTCTCCGGGGACAACGCGATAACTACTGCCGGTGAATTGAACACTACTGGTGGCTATGTCAACATTGGAGGGGACGCCCGAACCACTAGCAGCCCCTGCGGCCCATTCATCTGCAGCGTTATAACTACTGCCGGTATTGTATTTAAGTGTCGAACCAGAAGCGTAGGTCAGCGTTCCATTCCGAGTGACGAACCCGCCCGTATTAATTTGCAAGATCGCCGCAGAAGTGAGGGTGAGGGTTTTGCCAGTCGAAACGACTACCCCATTGGTCGTCAAAAGCGTACCACTGACCGAAAGGTTCGCATTCAGCGTCAAGCTCGCGGATGAATTATTCGTCACATCGAAATAACTCGCATCACTGCTCAGAGTCAGGGAGGTGCGGGTTTCGACGCTGGTCTGGTTGAAGGGCGGCGTGCTGGTGCCGTCGCCCGTGGAGGAAATCGTAAAGTAATAGTTGAAGGTGGGGGTGCTCGAGCTATTGCCACTATAGTTACTGGCAGGGAGTTGGTCGTAAACGTAATAGGGCGTGGCCTCGCTCGCCTGGTACCCAAACCAGTTAAACGCTGAGGGTCGCCCACTCAAGCCCGGCAATGCCGACCACTTCAAACGCATTTCGCGATTGGTGCCCGACGATGAGCCAAAAGAAATATCGGACGAGTTTGTGTTGGCGCTCCCCCAACCACCTGAGCCATCCCGACTCTTGAATTCAATATAACTGGCCCCAGAGTCCCAATACACTCTGGCATCGGCGCGAAAGGGGAGGGTGGGAGTAGTGCTCCAATCGGTTGTGCCGGTCAGGTTGCCGTTGGAATTACTGCCCCCCGAAACTGGAGTTTGTGGATCAAGGTCAAGATAAATATAAACTGGTTCATCCTGCCCCCCACTGGTTTTAGCGATATAGAGATAGGTGTCATCCCACGTCAGATACCACTCGCCAGAATTATTATTGGAATATTCGGAGGCCGAGATGGTCCCATTTTGAGTAGGAGTGGCATGTTGGGCCAACGCCGGTTGAACACTGGTCAGTAGGGCAACGGCTAATAGGGTGAGCGTGGGGATGAATTGACGTCGGGACATGCTTCACCTAGATGTATGAGGCGCAATGATTTGCGCCGAACGTAAACGGGCGGGTGTTATTATAGAGGGGAGAATCACTAATGGATTGATAATACCATTAAATATTCTGATTTTAACCAACACACCAGTATCACCGCCTAAGAATGTCGCGCCAGAGCTGTTCAAAGTTAGGCTAGTGACATCGCTGGTTGCGTCATACCCTATATCGTAATCACCACCCTGAGGGCGCGCATCACCTTCATAAATCTTCGGTCAATCAACCGCGCTGTCGTGTTGGAATCTATTCAGCCTAACACACTCGCCAGTGCCGAATTGCGCTTTGTTTATACGCGCCCATAAAATTTCCCTATTTCCAACTCCTAAACGATAATATATTAGCCGTTCAATCCAATTTCATTCTCACCTTCGGAGGTCAAAATGCCGGACAAGACCGTTAAGGGGCTGCAGTTACTTAATGTTTTGTTCATCTTTGCCCTAGTCAGTGCCTGTGCCGGCGCTCCTGCCGCTCCTACCCTTGCCCCCACCTCCGCGCCCACGCTTCCCCCACCTACTTCGCCTCCTACCCAACCACCACCTACTCAAGCACCTACCCAAGCCGTTGGCACTGGCATTTCAAAAATTTGTCTCATCGTGGGTGTAGCTGGTATTACTGGTTTCAATGGTTACTCGTACCAAGGTATGCAATCCATCGCTAAAGAATATGGTATTGAGAGCGTTTACTTTAGCGTGCCAGAAACCGCGCCCACCCTCCAACCCTGCTTAGATAGCAAAGCCCAAGTGATTGTGACGGCTGGCTTTGCTTATGTTGATGCCACCCTCGCTAGCGCACAGGCCAACCCAGAGATTTATTTTGTTGGCGTTGACCACTTTGTGAACAATGGCCCAAAGAATCTCGTTGGCATCCAGTCCCGCGATGATGAAGCCGGATTTTTAATGGGCTATTTAGCCGGTTTGGTCACACAGTCCAATGTCGTCGCCGGCGTCTATGGGCCAGATTATCCGGCGCTAAAACGCTTTCGGAATGGTTATGAACAAGGTGCTCGCCTCGCTGGCACAGAAGCCAATAAGCCTATCAAAACGCTGGGCATCTATCTGCCAAACTTTACGGATGCGCCCGGCGGTGAAGCGGCGGCGAAAGATTTTGTGACGCAAGGCGCCGATGTGTTTTTTGGCGCGGCGGGTCTTGGCGGGACCAGTGCACTTAAGTATGCTGTCCAACAGCAGAAACACGTCATCGGCGTAGACGAAGATGAGTATTTTTCCACCTTCGAAGGGGGTAAGGTAGCGGGCGCCAACTATCTCATCAGTAGCGCCCTGAAGCGGGTGGATGTAGGTGTCTATGATATGCTCAAAGTATTGGTTGAAGGCCGATTGAATGAGTTTCCCGGAGGCGGCAACTATGTCTTAAGCACCGCCAACGGCGGTATTGGTTTTGCTGGCCCACACGATGCCGATATTCCGGAAGAGGTCTACGATAAAGTCGTGGACGTGAGCACCCGGCTCGCAGAAGGCAAAGTGGCGACTGGGGTTGACCCCACCACTGGCGATCTGCTCAAACCTTAACTCTGATCTACTAATCCGATCACTTTAAGAGACCCGTCAGGGGGCGTAGCTAAATGCTCTGAGTTTCAGACTTTGGCGCGCGTCCTTCTGACGGGTTTTGTGGTTTACGGCACGAGTAGTTCTACGCCCTATGCCCGGCAACGAGAAGGCCGCTCCCTCTATTGTTCCCCCCAAAAAACATAAACGGCCACGCCTGCGGTTAGGGCTGATCCTCAATGTGTATTCGGTCATGCTCGTAGTGATACCGATTGCCATTATCGTCGCCCTAGCCTCGGCCTTGTTTGAACGCCAAGCCCAAGGGCAGGCCGTGAATCAAATGGAAGCGTTAGCGGAGGCCGAGACGCAAGAAATCCACCGTTGGCTACAAAATAGCGCCGTGACGCTAAAACTGATTCTGACCAACCCCGAAGAACATCGGAGCATGGAAGAGATTTTGCTGACATTGGGGTTTATCGGCCCCAAAGGGGTGAAGGTCACGAATTTTTTACAAGAGCAATTAGACTTACAAAACTCTTTTGAGGAGCTGTTCCTGTACAACCTAGAAGGCGACATCCGCATTTCAACCACTGCCGACCAAGTGGGCCTGAATATAAAAGAGCAAGGGCAACCTTATTTTGAAGCGAGCGTGAGCGATGATTATCTACAACCGCCCTATTTCGACGCGGCCCGCGGCAGGTTTCAAAGTGTGGTCGCACAGCCCATCCGAAACACTGACGGTAATATCGTGGGGGTCTTAGCTGGGCGGTTGAGCCTAACTGATTTATCGCGCATCATGGCACGGCGCGTGGGGCTGGGGGCCACCGGCGAAATTTATTTGATCAGCCGCTCTCAAAGCAGTTTCGTCACCCCCAGCCGTTTTGAGACGTATGCGCCCACCCAACCCATCCATAGTATGGGGATTGATCAAGCCTTAAACGAGATCAATGGTTCAGGGTTTTACACTAACTACCGGGGCCGAGCGGTAATTGGCGTTTATCGTTGGTTGCCGGAACTGCAAGGCGGGATGATGGCCGAAATCGAAACAGCGGAGGCGTTGCAGACGGTCAGCGTGGTGCAAAACTTAAGCGGCGTACTCTCTTTCGTGGCGGCCCTGGTGGCGGTGAGTATTGGCGTCGTGGTCACGGGCTGGATCACACGCCCCATCACCCAACTCACCGATGTTGCTATTCGCGTGAGCGAAGGTGATCTGTCTACGCGGGTCGCGGTTCAATCGCACAACGAATTGGGATTGTTGGCGGCCACTTTTAACAGCATGTTGGAGCAACTACATAAATCTCTACTGGAGCTGGAAGCCCAAAACGCCGAAACGACCGAACTAAACAACGAACTCCATCTCGCCAAAGACGAACTGGAACAACGGGTCCAAGAACGCACGTTGGCGCTGGCGCAGTCCAATGACCAATTGCGGCAGGAAATCGCTGAGCGAAAATTGACCGAAATTGAACTAAAAAAAACGAAAGAAATCGCCGAAGAAGCCAATCGGCTGAAGTCGTATTTCCTGGCGAATATGTCGCACGAGCTACGCACACCACTCAACGCTATTATCAATTTTGCCTTTGTGCTCAATCAGGGCGCAGAGGGCGATCTCACCGACGGCCAAGCGGATTTGCTCAAGCGCATCGAGGAGGCCGGTCGGCATCTGTTGGGGTTGATCAACGATATCCTCGACTTGGCGAAATTGGAAGCTGGCCGGATGGAATTGTCGTTTGAGCCAGTGAATTTACGCGACTTGATTACGGGCACGCTCTCAACCGCTCAGGGGCTTGTGCGTGGCAAACCGGTCGAGCTCCGGCGCAACATCCCCGATGACCTCCCCTTGGTGCGCGCTGACCCGACCCGGGTGCGGCAGGTGCTACTGAATTTACTCTCCAATGCCGCCAAATTTACCGAGCGTGGTTATATCCTAGTGTGCGTGGTGGTCGAGGGCGAGTGGGTCACACTCAGCATCCAAGACACTGGGGTGGGCATGAGTCAAGAGGATATTCCTAAAACCTTCATTGAATTTGTACAATTGAATGGCGATCTGACGCGCACCACTGGTGGCACAGGGTTAGGTCTGCCGATCAGTAAGCGCTTTATTGAAATGCACGGGGGGCGCATGTGGGCCGAGAGCCAGCTTGGAGTTGGTTCTACTTTTTTCTTCACCCTGCCCAGCTTGTCTCAGTCTGAGGAGTTGCCCACAGACTAGGCCCCCTTAAAACTTGTTTACCCCTCGTTTTTTTAGCGCTATCACTTACATCATCGGCTAGTGCGAACTCTACAGAAACAAGTCGCCCGTTATTACTTAATGACCTCGAATGACTCAACTGAAACAACCAATTCATCATGATTCACATTCAATAAATGATCAAGCCGAATGTATATAGGATAGCCGAATTGTGCATCATAAGTTACCTCAATAATCTGGGATTCATTATCAATAGCTCTCTGGAGCACTTGAAAAAGCATTTCGATGGTTTGATACTCTTCAAGGTACTGGTTATCATCTGAAACTGCCTCGAAAGTAGGCACTTTATCAAAGACAACAATGGAAGCCGGATTCAACTCGCCATCGCCCGTAGGCGGCATAAAGGGCGGGCAATAACAAATCCGAGTAACCTTAAACTTGTAATGTCGAGGCCCATTTTCTTTCCAAAGGTCCTGATGTTGCATTAAGTCTATTTGATGTGAGGCTAAAAACTGAGCCTGATCGGCACCTCGATCCCACGAAAGGAAAGGCGCGGTTAGGAGTATGGGACAGATCACACCCATCGCCACCGCTGCTAACCGCCGTTTGCCCTTTAACGCGATACCCAACCCGATTGCTACTAAAATCGCTACAGTTATCGTCAACCAGGTTATCTTTAGCACTGCCGACACCGGTATCACATTAGAAGGGGGAGCAAAGACTATTACTGGAGCAATCTCCAAAGCCGTAATTAACCATGCACCACTAACACACATTAAACTCAAAAAGAGTTTCACGGGTGAAATCTTTTGAGCCAAACCAGTATAGATGAGCCATCCTGAAATCCCGATGAGGATAGCTGGGCTCAGAAAGCCCAAAAGAGCTTGTATTTCTAGGGCTAGCATTTTCTTCTCATGTTTTGTGAATTAGCAAATTAAGCCACCCAACAATCTAATGTGCTTCAAGTCACGCCCCACGCTTTCCTCCGAACTGAAGGAAGGCGTGGGGCGGTTTGTTTAAGCAGGTCTTTTAAGCGGAATGCCCAGTGTCAGCGCCGCAACAGTGGCAAGTATAGCTCGTACTGTCCGGGCGCTAACACAGCGAACTCGGTGAGGTGATCGAGCGAAAGCCCAAGCGTCTTGCCATCGGCGCTGATCGTCACCGGGAGACGCACCCATTCTAGGGCGGTCGTGTCCCAAAAGTAAACGGCCAAGCGGGCTAGGTTGCGATGCACGATCTGCGCGTCAGTTAGGTAAATCGTCAGCGTGAATGGGGTAGTGAACTGCGTGACCGGTTGCCCAGTGTTGATATCCACGGCCACGATGGAGAACGGCCCATCGCCGATGTAGTTTAGCCCGGCGGTGATGGATCGGGAATTCGTCGCGCTGAGCGTCAACGAGATCGGCCCGGACACTGCACCGGAGGGGAAGTTCAAGGTGAGGGTAAGCCCCTGAAGCGTGTGGGTGAACACCCCACCGGATGGGGAGATGACTGTAGCAATCGGCGTGCTGGTGGCAGTGGCCGTCGCTGTTGACGTCGGTGTGCTGGTGGGCAACGTGCCGGTCGGCGTTGGGGTCGCAGTCTCCGTCTCGGTTGCAGTCGGCGTGTTGGTGGGCAAAGTGCCAGTTACCGTTGGGGTCGCAGTCTCCGTCTCAGTTGCAGTTGGCGTGTCAGTGGGCAAAGTGCCAGTTACCGTTGGGGTTGCGGTGGCCGTCGCTGTTGATGTGGGTGTGGTGGTGGGTAGTGTGCCAGTTGGTGTCGCCGTCATGGTCTCCGTCGCAGTGTCAGTTGCCGTGGACGTCGGCGTGCTGGTCGGTAACGTGCCCGTTGGCGTCGCCCTTGGAGTCTCAGTCTCAGTCGCGGTAGATGTCACTGTGGCGGTCTGCGAAGCGGTCGCTGTTGCCGTGGGCGTGCTGGTCAGTAGCGTGCCCGTTGGTGTTGCGGTCGCAGTATTCGTTGCAATAGAGGTGGGCGTGCTAGTTGGCAGGGTGCCGGTTGGCGTCGCCGTTGCCGTCTCGGTCTCAGTCGCAGTAGATGTTGCGGTCGCGGTCTGCGAAGCGGTCGCCGTTGTTGTGGGCGTGCTGGTTGGTAGAGTGTCAGTTGCCGTCGCGGTTGAAGTCTCAGTCGGCGTTGATGAGGGTAACGTGCTGGTCACTGTCGTCGTAGGTGTTGCGGTCGAAGTTGCCGTGCTGGTTGAAGTCGGCAAAGTACCCGTGGGCGTGACGGTCGGTGTTGAGGTCACTGTCGGGGTCGCCGTTGAAGTGGGTAATGTGCCCGTCGCAGTCGCTGTGTTGGTGGCAGTGGGCAACGTCCCAGTCTGAGTTGGTGTCGGCGTGCGCGTCGCAGTCACTGTGCTGGTCGCGGTGCGTGTCGGGGTATCGGTGGGCAAGGTCCCCGTCACGGTCGGCGTCGCAGTTGAAGTTGCTGTTGGAGTCGTGGTGGCTGTTGCTGTATGAGTGGCAGTAGGCAAGGTGCCGGTCGGGGTTGGTGTCGGTGTCGGCGTGCGCGTCGCGGTCGCGGTGTGTGTCGGGGTATCGGTGGGCAAGATCCCCGTCACGGTCGGTGTCGCGGTTGAAGTTGCTGTTGGGGTCGTGGTGGCTGTTGGGGTCGTGGTGGCTGTTGCTGTGTGAGTGGCAGTGGGCAAAGTGCCGGTCGGGGTTGGCGTTGCCGTGCTGGTCTGCGATTGCGTAGCGGTAGCCGTCGCGGTTCCGGTCGGAGTGGGTGAAGGGGTGGCGGTAGGTGTTGGAGTTGAGGTGGGTGTAGCGGTCTGCAAAGGTGAAATCGTTACGTTAGTTGTGGCCGTGAGACTCCCAGCGCTGTTGGTCGCAGTAATTACAGCTGTATAGGCGCCCTCGGCGCTATACGTATGACTAATCAAGGTTGACTGATCATTCAGTACCGCGCCATCCCCAAAGTCCCAGGTGTAAGTGAAGTTGTTGCCATGCGCCAGGGTAGCGGTGAAGTACGTCACGCCGCCGATGGTGGTTGGGCTAGAGTTGGCGTCGCTGAGGCTGGCCGCGTCGCTGGTTTCGTCATAGCCAATATCGTAACCGCCGCCCTGTGGGCGTGTATCGCCGTCATAGTCGGTGGTGACATCAGCATTGGCCCCGGCATTAAGGGCGTCGCTGCCCGCCCTCAAGTGATAATCATCATTATTTGGATCGGCAAAGGCCACTGTGCCAGTCAAACTATTGCCGCCACTGGTGATGACGCCGCTATAGGGCGTGGTGACAGTGCTAAATAGGTTGTAGTTTTCACCGACCACCCCGCCCGTATTTTCAATCCCTACCGTGTGGCTGGCGATAAGGGTGTTGGTGATATTCACCGTGCCGGTCGTCACTTCCACTGCCGCGCTGCTCACCAGCGAGGGACTCACAATCGTAGTGTGAACCAGGGTCAAGGGTTGGTCAAACCGGTGGGAGATGGCCTGCCCGCCCAAGGCGGCGCTGTTGCCCGCTAGGAGGCTATTTTCGATGTAAACCGGGCCGGAACTGAAATAAACGCTGACGCCGCCGCCGCGCGCTAAGGCGCTGTTGTTCACTAGCGAAACACGAGTCAGGGTCAACCCACCGTCATAGACCATGATCGCGCCACCACCATCATCATTGTAGCCCTGCGCCTGATTATTGGTGAATGAAGAGTCAATAACCGTCACCTGCGCCGCAGGATCATCAATCTGAAATGCGCCACCGGTACCGAGGCCCGCGCCACTATCGGCGACATTGTCCTGGAAGGTAGACGCCTGGAGCGTGGTGAGACCCTCAAAATAAGCGCCGCCACCGCCGCTCGTAGCCAGGTTATCAATGAAGGTCGTCCCCCTTAAGGCGGCCATGTTGTAGAAGTCGGCCCCACCCCCGTACTGGGCGGTATTGCTAATAAAGGTAGTGTTGGTCACATTCGCTGCGCCGACAAAGGCTGCGCCGCCCCCATCCCCGTTGGCGGTATTGCTGATAAAGGTGGTTCCGGTAACGCTGGCAGTGGACTTGAAGTACGCGCCGCCAGCGTGATGAGCGGTATTGCTGATAAAGGCGGCGCCAGACAGGCGGGCAGCGGCGTTGAAGTACGCGCCCCCGCCGTCGAAATAAGGAGTTGTGTTGCTGGTAAAGGTTGTGTTCGTCAGTATAGCTGTGCCGCTGAGGTAGGCGCCGCCCCCATAAGCAGCGCCGAAGAGTCCTGTGACCTGGTTGTTATAGACCCTGAGATCGGTCAACGTGATAGCGTCAGCAGCATACAGCCCCGCGCCTGGCTCATTACCGACATAGCCGCTCGTGAGCGTCAAGCCTTCGAGCGTGGCGGCCACGCTGGCGCTGATAACGCGCCCACCCGCTGAAGCATCCAGCGTGGTGGCATTGGCCGTCAAATCTTGCGTCGTCCAGTTCGTGGTGGTATACCCACCGCGCAAAGTCAACGTTTGGGTGATCAGCGCCACCTGCGTCGAGCCAGCTTGCGTCGTCACGCCCGCACAATAACCAGCGATCTTTATCACATCCCCTGCGCTGGCCGTTGCGAGCGCCTCCCGCACCGCGCGGGCGCTGGCGCTGGCATAGACGGTCGCGCCATCGTCGGCAGTCGCGTAACATTGCGCCCCATACGGCGATTCGGCGTAGCCGATGTCGAAACCTCCGCCTTGCGGGCGCGCCGCGCCAAAGTAATCGGTGGTGATGCCCGCATCCACACCCGTGTTCACCGCATCGCTGGAGGCCGTCAACGTGTAGTTGGTTGTGTCGTAAAAGGCTGCTGTGCCGGTGAGCGAGTTTGCTCCGATTGAGATGACGCCGCTATAGGGCGTGGTGACAGTGCTAAACAGGTTGTAGTCCTCACTGACCACGCCAGTGGCGCGCTCAATCCCCACTGTATGGCTGGCGATCAGGGTGTTGGTGATATTCACTGTGTTGGTGGTGACGAGGTAGATGGCCGAGCCATTGAACACCGTCGGGCCGCCTTGTGCGATGGTGACATGTTGTAACACGAGAGAGGAAGTGGTCGTGTGATAAATGGCGGCGCCCACTGACGTCGTGGCGGTATTGCTCGCCAGCAGGACATTTGTCAATTGGCGTGGAGCGTCCACGTCATCGTAAGAAAGATACATCCCACCCCCTTGCCCAGCTATATTGTCGCTAAACACCGTATCGGTCACGTAAATCGTCGAGTCGAACCAGGCGCCGCCGCCCTGATAGGCGGTGTTGTTGCTAAAGGTCGTCTGATCCACACTCGACAAATTGTAAAAGTACGCGCCGCCCCCGGTCCCTAGTCCAGCCACATTATCACTAAACACTGAATTGGTGACGTAAGCATCCCAGTCGAACCAGGCGCCGCCGCCGCCCTGTGGAGCGGTATTGTTGCTGAAGGTCGTGTCAGTCACACTGGACTCATCCCAAAAGTAAGCCCCACCGCCTTGATTCGTCGCGGTATTGCTGGTGAAAGTTGTCGTGGTAAGACTGGCGATGTTATTGAAATATGCGCCGCCGCCATTATTGCTGGTCGTATTGCTCAAAAAGGTCGTATTGGAAACCTGCGCCGTTTGATGGAAGTAGAATCCGCCGCCCTTGTCCAAAGCGGAATTTGAAATCACTTGCGAGTTCCACAACTGCACATTTGGGCCATCCCAACTGCCCGCGCCGCCGCCCCCGCCCAGCGCGCGATTATTATAAAAATACAGGCCGTCAACCACCACCGAACTTGAGACCAGCACACGCAAGCCGCCTGCTTCGCCGTTCGTGGATTGATTCCCAATAAACGTAGTGTTGGTCAGCGCGCTGCCGCCCGCTATGATGTATACGCCCCCTCCTTCAGCATACGCCGTGTTCGTCAAGAAAGCTGTGCCGGAGATTTGCGCGACCCCAGCCAAATACGCGCCGCCGC
>Ga0315912_10005819_pt1 | contig 11221 bp, 9 predicted proteins | sample VfabasoilMG_FD_204469 | JGI IMG/M metagenome (GOLD analysis project Ga0315912, IMG submission 204469) | Garden soil microbial communities collected in Santa Monica, California, United States - V. faba soil | ecosystem: Environmental > Terrestrial > Soil > Garden | place: USA: California...
CTGCTTCGCAAACCCCGCGGCAATCCACGCGATGTGCGAGGACTATCGCGCCGCGGCCACTATCGATCTCGTGCACGACCGCGGCGATGCCGTGTGCCGCATCGACTGCCGTACGCACGTGCTCTGGGGCGAGCGCGGTGTCGTGCACCGGCTCTTCACGCCTCTCGAGGACTGGCAAGCGAAATGCGCGCAGGAAGTCACGGGCCGCGCGCTGCCGACCGGGCACTACATCGCCGAGGAAGCGCCCGATCTCGCCGCCGCGGAGCTCGAAGCATTCTTTGCATGACCTAGACCCGAGAATCGGTATAGTCGGGCGCACCGGCGTACCGACGTTCGGCGCGCCTAAAACTCATGGGGGAACGCCGCATGTGCGAGAAGGACATTTTCGAAGAAGACCTCGAGAAAGCCATCCGCGAAGGGCGCGTCACGCGCCGCAGCTTCGGCGGACTGGCCGCGGGCGCCGGCCTGGCGGTGATGTTGCCGCGCGCCGCGAACGCGCAGGCCGTGACGGAGAAGGACGTCGAGATCAAGACGCCGGACGGCACCTGCGACGCCTACTTCGTTTATCCGTCGAGCGGCGCACATGCCGCCGTGCTGGTATGGCCGGACATTTTGGGGCTGCGCCCGGCGTTTAGGCAGATGGGCAAGCGGCTCGCCGAGTCGGGCTATGCCGTGCTGACGGTGAATCCGTTCTACCGCGGGGCGCGCGCGCCGGTCGTTCCCGCGGGCGCCGCGTTCAACGCCGAGACGCAAGCCATCGTGCGGCCGCTCGCGGGTGCACTCAACGCGACGACGCACACGAGCGACGCGAAAGCGTTCATCGCGTGGCTCGATCAGCAACCACAGGTCGACAAGAATCGTAAAGTCGGCACGACGGGCTACTGCATGGGCGGCCCGATCACGATGCGCACGGCGGCGGCGGTCGCCAATCGCGTCGGCGCCGCGGCGTCGTTCCACGGCGGCGGTCTCGTCTCGCAAATGCCGGACAGCCCGCACTTGCTCGTGCCGCAGATGAAGGCGCAGTACTTGTTCGCCGTCGCGCAGAACGACGACATGCGCGATCCGGAAGCGAAGAACGTGCTGCGCGATACGTTCGCCAAGGCGAAGCTCGACGCCGAGATCGAGGTCTACCCGGCGATGCACGGCTGGTGCCCGCCCGATTCGCAGGTCTACGACCAAGCGCAGGCCGAAAAGGCCTGGAGCCGCATGCTCGTTCTGTTCGAGCGCGCCCTCGCCTGACGCGCATGTCCGGAGCCGAGGCGTGCGCCGCCTCGGCTTCGGATGCCCAGGCGCCCTACGCCGCCGGCGCGTGCGAGAGCCGGGCGACGATCAAGTCGCGTTTGATCCTAAGCTGCGGCGGCACGCGCGAGCCGAGTTTCTCGAACCAAGCGGCATGCTCCGCGAGCTCGCGGCGCCAGGCTTCCTCGTCGACGGTGACGAGCTCCTCGAAGGCTTCGCGCGTCACGGCGCAATCCGTCCAATCGATATCGTCGTATCGCGGCACCCAACCGAGCTCCGTCTCGCGGCCCACGGCTCGGCCCCGAACGCGAGCAACGATCCACGCGAGGACGCGCTTGTTGTCGCCGAAGCCAGGCCACATGAATCGGCCCTTGGCGTCGGTACGGAACCAGTTGACGCAGAAGATGCGCGGCTTGTCGTCGATGGCGCGCCCGACGCGCAACCAGTGGTTGAAGTAATCACCCATGTGGTAGCCGCAGAACGGCAACATCGCGAACGGATCGCGGCGCACGATGCCCTGCTTGCCTTCCGCCGCGGCCGTCGTCTCCGAGCCTAGCGTTGCCGCGAGGTAGACGCCGAAGCTCCAGTTGAACGCCTCGTAGACGAGCGGCACGGTCGTTGCGCGGCGGCCGCCGAAGATGAACGCCGAGATGGGCACGCCCTCTGCACTTTCCCACTCGGCGTCGATCGACGGGCACTGCGCCGCCGGCACGGTGAAGCGCGCGTTCGGATGCGCGGCCTTGCGGCCAGCCTGTTTGGCCATCTCGGGCGTCCAGTCGGCGCCCGTCCAGTCGATAAGATGTGCCGGCGGCTCGCTCGTCATACCCTCCCACCAGACGTCACCGTCGTCGGTCAGCGCGACGTTCGTGAAGATGACATTCGCGTGCAGCGTGGCCATCGCGTTCGGATTCGTCTTGACCGACGTGCCCGGCGCAACCCCGAAAAATCCGGCTTCGGGATTGATCGCGCGCAGCTCTCCGTTCGGGCCGCGTTTGATCCACGCGATGTCGTCGCCGACCGTCGTGACCTTCCAACCCTCGAACGAGGGCGGCGGGATGAGCATCGCGAAGTTCGTCTTGCCGCACGCCGACGGAAAGGCCGCGGCGACGTAGGTCTTCTCACCGTTCGGGTCTTCGACGCCGAGGATTAGCATGTGCTCGGCGAGCCAGCCCTCGTCGCGCGCCATCGTGGAGGCGATCCGCAGCGCCAGGCATTTCTTGCCAAGCAGGGCGTTGCCGCCGTAACCCGAGCCGTACGACCAGATCTCGCGCGTTTCCGGGAAGTGAACGATGTACTTCGACTTGCTATTGCAGGGCCAGCGGCTGTCCTGCTGGCCCGGCTCGAGCGGCGCGCCGACCGAGTGCACGCAGGGAACGAAACGGCCGTCCGCGCCTAGCTCGTCGAGGACGGCGCTGCCGATGCGCGTCATGATCCGCATGTTCACAACGACGTAGGGACTGTCCGAGAGCTCGACGCCGATCTGCGAGATCGGCCCACCGATCGGTCCCATGGAGAACGGAATCACATACAGCGTGCGGCCGCGCATCGACCCCGCGAACAAACCGAGCAGCGTCGCGCGCATCTTCTCGGGATCCTCCCAGTTATTCGTCGGCCCCGCGTCGTCGCGACTCTGCGAGCAGATGAACGTCCGGTCCTCGACGCGCGCGACGTCGGACGCATCGGATCGTGCGAGGTACGAGTTGGGACGGAGCTTCTCGTTCAGCTTGATCAGCGTGCCGGCGGCGACCATCTCGGCGCACAGCGCGTCGTACTCGGCGTCGCTTCCGTCGGCCCACTGAATGCGGTCGGGCTCGGTCAGGTTCGCGATGCCGGCGACCCACTCGGCGAGCGCCGTGTGGCGAAGGTTCGCCGGGACGTTGAGATTGTGGCGACTGTATTTGCTCATCGGTTCCTTCCCAATAGACGAAGGCCGGAGCCCCACGCGCCGGCCTTAACGCTGATTAGCGGTGGCGCTTGGCGGCCAAGGGCTCGTCGCCCGGCCGCCACGGTTTGCCCGTGCGTTCCTCGATGTAGGCGCGGATCAAACGGCGAACGACCTGCGAGGGCGTCGCATCCTCATCGGCGCAGAGCGATTCGAACAGCGCCTTCTTGCGCGGATCGATGAGGATCGTCAAACGCGCGGAACGGTCTTCGACTGGCAACAACTTCGCCTCATGTACTCGCATCAAATGGTAATGCTATTATCATCCAAGCACAATATTTGAGGGTGCCAGCACGGCATCGCCGCGAGACCTTCGGTGAATGCCGCGCCGGCTTCGATGCTCCTACTCGTAAGCCTGCTCGGCCTTTGGGTCGTAATCGGGTTCCTCGGACTGATTCGGCCGACGAACCTCAGGCTCGTGGCTCACATTCTGTTCCCCCTCGGCGCGGCAGTCGGCGCCGCGATCGCGGCCGCGGCGGCATTCAGCATGGGGAGTCCGACGGAACAATGGGTGCTCGGCGTCGGCCTTCCGGACTTGCCGGCGCACTTGCGGCTCGATCCGCTCGCGAGCGTGTTCCTGTTCCTGCTCGGAGCCGCTTCGGCCGGTATCTCGCTGTTCGCCGCGGGCTACTTCCGCCGCGGCGAAGGAGCGCTGCCTGGCCTGCTCTGCTTGCAGTACCACCTGTTTCTCGCGGCGATGGGAGCGGTGCTGCTGGCCGACGATGCCTACTCGTTCATGGTCGCGTGGGAATCGATGGCGCTGACGTCGTACTTTCTCGTGACGACGCAGCATCGGATTCCGGAGATCAGACAAGCCGGGTTCCTCTACCTGCTCATCGCTCACCTCGGCGCGATCGGGATTCTTCTGTCGTTCGGAGTGATGCAGGGCGGGAGCTGGCAGTTCACGTTCGACGCGATGCGCGCGGCCGATCTGCCGCCGGGCTGGGCGTCGGCGGCATTCTTGCTCGCGTTGCTCGGCTTCGGCGCCAAAGCGGGGCTCGTGCCGATGCACGTCTGGCTGCCGGAGGCGCACCCGGCCGCACCGTCGCCCGTATCGGCGCTCATGAGCGGCGTCATGTTGAAGACGGCCGTCTATGGCGCGCTGCGCGTGTCGTTCGATCTGCTCGAAGATCCGCTGTGGTGGTGGGGCCTCGTCGCGATGGGGCTAGGGCTTTTCTCGGCGCTTTACGGCGTCGTGTTCGCGGCCGCGCAGACGGACATGAAGCGCCTGCTCGCGTTCTCGTCGATCGAAAACGTCGGGCTCCTGTTCACGGGCTTCGGGCTCGCGCTGACCTTTCAGTCGGCGGGGATGAGCGCACCCGCGGGACTGGCGCTGATCGCCGTGCTCTACCACGCCGTCAACCACGCCTTCATGAAGGGCCTGCTGTTCGTGGGCACCGGTGCGGTGCTGCACGCGACGGGGCAGCGCAATCTCGGGCGACTCGGCGGGCTGATCCATCGTATGCCGTGGGTCGCTTGGCCGACGTTGGTCGGCGCGCTGGCGATCGCGGGCCTGCCGCCGCTGAACGGGTTCGTCTCGGAATGGCTGCTGCTGCAGGCGTTCTTGTCGGCGCACGAGGTTCCACGCTTGTTCCTCAACATGCTGTTGCCGCTCGGCACCGCCGTCGTCGCGCTGGCTGCAGCGCTCGCCGGCTACGTCATGGTGAAATTCTTCGGCGTCGTGTTTCTCGGGCGACCGCGCGAAGCCACATTGAAGGACGCCCACGATGCGGGCTGGCGCGAGCGCTTGGGGCTGCTTTGGCTCGCGGCGGGCTGCGTGCTCTTCGGGCTGCTGCCGAACCAGGCGATCTCGTTGCTCGCGCTCGTGCCGGTGCAGCTCGGCATCCTAGAGCCCGGCGCCACGTTCGGCCGTTGGTGGCTGCTCGATCCGGTAGCGGGCCGGCAGGCCTCGTACGCCCCGCTCGTGTTTCTCGTGATTGTCCTCTCGTGCGTCGTCGCCACGATCTTTGTCGTGAGCCGCGTTTACCGGCGTCGCATCCGGCGCGGCGCGCCGTGGGATTGCGGCTTTGTGCGCCTCGACTCGCGGATGCAGGACACGGCCGAGGGATTTGGCCAGCCTATCCGCCATATTTTCGAGCCGTTTTTCGGCATGCGCCGCGAGCTGCCTCGGCCTACGGATCTGGCGCCCCACTACCGCGTCGAGATCAGCGATAGGATCTGGAACGGCGTATACGTGCCAACCGCCGCCCTCGTGCAACGCCTCGCGCTGTCCGTAGCGCAACTCCAGCAGGGCCGCATTTCCACCTACCTCGTCTATAGCCTCGTGACGCTGCTCGTGCTCCTGGGGTTCGCGCTGTGAGCGGCCTCACCTGGCTGATCCAGGTCATCGAGGTGCTCGTCGCGCTGCTCGCCGCGCCGCTCTTCGCCGGTTGGATCGCGCAATGCCGCGCGGTGCTGCAGAACCGCACTCCGCCGAGCATCTGGGTGCCCTATCGCAACATCCGCAAGCTCCTGATCAAGGAAGCGGTGCTCGCCGAGCATGCCTCGCCGTTGTTCCGCATTGCGCCCTACATCGTGTTCGGCACGATGATCTGCGCCGCCGCAATCGTGCCGTCGATGGGCACGAACCTGCCCTTTTCCAATGCCGCGGACGCAATCGCGCTCGTCGGGCTCCTCGCGACGGCGCGCGTCTTCATGGCCCTCGCAGCCATGGACGTCGGCACGGCATTCGGCACGCTCGGAGCGCGGCGCGAGATGATGGTCGGGTTTCTCGCGGAGCCGGCGCTGCTGATCGTCATCTTCGTTGCGTCGCTGATCTCGCAGAGCACGGCGTTGCCCACGATCGCCGACCGCCTCGCGACGGAGTCGTTCGCTCTGTATCCGAGCCTCGCGTTCACGGCCGTCGCGTTCGCGCTCGTCCTGCTCGCCGAGAACGCGCGTCTGCCCGTCGACAACCCGGCCACGCACCTCGAGCTCACAATGATCCACGAGGCGATGCTGCTCGAGTATTCGGCGCGCCATCTGGCACTTATGGAGTGGTCGGCCGCTCTCAAGCTCTTCAACTACGCCTGCATCGGCATGGCGCTGTTCGTGCCGTGGGGCGCCGCCACGACTGAGATGCCGACGGCTCCCGCGCTGATGGTGGCAATCCCCATTCTCGCGTTGAAGCTGCTCGTGAGCGGCGCCGTGCTCGCGGTCGCCGAGACGGCATTCGCGAAGCTGCGCGTGTTCCGCGTGCCCGAGCTGCTCGCGACGGCGTTCTTGCTCGCCGTGCTCGGCTTGCTCGTCCACTTGCTGCTCGAGGGGTGAAACCAATGAGTACCTTGCCGCTCGATCTGCAAGTCCTGAACGCGATCGCCGCACTGTTCCTGCTGCTCGCGTTCGCGATGCTGTCGCAGCGCCGCGTCGTCACGCTCGTCAAACTGCTCGCCATGCAGGCGGCGCTGCTCTGCGCGGCGACGCTGCTCCTCGCCTGGCGCACTGGCGAGACCCATCTCTACCTCTCGGCGCTGTTGACGCTGCTGCTCAAGGTGCTGTTCCTGCCCTGGCTGCTGAACCGCCTCATCCGCAGGCTTGGTGTCTATTGGGACAGCGAGCCGTTGCTGCAGATCTCGGGAACCATGCTCGTCGGCCTGCTGATCGTGATCTTCTCGTTCGGCCTCGCGCAGCCGATCGTCGCTCTTGCGAGCACTGCCACACGCAGCGGCATCGCCATCGCTATCGCGGTCGTGCTGCTCTCGTTCCTGACGATGATCACGCGCCGCAAGGCCATGTCCCAGGTCGTCGGCTTTCTCTCGATGGAGAACGGCCTCTTCTTCGGCGCGATGAGCGCGACCTACGGAATGCCGATGATCGTGGAGCTCGGCGTCGCGCTCGACGTTCTGGTCGCGATGCTCGTCCTCGGCGTGTTCTTCTTCCAGATCCGCGAGCAGTTCGACAGCCTCGACTTGCACCATCTCGAATCGCTACGGGAGGACCAGTGAGCATCGAGCTCTCCCTGCTGCTTGCGATCCCAGTGCTCGGTGCCGCGGTTCTCGCGACCGTCGGCGCGCGCCGCTGGGCGCCCGAAGCCAATGTCGCCTTCAGCGGCGCGACGTTTCTCGCAGCCTGCGCGCTGACGAGTCGCGTCATCGGCGAAGGCAGCTTCACGGCGCTAAGCGAGCAGTTCTTCATCGATCCGTTCAATGTGTTCCTCGTGACGCTGACGGCGCTCGTGAGCTTCACGACGTCACTCTTCTCACGCCCGTACATGCGCATCGAAAGCGAGCACGGCCGCGTCAAGCCGCAGCACCTGCGCCTTTACCACAGCATGTATCAGCTCTTCATCGCCGCGATGCTGATCGCACTGACCAGCAACAATCTAGGTCTTGTCTGGGTCGCCATGGAAGCTGCGACACTGTCGACGGTGCTGCTCGTGACTCTGTACCGCACGCCGGCTAGCCTCGAGGCCGGGTGGAAGTACTTCATCCTCTGTAGCGTCGGAATCGCGCAGGCGCTGTTCGGGACGATCCTGCTGTACTTCGCCGCGGAGCGAGTGCTCGGCGGCAGCGGCATGACGGCACTGCTCTGGACGAATCTGAACGAGGTTAAGGGCGAGCTCGAGCCCGCGGTGCTGACTCTGGCTTTCGTGTTCCTGCTCGTCGGCTACGGCACGAAGGTCGGTCTCGCGCCGCTTCACAACTGGCTGCCCGACGCGCATGCCGAAGGCCCGACCCCCATCTCGGCCGTGCTGTCCGGCTTGCTGCTCAACGTCGCGATCTACGCGGTCGTGCGCTGCAAGGTGCTCGTCGAGGGGTCACTCCAGTCGGAGCTGCCGTCGCGGATGCTCATGGGTTTCGGCCTGTTGTCCGTCGTGCTGGCCGCGCTGTTCCTCTGGCGTCAGAGGGACGTCAAACGGCTCTTCGCCTATTCGTCCATCGAGCACATGGGGATCATCACGTTCGCGTTCGGAATGGGCGGTCCCGTCGCGAACTTCGCGGCGCTGCTGCACATGACGGTCCATTCGCTCACGAAGTCCGCGATCTTCTATTCCGTCGGCCATGCCGCGCAGAAGACGGGCACTCAGGTCATCGACGATATTCGCGGGCTCGTGACGGTGAGCCCGACAGTCGGCTGGGGACTCATGATGGGCTCGCTCGCAATCTTGGGGCTCCCGCCGTTCGGCGTGTTCGCCAGCGAATTCCTGATTCTCACGACGGCCATGCGCCAGGAACCGTGGTCGACGCCGATCCTGCTGCTCGCGCTCGGCATCGCGTTCGCGGCCGTCTTCCGCCGCGTGCAGCCCATGGTCTTCGGCGAAACGACAGCCAAGCGGCTGCCGCACTCCCCGGCGCTGCTGCCCGTGTTCGCGCATCTCGCGATCGTTCTGCTGCTCGGCATCTACATTCCGCCGTACTTGGCCGATTGGTATCGCACGGCGGCAAACTTGATCGCGGGCTTCTGACGCGACTTGGGAACGACACGATGCCGATGCGCAAATGGCTCGATCGATCGCAACCGCTGGCCGGCGCGCCCGGCCTTCGCGGCCTCGACGTCATCGCGGCCGAGTGGCGACAGAGTGCGCTGGATCTCGCGGCCGGCGGCACTCGACTCTTGGCGCTCTGGACGGAGTGCGCTCACTCCGCCGCCGCGCGGGCGCTCTATGGCAGCCACGATTTCCTGCTGCTCGTCACGCTGCCGTTCGGCGGCAGCGAGGCGGAGTATCCAGGCATCTCCGACATCTTTCCGGCCGCCGCCCGCATGCAGCGCGCGGCCGCGGACCTGACCGGCCTACGCGCATTGGGCTCGGACCCGCGACCGTGGCTGAGGCACGCCGCGTGGCCCGCCGACTATCGCCCGCTCGCCGCAAGCACACCGCCCGCGCAGGGCGCCGAGCTGCGCGCCGACGACTATGCGTTCGTGCGCGTGACGGGCGACGGCGTGCACGAGATTCCCGTCGGCCCAGTGCACGCCGGCATCATCGAGCCCGGCCACTTCCGCTTCTCCGTCGTCGGCGAGAAGGTCCTTCGGCTCGAGGAGCGGCTGGGGTACGTCCACAAGGGCATCGAGCAATTGTTCGCGCAGACGCGGCTCATCGAGGGCCACCGCTTGGCCGCGCGCATCTCGGGTGATTCCGCCGTCGCCTACTCGTGGGCCTATTGCCAAGCGCTCGAAGCCCTCGCCGCGTGCGCGGTGCCGCCGCGCGCGCAGTGGCTGCGAGCGTTGGCGCTCGAAGCCGAGCGCATCGCGAATCATCTCGGCGACCTGGGCGCGCTCGGCAACGACGCAGGGTTCGCCTTCGGGCTGGCGCAGTTCTCGCGTCTGAAGGAGCTGTGGCTGCGCGCGACACAGGCCGCGCTCGGCAGCCGTTATCTCAACGATTTTGTCGTACCGGGCGGCGTGGGCGCTGACGCGGAGCCTCCGCGCATCATCGACCTCGCGGCCTGCGCGCGCATGATAGAGACGGAGGTGAAGATCCTGCGAGAGATCTTCGACGAACATGCCGGCGTCCGCGACCGGTTCGTCGGCACGGGCATCGTGACGGCGGAGCTCGCCACGAAGCTCGGTCTCGTGGGCCTCGCCGCCCGCGCGAGCGGCCACGATTACGATTTGCGCATCGATCTTCCGTGCGAACCCTACGACCGGCTGCCCGTACAGATGTGCGTGCGCGCGGAAGGGGACGTCGCGGCGCGCGTCGCGGTGCGCTTCGACGAGCTCTTCGAATCGATTCGCCTCGTCGCAGCGATGGCGGCGGAGCTGCCGCCCGGCGACGTGCGCGCGAACGGAACGATGCCGGCTGCCGGAGCGACGGCCGTCGGCGCGATCGAGGGCTGGCGCGGCCCCGTGCTCGTGGCACTCACGGCCGGAGAGGACGGCGGCATCCGCCGCTGCCATCCGCACGATCCTTCGTGGCAGAACTGGCCTGCGCTCGAGCACGCGATCATCGGCAACATCGTTCCGGACTTTCCGCTCATCAACAAGTCGTTCAATCTTTCGTACAGCGGACACGATCTCTAGCGCCATGTGGAAGACGTTCAAGCAAATCGGCTCCGTCGGCATCTTGACCGAGCCGCCGCCCGTTGCCTCGGACGAGCTGCGAGTTCGCGAGCACCTGCACGCACAGATCCTCGCGACGTTGGGCCGGGCGTTGTGCATTCGCCAAGTCGATGCCGGCTCTTGTAACGGCTGCGAGCTCGAGATCCATGCGCTCAACAATGCGTTCTACAACATCGAGGGGCTGGGGGTTCGTTTCGTGGCGAGCCCGCGGCACGCGGACCTCTTGCTCGTGACGGGCCCAGTCTCGCGCCACATGGAGCTCGCGCTCAAGCGGACCTACGACGCGACGCCCGATCCGAAGCTCGTCGTCGCCGTCGGCGACTGCGGCTCGACAGGCGGCATTTTCGGCTGCAGCTACGCGAGCGTCGGCGCTGTCGCTAACGTCATTCCGGTCAACGTCGCCGTACCCGGTTGTCCTCCGAGTCCGAATCGAATTCTGGCGGGAATTCTGACCGCTGTTACGCCGGCGGCCTCACGGCGCTGACCGACGTCTTGTTGGTCCGCCCCGATTGTGCCAGGCTTTTTTTCATGACAGCCGCCCTAGCGTTAGCCGCCGAGCACGATTCCGCCGGCCGACACGACGACGCCATCAACGCGTTGGCCCGCGCAACGCAAGCCGGCGACCTCGATGCCATGACCGAGCTCGGCAAGCGGCTCATCATCGGCGATCGAGGCCCCCTGCTGCCCAAAGACGGTACAGGCTTCCTGTTCGATGCTTTCCAAGGCGGCCACGCCGAGGCGGCGCTCAAGCTGGCGACCCTGACGGCGCTCGGCGCACATGTCGAGCAGAGTTGGCCCGGCGCGCTGGCCCTGCTCGTGTTCGCTGCGCAGCGCGGCTCGGAGTCCGCGCGCGGGCAACTACGCGCGCTCGCCGGGACGGGTGCGGCCGACGTTGGTGGCGGCGAGCAGCAATGGCTGCGACTCGCGCAGCGCATCGACCTGGAATACTGGATGGGTGCGCCGCCGGGCCAGACGTTGAACGCGGATCCGCTCGTACGGGTGTACCGCGATTTCGTGCCCGACTCCGTCTGCGCGTGGCTCATC
>Ga0315912_10005820_pt1 | contig 11219 bp, 9 predicted proteins | sample VfabasoilMG_FD_204469 | JGI IMG/M metagenome (GOLD analysis project Ga0315912, IMG submission 204469) | Garden soil microbial communities collected in Santa Monica, California, United States - V. faba soil | ecosystem: Environmental > Terrestrial > Soil > Garden | place: USA: California...
CGTGGCTTGCGGCACAGCTGCTCAAAGGCACGGCACAAGACATCGATGGCGGCGAGCAAGAGTGGCGCGGCATCTCACGCTCTACGGAGCTGCCCACGGAGATGGGCATCGACCTGGTCCCCGCCAAGGACAAAGCACAAGGAGTGGAGTGGCAAGGTCGAGGTGTTCAACGCCAACCTGCACGGGGCGCCGCTCGACGTGCAGCGCCGCCTCGGATCGCGCAAGCTGCCAGCGCGCACTCTATCCGCTATGCTCCGGCCCGATCCATAGCGCGGACCACTACCAGTGAGCGAAGCGGTCGACTACGTGTTGCAGGCCTGCGACGCCGTCGCCGAAGCCCACGCGCTCGGCATCGTGCATCGCGATCTGAAGCCGGCCAATCTGTTTTTGACGAGGCGCCCCGATGGCTCGCCCCTGGTCAAGGTGCTGGATTTTGGCATCTCCAAATCGTTGCTCTCGGGAGACCGCAGCAGCCAAATGCAGATGACCGCCAGCGCGGCCATCATGGGCTCCCCTCAATACATGTCGCCCGAGCAGATCCGCAGCTCGAAGAACGTGGACGCTCGCACCGACATTTGGGCGCTCGGCACCATTTTGCACGAACTTTTGACGGGGAGTCCAGCGTACGAAGCCGACACGGTACCGGGCCTGCTCGCGATGATTGTCGCGGATCCTCCAGCACCGCTGGGCGCGTTACGTCCGGACATACCTCCCGATCTGGAGGCCATCGTGCTGCGCTGTATGCAGAAGAATCGGGAGCAGCGCTTCTCGAGCATCGCGGATCTGGCCTGGTCCCTCGAGCGTTTTGCGTCGAATGAGACACGACCCCTGGCCCGGCGCATCGCCGGCTCGCGCGCGCATGAGTCCAGAGTGGAGGCATCTTTGGCAGCGCCGCCCTCCTTCGGCTGGGGACCGAGCAACCCTGGGGGGCAAACCCGCGGGCCGTGGGAGCACACGGGCGGGCCGCGGGAGGACACCCCGTTCCATTTGCGTCTCGGGGTGCAGCTCGGAGCGGCCGTGGCTCTGTTGGGCCTGGGGCTCCTGCTCTGGCTGTTCGCTACGCAATCGGGGAGTCTGCCCGACGAGCATGCGCAGGAAGAAATCGTCCCGCCAGCACCTCAGGCGGGGGTGAATCCGATCCCCGAAGCCCCGCCGATGGCGCCGCCACCATGGGTCCCTCCCCCAGCGCCCGTGCTGGCACCGCCACCGGCAGTGGTTCCCGTGGAGGTCGATGAAGCGCCGGTGGAGCCGCGCGAGGAGCCGCGCTCAATCCCGAGAGCGAAATCGACTCCGAGTCCGAGAGCGAAATCGACTCCGGCGAGTTCGAGCAACCGCCTGAGGAGTATCGTCGGACGTCCCCCGCTCGGGTCTGAGGAAGCGAGCAAGGGGACCGCCGGGAAGGATCCCAAGAAGGGCGACCCGATGGATCTGTTCGGCGATACGAAATAGACCGCTCACGGGGGGGCGACGACATGGGCCTCGTCGGAGGGTGTCTCCTGGCCAGGAAAGCCCATCAATGGTCCAATGACCTCGTGCCACCCCGCGCAGCCGGCAACGCTCCCCAGACCTCATTCCTGAACGCTCTGATCGGTCAGATCTTCTCCGACCGCACGCGCATCGACGCCGCGCGCTGCTGCTCCTACAACGGCCGGCTTGGCGTCGTACTGCTCGGCGGCTCGCTGGCGTTACACTTCTCGGCGCCACCCGACTTGCTCGGCGGGCCCGGCTTCGTGCTCGTCGTCGCGGGCGCCCTGGTCCTGCTCGCGGCGCTGGTCGTCCCGGTGACACGGCCGCAGCTCGTGCCGGCGATGCTGGCCGCGCAGGGGCTGATCATCGTCGCGCTCACGTTCGGGTTTGCGCTCGCGTGCGCGGCATGGGCGATCGGCACGCCCGAGACGCATGCCTTCCGCTATCTGCCCGGGCTGATCGGAGTGGGGGCGACCTACGGTGCGGCGCTGTGGGCCAACTTCGGTCCGCCGCGCGCGCGCCCGCGGCCATGGCGCCTCGCCGGCTTCATCGCGGGCATTGTGCTCGAGCTGGTGGTCGCGGCGCTCCTCGTCGCAGCGCTGCTGCGCAGCTGACACGGGGTCAGTGAAACTGGTCGCGCACGGCAGGCGATTGAAGCCGCCACAGGAGCCAACCGAATGCGAGGCACGCGGCGAGCGGCACGATGACATCCGCCACGGAGATGAGGCGCAGCGTCTGCACGTACTCGGCAGGCGCGTCCGGCGGCGACTCGAGCGCAGGGGTTGGAAACAGCAGCTGCATCAGGCTCGCGAACAGGCCGAGCGCCGTGATCCCGACCAGTGCTGCACGAGCCCAGCGCCGCCGCCTGAGGAACGATCTCGAGACCACGGCGACGAGCGACGAAGCCAGGGCCAGCCCGAACGCGAACGCGCGGGCGACGCGGTCGTCCGACGCGGCCTCGAACAGCAGCACCACTTGCCCTGCGGAGATGAACAGACCGAGCGCGGCTGCCACCAGGAACAGCCAACCGACGACGCCGATGAAGCGCGCGGGTGCTTTGGCAGGGTCGGTCATCGCCCAGGCACCGCGGCTCACGGGCCCACGAACGGCCCCGTGAAGCCGAGAATCATGCCGCCCGCCGACGAGCTCATACTGATCCCGACGGTGAAGCCCGTGTCGATCTTGAGCGGATTCGGGATCGTGGCCACTCCGGACGGCAGCCCCATCATGTTCAGAAAGTTCACCGAGAACGGCCCCGCGCTGGTGCTGGTGAAGCGCGCTGGGCCACCGAAGTCGGTGGTTGTGATCGCCGACGTCGTTGAAAAATCGTTGAACGGCCCCTTCATCGTCACCGACAGCGACGCCCCGCGGCCTTTGCCGACACCGCCCGAAAAGTATTCATAGAAGCTCGTGATCGACAGCGACGGCGCCCAGATCTGGAAGAAGATCGCCTCGATCTGGAACGCCTTGAGGCCGCCGGCGGCAAGGCCTCCGAGCATGCGCAGCTTGAATTTCGTGGTCGTCTTCGGTGTGGGCGCCGGCTGCGGAGCGGGCGTCGGCGCCGGAACGGGGGCGGTGCGCGCGACCAGCACGGAGACACCGCGCGCCTCGGAGCTCTCGCCCAAGAACGTTCCCGCCAGGGACTCCCCCGTGAACTGCACCTTTACCCGCGAGGCGGGCACGCCGCGCGAAATGAGGTAGGCGAGTACGTTGTTGGCGCGCCGCTTCGACAGCTCCAGGTTATGAGCGTCGCTGCCCGTGTGGCTGGCTTCGCCGCGCAGGAAGCAGATCGAGTCCGCCTGCGTGAGAATCGGGACGACCTGCGCGTCGAGGAAGATCTTGTGCTCAGCCTTGGGCGCGTCGCCGTCGATGTCGAAGTTCACCAGGCCTGCCCTGACGCCCCCGCTGGGCGCTCCGCCCGGACTGACGACCTTCCCCGCTCCCGTTGCTCTCAGCACCTGACGATGGAACACCCCAGCAACGAATCTCGTCAATAGGGATGCGTCGCCGCGAGCGCAGCGAGTCGCAAACGATCCGGGCTGGCCTCCCATTCGCAACGCTTGTCGCTCGGCGCTACGCTGACCGAATCCAAGAGCACGCCGGTCCTCCGTCGCAGGAGGGGCGGCCCCTCGATGTCGCGCCACACCAATCCCCGAGACCCGAAGTTCAGCCCGCGCCGCCCACGATGACACCCGATTGGAGCCAGCCAATGGCCTCGGCTCCCAGATCCTGACAATCGCCGTTCAGCTGGCAGAGGAACTGCCGGATCAGAAACCTGGTGCCCGGCTTGTCGAAGAGGTAGGACCCGCATGCTCCGGGTGCCGCTTCCTTGGCACCAGTCCAGTGCGGGGGGCGTGGCGCCACCGACGGGGTACCCCCAGCATCGACCAGTATCGGGGGGCTCGAGAACCGTTTTGTTTGCGGGTCAAAGAGCAGGCAGCTGCGCTGGAAGCAGTCGCCTCCGCCCTGGGTATCCTTCACCAGGACCAGACGCAGTGGCCCGGCGCCGAACGCCTCCGACAGGCCGCAGCGCTCGGCATCGTCGCAGCCCGACCACTTCTCGGGCAAAGCGACGCGCTGCGCGTCCGATTCGAACCCCTTCACGGGCGGGCTCGGCGTCGCGCTGCGTCCGGTCTGCGCTTTCAGCCAGCGAAGCCCATCGGGCGAAAAGGATTTGCGCTGCTCGCTGTCGACCAGGCGCAACGAGGGTTTGCTGCCCAGCTTGACCTCGACTGCGTCCGTGCTTTCTTCGCAGCCGGTCTCGGGACGAACGAATTGAGAGTTGCCGTTCTTGGGCCACTCCACCCAAATGGATCCGACGGGCGGCAGACCCTTGGCCAGCACTACGGGCGGTGACTCCTGCCGCAGATCGCTGACGGCCAGGCGGTCCTCATCGAGGAGCCACAGCAGCCCGTGAGCTTCGTCGTAAAGCCACGAAGACACTGCCGGCGCGACCACGTGCGCCTGACCGTCGAGAGAGCGGAGGGCGATGTCCTGCCCCTGCGTTCCGACGAGGAAAGACGCCGTTGCAGGTGGTCTGGCTGGAACTGCCGGCTGCGGGGTGGGCGCGGGAGGCGCGTTGGCACTGACCGGCAGAGCCGAAGAGGGGACGCTCTGTACCGGCTGCGGCGCCTCGGGCTGGTGGGATGTGCCCTCCGTCTTCTTCGGTTCGCTGGAGTGGCAACCGAGTAGTAGGCAGCCCATGCAGGTGGCTCTCGCGAACTGCCGAGCCACCTCGCGAGAGCTTGTCGGCCGCGTCAATTCGAGCTCTGCTCCGAGCAGGCGCCTTCGCGCCGTTCTTCACTCAGGCGCTCGAAGCGCCCCGCGACCACGCGGTAGACATTGTGATTGCATTCCTCGCCCTCGACGTTCGACTCGCCCGCGCTCGCTTCTGACTGATCGAGCTCGATGAAGGTCGTGCGATGCGCTTGGACGGACAGTGTCGCCTCCGCCGTGCCTGTCTGCCAGTGAAGAGCGTAGTCGGTCGTGAAGTACCGCCCGACAGGCCATGCCCAGGGCAGCATCTCGTCCACGAGGCAAAGACCGTCCGAACTCTCCGCCACCAGGTAGCCGGCCACGCTCACCCTGCCTTCTTCGATCACGCCCGGAGCATTCACGATCCCCGCAGCGCGTACCCCCGACGACTCTGGCGCCATTTGCCACTGGCTGGGGGGCTCGCATTGAAGCTCCTGCACCGGCCCGATTGCTTCGTCGGGTCGGTTGACGATGCAGGGCGCTGCGTTGACGCACAGCTGGTCGGCGGGTGCCGGCGGGACCGCACACTCGAGTGGCCCCACCCGCGCACAACCCATAGGCGCCCCCGCGACGGCCACCTCTTTCGCCTCCCGGCTCGGTGGAGACGGCGCATGCGACGGCGGCGCCGCGCGGCTCGAGCAGGCGAGACCGAGCGCGGCAAAGACGGGCAGCCACGCCATGCCGGAACGGACTCTCACTTCTTGGGCTCCGCGCTCTTCGGAAGCTCGAAGTGATGCAGGTCTACGGTTCCGAACGTTGCCCCCCAGAGGAACTTCTCCTCGTGCAACTCTTTGACGAGCGCCCAGGGCAAGGCCAAAAACCCGTTACGCCAGTTGCGAATGGAGGCCAGCGGAATGAGCTTCAGGTTCGGGTCCTCCGTCACGACCGCCTCCAGGGCTTGCGCGTCGGCCTTGCCGGTGGCCACCTTGGCGGCGACCGCGAGCTGCAGCTTGCTGACGAACGTCGCACTCATGCTCTGGATCAACTGGTGGAGCTCCTGCGGCTTGCTCTTCCATTTGGCCTTGCGCGCGACAGGGCCAAGATCCAAGGCAGAAACGCCCGTATACGCCAGGAGGGCGTTCCACCTCGCGGCCTCGATTTGCGGGTTGTGCGTGGCGTCGATATCGATGGCTAAGCCGAGAGCGTGGTCGCTGAGCGTCCCGAGCCGATACGCACCCGACTTCTTCATGGGTCGCGGATTGAACCCACCGTATTGGAACGCCTTGCCGTAGTCGACCCGGACCTGCTGCAGCGCGGCCCGCAGCCGGTCCGACATGCCCGCCTTGATGAGAGACGCGATGTCCACGCCTTCGCCCAGTTGCTTCTGGAAGGCCCGGCGAGTCCAGGCATAAAAGACGACCTGCGCCGCCTTCCACTCGGGCTTGTGCCCGCGTACCTTCAGGTTGGGCTCGATGTAGCGGCGCAGCTTCTCCTTGTCCGCGTCGAGTTCGACCACGCACTGGTCCCGGTAGGCATGATAGGCAGCGGCGGAGCCCAAAAAAGCCTCTCGATCGCGTAGGTATTCGTCGACCTGGTAATGCCAGCCGGCCTTGTCGTGACGGATATACGCGAATCGGCCGGGGGCATCCAGGAAGGCCGGACCGAACACGCGTTGCAGCAAACCGAGCTCGTCGTTGCCGGCTGCCAACTCGTCCGCTGGGCGAGGAACCGGCTTCGCTGGCGTGGGGGCGGGCCTCCGTGGAACCGCGACCCGACGCGTGCCGAGCGGGCCTGACGCCACCCCCGTGTGCACCCGATGTCGCCCCTGAGGTCCCGGTGTTCTCCCGCCCGCCATATGACTCGCCTTTCACTCGATTAGCACGGCCGTGAGGCTGTGGTCAGCACAACCCAGACCCGATCTGGCATCGGACCTTGACCCTCGACAAAAGAACACGCAACTGACTCCCGGTGCGACCGATTTGCCCGGAGACGGCTTCAGCCTGGTACCGAGGAACACGCTCGCGCTAGATTGGACGATATGGAACTAAGCAAAGGGCCGGTCACCCTGCAGGGCCCCGGCTGGGTGGCGACGTTCGTGTTTCGGTGCATGCACTTGGTCGAAACGCTCAGCGAGCCTTTTCGTTATGAGATCGAGCTCCTGAGCGACGACCCCAAGCAAGATGCGAAAGCCATCCTGGGCCAATCTCTCACGGTCTGCCTTGACCTCGGCGACGCCGGCATCCGCTATTTCAACGGCTACGTTACCGAGTTCTCCTCCCGCGGCTCCGTCGGTGAGTTCTTCCTGTACGGCCTGGCGCTCCGGCCCTGGCTCTGGCTCTTGTCGCGGACGAGCAATTGCCGCGTTTTTCAGAACCTCACGGTGCCGGACATCGTCAAGCAGCTCTTTCGCCTCCACGGCTTCAGCGACTTCTCCGAGTCGCTGAGCGGTGCCTACGACAAGCGGGAATTCGTCGTGCAATATCGGGAGACGGATGAACACTTCGTGACCCGCCTGCTCGAGGAGGAGGGAATCTATTTCTTCTTCCAGCACGAAGCGGGCAAGCACACCCTGGTGCTGTGTGACTCGCCGAGTGCACACGACCCGACCCCCTTTTACGAGGCCCTGCCCTACTTTCCACCGGACCAAGGGCGCAAAGAGCAACTCGATCACGTCGATGGCTGGGAGATCATGCACGAGGTCGAATCCGGCAGCTACGTCGTCAAGGACTTCGACTTTGAAAAGCCGAAGGCTCCTTTGCTCTCCACGAAGAGCGTGGACCCTGGTCACGACCAAGGTGCGTTCGAGATGTTCGATTTCCCCGGCGGGCACACCAAAGATCCCGCCGGCGAAATCAAGGCACGCACCCGCCTCGAAGAACTGCGTGCCACCTGGTTGCGCGCCCATGGCCAAGGCACCGCGCCCGGGCTTTCCGTGGGCTCGCTATTTACGTTGAGTGAGTTTCCGATCGAAGAGCACAACCACGACTACCTGGTCGTGTCGCTCGACGCAACTCTGCGCACCCACGCGCTCGAGTCAGGTGATGCCAATCCCGGCGACCTCTACCGCTGCCGCTTCGTCGCCATCGACAGCAACCAGCAGTACCGCCCGCCCCGGCTCGCCGTAAAGCCCACCGTGCACGGTGTGCAGACCGCCATCGTCGTGGGCAAGGCCGGCGAGGAGATCTGGACCGACGAGTATGGGCGCGTGAAAATCAAGTTTCACTGGGATCGCTACGTCCCCAAGGAGGAAGAGAACGCCTCCTGCTGGGTGCGCGTCGCCCAGCTCTGGGCTGGCACTGGCTTCGGTGCCATCCACATCCCGCGCATCGGACAAGAGGTGCTGGTGGAGTTTCTCGAGGGCGACCCCGATCGGCCCGTGGTCGTGGGTCGCGTCTACAACTTCGACAACATGCCCCCCTACACCCTGCCCCAGAACCAGACCCAGAGCGGCATCAAGAGCCGCAGCACCAAGGGCGGTAAGGACGACAACTTCAACGAGATCCGCTTCGAGGACAAGAAGGGCGAGGAGGAGCTGTACATCCACGCCGAAAAGACCCAGACCACCAAGGTCGAGGGCAGCCAGAGCGTCACCGTCGACGGCTCGCGCTCCGTCTCGGTCGGGGGCGACCAGAGCACCACGGTCACCCAGAACGAAACCCAGACCTACAACGCCAAGCGTACGATGTCCGTCAAGGAGACCAACGAGGACACCATCACGGGGGCCCACACCGGAACGTACAAGACCGGCCGAACCCTCACCGTCAGTGGGGCCGACGACGTGCTCAATGTCAACGGTGTCAACCGCACCACCACCGTCAAGGGAACGTACGCCATCGAAGCGACGACCAAGTATAGCGCCAAGCACAAGACGAACGAGCTATCGCTCGAAAACGCCGTCAGCAAGCTCACCAACGGCAAGTGCACGCTGAGCTTTGACGGCGCCACGGCCAAGATCACGGCTGCCGATGAGCTCAAGCTCGAGTGCGGCGGGTCCAGCATCACTCTGGCCAAAGACGGCACGATCACCATCAGCGCGTCGCAGACGGTCACGGCGTCCGGCGCGCAGGGGGCGATGGAGCTCAGCCCGACCGGAGGCAAACTCTCGGGGCTGATGTGTACCGTCTCGGGCAGCACGGCGTCCGAAGTCACGGGTGGCATGGTGAAGATCAACTAACGTGGAATCGATTGCAAAACTCCTGCGCCGGTTGCAGGAGGAAGGGGCCTGGTTTGCGCGAGCCGCGGAGGTGCGCTTGCTCTGGGTATGCACCCAGGCTTCGATGCGCTCGACAGCCATGACGTGCGCCGGTCGGCTCGAGTACCACGCCGACAACCACAGCCTCTTCATCCCGCTGGAGGCGCCGTGGAGCGGTGCCGATCTGGGCGCGCGCGCCCGCGCGGAGACGTTTTGCCAGCGTTTTGGCGAGAAGGCGGAGGCGCTGCGCAAGGCCGGCATCGACGTCGGAGCGTTCGCACCTGCAGCCCCGGAGGGCAGGCTGCTCGCGACGTTTGCACGGCAGCTGCAGCTGGCCTGCGCCGCGCTGCAGCCTCCCCTGCGCGGCTTGGTCGTCGTGCTCGCACCCACGCGCGTGGATGACGCACAGGCCTTCGTCGACGACGTGCGACTCCTGGTCGGTTCGCCCGCGCTGCGCGAGGTGCGTTGGGTGGTGATCGAAAGCGATACCGTGCATCTGGCTCCGCTGGCCAGCGAACTCGGCGAAGTGGCCTCGCGCGTGGACTTCCGGATCGACGAGAGCGATCAGCAGCAGGATCTGGCGGCGCTGGCGGGGCCGACGCCGACGGAGGGCGTCGCTGAGCCGCTCCCCTACCCCTGGGGGCCCTGGACGAGTCGGGGAGCCATGCCGCGCGTCGCGCCGCCCCGCCGGGCTGACGATCGCCCCGCGCCCTCGGATGAACAGCTGCTCGCCAGCGGCATTCAGCCCGCCTATCTGAAGGGGGGCGGACGGGAGATGCAGCGCTTGATGTTGCAGGCCGCCTTGGCGCTGCGCCAGGGTCGGCTGCCGGACGCCATGGAGCTGCAGGCCCGTACCGCGGCGCTGTGCGGCAGCCTCGAGCTGCCTCGGGAGCAGGTCATCCACTTGCTCGTCCTCGGAGGCTACCAGCTGGCCGCGTCGCTGCCCGAACGAGCCCGCGAGAGCTACCAGCAGGCGGCCGAGGTCGCAGCCGCCAAGCAACTGTTGCTGCAACAGGCGCAAGCCGAGCTCGGGCTGGGCATGCTGGACGCCTCGGCGCAGAATCCCGAGGCAGCCCGGCACTACGCCGCGGCGGCGGGTCTCGCGGAGCAAGCCCAGACGATCCCGCTCGCCATCGAGTGTTGGCGCATGGCGGGGCAGTGCTCCAGCGATCACCAGGCGCTCGATTGGGCCGTGGAGTGCTGGCGGCACGCACTGCAGCTGGCGGGCTCGCTGGAGCCGGAGGCCGTGCGTGCGACGAGCGCGCCCGACATCGCGCGCGCCCTGGCGAACCTGCTGCTCACCCGCGGGCAAAGCGCCGAAGCCGAGCAACTGCACCGACAAGCGTTCCGAATGGAGCACGGCGTCGAGCCGGGGCCCGTGCTCGCTCCGGTGGCGAGGTAAGACCGATGCTGGCGAGCAAATTCCTCGATCCGGTGGTGGGGCTGGACATCCACATGGAGCTCACGCCGATGGGCGTGCCGGCGCCCTTCCCGAACCCCTTCGTTGGGTTGATCTTCGACCCGATGGGCCTCTTGGTGGGCCAAGCCATGGGCTACGCGATGGCCCTGGCCACCGGCACGGCGCCCACCGGTCCCGTCTTCATCAACTCGATGCCGGCGGCCAACGTGGGGACGGAGGCCAAGAACTACCTGGGCGTGCCCCACATCTTGATCCCACCGGGGGTGTCCTGGGCGCCGATGCCCAAACCGCCCAAGCCCTCGTTCAAGGGTCCGCCCGACCCGCCCGGGCTGCCCATCATGCCCGAGGGCGACGCGGTGCACGTGTTCGGGTCGCAGACCGTGAACATCATGGGCTCGAGCGCCGTGCGCATGGGGGACTACGCCATGAGCTGCGGCGAGCCCGTGCGCTTGCCGTCCTCGGTGGCGATGGCGATCCCGATGGGCGCTCCGGTGATGATCGGAGGCCCCCCGTCCGTGTCGCTGCTGGATGCGCTCGGGGCCTTGATCAAGACCAAGTGGGTCGCAGGCCACGTGCACGCGCTGTTGAGCCGCATCAAGAGCGACCGCCTGCGCAACCTGCTGAGCAAGGTGGCCTGCTTTTTGACGGGCCACCCCGTGGACGTGGCCACGGGGCGCGTCCTGACCGGAGCCGTAGACTTCGAGCTGCCCGGGGCGCTGCCCTTGCGCCTCGAACGCCACTACTCCTCGGCCTGGGCGAACCGGTCGGGCCCGCTCGGGCACGGCTGGTCGCACTCGCTCGACCAAGCCGTCTGGCCCGAGCGCGGCAAAGTCGTGTACCTCGACCCCGAGGGCCGCGAGATCGAGTTCGATACCTTCGACTTCCCCGAGCACCGCTTGCCCGACGGCGGCGAAGTCTACGAACCGATCATTCGCATGACTCTGA
>Ga0315912_10005821_pt1 | contig 11218 bp, 7 predicted proteins | sample VfabasoilMG_FD_204469 | JGI IMG/M metagenome (GOLD analysis project Ga0315912, IMG submission 204469) | Garden soil microbial communities collected in Santa Monica, California, United States - V. faba soil | ecosystem: Environmental > Terrestrial > Soil > Garden | place: USA: California...
ATTGCGGTTCGCGCGGAACGCCTCGACGTTGGTGATCTGCGCCTTCTTCTCCTCGTCGGTGCTGCGGATCAGCTCGATCGTCGTGGTGATGTCGCCGGCGTGCTCGCGCGGCAGGTAGGTGTTCACCCCGATCAGCGGCAGCGTGCCGTCGTGCTTCTTCGCCTCGTAGTAGAGGCTCTCCTCCTGGATCTTGCCGCGCTGGTACATGGTGTCCATGGCGCCGAGCACGCCGCCGCGCTCGCTGATCGCCTCGAACTCCTTGTACACGGCCTCCTCGACCAGGTTGGTGAGCGCATCGACCGCGAAGCTGCCCTGCCACGGGTTCTCGTTGAAGTTCAGGCCCAACTCGCGGTTGATGATGAGCTGGATGGCGACAGCGCGCCGCACGCTCTCCTCGGTGGGCGTGGTGATCGCCTCGTCGTAGGCATTGGTGTGCAGCGAGTTGCAGTTGTCGAACAGCGCGTACAGCGCCTGCAGCGTGGTGCGGATGTCGTTGAACTGGATCTCCTGCGCATGCAGGGAACGGCCCGAAGTCTGCACGTGGTACTTCAGCATCTGGCTGCGCGGGCTGGCGCCGTAGCGCTCGCGCATGGCGCGCGCCCAGATGCGGCGCGCGACGCGCCCGATCACGGTGTACTCGGGGTCCATGCCGTTGGAGAAGAAGAAGCTCAGGTTCGGCGCGAAATCGTCCACCTTCATGCCGCGCGCGAGGTAGTACTCCACGATGGTGAAGCCGTTGGACAGGGTGAAAGCGAGCTGGCTGATCGGGTTCGCGCCGGCCTCGGCGATGTGGTAGCCGGAGATCGAGACCGAGTAGAAGTTGCGCACCTGGTGGTCGACGAAGTGCTGCTGGATGTCGCCCATCATGCGCAGCGCGAACTCGGTGGAGAAGATGCAGGTGTTCTGCGCCTGGTCCTCCTTCAGGATGTCGGCCTGCACCGTGCCGCGCACGGATTTCAGCGTCTCGGCGCGGATGCGCGCATAGGTCTCGCGGTCCACCACCTCGTCGCCGGTCACGCCGAGCAGGCCCAGGCCGAGGCCGTCGTTGCCCTCGGGCAGCATGCCGGCGTACTGCGGGCGCCGCCTGCCCTCGAACATCGATTCGATCCTCCGGTGCGCCGCGTCCCAGCGCGCGGAATCGGCGCGCAGGTGCTTCTCCACCTGCTGGTCGATCGCGGTGTTCATGAACATGGCGAGGATGATCGGCGCCGGACCGTTGATGGTCATCGACACCGACGTCGTGCCCGCGCACAGGTCGAAGCCCGAATAGAGCTTCTTCATGTCGTCGAGCGAGGCCACGTTCACGCCCGAGTTGCCGATCTTCCCGAAGATGTCGGGACGCGTATGCGGGTCCTCGCCGTACAGCGTGACCGAGTCGAACGCCGTGCTCAGGCGCGCGCCCTGGCCGTGGCTGAGGTAGTGGAAGCGCCGGTTCGTGCGCTCGGGCGTGCCCTCGCCGGCGAACATGCGCGTGGGGTCCTCGCCCACGCGGCGATAGGGGAACACGCCGGCGGTGTACGGATAGCCGCCGGGCAGGTTCTCCATGCCGAGGAACTTGAGGAGGTCGCCCCAGTCGCGGAACGCGGGCGGCGCGATCTTGGGGATCTTCTGGTGGCTCATCGAGACCCGGTAGTTATCGCCGGTGATGGCCTTGCCGCGCACCTCGTAGCTGTAGGTCTCGTCGGTGATCGACTTCAGGCGCTCGGGCCACTCGCGCAAGCTGTCGAGCGAGGCGTTGCTCAGGGTCTTCACCGCCTCGTTGTAGCGCTGGCGCAGCGTGAGCATCGAACGATCCGGGGCGTCGCCGTTGGACGGCTCCGAGTACGCGGTCTCGCCCTCGCTGTCCTTGACCGCGCGCGCACCGGCCGCCGACGCCAGCTCCGCCGCGTGGTAGAGCTCGAGCGGCCTGGGCAGGGCCGGATCGCACAATTCCTTCAGCGCGTCGTAGTAGCTGTGCGCGCGGCTCGCGACCTCGGCCTGCGTCTCGCACGTCCGGTTTGCCGCCCGGCCCTGCTCGGCGATCTCCGCCAGGTAGCGCACGCGTGCGCCGGGTATGAGCACCGTGGCGCGCGGCTCGCGCAGCGACGTGTCGAGGTCCGGCGTCCAGTCGCACCCCGCGCTCGCGATCCCCGCATCGCCGCCGCCGAGCTTTTCGCGTACGAGCCGGCACAGGTTCACGAACATCCAGGTCACGCCTGGATCGTTGAACTGGCTCGCGATGGTCGGAAACACCGGTACCTGCTCGTCGGGCAGCTTGAACGCCACCCGGTTGCGCCGCCACTGCTTGCGCACGTCGCGCAACGCGTCCTCGGCGCCGCGGCGGTCGAACTTGTTCAGCACCACCAGGTCGGCGAAATCCAGCATGTCGATCTTCTCGAGCTGGCTGGCCGCGCCGTAGTCGGAGGTCATCACGTAGACCGGGAAATCGACCAGGTCCACGATCTCCGAGTCGCTCTGCCCGATGCCCGCGGTCTCCACCATCACCAGGTCGTAGCCCAGGCCGCGCAGGAACGCGATGCAGTCCTTCAGCACCGCATTCGTCGCCACGTGCTGGCGGCGCGTGGCCATGGAGCGCATGTACACGCGCGAGGAGCGCAGCGCGTTCATGCGGATGCGGTCGCCCAGCAGCGCACCGCCGGTGCGCCGGCGCGTGGGATCGACCGAGATCACGGCCACGCGCATGGACGGGAATGCGGCCAGGAAGCGGTTCATCAGCTCGTCGGTGACCGAGGACTTGCCTGCACCGCCGGTGCCGGTCAGGCCGATGACCGGCGTGCGCCCGCCGGCGAGCTGCCACTGCTTGCGCAGGTGCGCGAGTTCGGGTTCGGGGATCGCGCCTTCCTCTATCGCCGAGAGCATGCGCCCGATGCTGATCTCGTCGTCGATGGTGACGGCTTCGGGCCGGCCGGCGGGCAGGCGGTGCGCGTGCGTGCGGCGGATCACGTCCTCGATCATGGCCGTGAGGCCCATGTGCATGCCGTCGTTGGGGTGGTACACGCGCTCGACGCCGTAGGCGTGCAGCTCCGCGATCTCCTCGGGCGTGATGGTGCCGCCGCCGCCGCCAAAGACGCGGATGTGGCCGGCATTGCGCTCGCGCAGCATGTCGACCATGTACTTGAAGTACTCGAGGTGGCCGCCCTGGTAGGAACTGAGCGCGATGCCGTCGGCATCCTCCATCAGCGCGGCGCGCACCACGTCCTCGACCGCGCGGTTGTGGCCCAGGTGCACGACCTCGGCGCCCTGCGCCTGGATCAGCCGGCGCATGATGTTGATCGCCGCGTCGTGGCCGTCGAACAGGCTGGCCGCCGTGACAAAGCGCAGGGGCGTGCGCTCGCTCGCGTTCTGGGAGATCGGGGCGCGGGAGGCTTCGGGCGTCATGGCGGTGGACCGTGGACTGGAAGGGGCCGATTCTACCCGGCACGGTCCACCATGGCCGCGCGCACGCCCGACACCTGAAGCGTCCCCGAACGAAGGACTTGCCTGCCCACGTCCCGGGTTTCGCGCCTGGGCGGGTGGAGGTGATAATCCGGCAACCGGCACCCGACCGGAAAGGATGCGTCCATGCCGCTCGCAACCGCCATACTGCTCATCCCCCTGCTCGCCGATGCCGCCAGCGGCGTCTACAAGTGCCGGGACGCGGAAGGCAGGCTGGCCTACACCGACCAACCGTGTCCGAAGTCCAGCCAGACCCTGGACGTGCCCAAGGACGCGCTGAAGGATGCGCCGGTCACCTGGCTATGCCAGGCGCGACCGGAGGAGAACGACGCGAAGCTCGCCATGACGACCTTCAACGAGACCGAATCGGCGGCGCTGGAGCGCGCGCGCATCGGCCCCGAACTGATGAAGCTCGCCAAGGTGCGCCGCTTCCGCGTGCGGGAGAGCCTGTACATCTGCGACGAAACGCAGGGCGTCTCCTACGGGACCGCCGGGTCCGTCGGCAACGAGATCGTGATCACCGGCGAAGGGCACGTGTGGATGCGGCGTTCGGGCAAGGTCACGCACATCGCCCCGCCGAAGGCCGATTCCGCGCCGGTGGTGCCGGTGATCACGCCGGCCTCGCCCGACAAGCCCGGAGGCTGATCCGGGAAGCACCGCGCCCCGCGCCGGATCAGCTCGCGAACAGACGCTCGAGATGGGGCGTCAGTTCGCTGCGGATCATGAGCAGCGCGCCCTGGGGTGCCGAGAACGGCGTGTGGTGCAACCCCGCCGGCGCGAGCAGGAAATCGCCACGGCCGTACTTCACGCCGTCCCACAGCAGTTCCCCGGCCAGCACCAGGCATTCCTCCTCGGCCGTGTGGTCGTGCGCGGGCACGACCGCACCGGGCTCGAGTCGCCACAGGCTGGTCTGCGTCCGCCCGACGAGGTCCACGCGCAGCGGCTTGAGCTTCACCTTCGGAAGCAGCGGCAGCCATCGGCCCTGGTTGGCCCCGATGATCACCATGTCCAGGGGGCGTACGGCAGCGTCGCTCGCCGCGTCGGCCACGCGCGCCATGAGCCGCTCGCGCATGCGGACCCGCCGCGCCGGCTCGAGCACGCCATCCGGCACTTCGGCCAGGAGCGCGCCGAACAGCCCGTCGTCGCGCTCGGAATCAGTTGTCACTTGCATGCTCATTGACCAGCCCCATGGCGCTGAGCTTCTCGCGAAGCTGCAGCAGGCCCCTCCGAATGTGCGACTTCACGGTACCCAACGGGATGCCCGTGCGTTCCGAGATTTCCTGGTGCGACAGGTCCTCCAGGAACGCCATGGCGATCAGCCGCCGTGGCTGCTCGGGCAGTTCCGACAGCGCCAGGTGGGCGGCGCTGCCGGAACGGACCAGGTCGAGCAGATCGGCGATCGGCCGTTCTTCACAGTCCGTATACGCAGGATCGTCCTCGTCCGGATGCAGTGATTCGGTGCGATTGCGTTCCGATTGGCGCCTTTTCAGGTCGATCGCCCTCGAGTAGGCGATCACCGACAGCCAGCTGAGCACCCCGCCCCGCTCCGCGCAGTAGTTCTGCGCCCGTTCCCAGACCTGCAGGAACACGTCGCCGACCACCTCCTCGGCATCGTCGCGGTTGCCCAGCACGCGCAGGGAGACGGCGAACACGCGATCGACGGTGAGGTCGTACAAACGCCCCAGGGCCGCCTGGTCGCGCCGGCCGACGGCGCCCACCAGGTTCGAGAGCTCCGCGGCCAGATCGAGCACCGGCGCGGCCCAGGGCTGGATCGCTTCCATGGTGCCGATGCTATCAGGGCGACATCCGGGCGCGATCCAACGGAGCGCGACTCAGAGCGGCGCGTCCACCCTCAGCGCGGCGTCGAATTCATAGTCCTGCACGGTCCGGGACTTTTGGCCCATCGCCTCGCCATCGATCTCCTGGCGCACCGGCAGGTTCGTGCCCACCTCGATCCACATGCGCACGTGCGAGCGGCTGGCGATGCCCATGATGGTCGCGCTGACGTCGTATTCGTAGCCCTGCGTGGCCTTGCCGTTGATCGTCGAGGGCCCCAGGGCCTGCACGTTCGTGGTGCCTGCGAACGTGGCCTTCATCGCCTCGGCGCGGAACCCGTCCACCATCTTGCCCATGTCCATGGGCAGTTCCTGCCACTTGCCACCCTGCTTCATGTAGGTGTGGCCGGGGACCATGGTCATCTCCATCTGCTCGGTGCGCATGTGGAAGCGGTCCGGCCAAACCACGTCCACCGAACTCCGGATCGTCTGCGCGCCCGAGACCGTGGTCGAGGTCGTGCGGAACTTCCCGAACTTCGCCATCGCCTCGTAGCTCGCCATCAGTGCGGCCTTCGGGTCGGCCAGGGCCGGGGCGACGACCAAGGCCGAGAGCAGCAGGGACAGCAGCGCCAACCTGGCGCAGGCGAGGAGTCGGATCATGGCATCTGGCTCGGGTCCGGCGGGGGCGCGAGGATACCATCGGTGACTGTTTGCCCCGGTCAACCATGCCAAGATCGGGGCCGAGCCGACTCGACCGCGACGCATGGCTGCCCAGCCAACCCTTCATACCCTGCTCGACCGCATCGGACTCGGCGACCCGCCTTTCAGCGAACTCGTGGACGCCTTTGCCGCCACGCGGCGCCCGCAGACGCCCGGGGAGTTCCGGCGCTGGCTGGCCGCAAGCGACAGCGCATCCGCCGCGCACCTGGCGACACTCCTGGACGGCGACGAGATCACGGTGGGCACCCGCCTGCCGCAGCGACTGCACGCGCCCGAGGCGAGCACCATCCGCGTGCGATCGCCACTGCACGACGGCCGAGGACCGATGCCTTCCTCGATGGGACCGCCTTCCGCGGTACGGGACCCATCGGTGGGTTCCGCCGACGATGCCCTGGCCACCGCGGGTGCACTGACCCTGGGCGCCTCCACGGTCGTCGCCTTCGGCAACGCCGGGACCGGTGCCGCGGCCGCCGTGGACACGGTGGCCCTCGAGCCGGGGGTGGCGGCACTCCCGTCGCACGATCCGTCGCGAACCGACGCGCCTGCGCCGGCTGGGGAGACGGCACGCTACGTCATCCTGGGGGAAGCGGGGCGTGGCGGCATGGCGATCGTGCACGTCGCGCGCGACACCGAACTGCTGCGCAAGGTCGCGCTCAAGTCGCTCGAGGGAGAACCCGACGCCACGCCCGACATGGTGCAGCGCTTCCTGCGCGAGGTGCAGATCACCGCGCAGCTCGACCATCCGCACATCGTCCCGGTCTACGGCCTGGAGGTGACGCCCCAGGGAACACCGGCCTACGCGATGAAGCTGATCGAGGGCCGCACGCTCGCCACGTACCTCGACGAGGCACATGCCGGATACACCCTGCACGGCCGCACCGACGAGGCGCACCAGTTGCCGGCTCGCATCGAGCACTTCCTCAAGGTCTGCGACGCGGTCTCCTACGCACACGGCAAGGGCGTGATCCATCGCGACCTCAAGCCCTCGAACGTGATGATCGGCCGGCACCACGAGATCTACGTGATGGACTGGGGCATCTGCCGCATGCTCGGCGATCCGGCCGAACCGAACGCCGATCTCAGGACCTCCGCCGAGGTACCCCTGCCGGGCCTGCACGGCGCGGACGACAGCGGCAGCACGCGCGAAGGCAGCATCATCGGCACGCCGCGCTACATGTCGCCCGAGCAGGCGACGGGTCGGCAGTCGGAGGTCGGGCCCGCCAGCGACCAGTGCGCGCTGGGCCTGATCCTGTTCGAGATCGTCACGCTCGCCCCGGCCCTGGTCGGCAACTCCATGCTCGCGGTGCTCGGCAATGCCGCACGCAGCCGGTTGCAGCCGATCGTGCATGCCTACGGGCGCAGCCGCATCCCGGCCGAACTCGTGGCGATCATCCGCAAATCCACCGCGCCCAGGCCGGCCGACCGCTATCCCGATGTCGATGCCATGGCGCAGGACCTGCGCCGCTACCTGCGCGGCGCCGCGGTCACGGCACGTCCCGACAACCTGTTCCAGCGCGCCGCGCGCTGGTTCGGCCACAACCGCCAGCGCGCGCTCGCCGGCGTGCTGGTGCTGGCCGCGTTCGGGGTGACCGCGGAGCTGGTGCGCATGGAACGCGAGCGCGACCGGCTGGCACGCGCGCACGGGCACGAGGCGGGCATGCAGCAGCTCGCCGCCGCGGTGGCCCACCGGCGCGACCTTCTCGCGACCACGCTGTTGCGCGTACAGGGCGGCGCGGAGAGCTTCGCCGCGGCCGCGGAGGAAGCCATCGTTCGCGGCGCGCCGACCGACGAGCGCTACTTCAGCGTCGCCGATTTCAACGATCCCGCGCGCGCGCCGCCCGACCTCGCGACCGAACCGGGCTGGGACGCGCCGATCAGCCGCGCCTATGCCGCGTGGAACCTGCCGCCGGACGTGCCCCGGACGCGCGGCGAGGCGAAGGTCCGGCGCCTGGTCGCCCTGCGCGGACATCGCGCGCGCCTGTTCATCCACGTCGAATCGATGGTCGAGACGGCGGACGCCGCCGGGCCGGCAACCGGCGACAGCCTGCCGAACGTGGTCATCGGCATGAACGTGGGGCTGTCCGACGGCATCGCGTCGATCTATCCCGGACGCGGCACGTTGCCGCCGGACTACGATCCGCGCACGCGACCCTGGTACACGATCGCGCACAACGGCGGCGCCCAATGGGGGCCGCCGTTCATGCCCCGCTTCAACAATGCCGTCCAGATTCCGGTCTCGGCCGCGCTGCGCGACGGCCCCGACGTGCAGATCGGCGTCGCCAGCGTCCTGCTCTCGGCCGAGCGCATCGCGCGGACGTTCCTCGATCCCAAGGGACTTCCGTCGGTGGACCGGCTGTTGCTGCTCGACGGCGCGGGCGGCATCCTGCTCGATGGGGGCGACACGGCGCAACTGTCGGGACCGGATCGACGGGAACCCGAGGTTGTGCCGTTCCCTGACGCCCGCCTGCAGGCGGGCTTGGCGCGTTCGGGCCATGGCCAGTCGCTGGTTCGGTGGCAGGGTCGCTCCATGCTCGCCTTCTGGGACCGCCTGCCGATCGCCGATTGGGCGCTGCTCGCGCTGTCGAGCGATCCCAGGCTCGTGGACGACGCGGTGCCCGAGGCGTCCGCCCGGTAGCGCCCGCCTGCGGCGCGACACCGTGAAACATCCCCGCTAGACTACGCGCCCCGCGCGCGCCCGGAGCCCGTCTCCCCGGTCTGCGTCGGGTCCAATCCGCCGGTGGCGACACGCACGCCGCGCCCTGCCGGGAGCGATCCCCGGCACCGCCGCGCCACCGGTACGTCGCACGCCACGGGAGTAGCGCATGATCTTCGAAACCATCGCCGGCTCGGCCCACGAGCAGGTCGTTTTCTGCCAGAACAAGGACGCCGGCCTGAAGGCCATCATCGCGGTGCACAACTCCGTGCTCGGTCCCGCCCTCGGTGGCTTGCGCATGTGGGCGTACAAGAACGAGCAGGAAGCGCTGAACGACGTGCTCAGGCTCTCGCGCGGGATGACGTACAAGGCGGCGGTCGCGGGCCTGAACCTTGGCGGCGGCAAGGCCGTGATCATCGGCGATCCCTCCAAGGACAAGAGCGAGGCGCTGTTCCGCGCCTTCGGGCGTTTCGTCAACTCGCTCAATGGCCGCTACATCACGGCCGAAGACGTGGGCATCGACGTGAACGACATGGAATACGTGCTCAAGGAGACCGAGTACGTGACCGGCGTGCACCAGGTGCACGGCGGCTCGGGCGACCCTTCGCCGTTCACCGCCTACGGCACGCTGCAGGGCCTCATGGCCTCCCTGAACTTCAAGTTCGGCAACGAGGACGTGGGCAACTACAGCTACGCCGTGCAGGGCGTGGGCCACGTCGGCATGGAGTTCGTGCGCCTGCTGCGCGAGCAGGGCGCGAAGGTGTGGGTCACCGACATCAACAAGGACGCGGTGCAGCAGGCCGTGGACGAGTTCGGCGCAGAGGCCGTGGACCTCGACGAGATCTACGACGTGCCCGCCGACGTGTACTCCCCCTGTGCGCTCGGCGGTACGGTGAACACGAACACGCTGCCGCGACTGAAGTGCCAGATCATCTGCGGCGCAGCGAACAACCAGCTCGCGAACGACGAGATCGGCGACGAGGTGGAGAAGCGCGGCATGCTCTACGCGCCCGACTACGCGGTGAACGCCGGCGGCCTGATGAACGTCTCGCTCGAGATCGACGGCTACAACCGCGAGCGCGCCATGCGCATGACGCGCACGATCTACTACAACCTCGGCAAGATCTTCAACATCGCCAAGCGCGACCACATCCCCACCTACAAGGCGGCCGACCGCATGGCCGAGGAGCGCATCAACACCATCGGCCGCATCCGCCTGCCGCACATGGGCAGCCACGGCCCGCGCTTCCTGGGCCGCATGCGCGGGAACTGACGAAGCCACTGTAGGAGCGCGCTTCAGCGCGCGATCTTTTCGCTGACCGGACTCGTTCCGGGCCCTCGAAAAGATCGCGCGCTGAAGCGCGCTCCTACAACGCCTCTACAATAGCCGCGTCACCACCGGACTACCGCAATGCGCCCCTTCCCGCTCGGCGAAGACCTGGACCTGTTGCGCGAATCCGTGCGCGGCTTCGCCGACAAGGAGATCGCGCCGCGTGCCGCCGCGATCGACCACGACAACTGGTTCCCCCAGGACCTTTGGCCCAAGCTCGGCGAACTGGGCCTGCTCGGCATCACGATTCCCGACGAGTACGGCGGTTCCGGCATGGGCTTCCTCGCGCACATGGTCGCGATGGAGGAGATCTCGCGCGCCTCGGGTTCGGTCGGTCTGAGCTACGGCGCGCACTCGAACCTGTGCGTGCAGAACCTCTACAACAACGGCACCCCGGCGCAGCGGGCGAAGTACCTGCCGAAGCTCTGCAGCGGCGAGCACAAGGGTGCGCTCGCGATGAGCGAGCCCGGCGCCGGCTCCGACGTCGTGGGCTCCATGGCCTGCCGCGCCGAACTGCGCGGCGACCACTGGCGGGCGAACGGATCCAAGATGTGGATCACGAACGGTCCCGAGGCCGACACGCTCGTGGTCTACATGCGCACGGCGGGCAAGGAGCAGAAATCGCGCGCGATGACTGCGTTCATCGTCGAGCGCGGCATGAAGGGCTTCAGCACGGCACAGAAGCTCGACAAGCTCGGCATGCGCGGGTCCAACACCTGCGAGCTGGTGTTCGAGGACTGCGAGATCCCGGTCGAGAACGTGCTCGGGCAGGTGAACCAGGGCGTGCAGGTGCTGATGAGCGGCTTGAACACCGAGCGCCTCGTGCTCTCGGGCGGTCCACTGGGCCTGATGCAGGCCGCGCTCGACATCACCCTACCCTACCTGCGCGAACGCAAGCAGTTCGACCAGCCCATCGGCAGCTTCGGCATCATGCAGGCGAAGCTCGCCGACATGTACACCGCGCTGCAGTCCTCGCGCGGCTACGCGTACATGGTGGCGCGCGACTACGACGCCGGCCACAAGTCCCGCATCGACCCCGCCTCGTGCCTGCTGCACGCCTCGCAGAACGCCGTGCAGGTCGCGCTCGAGGCGATCCAGGCGCTGGGCGGCAACGGCTACATCAACGAGTACCCCACCGGCCGCATCCTGCGCGACGCGAAACTGTACGAGATCGGCGCGGGCACGAACGAGATCCGCCGCATGCTGATCGGGCGGGAATTGGTCTCCGGGAATACCTGATCCAGCGTAGGGACAGCGGATCGCCTGTAGGAGCGCGCTTCAGCGCGCGATCTTTTCACGCTCGCG
>Ga0315912_10005822_pt1 | contig 11217 bp, 7 predicted proteins | sample VfabasoilMG_FD_204469 | JGI IMG/M metagenome (GOLD analysis project Ga0315912, IMG submission 204469) | Garden soil microbial communities collected in Santa Monica, California, United States - V. faba soil | ecosystem: Environmental > Terrestrial > Soil > Garden | place: USA: California...
GCGCGCTGACGCGCGCTCCTACAAGGGTCGTGCGACGACCCCGCACATTTGCGAAGGGTCCTTTCGCGGCTATTTCAACGCCCTGGGCAACCACAACGACAGCTCCGGCACGAACGCGACGAGCAGCAGCACCGCGAAGGCCGCGAGGTAGAACGGCCAGATCGTGCGCATGGCCTGGCCGACGGTGATCTTTCCGATCGCGGTGCCCACGAACAGCACCGAGCCGAGCGGGGGCGTCACCAGCCCGATTCCCCCCTTGAGGATGAGGACCACGCCGAAGTGGATGGGGTCGATGCCCACGGCCTTCGCCACCGGCAGGAAGATCGGCGTGCAGATGATGATCATCGGCGCGAGGTCCATGAAGGTCCCGATCACCAGCAGGATCAGGATCATCAGCGCAAGCACCACGTTCTTGTCGGTGGACAGGCTCGAGATCGCGTCCACCGCGGCGGCGGGGATCTGCAGGTAGGCGAGCAGCCAGCCGAACGAGGCCGCCGAGGCGATCACGAACAGGATCATGCCGGTGGTGCGCGCGGCGCCCATGCAGGTGTGCAGGAAGTCCTGCCAGCGCAGCTTGCGGTAGATCAGCGCGGTGACCACGAGCGCGTAGCACACCGCGATCGAAGCGCTCTCGACCGCGGTGAAGATGCCGGCGCGGATGCCGAAGAAGATCAGGGCGACCAGCAGCAGGCCGGGCAGGGCCGCGATGAAGCGCGTGAGCACGACGGCGAAGCCGGGGAACGCCTCGATCGCGTAGCCGCGCCTGCGCGCGATCAGCCAGCCGGTCGCCATCAGCACGAGGGTGAGCAGCAGCGCGGGCACGATGCCGGCCGCGAACAGGTCCGCGATCGAGATGCCGCCGCCGGCGGAGGCCGAGTACAGGATCAGGTTGTGCGAGGGCGGCACCAGCAGCGCCACCAGGGACGCGGTCATGGTCACGTTGACGGCGTAGTCGCGGTCGAAGCCGCGCTTCACCATCTGCGGGATCATCGCGCCGCCGATCGCGGAGACGTCGGCGAGCGCCGAGCCCGAGACGCCGCCGAAGAACAGCGAGGAGAGCACGCTGACCTGGCCCAGGCCGCCGCGCAGGTGCCCCACGAGCGCGGAGGCGAGCGCGATCAGGCGCTCCGAGATGCCCCCGCGCAGCATGAGCTCGCCCGCGAAGATGAACAGCGGGATCGCGATCAGCGAGGCGGTGCCGGCGCCCGAGGTGGTCTGCTGCACGAGCACGATCGCGGGCAGCCCGAGGTACAGCAGCGTGGCGAGCGAGGCGCTGAGCAGCGCGTACGCGACCGGGATGCCGAGCACGAGCAGCAGGATCAGGGTGCCGAACAGCAGCGCGACGTCCATGGCTCAGGCGTCTCCCCGCGCCAGGGGCGACCGCAGCAGGGCGAACAGCCGCGCGAGCGCGAACAGCACCATGAGCGCCCCGCCCACGCACATCGGCAGGAAAGCCGAGCTCTGCGGCAGCCAGGTGCCTGCCATCGGCACGCGGAGGCCATCGAAGAACAGCACCGTGCCCCAGATCGCGATCACCGAGCCCAGCCCCGTGATCACCGCCTCGGCCAGCAGCTCCAGCGCGCGCCGGATCGCGGGGGGCGAATGCTCGCGCAGGATGAAAAAGCCGAAGTGCGCGCCCTGGTGCACGGCGCCGGCGGCACCCAGGCTCATAGCCGTGGTCAGCAGCAGCATCGCGGCCGGTTCGGTCCAGCCCGGCGAATCGTTCAGCACGTAGCGCGCGACCACCTGCCAAGCCTCGACCGCGACCAGGGCCACGAGCGCGGTGCCGCCGATCGCGAACGAGATGCGCGCGAGCGCCGCGAGCAGGCCGCCGGCCGGCGGCGGGGCGGGCGAGGCCTCCACCGGCTCGTTCGCTGCCTCGCGTGCCAGGGGAACGTCGCCCGTGCTCATGCCTGGCTCCGGATCGCGCGGAACTGGCGATCGATGGTTTCGTGGCGCCGGTACTGTTCCAGCAGCGGCGCAGCCGCGCGCTCGAAGGCCGGGCGATCGACCTCGTTCTCCTTCACGCCGCGCGCGAGCACGTACTCGCGCGAGCTGGCCTCGGTCTTGTCCCACATCGCACGCATCACCGGCACCGATTGCGCCGCGACGTCCACCAGCAGCGCGCGGTCCGCGGGCGACAGCGCATCGAATCGCCGGCGCGAGAGCAGCAGCGCCTCAGGCGAATAGGAATGGCGAGACACCGACCAGTGCTGCGCGACCTCGAACTGGCGCGTGGTGTGGAAGCTCGGCCAGTTGTTCTCGGCGCCGTCGATCAGGTGCGTCTGCAGCGCGGAGAACACCTCGCCGTAGGGCAACGGCGTGGGATTCGCGCCCAGGCCACGCACCAGGCCCATGAAGATGTCCGACGGTGGCACGCGGATCTTCAAGCCATGCAGGTCCTCCGGCACCACGATCGGCCGGCGCGTGTTGTAGAAGCAGCGCGCGCCCGAATCGTAGAAGGCGAGTCCCACCAGGTCGCGCTGGGCGAACCCGTCGAGGATCTCGCGCCCGGTCGGCCCGTCCAGCACGCGGCGCATGTGCTCGGTGGAGTCGAACACGAACGGCAGCGAGAGCACCTGGGTGAGCGGGAAGGGATTGTTCAGCGCGGCCATGTTCACGCGCGTGATGTCGAGCGCGCCGTAGCGCGCGAGGTCGATCGAATCGGATTCGCGCCCGAGCTGGCCCGAGTGGTACAGGCGCAGGCCGAGCCGGCCACCGGTCTCCCGCGCGAGCGTGGCGTCGATCCACTTCAGCGCCTCGACCGTGGGATAGCCCGGCACGTGCACGTCGGTGGCGGTGAGCCGGATCGAATCTTCCGCACGCGCTCCGAAGGCTGCGAGTGCGCCGGTGCCGAGCGCGCCGCCGAGCAGTCGCCGGCGCGTGATCACTCGAGAGGCCCCTGCGCGACGACGCGCGGCTGCGCGGGCACGGCGCGGCAGCGCACGTCGCCGTAGGCACCGAACGCGATGCGTGCGGATTGCCCTGCGCGGATGTCGTGGATCCCGGTGGAGGCGCCGGTGGAGACGAGCATGCCCGCGCGCAGCGGACGACCGCGCCGGGCGGAGCGTCCCAGCGCGAGCGCGAGCGCGGCGAGCGGGCCCACGGCCGCGGCGCCGCCGCGTCCCACCTCGATGCCGTCGATGTAGGTCTCGCAGGTCAGCGTGTCTTCCGCTAGGTCGCGCCAGTTCGGCACGCCCGGACCGAGGATCAGCCCCGCGTTGTTGCCGAAGTCCGACACCACGACGGCCGGGCCGAGCTCGTTGATGGTGGCGAGCGGGCTGCCCGCGGTCTCGATCCCGAGGATCATCTCGTCGACCAGGTCCGCCGCCTCGACGTCGGTCCATGCCGACTGCCCGGCCGGCGCGTCGCGGCGGAGCCTGAGGATGTACTCCGCCTCGACCGCCGCGAAGCCGCCGACGAAAACCGGGAAGGCGATTTCCTCGCCCGGTGCCGCGCGCCAGCAGCTGCGCGCGAAGATCGGGCCGATCAGGCGCTCCTCGCCCAGGCGGTCGCGCCAGGCGGGTGGCAACCGACCCACCTTCCAGCCCACGAGCCGGTCCGGCCACAGGTCGATCGCGGCGTCCTGGCAGGCGTAGGCGAAATCGAGGTCGCCGGGCAGGGGGCCGGGATAGTCGGGCAGGGCCTGCGCGGAGAGCCGCGCACGCACGAAACGCTCGGCGATGCGGCGGGCGGCATCGCGCGTGGTTGGCACTGCGTCGGACCCCATCACCATGCCTGCGCAACCCCTGTCCGGACTGCCCGATGCGCCCCGCGCACCCGAATTGCGATATAAAGGTAACCGGTGTCATTGTGAATGTACAGCGCCCTGCCGGGGGTTCCCTGGATCGCTTCCCGGCCCTCCGGCATGGCGCACTGCGGCATCGGGCGACGGCGCGCGCAGTACGCTGTGCGCGCGCGATGCCGCCCCCCGATCGGGAGACGAAATGATGGAAACAGCCTCGCAAACGACGTCGCGTGACCGCACCGGGCGCGCGGGCGTCGCGCGCCTGCGCGGCGCCGCGCTCGCGCTCGGCCTGGTGTGCAGCGCAGCGTACGCGGCCGCGCCGGTGGCGCCGACGAGGCCCGAACCGGGCATGCTCGCCTTCCCCGGCGCGCTCGGCTGGGCCGCGCGCACGCCCGGCGGGCGTGGTGGTCGGATCCTCAAGGTCACCACGCTGGCGAATGACGGCCCGGGCTCGCTGCGCGCCGCGCTGCTCGCGAAGGGCCCGCGCATCGTGGTGTTCGAGGTTGGCGGCGTGATCGACCTCGAACGCAGCGAGATCCGCATCGAGGAGCCGTACCTGACCGTGGCCGGCCAGACCGCACCTACGCCCGGCATCACGCTGATCCGCGGCGGCCTCGACGTTGCCACGCACGACGTGGTGTTCCGGCATATGCGCATCCGCTCGGGCACGGCCGGCGCCCCCAAGGGCGGCGGCTACCAGCCCGACGCGTTCTCCACGCTCAGCGGCGCGCGCGACGTGATCGTGGACCACTGTTCGATGAGTTGGGCGATCGACGAGAACCTTTCGGCCTCGGGCACGCGCTTCGTGGGCAGGACGCCGGAGGAGTGGCGCGCGAACGTCTCGCACCGCATCACCTTTAGCCACAACCTGCTGGCCGAGGGCCTCGCGCACGCGAACCATGCCAAGGGCGAGCACTCCAAGGGTTCGCTGGTGCACGACAACGTCACCGACATCCTGATCGTGGGAAACCTCTATGCGCACAACTACGAGCGCAGCCCGCTGTTCAAGGGCGGCGTGCGCGGCGTGGTGGCGAACAACCTGATCTACAACCCCGGTCCGCGCGCCGTGCACTACAACCTGATCGAGGAGGAGTGGGCGGGACACGCGTACGAGGTCGGGCGCATGACCCTGGTCGGCAACGTGCTGCGCGCAGGGCCATCCACGCCCGATCCGCTCGCGCTGTTCATGCTGGGCGGGTCGGGCAACGTGGAGCTCCATGCCGCCGACAACATCGCCGTCGATCGCATCGGCCGCGCCCTGCCGCAGACGGGGCGCTACACCACCTCGACCGCGAGGATCATCCCGCTTGCCAAGCGTCCGCCGCTGCCGCCGGGACTGACCCTGATCCCCGCCGTCGAGGTGCAGGACGCCGTGATCCGCGATGTCGGCGCGCGCCCCTGGGACCGCGACGCCATCGACAGCCGCATCGTCGCCGACACCATCGAGGGGCGCGGGAAGATCATCGACCACGAGGACGAGGTGGGTGGCTACCCGGTCCATACCGAGACGCGCAAAGCGTTCGATCCCGATGACTGGGATCTCGCCACCATGGAGCCCAAGGTCCCACCGCCGCCTCGCACGCCACCGAAATAGTGCAGGCTCCGGGCGCTCTTCCGAATGCCCACCGACCATGGTCACCGCCCCACCCCCTTCTCCCCGCGCAGGGGAGAAGGGGAATGGTGTCCCCTCTCCCCGGAACGGGGAGAGGGCAGGTTGAGGGGCGCCCTGCGTCGTACTGCGACGCGACCGAGAGCGCACGGTTGCAGCTCTTCGCAAGGTCGCCCCTCATCCTTCCCTGCGGGCCACCTTCTTCCCTGCGGGGAGTAGGCGAATGGTGACCCCTGCGGGTTCGGCGCTAAGGGGCAGGGCTGGATTCGACCGGATAGGGCCCGTGCGCGAAGCGCTCCGCGTGATATCCCTTCGCGCCGACGAGGCGTGCCAGCGGACTGCGCCAATCGCCGCCCGCGCGCATGCGTTCGAGCACGGACCGGAAATCGTGCCGGGGTCGCCAGCCGAGCACCTCGCGCGCGCGGGCGTTGACGTAGACGCGATCGATGCGGGCCGGCGGCTTCCAGCCCAGGTCGGCGTACGCTGCCGCGGCCTCGGGCACCGCGCGCGCCAGTGCCACGTGCGGCTCGCGCGCGAGATCCTCGAGGTCCGTCGGCGCGAACGGCGTCGTCGCGCTGACGATGATCCGGTCGAATCCGATCGCCGGCGCGCGTTGCAGCGCGCACGCGTGCGCATCGACCACGTCCTCGAGCTCGACGCGCCGGTAGAGGAACTCGTTGAGCTTGAGGTTCGCATCGGCATAGGCGTCGCGGCGCTCGGCGTTGTCGTCCGCTTCGGGGAAGAAGCGCGACGTGCGCAGCACCACGCACGGCAGCCGGTGCCGTCGATGGAAGACCTGGCACAGGTCCTCGGCCGCGGTCTTGGTCGCGCCGTAGATGTTCTTCGGCACGGGCACCACGTCCTCGGTGATCCAGGCCGCCGGCGCGCCCGGCGGCGGCGACAGCGCCGCGCCGAAGGCGCTCGTCGTGCTGGTGAAGACGAAGGACGATACCCCCGCGACGACGGCCTCCTCGAGCAGGTTCAGCGTGCCGCTCACGTTCGCGTCGATGAAGTCCTGGCGCGCGTGCGTGGCGACATGCGGCTTGTGCAGCGTGGCAGCGTGCAGCACGGCCTGGACGCCGCGCATGGCCTGCGCAACGACGTCCCGGTCGACGATCGACCCCACGACATTCGTGTGCGGCGAGGGCAACCGGTCGAGACCCACGACGTCGTGCCCGGACGCCGCCAGCGTGCGCACCAGCGCCTCGCCCAGGTGCCCGGTGCTGCCCGTGACCAGGATACGCATGGGCACAGGGTAGCGTCGCGCCGTCCGGGTGTCAGCGCCGCGCTTCCTGCCATCGGGATCGGGCTCCCTGAGGCGCCTCCCGGGCATGGACGCTGGCGCCCTTGCAGGTGCGCTCGCCGGGATCGGCGTTCGGGATGCGCTCGACCCGCCCCGCGGAATCCTCGAGTCGCGCCCGCCGTGCGCTTGCCCGCTGGCCCGAATTCCCATCGTCGGGATCGCCCGCCCGGACCACCGTTTTCCCCGGAGACTGCCCGCCCCGATCAGAAACGGCGGAAGCAAAACTGTGACCCAGTGCACAATTTTGCCGCAGTGCAGCGTGACCAATGGCAGGGGTTCGGCTAAACAGTCGCGCCGGTTTCAGGCTGCGGACCTAGGAAGGTAGGTCCAGCGGCGGAGCCCGCTGGGGCTGGAAGCCCCTCCCAAAGGAAAGCCACGACGCCCCAGGAACGGGGCGCGGGGTCTTCTGCGTTCCACTCAATCGGGGAGTCAAGCAATGAGCAAGTCGATCACGCGCGCCAGGATCCTCAGTGGCGTGCTGCTGGCGCTGACGACGGGCGCGACCGGCGCGAGTTTCGCCGGCGAACGCGACAACGCCTCCCTGCGCCGCCAGGCGATGGACGAGTGGTACAACGAGACCTACGACCAGGACAACAACGGTCGCGGCAACAACAAGGGCCACGGCAAGCCGCTGTGGACGCCGTCGTACGAGCGCTTCATGCGCGACGCCGCCCAGCGCGAGCGCGAGCGCTATGCCGCCTCGCTGCCGCAGAGCAGCTCCACGCAGCCGCTGATCGGCGGCGTGACCGAGCAGGCCGCGAGCGGCACGAGCTGGACCAACATCGGCCCCACGCGCGCCACCTACGCGAAGAACGGCGGCACGCTGAACGTCACCGACTCCGGCCGCGTGAACGACATCGCGAGCGACCCGGCGAACCCGAACACGATCTACGTCGGCTTCTCCGGCGGCGGCGTGTGGAAGACCACCGACGGTGGCGCCACCTGGTCGGCGAAGACCGAAACCCTGGGCAGCCTCGCGGTCGGCGCCCTGGAGATGGACCCGAACAACGCGCAGACCCTGTACCTCGGCCTCGGCGACGCGTTCGACGGCACGGGCCTGGGCATGTCCAAGTCCACCGACGGCGCCAACACCTGGTCGACGCCGGTGAGCCTGGGCACCGCCAGCAAGATCCTCGACATCGAGGTCGCGGCCGGCAATTCCACCATCGTGCTCGCGGCCACCGACAAGGGCCTGTACCGCTCGACGAACTCCGGCGCCAGCTTCAGCAAGGTGACCATCGCCACCGGCCAGGCCGGCGACCCCTATGCCTGGTCGATCGCCTACGGCGGCGGCAGCAACTTCGCGCTGACCCTGGAAGCGGCCCCGGCGGCCACGACCGGCACCACCGATGGCCAGATCTGGCGCTCGACCGACAACGGCGCGACCTGGACCAAGGCCACGGGCGTGACCAACACCACCGGCGTGGGCCGCATCACCATCGCCTCGGGCGCGGCGAACCGCAGCATCATGTACGCGATGGCCGCCGTGCCGCTGGCCGCGAGCACCGCTGATCTCGCGAACCTCTTCAAGTCCACCGACGGCGGCGCCACCTGGACCGGCATCGGCAAGAGCGGCAGCACTTACAAGAGCTACAGCAACACCAACTCCGAGTCCGCCAACCTCTCCACGCTGCTCGGCGGCCAGGGCTGGTACAACCACGCCGTGCTGGTGGACCGCGCGAACGCGAACATCGCGTACTTCGGCGGCCAGCTGCTGCTCGCCAAGACCACCGACGGCGGCACGACCTTCGCGCAGCGCTCCAACTGGCTCGCGCAGTTCAGCCTGCCCTACGTGCACGCCGACTTCCATTCCGCGCACATGGCCAGCAACGGCACGCTCTACGTCGGCACCGACGGCGGCATCTTCCGCTCCACCGACAACGCCACCACGTTCACCCACACGCTGAACATCGGCATCGCCTCGCACCTGGTGTACCAGGTGGGCTCCTCGACCAACAACCGCAATGCGGTGATCGCGGGCCTGCAGGACAACGGCACGCGCGTGCGCGAGTCCAACACCTCGACCTTCAACCAGGAGATCGGCGGCGACGGCTTCGGCTGCAACGTGAACCGCAGCAATGCCACGCAGATGCTCGGCAGCCTCTATTACAACCGCATCCAGAAGTCGACGAACAGCGGCCTGACCTTCACCAGCGCCTGCTCGGGCATCACCGAGTGCAACAACCAGTCGACCGGCGTGTTCATCACCCGCATCGTGCCCTACGCCGGTGACACCACCGGCAACACGGTGTACACGTTCGCCAAGACCAAGGCGTACAAGTCCACGAACTACGCCGGTTCCTGGACCGCGCTCGGCACCACCGGCATGCTGGTCTCGGGCGCGCAGCTGCGCCACATCGGCGTGGCCCCGAGCAACAGCAACGTGATCGGCGTGGTCTCCAGCGGCAGCGGCGCGGCGATCACCACCAACGGCGGCACGAGCTGGACCGCGGTCGGTGCGAACCTGACGAACAGCGGTTCGAGCCTGAGCTACATCAGCTTCCACCCGACCAACACCAGCATCGTCTACGTCGCCTCCGTGGCGCCCGATGCCACCAAGACCCACCTGTGGAAGTCCACGAACGGCGGCAGCACCTTCACCGCCATCGACAGTGCCGCCAGCGGCTTCCCCAACGGCATCCCGGTGAACTCGATCCAGCCCGACCCGACCGACGGCAACTATCTCTATGCCGGCACGCACCTGGGCGTGTACCGCTCCACCGACGCCGGCGCCACCTGGGCCCGCTTCGGCAGCGGCCTGCCGCTGGTCAACGTCACCGACCTGTACATCGCGCCCGACGCCTCGCTGGTGCGCGCCGCCACCTTCGGCCGCTCGGTGTGGGAACTGGTGCCGGCCGCGAACGCGAACCCGGTCGCCAGCTTCAACTTCACCACCTCGAACCTGGTCGCGACCTTCACCGACGCCTCCACCGACAGCGACGGCACCATCGCCTCGCGCTCGTGGAACTTCGGCGACGGCGGCACCTCGACCGCGACGAACCCCAGCCGCACCTATGCTGCGGCCGGCACCTACAACGTGACCCTGACCGTGACCGACAACCTCGGCGCGACCAACGCGCTGACCCGCGCCGTCACCGTCACCGCCGCGGCGAACGTCGCGCCGGTCGCGAACTTCAGCAGCATGGCGACCGGGCTCACGGCGAACTTCACCGACAGCTCCACCGACTCCGACGGCACCATCGTCTCGCGTTCGTGGAACTTCGGCGACGGCGGCACCTCGACCGCGACGAACCCCAGCCGCACCTACGCCGCGGCCGGCACCTACAGCGTCTCGCTGACCGTCACCGACAACGGTGGCCTGACGAACACGCGCACGAACTCGGTCACCGTCACCGCGCCGCCGGCGAACGTCGCCCCGGTCGCGAACTTCTCGTCCAGCACCAGCGGCCTGACCGCGACCTTCACCGACAGCTCCACCGACTCCGACGGCACCATCGCCTCGCGCTCGTGGAACTTCGGCGACGGCGGCACCTCGACCGCGACGAACCCGACCCGCACGTACGCCGCGGCCGGCACCTACAGCGTCTCGCTGACGGTGACCGACAACGGTGGCCTGACGAACACGCGCACGAACTCGGTCACGGTGACCGCGCCGCCGAACAACGTCCTGAGCAACGGCGTGGCGAAGACCGGACTCGGCGCGTCGGCCGGCACCTACCTCAAGTACACGATGGTGGTCCCGGCGGGCGCGACCGGCCTGAGCTTCACGATGTCCGGTGGCACCGGCGATGCCGACATGTACGTGAAGTTCGGCTCCGAGCCCACCGACAGCGTGTACGACTGCCGTCCGTACGCCAGCGGCAACGCCGAGAGCTGCCCGATCGCCACGGCGCAGGCCGGCACGTACTACGTGAACCTGAAGGCCTACTCGACGTTCTCCGGCGTCAGCCTCGTCGGCAACTACACGCCGCCGGCGGCGAACACCGCGCCGACCGCGAACTTCACGGTCGCCGTCAGCAACCTGACCGCCACGTTCACCGACACCTCCACCGACCCGCAAGGCAACGGCACCATCACCTCGCGCGCGTGGAACTTCGGCGACGGCACCACCTCGACCGCGACGAGCCCGAGCAAGACCTACGCCGCGGCCGGCACCTACACGGTCACGCTGACGGTCACCGACAACGGCGGCCTCACGAACACGAAGTCGTCCTCGGTCACGGTCACCGCACCGCCCGCCTGCGGCGGCACGGTGCTGTGCAGCGGCACCGCCGTGGCGCTGCCCTCGGTCGCGACCAACGGCGTGTCCTCGACCTACACGCTCGTCGTGCCGGCCGGCCGGACCAGCGTCGTGTTCACCATCTCCGGCGGCACCGGCGATGCCGACATGTACGTGCGGATCGGCAGCGCGCCGACCACCAGCACGTACAACTGCCGTCCGTACCTGTCGGGCAACAACGAGACCTGCACCTTCAACGCCCCGGCGGCCGGCACCTACTACGTCAACGTGCGCGCGTACTCGGCCTACTCGGGCGTCAGCCTGCGGGGCACGATCACGCCGTAAGCCAAGCGCGGATCGGGCTCGCCGCGGCGAGC
>Ga0315912_10005823_pt1 | contig 11217 bp, 11 predicted proteins | sample VfabasoilMG_FD_204469 | JGI IMG/M metagenome (GOLD analysis project Ga0315912, IMG submission 204469) | Garden soil microbial communities collected in Santa Monica, California, United States - V. faba soil | ecosystem: Environmental > Terrestrial > Soil > Garden | place: USA: California...
TCGCGTTGGGGGGGGGGGCCCGGGCCCCCCCCCCCCGCCCCCCCTCACCCCCCGCCGCCGCCCCGAAGCGGGCTGGGGCGGAAGGATTCGAACCTTCGGATGGCGGTTCCAAAGACCGCTGCCTTACCGCTTGGCGACGCCCCAACGACTGGCCCTCGCAGGCCGCGCGGGAGTCTACCCGAGCGCCGGCGCGGCCTCAGAACCGGGCTTGCGAGGAGACGTCGGGGGACGCTCGCGCCACGTTGCCCATGCGCGTCATGAGGGAGGGCTCCACCTCGCGAGCGTGGCCGCGGCCGGCCGCCAGCACCTCGTCGTAGCGACTGAACACCTTCTCCTCGATCAGGCGCCGCGTCTCGTTGTTGAGCGGGTGCGCGATGTCGCGGAAGGTGCCGTTCTTGCGTCGCGTGCTCGGCATCGACAGGAAGCGCCCGTGCTTGCCGTCGATGATCTTGATGTCCGAGATGAGGAAGACGTCGTCGATGACGATCGAGGCGAAGGCCTTGAGCTTGTCCTCGTCAACAGGGAATACGCGGACCTCGGTGATCTCCACGATGACGGCTCCTCGCCACGAGCAGGATCAGTCCGGCTCGAATCGGGAGGCTTGATACTCGGTGGCCGACGTCGTGCTCGTCAGCAGCACGTCGCACTCGTCCGCGAGGCGCTCGCGAGCCCACCGCGCGCCCTCGCTGGCGTCCGCCTCGCAGGCGGGACCGAAGAGGGCGAACAGCGTCGGACCGCTCCCCGTCATGCCGACGAGCGCTCGCGGCATGGCGTTCCGGACCTGCTCGGCGATCTCCGCGAGGACCGGCATCAGGCTCGAAGCCGCCCCATAGAGATCGTCGTGAATGACCGGCGAGAGCTCACCCCACCAAGACTCCGGACTCAACCTAGTCCCCATTTTTCGACTTGTCAACGAGCCTTCCGGACCCCTGGAGGCCATCGCCGCGTGGGTTTCGAAGACCGTTCGAGTCGAAAGAGGTCGCCGCGGACGAAGGAGCAGCACCGGAGCCGATGGGCGCTCTGCCAGCGGCGTCAGGAGCTCGCCGCGCGCCTGCCCCCGCTGCCTTCCGCCGACGAGAAAGTACGGGACATCCGAACCCAGCTCGAGCGCGAGGCGCGCGAGATCCTCGTCCGAGACCGGGAGGTCGTGAAGGCGGCGCAGCCCGACCAGCGCTCCAGCGGCATCGCTCGAGCCGCCGCCGAGCCCCGCGGCGATCGGGATCCGCTTCGCGAGTCGCATGCGCGCGCCTGGCAAGGCGCCTCCCCCGACGAAGTCCTGCAGTCGCCGGGCCGCCGTCATCACGAGGTTGGATCCCGCGGGCAGCTCCTCCGCCGAGGCGCCGTCGATCTCCAGCGAGAAGTCAGAGGCCGGCGCGAGCTCGAGAAGGTCGTGGAGCGCCAGCGAGACGAACTCGGTGTCGAGATCATGGTAGCCGTCCGGGCGCCGCCGCACCACGAGGAGGACTGTGTTGATCTTTGCCGGACAGCGGACGACGAGGGGCCGCGTCACGAGCCGGGACGAGCGGGCGCTGGCTCGACGACGATGTCGATGCTGCCGGCCCTCTCCTCGCAGCGCAGTCCGACCGAGCTCGCGGCTGCACGGCTCAGGGCGCGCCTCGCTCGGTGCGCGAGTCGCTGCGCCTCCTCGGCAGCCAGGCCCGATTCACTCGCGAAGCGCTCCAGCACGCTGGCGACGACCGGACCGAGCCGCTTCTTGCCGTGGCAGCGCAACAGGATTCCCATGGCGCTCCAAATCTAACACCGCGCGGCCGGGGCTAGGCTGCCTCCCCCCGCTAGATCCGGCCGAACCGGTGGTCGATGTCGCGGTCTGAGAGGCGCAGCAGGGCGACACGTCCGTGGGGGCAGGTCGTCGGCGTCTCGCACGCCATGAGCGCGTCCACGATGAAGCGCATGCGCTCGTGTCCCAGCGAGAACCCGGCCTTCACGGCGGCCTTGCACGCGATGGTCGCGGCCACCCGATGCACCCGCTCGAGCGTCGAGGGCCCGTCTTCTGAGGCCGCGAGCTCGCGCAGGAGCTCGGCGGGATCCGCCGTGCCGACGCTCGCCGGCACGCTGCGGATCGTGAAGGCGCCGCTGCCGAACTCCTCCACGTCGAAGCCGAGCCGCTGGAGATCCGGCAGGTGCTCGACGAGTCGCGCGGCCGCGGCCCGCGAAACCTCCACTACGACCGGCTCGAGGAGCGACTGCCCCACCGCGCTCGACTCCATCGAGGCGATCACGCGCTCGTAGAGGACGCGCTCATGGGCGGCGTGCTGATCGACGAGCACGAGCCCCTGATCGTCCTCCACGAGGATGTAGGTGTTGCGATGCTGGCCGAGGACGCGCCGGCCGGCCGGCAGCGGCGACGAAGGCGAGGGCCCCCACCCGGCCGGCCTCGCGTCCGATGGCGCCATCCCCGGCAGCGTCGCCGCGCGCTCGGCGACGAAAGGTCCCGACGCAACGCCGAGCCGCGCGGATCCCTCGGCGATGTCGAGCGCCGGACGGAAGGCCGCACCCGCGACGACCTCACCGCGAAGGGCGTCACGCAGCGCATCATGGACCTGGGCGGGTCGCGCGAACCGCACCTCGCGCTTGGCCGGATGGACGTTCACGTCCACGTCCAGCGGGGAGAGCTCGACCATGACCAGGCCGGCGGCCCCCTCCCCGATGCCGAAGAGCCGCTCGCTCGCCTCGCGCACCGCGTGGGCGAGGCCGCGATCCTGGATGGGGCGGCCGTTCAGGAGGAGCGTGACGCCGAGGATCCTCCCGAGGCCGGAGCGCGAGCGCACGAGCCAGGCCCGCACGGCGACGCCGTCGCGCTCGCCCGAGAGCGCCAGCGCCTCGTCGGCGAATCCGGCGCCCAGGACCTGCCGAACACGCGAAGCGTCGGAGGCCGCGGGCGACAGGTCGAGCACCATCCTGTCGTCATGGCGAAGGATGACGTGCAGCGCCGGAGTCGCGAGCGCCTGTTGCTCCAGGAAGCGCACGACATGCGCCAGCTCCGCCTGCGCCGAGCGCAGGAACTTGCGACGCGCGGGCAGCTCGCCGAAGAGCTCCGTGATCTCGACGGAGGTGCCGCGAGGCGCGCCCACCGAAGCGACGTTCGCGAGCCGTCCGAACGCGAATCGGACCTGAGTCCCCTCGCCCGCCTGCTGGGCCGTCGTCAGGGTCACGCGCGCGCAGGCGGCGATCGCGGCGAGGGCCTCGCCTCGGAAGCCGCGGAACTCGAGGCGCGAGAGATCGAAGTCCGGCGACAGCTTCGACGTCGCGTGGGGCTCGAACGCCAGCAGCGCATCGTCGCGATCCATCCCCGCGCCATCGTCCCGCACCGCGATGGAGCGCTTGCCTCCGTCCGAGAGGAGGACCTCCACGCGCGTGGCCCCCGCGTCGACGGCGTTCTCGACGAGCTCCTTGACGGCCGAGGCGGGGCGCTCGACGACTTCGCCCGCGGCGATGCGGCTGGCGACGGCGTCGGGCATGACGCGGATGCGGGACATTTCCACGATCATGCACGAGGCTTCCGGCGCACCGGCGAGACGAAGGCGCAGTGGGACGTGCCGCCAAGCTCCGGAAAATCATGAGGTTGACGCATGGGACGCCCGTCGATTGCACAGCGCATTCCACAGAGCCCCGATCCCAGGCGCCGCGCCTTCAGGCTGCGCCAAGTCACTGAAACGAAGCCTCATGCATGCTCTCGGCGCGTCCTTGCCATTTCGGCAATTCCAGCGAATTCTCCGCCCATTCCACAGAGGATCCGGGCCGAGCTGCGCCGCGCATGTCAAGGTCCAACTGCGCCGCGTGACGCACGCGGGGCTGCCGCCTTGCGCCGGCGCACGCTTGCACGCATCCTTGCCGCATCCCCGGGGGCGTCACGGCTTCGACGGGATCGCGAAAGCGTTCGATGCACGCCGGGGCGCCTGGCCCCCGACAAAACTGGGCACGGCATTACCTGCCAACAACACGTTCGCTCTCGCGGCCTGAGTAAGGCTGCGCGTCTCCCGGCTGTTCGCCCGCGGCAGCCGGATCAGGCGTCACCTCAGCGGGCTAGCCGATGTCCCCACCTGCAGGACGGCTGGCGAAACTGCGCAGGCTGGTTTCCGGCGAGCGTGATCCGCCCGCGCGCCGGCGGCGAGATCAAATGACGGGTCTAAGCGTGTAGATGTCGTTCGTGGCCCGGTCTCGGACGCGGGTTCGACTCCCGCCGCCTCCATCCCCTACCCCTCGCCGATGGGCTTCGCCGGTTCGACGGCGAGCTGCCCGGACGCCGGCCGCCAGGGCCGATGGGCCAGCCTCAGCATGAGCACGGCGGCGATCACCTCGAGCCCGATGACGACGACGAACACGGGCCGGGTGCCGAAGGCGGCCTGGATGCCCGCGCCCGCCGGCATGCCGACGAGCGCGCGGAAGGCCACGAGCGCCACGTGCGCGTTGAGGAACGGCAGCGGATCCCGCCCTCGCGCGATCGTGATCGGTCCGAGGTTCCACGCGACGTTCACGCCACCCATGGCGAGGCCGTAGATGAGGTAACCCGCGAGGAACGCGCTCTTCCCCGGAAGGACGAGCAGCGCGATCGGGAAGAGCGTCAGCGCCGCGAACGAGAGCGCGCAGGTCCTGAAGACGCCGATGCGATCGGCCAGCCGACCCATGATCGGGCTCGCGACGCACATGCCCGCCCAGAACAGGAGCCCGCGGGACAGCCCGACGTCGGCGTACGAGACGCGCAGCTCATCCACGAGGTAGATGGGCAGCACGGGCTGGAGCATGAGGAAGCCCAGTCCGTAGATCATGAAGCCGATCTCGAAGGATCGGAATTCCTTGTCCGCACGAAGCGCCGCCCAGGGCGAGGCGTGCTCGGGCTCCTCTCGCTGCTTTCGACGCCAGCGCCGGCGCAGCCTCGACCAATGGATGTAGCCGTAGACGCCAGCCAGCGCGGCGAGAGCGTAGAGCCAGGGCCAGGCATCGGGCGATCGATCGAGCACCCAGCCGGCCGGCAGGATCACCACGATGATCGCGAGCGCCTGGAGGCCGGTCGTCGTCCCGAAGCGCCGTCCGCGCGTGGAGTGCGTGTAGTTCGCAGCGAGCGTCCAGTTCTGGATCGGAAGCATCAGCGCCTCGACGAACAGCGACATCGCGACGATCGCGACGAAGCCCGTGTCGAACCGCAGGAAGGGCAGGACCAGGAACGACAGCAGGAACAGGCGCGACGGTATTCCCGCCGTGCGGAACGGCGCTCGACCCAGCGGGCGCCGCGGATCGAGAGGGTTAGCCGTCGCCGCCAGGAACTGCGCGAGCGACGGAATCAGCAGCAGCGCCAGGACATGCCAGCGGCTGGCGCCGAGCCCCTTGCGCGCCACGTACTCGTTGAGGAGGAAGACCGCCGCGACGACGCCCTGTCCGATCACGGCCCGCGCGTGATGATGGACGGTGTAGGCGTCGTAGAAGCCGGCGCGCTCCGAGCGTGACAAGCGACCTCGCTCCGGGATGAGTCGCGAAGCCTATCGCTCCCACTCGGAAACCCGTTGCTTGCACGAAGTTTCCGCACGCCGGCGGTCGGGTAGCGGGGCAGTCTGAGTGACGCCGACCCGGGGACCCACTCCTCGCCGACCGTCCGTCGGGCTGGCCCACTACCGCGGTCGTGCGACGTTCGCCTGCCAACGGGTCGCGTTGTATCCTGCCGCATGCCATCCCCGATGGCCGCGCGCGGCGGCCTCAAGCGCGGTCCTCTCGCAGCAGCTCTCGTGACGGCCGCCTGCCTGCTGCTGCCGAAGCCCTCTCCCGCTCGCGTAGCGGACTACGTCGTCGAACGCGGCGGCCGCTCCGTCGAGCTGCCCACGCGGACGATCGGGCGCCGCGACATGGTGGACCTCGAGGAGGCGGCGCGCTTCTTCGGGCTGAAGCTGACGCGCGACCGCAAGCGTCTCGAGCTGGTCGGCGACCCCGGGCGCATCACGCTCACTGTCGGTCGCGCCGCCGTCCTCGTTGACGGCGAGACCGTCGTGCTCCAGGGCGAGGTGGACCTCGACGACGGGCGCCCCTTCGTCCCGGTGGACTTCCTCTCCCGCGCCGTCCCGCGCCTCTTCGACGAGACCGCGCGCCTCGACGCGCGCGCCCGCGTCGTGACCTTCGAGCAGACCGTGCGGGCGGCCACGTGCGAGGAGTTCGACGATCGCGTGCGCGTCACCATCGCGGTGCCGTCGATGCCGCGCACGTCCGAGGTCGAGCCGAAGGGCCACGAGCGACGGCTCGTGCTCGACGGCGTCGAGCTGCCCGCGCAGGAGGGCGGCTGCACGTTCGGCGACATCCTCACCGATCTCACTGTCGAGCCGCTGAAGGGGCGCACGCAGCTCACGTTCTTCGTGGGCGATCGCTTCAGCGCGCTGCGCGTGCTCGAGGTGGAGACGGAGAAGAAGATCGTCTTCGACTTCCTCAGCGAGACCGCTCCGGCGCCGGCGCCCCAGGAGGCGGAGGCGCCCTCGCGCCCGAGCGACGGCTTCGATCTCGTCGTCATCGACGCCGGACACGGCGGCGACGATCGCGGCGCCGTCGGCGCCAAGGGGCTCGAGGAGAAGACCGTCACGCTGGCCATCGCGCAGGAGCTCGCCCGCAAGCTGCGCGATCGCGGCATCGAGGCCATCCTCACGCGCAGCAGCGACGCGACGCTCGGGCTCGTCGACCGCACGGAGATCGCCAATCGGGCGCGCGCGGATCTCTTCATCTCGATCCATGCGAACGCCTCGCCCGTCCAGCCTGCCTTCGGGGCCGAGACCTACTTCCTCAGCCTCGAGGCGACGGACGCGCAGAGCCGCACGCTCGCGGCCTTCGAGAGCGACGCGACAGGCCTGAGATCCACCGGCCAGGGCGGCGGCAACCTCGAGCTCGTGCTGTGGGACATGGCCCAGCAGCAGTACCTCGAGGAGTCGAGCCACCTCGCCGAGGCCGTGCAGAAGGAGCTGAACGTCCTCGCGGGGACTCGGGATCGCGGCGTGAAGCAGGCGAACTTCCTCGTCCTGCGCGGAGCCGCCATGCCGGCCGTGCTCGTCGAGGTCGGATTCCTCTCGAATCCTTCCGAGGAGAAGGCGATGGGAACGGCCGAGTTCAGGCAAGCCAGCGCTGATGCGATCGCGCGCGCCGTGCTGGCGTTCCAGGCGCGGAGGCAGATGCGCTCTGGCGCTCCATGAGGCGCATTGGCGTCCTGCTCCTCGCGTGTGCGTCTCTCGCTTGCGACGGCGGAAAGCCCGCGAGCCAGTCGCCGCTTGCGCCCGGTGCCCCGGGCGAGACCCCGGTCGCCGGCGACGACATGTCTCCCGCGCCGCGCCTCGCCGTCACGCTGCTGTGGCCGACAGCGGGAGCGACGGGCCTCGTGCCGCGCGGAGCCGAGATCTTCGCGACGTCATCGCCGGTGGACCGGGCCAAGCAGGTGCTCGGCCTGCTGCTCGGCCCTCCCCCAGAGCGCGGGCTCGTCGCGCCGCTCCCGGAGGGCACGCGCGTCGAGGTGGTGTTCATCGACGCGTCCGGCACGGCGACGGTCAGCTTCTCGCGTGAGATGGTGGACAAGGCGCCCGGCGGCTCCGCGTGGGAGATCGCTGCCGTGAACGCCGTCGTCGGATCGCTGACGAGATCCGTGCCGAAGATCAAGCGCGTGCGGATCCTCGTCTCGGGCCAGCAGGTGGACACGCTCACCGGCCACCTCGATCTGAGACAGCCGCTCATCCTCGATGAGCGGAGCCTCGCACCGTGAGCGCGCGAAAGACGCTGCTCGCCGCCACCTCGAATCCGCACAAGCTGCTCGAGCTGAGGCGCCTCATCCCTGAGGCCGAGGTCGTCGGCTTCGCGGATGTCGCCGCCATCGGATCGGATCCCGCTCGATGGGATGTTCCCCCGGCAGAGGTCGTCGAGTCGGGCGCCACGTTCCTCGAGAATGCCGTCCTCAAGGCAATCCATGCCGCGCAGCGCTGCGACCTGCCCGTCGTGGCGGACGACTCGGGGCTCTGCGTCGATCATCTCGATGGGGCGCCGGGCATCCACTCCGCACGTCATGGCGGGCCAGGGCTCTCGGATCGGCAGCGCTACGAGCTCGTGCTGGAAGCCCTGAAGGGAGCTCCGCGCATGAGCCGCGGCGCGTCCTATCGCGCGGTGATCGTGCTGGCGAGGCGCGGCCGCGTGTTGTCGATCCACGAGGGGGCGGTCGCGGGAAGCATCCTCGAAACCCCTCGCGGCTCAGGCGGCTTCGGCTACGACCCGATCTTCCTCGTCACGTCGCTTCAGAAGTCGATGGCCGAGCTGACACCGCAGGAGAAGGACTCCGTCAGCCATCGCGCGCGCGCGACCGACATGCTGAATCTCGCGCTGCAGCAGGGCATTCTCGACGGGGGCTAGCTGCGCGAAGACCCCAGCCCGTCGGGCCAGCGCTCGGGATGCACCACCTCGTGGAGGCGGCGCGCGGCCTCGACGTCGAGCGCGATCTGGGCCGCGAGCGCGTCGAGTCCGTCGAAGCGCCGCTCCTCGCGCAGCCTCTCGAGGAAGGCGACGCGCACGACGCCGTCGAGCATGTCGCCGGGCTCGCCGAGAACATGCGTCTCGATTCGAAGCGCGGTACCCCTCACCGTCGGCCGAGTGCCCACGTTCGTGACGGAGGGCCACCATCTCTGCTGCCACCGCGTCGCCGTCACGTGGACGCCGCCACCCGGCACCACCATCGCGCCCGGCTCGAGGTTCGCCGTCCTGAACCCGAGCTTCGCACCGATCCCGTCGCCCGCGACGACGGCTCCTTCGAGCGCGAAGGGACGCCGCAGCAGTCGCCATGAGAGAGCGTCATCACCCGAGGCCACCACGCGGCGCACGCGGCTCGACGAGACGACGTCGCCTTCCTCGCGAAGCGGCTCGACGACGACGAGGCGCAAGCGCGCGCCGGCGTCGCGCGACACGTCCTCGATGAGCTTCGGATCCCCGCTCCTTCCCGAACCGAACCGGAAGCCCTCGCCGACGACCACGCCGCGAGCGCCCAGGCGGCCGAGGATCATCTCCTCGACGAAGCGGCGCGCGCTCCACGCGGCGAGCTGCCTATCGAAGGGCTGCACGAGCAGGCCGTCGACGCCGCAGTCGCGCAGCGCCTCCTGCTGCTGCGTGTCGCTCGAGAGCCTCGGCGGCGCGTCCCTTCCGTGGAGCACGGCGGCGGGATGCGGGCGGAATGTCATGACGAGCGCTGGCGCGTCGAGCGCGTCGGCAAGCTCACGCAATTGCGCGAGCACGTGCCGATGACCCGCATGGATGCCGTCGAAGTTGCCGATGGCGAGGACAGCGCATGGCACGCCCTTGGACGCCGCGAGCGCGTCGGCGAAGATCCTCATCCCGGCGCTCCGAACACGCCGAGGAGGCTGCCGTCGATGAGTGCCCAGGACAGCCACGTGATCGAGCCCGCGAGCAGGCCTGCGCCGACATCGTCCGCCATGACGCCCCAGCCACCGGGCAGCGCCTCGAGCCGCGCGATCGGCCGGGGCTTCGTCGCATCGAGCAGCCGGAACGTGCAGAACGCGAGCACGCCCGTGCGCCATCCCGGCGGGCCGAAGCAGCAAGCCAGCAGGTAGCCCGCGGCCTCGTCGATGACGATGCACGAGGGATCCTTCTCGCCGCGGGCCTTCGCGACGATGCCGCCCGACCAGATGCCGACGGCAGCGAGGATCAGCGCGACGAGCGGCAGCCACGGCGCGAGGTGGAAGTGGCAGGCCAGCGCGTAGATCGGCACCGTCGCGAGCGTTCCCGCAGTGCCCGGCGCCCACGGCGCGAAGCCGACGCCTCCGAGCGTCGCGAGCAGGAGATGCCCGAGCGGGGCGCGCTCGCTGGGCGCGCCGCTCACCGGCGTTGCCGCACGACGCGGCCGACGAGATCGTAGGGATGCGCCTCGTCGATCCTCACCGTCACGAGCTCGCCCGGTCGTGCCTCGCCGTCCGTCAGGATCACGCAGCCGTCGATCTCCGGCGCCTGGCCCTGCCACCTGCCGGCGAGCAGCATGTCGCTCTCGGGATGCGGGCCGTCCACGAGCACGCGCAGCCGGCGCCCGACGCGCTCGCGATTCCGCTTCAGCGAGATGGAAGCCTGCTGCTCCATGAAGGCGGCGCGTCGCGCCTCCTTGACGTCGGCCTCCACGGGATCGCCGAGCGGATGGGCGCTCGTCCCCTCCTGCCGCGAATACGTGAAGACGCCGGCGTTGTCGAACTCGACGTCCCTCGCGAAGGCGAGCAGCTCCTCGAAGTCCTCGTCGGTCTCGCCGGGGAACCCGACGATGAAGGTCGTGCGCAGCACGAGCCCGGGGACCTTCGCGCGGGCCTTCTCGAGGAGGCGGCGCAGGCTGGTCGCCGAGCCGCCGCGCTGCATGGCGGCGAGGATCCGGCGCGACGCGTGCTGCAGCGGGATGTCGAGGTAGCGGCAGGTCTTCGACGTGGACGCCATCGCCTCGAGCGTCGCGTCGTCGAGCGTGTTCGGGTAGGCGTACATGACGCGCACCCACTCGAGCGCGTCCACGCCGGAGAGCCGCTCGAGCAGGCCGGCGAGGGCGTGCTTCTCGCCGCGATCGATGCCGTAGGCGGAGGAGTCCTGACTGACCAGCACGACCTCGCGCACGCCGCGAGCCGCGAGGCCGGTCGCCTCGCGCACGATGTCGTCGGCGACCCGCGACCTGTGCCGCCCCCGCATCGAGGGAATGGCGCAGAAGCTGCACTGGTGATCGCAGCCCTCGGAGATCTTCACGTAGGCGCTGCCCGGCGTCGTCGTGAGGACGCGCGCCGCCGAGGCGTCGTCGAGGAAGCGCGCTGCGTAGGGCTGCGGGAACTCCGGAACGCGCGCCGAGGTGCCCTCGATCGCGGCGACGACGAGCCCGATCTCCCCGAGCGGCACGAACGCGTGCACCTCGGGCATCTCCTTCGAGATCTCCTGCGCGTAGCGCTGGGCCAGGCATCCCGTGACGATCAGGCGTCCCGCTTCCCTCCCCTCCAGGTTCCGCGACGCCTCGAAGATGGCGGCGATCGACTCCTCCTTCGCCTCGTCGATGAACGCGCACGTGTTCACGATGATCGCATCCGCCGTCGAGGCGTCGGAGACGAGCTCGTATCCCTCCTCGGCGAGCCGGCCGAGCATGAGCTCGGCGTCCACCTGGTTCTTCGGACAACCCAGGCTGACGAGGCCCACGCGCCGCGGCTTCACGCTCGCCATGCGCGCCTCACT
>Ga0315912_10005824_pt1 | contig 11214 bp, 11 predicted proteins | sample VfabasoilMG_FD_204469 | JGI IMG/M metagenome (GOLD analysis project Ga0315912, IMG submission 204469) | Garden soil microbial communities collected in Santa Monica, California, United States - V. faba soil | ecosystem: Environmental > Terrestrial > Soil > Garden | place: USA: California...
CCATCCACGATGCCGCTGGCGTTGCCGGCCGTGACCGTACCGTCCTTCGAAAACGCCGCCGGCAGTTTCGCCAGTCCTTCGAGCGTGGTGTCAGGACGCAGGTGATCGTCATGGTCGACAACCGTGACGCCTTTGCGCGTCTTGAGTTCGACGGGCGTGACTTCGTCCTTGAACAAACCGTCCGCCCACGCCTTCGAAGCGGCGAGCTGGCTTCTAAGCGCGTATTCGTCCTGCTCGTCCCGCGAAATGCTGTATTTGGCCGCGCACTTCTCCGCCGTCTGCGCCATGAACAAGCCGCAGTAGGGATCGAGCAGCGCTTCGTAGAGGTAGTCCTCGAGCTTGCCCTGGTTGAGCTTGAGGCCCGACCGCAGGCCTCGAATCACATGCGGCGCCTGGCTCATGTTTTCCACGCCGCCGGCGAGCACCATGTCGGCTTCGCCCAGCTGAATCAGCTGCGCGCCGCTCACCGCGGACTGAATGCCTGAACCGCACAACCGGTTGACGGTGAGCGCCGGCACTTCCTGAGGAACACCGGCCTTGAGGGCAATGTGGCGGGCGCCGTAGATGGCGTCACTGCTCGTCTGCAGCACGTTGCCGAAGACCGCGTGGTCGATCCATTCCGGCTTGACGCCGGTTTTCGCGAACGCCGCCCGCGACGCGATCGCACCCAGTTCGAGCGCGGACACGTCCTTGAGCGATCCGGTGTAGTCGGTCATCGGCGTACGCGCGCCGCCAATAAGAAAGATGTCTTTTGCCATGGCTATTTACGAATGTGATTGGCGATCCAATCGCCCGATTCTTTCGTGCCCAACGAACCGCCGACGTCCTTCGTGGTTTCGCCGGCCTCGACCGCGGCGAGCACAGCCGCATCAATTTTCGCGGCTTCGGTGGGCCAACCGAGGGTGTCGAGCATCAGCGCCGCCGACGAAATCGCGCCGATCGGGTTGGCCACATTCTTCCCGGCGTACCGCGGCGCCGATCCGTGCACCGGCTCGAACAACGACGTGCGGCCGGGATGAATGTTGCCGGACGCGGCCATGCCGAGACCGCCCTGCAGCGCGCCGCCGAGGTCCGTGATGATGTCGCCGAACAGGTTGTTCGTCACGATGACCTGGAAGGGCGCCGGGTTCTTGATGAGCGCCATCGCGAGCGCGTCGATGTACATGTGCGTCGCTTCGATCGCCGGGAACTCGAGCGCGACTTCCTTGAACACGCGCTGCCAGAGCGCATGGCCCTGCGTCATCGCGTTGCTCTTGTCGGCCATGCACACGGTGGTGCGGCCCTTCGCCTTGGCGTGCTCGAAGGCCGCGCGAATGATCCGGTGCACGCCCTTGTAGGTGTTGATCTCTTCCTGAATCGTGACTTCATCAGGCGTGCCGGCCTTGAAACGGCCGCCGATGCTCATGTACAGGCCTTCCGTGTTTTCGCGGAAGACCACGAAGTTCACGTCGGCCCTGCCGCGGTCCTTCAGCGGACAGAGCCGGTCGGCCAGCAGCTTGACGGGCCGGTAGTTGATGTAGAGATCCAGCTCGAACCGCGCGCCCAGCAGAATGTCGCGCGCGTGACGATTGTCGGGCACGCGCGGATCGCCCAGGGCGCCCACGTACACCGCGTCGAAATCATCGCGCAGCATCGCGTAGCCGTTGGGCGGAATCGTGACGCCGGACTCGAGGAAATAGTCGGCGCCCCACGGCAGCATCTCGAGGTCGATGGGTTTACCCGAGACGTCCGCAACGGCGCGCAGCACCTTGACGGCTTCCGCCGTCACGTCTTTGCCGATCCCGTCTCCGGGAATTACTGCAATGCGCACAGACTGACGATCATATGACAAGAGACCGCCGGTCCGAGATGCACTATAGTGCGCGGCGCCGTGAGGCGCAGTGTCTAACGTTCGATCGCCAGCGCCATGCCGAGTCCGCCGCTCACGCAGAGCGTCGCAAGGCCCAAACGCGCGTCACGGCGCACCATTTCGTGCAGCAACGTCACGACGATCCGCGTGCCCGTGCAGCCGATCGGGTGGCCCAGCGCGATCGCGCCGCCGTTGACGTTCACTCTTGCAGGATCGAACGGGAGATCGCGCAACACGGCAAGAACCTGCGGCGCGAACGCTTCATTGATTTCGATGAGGTCGAAGTCCTCGAGCTTCAGGTTGGTCCGTTCGAGCAGCTTGTGAACGGCGGGCACCGGGCCGATGCCCATGATCCGCGGATCGACGCCGGCCGTGGCCCAGCCCACGACGCGCGCGAGCGGCTTCACGCCACGACGCGCGGCTTCATCTTCGCTGGCGAGCACAACCGCTGCGCCACCGTCGGTGATTCCCGATGACGTGCCGGCCGTGATGATGCCGGGCGCGCCGTCAACCGGCTCGAACACGAGGGGCAGCTTGCGCAAACTCTCGATCGTCGCGCCGGCGCGCGGGTGTTCGTCGATCGTGAGCTCGGCAGGCTTGCCTTTCGCGTCGAGGCCCGGCGCGGCCGTAATTTCGTCCGCAAACTTCCCCGCCTTGATGGCCGCTTCGGCCTTGTGCTGGCTGTTCAGCGCAAACTCATCGGACTGCTCGCGCGTGATGCCGTACTGCCGCGCCAGCACCTCGGCGGTCTGGCCCATGATGAGGTTCGACAGCGGACACATGAAGCCGTCGCGGTACATCGCGTCGACGAACTTGAAGTTGCCCATCTTGTGGCCCCAGCGCGCGTCCTGGCTGTCCACCAGATACGGCATGCGGCTCATCGATTCGATGCCGCCGGACAGCACGAGTTTCGACTGCCCGAGTTGAATCGCCTGCGCACCCAGCGCGATCGCCTGAAGACCCGAAGCGCACGCCTGATTGATCGTCTGTGCCGGCACCCTGTCAGGCAGTCCGGCCCGACGCACGACCTGCCGCCCGGGATTCGGACCCGATCCCGCCTGCCGTCCGTGCCCGATCAGCACCTCATCGATCGCATCCGCTCCGATCCCCGCGCGGGCCATCGCCGCCTTCGCCGCCGCTGCACCAAGTTCCGCGGGATGCGTATCCCGAAGCGTTCCACCGTACCGGCCAATCGCCGTCCGCGCCGCACCAACAATCACCACCCGCGCTAAAGACATTGAAAGAACTTACAGCCCCTCGGGTACAAAAGAAAAGGGGCCCGGATTTCTCCAGGCCCCTTTTCAATATTCAGACTTCCGACTTTTGACTTCTGACTTCTGACTTCTGACTTTATTTATGAACCGCTTTCCCGTCGCCCAGGTGATGCGCGGCCGCGAGACCGTTGATCAGGTCCAGCATCTCGGCAGGGACCGCGAAGTTCAGACCCACCGTCTTGCCTGTGCCGGTGACCTGAATCGAGTTCATCATCACTTCAATCTTGGGATTGGAACCCGTCATCAGACGGCCCGCGGCGAGGGCGCCCTTGACGACGTCCCGCAGCTGTTCGGCGGCTTTGTCGTCGCGCGCGTCGGCGCGGAGCGAGCCGCGAACGCCGCCGTTGATGTGCACGCTGGCAGCCACCACGTTCACCGCCGGCAGATGCGCCGCGATTTCACCGGGGATCGCACCTTCGGCGCCCAGCGAATCCAGGCGGCCGACGAACCAGGCATTGCCCGTGCCGCGCATTTCGTTGATCACGGCCACAAGCTCGGTGTTCTTCTTGAGCGCAGCACCGGTCGCACCGGCGTCGATCGCGCGCTTAACCATCACGGCGTCGCCAAGGGCGAGCACGCCCGGTTCAAGGAACGCGATCGAGGGTGTTGGCGCAGTGAACGTCGTCATCTGGCCTTCCCCCGGCTTCCCGTCGTGCGCCACCATCGTCAGGGTGCGCTTGCCGTTGTAGGTGCCGGCGGTCATGCCGTGTTGCGTGGCGAGCGTTTCGATATTGCCGTCGTTGAAGCGGCCGCGCACCACAACCACCGCGTGGCGTTCGTTCGGCTGACCGGCCATGTAACCAACGGTAACCGTGTCGATGTCTTTCTCCAGGTCAACGCCGAGCGCGTCCTTGAACTTGGCGAGTTCCTCACCGGCGGGCAGCGTCTGGCGCAGCTTCAGGCGGAACTGGGAATCCATGATCGTGCGAACGTCGGCGTGGGCCACAGCCGCAGACTCCGCCGGCAGATACGCCAGCTGCTGGTCGTCAGCCCTCCCGCCCAAACCCAGGTTCAGGCCGCCGTTGTAGTAAGCGACGAGACCGGTGCCAAGGCACAGGACCAGGGTGACGGCGGAACCAACGAGGAAATAGCGGGTGCCACGTGTCATGGGAAATGACCTCTGCATCAATTATACGGTTCCGGGGGACAGGGGTTCCGCCCTTCGGCTTCGCTCAGGGCGCCCCGAGCAACGTCGAGGGGCGGGTTCCCCTACTGTTCCAGCACGTATTCGCGGTTGGACACCTTGCGGGCGGCCAGCCAGAGGAACACAACCGTAATGGTTGCCAGCCAGAACAGGCTGCTCGTGAGCGATGGAACTTCACGGAACAGGTCCTGAATCAGGCTTAGTGGCGAATTTGACGGCATGGCGTGCGGCACCAGGCCCTGGAGGTAATAGGCCACCGAGACGCGCCGCAGGTAACCCGGAAGTGCGACGGCGATTGGCTCCCAGCCCAGGACGAAGACGAGGCCGGCGAGCAGCGGACGCTTGAACGTGGCGCCGACGAACGCGAACAGGGCGCCGTAAACTGCCAAGCCCAGCGCCAGCAGGCCGAGGTCCTTCAGCAGGTCGGGAAAGCTCGGAGCCAGACTGCCTCCGATCGGCACGATCAGCAGCCAGACGACCGTGACCGCCGGGAGCACCACGAAAATCGTGCAGACCAGATACGCGAAGTATTTGCCGAGCAGGATCGCGCCGCGCGGGATCGGCCGCGTGAAGAGATAGGTAATCGTCTTGTCTTCAACTTCATCGGCGATGAGCGACGTGCCATAGAACACGCCGAGCACCGGCACGCTGAACCGGACGAAGAACGCCCACATCATCAGCCCGAAAATCACCGGACCGGCCACCTGGCTGTTGTTCATGGTGACGGGCGTCGCGCTGAGTTCGGTGATGATGCGAATCACGAACGCCGCGAACACCGGCAGGCCGACGACAAGCCCCATGAACACGGTGCGGCGCGACCACAGCATCTCGCCGATCGACAGATCGAAGACACGCATCGCGGCGTAGAGAAAACCGGGAGACGTGTGGGCGGTGCGCTTGTCTGTCATGGCGTCAGCTCTTCACCAGGTATTTGAAGACGGCCTGGAGGTTGTCGTCGGGCGATGTGACCTCGCTGACCGAGCCGCAAGAACCTTCGGCCACCAGCTCCGTGAGGCGCGCGTAAAACTCGTCGGGCTTCCCGGTTTCCACCACGACCGCGCCGGGTTCGAAGCGCATGCTGATGACGTCCGCGCGCGTGAGAAATTCGCGCGCGAGACCGCGCGGATTCTCCGCGCGGATGTAGACCGTGTGCGGATGCGTATCGATCAGATCGCGGATCTGATGCACGTTGCCTTCCGCCAGAATCCTTCCGTTGTTGATCAGAAGGATGTTGGTGGTCATCAGCTCAATCTCGTGCAGGATGTGGCTGGACACCAGAATGCTCTTCCCCTGCTTCGCCCAATCCCGAATCATCCGCATCGTCTTGCGCCGGCCGATGGGATCCATGCCGGTCAGCGGCTCGTCGAGGATGAGCACTTCCGGATCGTGCACGAGCGCTTGCGCGAGCTTCACGCGCTGGCGCATGCCCTTGCTGTAGGCGCCGATGCGTTTCTTCGCGGCGTCCATCAGATCGACCGTCGTGAGCGCGCGCTCGGCGGCGGCGCGCGCTTCGGCGTCGCTGAAACCGTTCAGGCGCACGAGCGCGGTGACCCACTCCATGCCGGTCATGCGCTCGTAGAACGAATCCTGCTCGGGGCAGAATCCAATCCGGAAAAACAGTTTCGGATTGCCCCAGATCGGCTCGCCCAGCACCGTCACGGTGCCCTTGCTCGGCTTGAGCTGTCCGGTGATGAGCTTCATGAACGTGCTCTTGCCCGCGCCGTTCGGCCCCAGCAGGCCGGTGATACCGGGCGGCACGTTCACGGTCACGTCATTCAGACCGATGACCTGGCCGTACCACTTCGAAACGTGGTCGGCCGTCATGATGGGTGCGCTCACGAGACGATCTCCACGCCGCGAACGCGCCGTTCGAGGACTGAGATCGAGACCGCCAGCAGGCCCAGCAGCACGAGGATCGACACCGTGACCGGCGCGTCATAGCGATGCGGCTGCCGGAAGAGCACGTCGGTGATGTTCTCGAGGTTCGCGCTGATGGACACCCACGCCACGCGCGTTGAGCCGGTGACCACCGCGAGCACGCCGAACATCGCTTCCGTAAAAAAGATGATGCCGGTGTAGAGAATCGCCACGTAGCGCGTGCTCTTGGACAGCGACGACAGGGCAAGCATCGCGCAGGACGCAACGGTGACGCGCATCAGGCAGGCGAGCACGATGGCCGGAATCACGTAGAGGTTCGCCTTGATGAAGTCCAGGTTGCCGGCAAACATCACCTGCAGCATCAACAGCAGCAGCGCCGGCACCAGCGTGACGAACAGCAGGAACGACACGAGGATCGCCAGCTTGCCGCCGATGTACTCCATCCGGAGCAACGGCTTCGAGAGGTAAATCTGCAGCGCGTTCGCGCGACGATCGTTCGCGATCAATCCCGCGCCGCAGAACACGGTCACGAAAAACACGAACATCGACTGCTGCTCGACGAACTGCATGAACATGCGCGCGTCAATCGGCAGCATCTGGTTCGCGGTCGGATACATCGTCACCACGTAGATGTGCACGGTGCGGACGATGAACATGATCCAGGCGAGCAGAAGCACCGCCAGGAACCACTTGCGCGCCAGGAGCGAGCGCATCCCCGTGGCCGCAATGACGGTCCACGCCCGCCCGAGCGGCCGGCGCTCGCCTTCGTAATGGCGGTAACTCTGATCGTGAATCGGGCTCATTGTTCCCCTATCGCGCGGGCGAACACGTCCTCGAGCGTCGGCACGCTGGTGCGCAGATGGCGGACCTGCACGCCGACGCGCGCCGCCTGGTCACAGATGCGGCGCTGATCGTCGCCCGGCGCTCCGGCCGGTCCAGGCACGAACACGCGCATCACGTCTTCGTCGGTCTCGTGGCACTCGAGTCCCGCGCCGGACAACGCCGCTATGAAGCGGTCCTTGTCGCCCTTCACGCGCACTTCGAACACGCGGCCCGTGGGGCCTTTTAACTGATCAATGGAACCCGCCGTCGCGATCGCGCCCTTGTCGAGCACCACCACGTAGTCGCACGTGAATTCCACGTCTGGCAGCAGATGCGACGAGAGGATCAGATCGACGCCCTTGTTGTGCGCGAGATCGCGGATGAGCTCGAGCATCTCGTCACGGCCCTTCGGGTCCATGCCGTTGGTCGGCTCGTCGAGGAACAGCAGCTCGGGATCGTGCACGAGCGCCTGCGCAAGCTTGATGCGCTGCTTCATGCCGGTGGAATACTCTTCCACGTTCCGGTAACGCGCCTCACCGAGGCCCACGTAGTACAGCACTTCGTGCGCGCGCTGCATCGCATCGGCCTTGGGCAGGCCCGCGAGCTGGCCGCAGTACGCGACGAAGGTGACCGCATTCATTCCGGGAATGTGGCCGTCGTTTTCCGGCATGTAACCGAGTTTGGCGCGAACTTCGAGGGGACGTTCCGCGACGTTGAGACCCAGCACTTCCAGGCGGCCGGCCCGGGGCGGCACAAAGCCGAGCAGCGCCTTGAGCATGGTGCTCTTGCCGGCGCCATTGGGTCCCAGAAGACCCACGGCCCCCTTGGGGAACTCCACGCTCACGTCGCGCAGCGCGGCATTTGTGCCGTACTGCACGCTCACTTTGTTCAGACTGACCGACGCCTCTGCCATGTCGCTCGTTGCGGCTGGAAGCTTATACGAACCGGGCTCGCCGGCGGTTCGTGCCGGCGGCAAGGCTAGAGATTTCCACGAATTCCCAAGGCATCGGCCTGCTCCCGCAGAAATCCAATCACGTTGGTAATGTGCTGGTCGAGCGGCAGGCCGAGTTCCTCGGCGCCCTTCCGCAAGTCCTCGCGCGGCACGGCGCGCGCGAACGCTTTGTCCTTCATTCGCTTCACGACCGACGACGCTTCAAGGTCGAGCACGCTTTTCGAGGGCCGCACCAGCGCCGCGGCGGTAATGAAGCCGCTCATTTCGTCGCAGGCGAACAACGTGTGCTCGAGCTTCGACTCGCGCGACACGCCGGAATAGTCGGCGTGCGACAACACCGCGCGCGTGACCCACTCGGGATAGCCGAGCGACTTCAGGATGTCGACGCCTCTGAACGGATGGTTCTCGCGGTCAGGGAATTCTTCGTAGTCAAAATCGTGGATGAGCGCGACGAAGCCCCACGCGATTTCGTCTTCGCCCCACATCCGCGCGTAGCCGCGAACGGCGGCCTCCACGCCGAGCAGGTGCTTGCGCAGGCTTTCGCTCTGCACATGTTCGGTCACGAGCGCCCACGCGCGCTCGCGTGAAAGATCGGCGGTGGTCATTGAAGTGGGATTGTAATCCGCATCGCTCTCTCGATCACATCCGCCGCCTTCCCCGTCAGCCGGTAGGGCCCGAGCGCGTCTGGCCTGACAAACAGCGCCTCGGCGACATCCGATCCGGCGCGAAGTGTCCCGCCCCGCACGCGGCAGACGTAATCAATCAACACGAAGTGGTACCGCACCTTGCCGTCATCGTCGAGCAGAATGCGATCGAAGGCCTCCACCACGTCGCCCACGGTGACGATGAGGCCGGTCTCTTCCTCGATCTCGCGGACCACGCCGGCTTCGAGCGTTTCGCCGAGTTCCAACATCCCGCCGGGCAGACTCCACTGACCGGCCAGCGGCTCGTGGCGCCGCTTCACGATCAGGACTTCGCCGGCATCAGAGAAGACCACCGCACCGATGCCGACGAGCGGACGCGTCGGATACCTGCGCTCGCTCGGCGCGCGAACCGCGGCGACGACGGAACGATCGACTTCCTTCGCGATCGTTCGATGCCGGCGAATCAATCCGTCTTCAATCCAGAAATGCGAGTAACCGACGGAGTCGCGCGACGCGCCGTTGCCGGCGGTGACCGATTGGACCCACTCCGAGCGCACCCAGCCCCATCCGGTTTCGATGCCGGCCACGCGCGTCACGTCCATGCGATGTCCGCCCGCCAGCGCGCCGCGGAACTGCGCGAAATCGGCCTCCCATCGTTCGCGGACGTGGTCGCGTCCTTCCACAACGTCGTGGCTGTCGATCCAGACGTGCTCGGCAATGCAGTGCGGATCGTAGAGCGCGATCAGCGCGTCCAGGTTGGCGTCATTGACGGCGCGGTGGAAGGCGCGTGCGACGTCCATCGCGTCGCGCACTACTCGCCCATCACTTTCACGACCACGCGCTTGCGCCGTTGCCCGTCGAATTCAGCGTAGAACACCTGCTCCCACGGACCGAGATCGAGCTTGCCTTTCGTGATCGGAACGATCACCTGGTGGCCCATGAGCGTCCGCTTCAAATGCGCGTCTGCGTTGTCTTCGCCGGTCTGGTGGTGGCGATACGGCAGTCCCGCAGGCGCGAGCTTCTCGAGCCACTGCTGAAAATCATGGATGAGGCCGTCTTCCCAATCGTTCACATAGACGGCGGCCGTGATGTGCATGGCCGACACGAGCACCATGCCTTCGCTCACACCGCTCGCCTCGACGATCTTCGCCACTTCGTCCGTGATGCGGATGAACTCCTGGCGCTGCTTCGTGTTGAACCAGAGGTAGTCGGTGTGGACTCGCATGTCAGTCGATATCAATGGTGGCGAGCGCGTTGAAGTCGAGTGCGGACACGGCGCCGCGTTCAATCTTGCGGAGACCGGCGGCGGCGATCATGGCGGCGTTGTCTGTGGAGAGCCACAGCGGCGGAACGAAGACCGGCAGGCCGTCCGCCTCACCGCGCGCGAGGGCATCGCGCCGGAGCCGGCTGTTTGCCGAGACACCGCCCGCGATGCCGACGCTCTTCGCGCCCAGTTGCCGCGCGGCATCGAACGTGCGCTCCACGAGCGACTCGACGACCACGCGCTGAAAGCTTGCGCAGAAGTCGTTTACGTCCTGCTCGCTCATCGGCCCGGCGTCGGTGGGCACGTTCAGGCCTTGCGCCACCGGCACGCCGCGATCCTGAAGCGCGCGCACCACCGCCGTCTTGAGGCCGGAAAAACTGAATTCGGCCATGGGCATGCCGGCGCGCGTGCGGTGCGCGAGATCGGCGGGCACGGGCTTGCGATCGCGATGCGTGAACTTCGGCCGCGGGAACTCCACGGCGTCGTCGCGTCCGAGCTTCGCCCGTCTGTCGATCACCGGGCCGCCTGGATAGCCGAGTCCGAGAAGGCGGGCCACTTTGTCGTACGCCTCACCCGCCGCGTCGTCGCGTGTGCGGCCGATCAGTTGGTACCGCCCGGGCACCTCAACCAGGTACAGGCTCGTGTGGCCGCCGGAAACCACGAGGATGAGGGCCGGCAGCGGGATGGCGCCGTGTTCAAGAAAGATCGATTCGATGTGGCCGGCGAGGTGGTGCACCGCCACGATCGGCCGATCGAGGGCGGCGGCGGTGGCCTTGGCGAACGATACGCCGACGAGCAGCGAGCCGATCAATCCAGGCCCTTGCGTCACCGCGATCGCGTCAACGTTCGGCCAGTCAACGCCCGCATCGCCGAGGGCGCGTTCCACCACGCCACAAATGTCGCGCACGTGCTGACGTGACGCGATCTCGGGCACCACGCCGCCCCACTCTCGATGAATTTCCACCTGCGACGCGATGATGTTGGAACGGACCTGCCACGGCCTGGCCGGATCGCCGGTCGTGGAGACGACCGCGGCGGCCGTCTCGTCGCACGACGTTTCGATGCCGAGAATGTTCATCCGTTGAACAATTTTTTCAGGCTGTCCGTGTACGGCGCGCGGGCAATGCCCTTTTCCGTGATGATGCCGGCCACGAGATCGTGCGGGGTCACATCGAACGCCGGATTCCACACACTCGCCCCTTCGGGTGCGAGGCGAATCGGGCCCATGTGCGTGACTTCCCTGGCATCCCGCTGCTCGATGGGAATCGCGTTGCCGTCGGGCGTGGCGAGATCGATCGTCGACAGCGGCGCGGCCACGTAAAACGGAATGCCGTGGGTCTTCGCCATCGTCGCCACGGTATAGGTGCCGATCTTGTTCGCGAAGTCA
>Ga0315912_10005825_pt1 | contig 11213 bp, 8 predicted proteins | sample VfabasoilMG_FD_204469 | JGI IMG/M metagenome (GOLD analysis project Ga0315912, IMG submission 204469) | Garden soil microbial communities collected in Santa Monica, California, United States - V. faba soil | ecosystem: Environmental > Terrestrial > Soil > Garden | place: USA: California...
GGTCGCGCCGCAGCGGGTCCGGATTGTCCTTGATCGTGAGGGTGGGGCAGCCCGAGAGCCGGATGCAGGAGTGGTCCCCCGTGCAGGTGTCCTCGTCGACGCCGTACTTGACCCGTACCGTGCGCTTTCCCTCGGACAGGTTCCTGGCGACCGCCGGCCGCAATCTGCGCTGGCGCTCAAGCTGGCACTCGCCCTCGGCGACGATGACCTTGAGGCCCTCCTGCTTCGTGGTCATCGCTTCACGGTAGGTCCTGGTCATCGCGCCGACGTCGTAGTTGTCGACCGTGCGCAGCCACTTCACGCCGATGCCGTGGAGCGTGTCCTCGATTGAATGTTCCGAATTTTTTGGCGAAGAAAGCAGTTCCTGCGTGCCCGTGGCGGAGGCGTAGCCGTTCTTCATGATGACGAGCACGCCGTCGCCCTTGTTCATCAGGTTGGACGCGACGCCCGACAACAGGCCGTTGTGCCAGAAGCCGCCGTCGCCCATCACCGCCACCGGACGCCGGGCGGACATCGGCGTCACGCCGGCGGCGCTCGCCAGGCTCATGCCGTAACCCAGCAGAGTGTTGCCCTGCGAAAAGGGTTCGAAGGAGGCGAAGGCGTGGCAGCCGACGTCCATCGAAACATGCGGCCGGCCGATGTCCTGCGCCACCAGCTTCATCGCCGAGAACACCGGCCGCTCCGGACAGCCGACGCAGAAGGTGGGCGGGCGCTGCGGCATGGCGCCCAGCAATTTGGCCGCCTTGTCTTTTGTACCTCGATTTGTATTCAACCAATCTAAACCCGAAGACAAATCCAGTTGCGGCGCGTGTTCCTTCAGAAAACGCGCAAGGCCCTGCACCATCAATTCGGTGGTGTAGTCCCCCGCCATCTGCAGCATGTCCTTGCCGTGCAGTTTCGCCTGCAGGTCCGCGCGCCTCAGGTGCGTGGCGATTTCCTGCTCGATGAATTCGGGCTGGCCTTCCTCGACGACCAGCAGCGCGGTTTTGTCTTTTGCATAGGAGACTATTTCTTCCGGCAAAAGCGGATAAACGACATTCAATACATGGATCGGGATACGGCAGCCGCCAAAATCGTCCGCGAGGCCCAGCAGCTTCAGGGCGCGCATCAGGCCGTTGTAGAGGCCGCCCTGGACGACGATGCCTACGTCCCGCTCACTGCCTTCGAGGGTCTCGTTCAGCTTGTGCTCGAGAATGTACTTGCGCGCCGCCGGCAGGCGCACGTCGTTCTTCAGCTTCTCCTGGCGGAAGATGGCCGGCGGATGCGCCAGGCGGTCATAGATGAACTCCTTGGGCGGGCCGTCGAGCCGATTGCGCATCGACACCGCCGGCGCCTTGTTGTCCTTGGCAACGAAGGAGCCGTGCACGTGGCAGGCGCGGATGCGCAGTTCCATCATCACCGGGGTATTCGAGGCTTCCGACAGGGCGAAACCGTGCTCGACCATGTCGACGATGGTGGTCAGGTTGGGCCGCGGGTCGAGCAGCCACATCAGCGACTTCATGGCGAAGGAATGGCTGCGCTCCTGCGCCACCACGCCGCCTTCGCCGTAGTCCTCGCCCAGCACGATCAGGGTGCCGCCCATCACGCCGGCGCTCGCGAGATAGGAAAGTGCGTCGGCCGCGACATTGGTGCCGACTACCGACTTCCAGGTCACCGCGCCGCGCGCAGGGTAGTTGATCGAGGCGCCCAGCATCGCGGCGGCCGAGGCTTCGCTGGTGCAGGCCTCGACGTGCACGCCGAGGCCGTCCAGGTAATCGCGCGCCTGCACCATGACGTCGAGCAGGTGCGACACCGGCGCGCCCTGGTAGCCGCCGACGTAGGACACGCCCGACTGCAGCAGCGCCTTGGTCACGGCGAGGATGCCCTCGCCATGGAAGGTCTGGCCCTCGCCAAGGCGGAGCGACTCTATCTCTTTGGTGAACTGCCGTTCCACAACTTATCCCACCAGCTTGGGTTTTGAATGACTTCCGCTCTGTAGAACGAAGGGCAAAGCACCGCGGCATGCGCGTTCTCCCCGCACAGGCCGCAGCCGACGCAGCCGTCGATTACCGTGGCGACCGGGTCGCGCCGCAGCGGGTCCGGATTGTCCTTGATCGTGAGGGTGGGGCAGCCCGAGAGCCGGATGCAGGAGTGGTCCCCCGTGCAGGTGTCCTCGTCGACGCCGTATTTCACCCTTACATGCCGTTCATTGTTCGCCAGCTTTTCCGCCACGACCGGGCGCAGCTTGCGCTGGCGCTCGAGCTGGCACTCGCCTTCGGCGATGATCACCTTCAGCCCCTTGTAGTCGGTGGACATGGCGTCCTTCAGCACCTTGGTGACCTCGCCGACCCTGTAGTTGTCGACGGTCTTCACCCACCCGACGCCGACGCCGGAAAGCGCGCGCTCGATCGCCATGTCGCCGGACTTGAATTCGCTGTGCTGCGGGCTGGAGGGCAGCTCCTGCGTGCCGGTGGCCGAGCTGTAGCCGTTCTTCATGATGACGAGGATGCCGTCGTCCTTGTTGAACACGGCGTTGGCGATGCTGGTGGTCAGGCCGTTGTGCCAGAAGCCGCCGTCGCCCATGACGCTGACGGTGCGCTTGCCGAACATGGTGTTCACGGCCGAATTCGAGGCGAGCCCCAGGCCGTAGCCGAGCACCGTGTTGCCGATGTTGAACGGCGGCAGCGAGGAGAACAGGTGGCAGCCGATGTCGGCGGAGACGTGCACCGGGCCGGTCGTGCGCTCGGCGACCTTCATCGCGGAGAACACCGGCCGCTCCGGGCAGCCGACGCAGAAGCCGGGCGGGCGCGTGGGAACCGTGCCGAGCAGGTGTGATGCCTTTTCTTTCAGTTTCCTTATGGTTTCAACCTCTGAAGAACGATTCATAAAGACTGCAATGCCGCCAAGCACGACTTCGCCCGTGTACTCTCCGGCCAGCGGCAGCAGTCCCTTGCCGAAAATCTTCACCTCATTGGCACCTGCGCGGCGCAGCGCCGCCTGCACGGCGTCCTCGATGAACGCCGGCTGGCCTTCCTCGATGACCAGCACGCGCTTCCTGGGTGCGCAGAATTTCACGATCTCCTCGGGGACCATCGGGTAGGCCACGTTCATGCAGTAGATCGGCACGCGCGTTGCACCGAAGGCGTCCGCGAGGCCCAGCAGCTGCAGCGCGCGGATCACCGCGTTGTACATGCCGCCCTGGCAGAGGATGCCGGTGTCGCGCATTTCTCCCTGCGGCTCGCCCGGGAATACTTCGTTCAGCCCATGTTCCTTTATGAACGCAACGGCCGCCGGCCAGCGCACGTCGATCTTGTGCTTCTCCTGCGCGTAGGTCGAAGGCGGGAGGCAGATATTGCTGAAATCGAAGGTGGGATTGTCCAGAACGGATTTTCTGGAAACCAAAGGAGGACGATTCTTTTTCGTGGTGAACGTCCCATGCACGTGACAGGCGCGAATGCGCAGCTGCAGCATCACCGGCGTGCTCGAAACTTCCGACAGCTCGAAACCCCGCTCGACGGCTTCGACGATCTTGGGCAGGTTGGGGCGCGGGTCGAGCAGCCACATCTGCGATTTCATCGCGAATGCGTGCGTGCGCTCCTGGATGATCGAGGAGCCTTCGCCGTAGTCCTCGCCCAGCACGAGCAGCGCACCGCCGCGCACGCCCGCGGAAGCGAGGTTGGACAGCGCGTCCGAAGCGACGTTGGTGCCGACCGTGGACTTGAACGCCACGGCGCCGCGCATCGGGTAATTGATCGAAGCGCCCAGCATGGCGGCCGCGCCGGCCTCGTTGGCGTTGCTCTCGACGTGCACGCCGAGCTCATCGAGGATGCCGCGCGCGTCGTTCAGCACGTCCATGACGTGCGACACAGGGGCGCCCTGGTAGCCGCCGACGTAGGACACGCCCGACTGCAGCAGCGCCTTGGTCACTGCGAGAATGCCCTCGCCGTGGAAGGTCTCGCCCTCGCCCAGCTTGAGCAACTCCACTTCCTTCTTGAACGAGCGTTCCATGTCGAGGTGCCAAGTATAAGATGCGTTCATGCGGATCGCGGTTCTGGGAGGAGGCAATGGGGCGCATGCGGCCGCCGCCGATCTCTCCGAAAAAGGTCACGAGGTGCGCTTCTGGCGCCGGGACGGTGCCGCGCTGCAGGCGCTGCGCGCTGCCGGCGCGCTGCAGCTGAAGGACGCCCGGGGCGAGCGTCGCGTCGAAGTCGCGCGGATCTGCACCGACCCGGGCGAGGCGCTGCGCGGTGCGGAACTCGTCTTCATGCCCGATCCGGCGTTCACGCAGGCCGACAATGCGAAACGCCTGGCGCCGCACCTTGCCGCGGGTCAGGTGGTGTTCCTTGCTCCCGGGACGTTCGGCGCCTGCCTGATGCCCCGGCTGCTGCGCGAGGCGGGCAACCGGGCGGCGTTCCTGTTCGCCGAGACCGGCACGCTGCCCTGGCTTACGCGCAAGCACGGCCCGCTCACGGCGGCGATCACCGCGCGCGCAACCCGGCTGCCGACCGGAGTCTTTCCTGCGCGCGACCGGGACGCCGCGCTGGCAGTGCTGCGGCGCGCATTTCCGTCGGTGGAACCGCTGGAAGACGCGCTTTCGGGGGCATTGATGAACGCTGGCCCCGTGATCCACCCGCCGCTGGTGCTGATGAACGCGGGTCCGCTCGAGCATTTCCCCCGCTGGGACATCCACAAGGAGGGCACCCAGCCATCCATCCGGCGCGTCACCGATGCGCTCGACGCCGAGCGCATCGCGGCGCGCGAGGCGCTCGGCTACGCGCCGCCGCACTTTCCGCTCTCCGATCACTACCGCCCGGACGGCGATGAATGGATGTACGGCAGGCGCATGCACGTCAAGCTCACCGACTCGGGCGACTGGCGTGAGAGGATCGATCTCGCCGCGCACCGCTACATGCTCGAGGACGTGGCGCTGGGCCTTGCGTTCCTGGTTTCGGTCTGCGACTGGGCCGGGGTCGCGTGCCCGGTGGCGCGAGGGCTCCTCGCGCTCGGCTCGGCCGTGCTTGGCCGCAATCTGCGAGCGGGTCCGCGCACGCTCGAGGCGCTGGGTCTTGCCGGACTGTCGCGCGACGAGATGCGGCGGCTGCTCCGGGAGGGTGCATGACCCGCATCGTCGCGCTTGGCGCCGGACGCATGGGCCGAGGCATCGGTCACGTGTTCGCCTACGCGGGCTATGCGGTGGATATCGTCGACTTCAAGCCGCGCGGCACCGAAGCGGCCGCGCAGTTGCGCGAGCAGGCGCTCGGCGAGATCGCCGGCAATCTGGACATCCTGGTTGAGCTTGGCGTGCTCGATGCGCCGCAGCGCCAGGCGATCCTCGGGCGCGTGCGCGTGCTGCCGCTGGAACAGGCGCCGGCGGCCCTTGCGGCCGCCGATGTTGTCTTCGAGGGGGTCACAGAGGCGATGGAGGTGAAGCGCGATGCGCTTGCGCGCGCCTGCGCTCACATTCCGCCTGGGGCCATCGTCGCCTCGACCACATCCTCTTTCCTCGCCGACGCGCTCGCCGGGATGGTGACGCGGCCGGAGCGTTTCCTGAACGCCCACTTTCTCAATCCCGCGTACCTCATTCCGCTGGTGGAACTGAGCCCGGCGAAGTCGACCGCGGAGGACAGCTACGCGGCCCTGAAGGCGTTGCTCGAATCCGCCGGCAAGGTGGTGGTGCGCTGCGCGCCCTCGCCCGGTTTCATTGTGCCCCGGCTGCAGGCGGCGGCGATGAACGAGGCAGCGCGCCTGGTCGAGGAGGGCGTGGCGACCGCCGAAGACATCGACCGCGCGGTGCGCGCGGGATTCGGCCCGCGCTACGCGGCGATGGGGCTATGCGAATTCATCGACTGGGGCGGCCTGGACATCCTCTACTACGCGTCCACCTCGATGGCGCGCGCCCTGAACGCGCCGCGCTACGAGCCTCCGCCGATCGTGCGGCGGCTGATGGCCGAGGGCAAGCGCGGCGTGCGCGAAGGCGAAGGACTGTACGACTGGCGAGGGCGCGACATGATGCAGTACCAGCGCGAACTGATGGGCCGCTATGTCGCGCTGTTCCGCCACCTCGGGCTGCTGGCGCGGCCCGGCGCGGCACGATAGACTCGACCCACGCCACACTTGGAGGAGGACCCAGTGAAGTTTCGCGCTCGATTGGCTTGCATGGCCGCTGCGCTTGGCGCGGCGGGATTCGCGACCGGGACTGGTGCACAGGAGGCGAAGCTCAAAGCGGCGGCGTTCCTGCCGGTGAAGTCGGTGTTCGTGGCCGGCTTCGCGCGCTTTGCGGACGAGGTCAACCGCCAGTGCGCGGGGAAGGTCAACATCAGCACGGTCGGTCCAGAGGCGATCAAGTCGCTCGAGCAGTGGAACGCCCTGAAGACGGGTGTGGTCGACATGCACTACGGCCCGCCCAACTACTACGTCGGCGCGCTTCCCGAAGGCGACGTCATCAGCGTGGCGCGCAATGAAACCGCCACGCAGCGCAAGAACGGCGCCTGGGCGATGATCAACGAAGTGCACAACCAGAAGATGAATGCGCAGTACCTCACGCACCTCTTCGGCGGCGTGCGTTTTCACATCTATACGTCAAAGCCGGCGCAGGGCGCCAAGTTCGACGACTTCCGCCTGCGTTCGACGCCGATCTACGATGCGTTCTTCAAGTCCCTTGGCGCGCTGCCGGTGCGCATGGCGCCGCCCGAGGTGCACACCGCGCTCGAGCGCGGCACGGTGGACGGCTACGGCTGGCCGCTCTACGGCATCGCCGACTTCGGCTGGCACAAGTACACCAAGTACCGCTACGGCCCCGGCTTCATCAGCGCCGCCGTCGCGATCCTGGTCAACCAGGACAAGTGGAAGTCGCTCAGCAACGACCAGCGCGCCTGCCTGACGCGCGTGTCCGAGTGGGTCGAGGGCGAGTGGCCGAAATGGCGCGCCGAGGAAGACGGCCGGCAGCAGGCGGTCCAGGACCAGGCCGGCATCAAGTACGTCGATCTCGGCCCCGGGTTCGCGAAACAGGCCGAGGATCTCTACTGGGAAGTTCTTGGCAAAGGCAACCCGGAGTTCGTGAAGAAGGTGCGGCCGCTGCTGGGCGGCAACTAGCCCTTTGGCGGCTCCCGCCCCGGCGTCGCCGCGCGGCTGGCTCGACCTGCTGATCGACGGGCTGGCGCTCGTCGCCGCGGCGCTCGTCGTACTGCTCACGCTGCTCATCGCCTGCGATGTCGCGGCGCGCTACCTGCGCTGGTTTAACCTGACCTGGGCGCTCGAGGCCTCCGAGTACATGCTCTACGCGATCACCTTCCTCGGCGCGCCCTGGGTGCTGCGCGAGGAAGGCCACATCGCCGTCGAGCTGGTGGTTGAACGCCTGCCGGCGCACCAGCGCATGCGCCTGCGACGCGCCACCGATCTGCTCGGCGCAGTGGTGTGCGCGCTGTTGCTCGTCTATGCCTGCCGCGTGGCCTGGCGCTCGTTCCAGTCCGGGATCCTGGTGCAGAAGAGCTTCACCTTCCCCGAGTGGTACGGGTTCGCGCTGATTCCGCCGGTGATGCTCGTCCTGCTGTGCATCTACCTGCGCTGGCTCGTACATCCACCGCGCCCCGGCGGACCGGCGGTGCGGGAAACGCTCTAGCGCATGGCCTGGTACGACATCCTCGGCCTGTTTCTCGGCGTGCTGGTGCTGCTGATGGCGCTCGGCGTGCCGGTGGTATTCGCGTTCTTCGCCACCAACCTCGGCGCGGCTTACCTGTTCATGGGTGGCGACAAGGGCGTCGAACAGCTGGTGCGCAACGCCGCGGAATCGGTGCAGAGCTTCGCGCTGATGCCTATTCCGCTGTTCATCTTCATGGGCGAGGTGATGTTCCACACCGGCGTCGCGGGGAAGGCGATCGATGCAGTCGACCGTCTGATTTCGAGGCTGCCCGGGCGGCTGTCGCTCGTGGCGATCACCGGCGGAACGATCTTTGCCGCGCTGTCGGGCTCGACCATCGCCAACACGGCGATGCTGTGCTCGACGCTGCTGCCGGAGATGACCAGGCGGGGCTACCACACCTCGGTTTCGGTCGGACCGATCGTCGGCATCGGCGGACTGGCCATGCTGATCCCGCCCTCGGCGCTCGCAGTGCTGCTCGGGTCGGTGGCGCGCATCCCCATCGGCGAACTGCTCATCGCCTCCATCGTCCCGGCGCTGATCCTCGCCGCCCTCATGTTCGGCTACGTTATCGTGCGCTGTTCCCTGCAGCCGCATCTGGCGCCGTCCTACGACGCGCGCGCGCTGACGCTGCGTGAGCGCCTGCTGCCGTTCGCCAAGTACGTACTGCCGCTGTTGTCAATCTTCGTGGTCGTGGTCGGCAGCATCATCGGCGGTATCGCCACGCCCACCGAATCGGCCGCGCTCGGCGCGCTGGCGGCGGTGGCTGCCGCGGCGGCCTACCGGCGGCTGACCTGGGCCAATTTCGCGGTTTCGGTGCGTGCGACGCTGCGGCTTACCGTGATGACGCTCTTCATCATCTGCGGCTCGATCACGTTCTCGCAGATCCTCGCCTTCACCCAGGCCTCCGACGGGCTCTCCACGCTCATCACGGGCGCGGGGCTGTCGCCGCTCATGGTTTTGCTCGGCATGCTGGCGATCCTGCTGTTTCTCGGCTGCTTCATGGACCAGGTGAGCATGATGATGATCACGGCGCCGCTGTTCATGCCGGTGGTGCAGCAGCTCGGTTTCGACCTGGTCTGGTTCGGCGTGCTGATGCTGATGCTGCTCGAGATCGGGCTCGCGACGCCGCCGTTCGGCATGCTGCTGTTCGTCGCCAAGGGCGCCGCCCCGCAGGTCTCGATGCACGAGATTATCGTCTCGGTGGCGCCCTTCATCGCGCTTGCGCTCATGGTGGTGGCGCTGCTGATCGCGGTCCCGGAAACGGTCCTGTTCCTGCCGCGCCTGATGGCGCCCTGAGGCTCGACGGTGCGTGTCCTCATCGTCGGCGCAGGCCCCGCGGGCCTCTACCTCGCCTACCTGCTCAAGAGGCACTGGCCGGATTGGCAGCTGCGCGTGCTCGAGCAGAACGCGCGCGATTCCACCTTCGGCTTCGGCGTGGTGTTCTCCGAGCGCGCGCTCGAATTCCTGCGCGCGGACGACCCGCAGACCTATGACCGGATCACGCCGGCGATGGAGGCCTGGACCGACATCACGGTCGTGCATCGCGGCACGCCGGTGGTGATTGACGGCATCGGGTTTTCGGCCATCGGGCGGCTGAAATTCCTGCAGCTGCTGCGTGATCAGCTGGAGGCCATCGGGGTGATGCCAGAGTATGGGTTTTCGCTCCCGGAGCAGGAGAATGCCCGCGAGTTCGATCTCGTGGTGGCGGCGGACGGCGCCAACTCGACGGTCCGCAAGGGCGCCGATTTCGGCACCACGGTCACGCCGGTCACGAACAAATTCGCCTGGTTCGGCACCACGAAGGTCTTCGACACGCTCACGCAGACCTTTGTCGAGAACGCGCAGGGCACGTTCAACGCGCACCACTATCGGCATTCGCCGGCGATGAGCACCTTCGTGTTCGAGTGCGACGCCGGAACCTGGGCGCGCGCCGGATTCGAGCGCATGGACGAGGCGGGGACCCTGGCTTACTGCGAGAACGTGTTCGCCGACGCGCTGCAGGGCGGCAGGCTGATATCCAACAAGTCGATCTGGCGCAGTTTCCCGAAGGTGCGCAACCGGCGCTGGGTGTCGGGCAAGACCGTGCTGATCGGCGACGCGCAGCGCACCGCGCATTTCTCGATTGGCTCGGGCACGCGGCTCGCGATGGAGGATGCGATTTCCCTGGTTAAAGTTCTTGTACAGCATGAAAAAAACATTCCAGAAGCGCTTGCCGCTTTCGAGGCGGCGCGCCGGCCAATCGTCGAGAAGCTTGTGGCCGCCGCCGATGCGAGCGCGGACTGGTACGAGCGCTTTCCGGAGCACATGCGTCTCGCTCCCCGCGATTTCGCCTGGAGCTACATCCAGAGAAGCGGCCGCATCGATCCGGAGAAACTGCGCAAGATCGCGCCGAAGTTCGTCGCCGCCACATGATCGAGGCCGCGCTCGCAGACCGCTTCGCCAAGATGGCGCTCGCCAATGTCAGGCGCGAGTATCCGCGCAAGCTCGACCACCTGCTCGCCGCGCCGCCGGGGGACCTGGCGCCGCGCGCTAACCATCCGGCCTTCTACGGCAGCTACGACTGGCATTCGGCGGTTCACATGCACTGGCTGCTGGTCCGCCTGCTGCGCCTGCACCCCGGGCTGCCGTCGGGGGCGGAAGTCGCGAAGGTGCTCGACGCGCAGCTTGCTCCCGCGCCGCTCGCCGCCGAGCGCGCGTACTTCGATATGCCCGGCGGACGCACATTCGAGCGGCCGTACGGCTGGGCCTGGCTGCTGGAACTGCAGGCCGAAGCGCTGCGCATCAGCCGCGCGCTTCCCGATACCGGGCGCTGGGCGCGTGCGCTGGATCCCCTGGCCAGGTATATCGCGGACCGCATGCGAGAGTTTGTTGAAGTCGCCGCGTATCCAATGCGCGCCGGCATGCACGGCAATTCCGCGTTCGCCTGCATCCTGGCGCTCGATTACGCGCGCGAGACGGGCGATGCGCCGCTTGCTGCCGCAATCGAAGCGGCCGCTCGCAAGTGGTTTCTGGCCGACCGCGATGCGCCGCTCGCCTACGAGCCGTCGCAGGCCGACTTCCTGTCGCCCGCGCTGACCGAGGCGCAGCTGATGCGCGAAGTTCTGCCGCAAGGCGGGTTCTCCGGCTGGCTTGCCGCCTTCCTGCCTGGGGGCATCGGCGGGCTCGCCGTGCCGCCCATCGTGCCGGACCGCAGCGACGCGCAGTTCGTCCACCTCGATGGCTTGTCGCTGTCGCGCGCCTGGGCGCTGCGGCGCCTGGCGAGCTACGGGTCCGAGGATTTTGCGGAGTCCTGCCGGTTGGCTGCGGAGCGCCATCTTGAATCCGGATTGCCGCGGGCGGCGGGCGGCGACTACGTCGGCGAGCATTGGCTCGCGTCATTTGCGGCGCTCGCGCTGTGCGACGCGCCGTGACGCTGCCATGTGCAGGTAGACTTTGAGCGATTGAGGAGGGCGCATGCTGTTTCCAACCACGCTCGTCGGCAGCTACCCGCAGCCCGACTGGCTGATCGACCGCGACAAGCTCGGCAAGCGCTTCCCGCCGCGGCTGCGCGCGAAGGAACTCTGGCGCCTGCCCGAGCCCTGGCTCGCGCAGGCGC
>Ga0315912_10005826_pt1 | contig 11213 bp, 7 predicted proteins | sample VfabasoilMG_FD_204469 | JGI IMG/M metagenome (GOLD analysis project Ga0315912, IMG submission 204469) | Garden soil microbial communities collected in Santa Monica, California, United States - V. faba soil | ecosystem: Environmental > Terrestrial > Soil > Garden | place: USA: California...
CTGTTACCAGCGCTCGCCTTGCTCGCTCTGCCATCAGCACTGCTGGCGGAGGGTACCTGTGATGGCCTGACCCAGGCCGAATGCCGCAGCTTTGCCACCCGCAACACCTTCGCGCTGTTAGGCAACAATGCCGTCGCGTACGTGTACGGCTCCAAGGTCATCACGGTCCAGAACGTCGGTGACATCGACGGCAATCTGATCGGCTTGGACTTTCGTCCGTCACAAGTCAACTCAGCTCGCAACACCTCCCTCGGTCTGTATGGTCTGAGCGATACCGGCAAGATCTACCGGCTGGACATCACCGCTGGCGGTGGCCGCGGTATCGCGACGCTGGTGAGCACGCTCACGACTCCGTTCGACGGTGGCTTCCAATCCCTGATGGACTTCAACCCCGTGGTCGATGCGCTGCGCGTGATCGGCAGCAACGACCAGAACTTTGCTGTCGTCAACAGCAACGGCAATCTCAATGCCACGGCAGTGCAGACTGCGATCACCTACGCAGCAGGTGACCCGCAAGCGGGGCGCGATCCCAATCTGACCGCGGGTGCCTACACCAACAACGTAGCGGGTGCGGCAAACACGATCTTCTTCGCCCTCGACTATGCGCGCGATACGTTGGTGACGATTGCCGATGTCACCAATGGCAGCTCGGCCACCGGTGGTGGCCGATTGAAGACCATTGGCAGGGTCGTCGACCGTGAGGGCAGGCCCGTCAACATCCTGCCCGAGGCCGGCATCGACATCTACACGGACCAGGCCATCGGCAACGGCGCGATCATTTCCAGCGGCCGGAAGCTCTACTTCCTCAATCTTGCGACCGTCAATGCCACAGCAGCCGTGGGTACGACCCGCAACGTCGTGGTCACAGAGTTGGGTACCGATCTCAACCCCGTGGTCGCAGGTTTTACGCCAGCACCTGGCGCGTTCATGGATGTGGCGATATCGCCGGTCCCGGTATTGGCGAGTGCGGCCGACATCGCGCTCACGCAGGCCGGCGACTTCGGTCCGTTCGTCAACGGCACGGCGTACAACCTCGAGGTGGAGGTGACCAATCGCGGGCCGGACAATCAGAATGGCGTGATCTTCTCCGGCTCACTGCCGTTCAAGGATCCGGTGGTGACCCCGACTCAGGGTAACTGCACGGTAGGTGCATTGTCGGTGTCCGGACGGGCGCTCCAATGTAGTCTTGGCAACCTGGCTTCCGGTGCCACGGCGACCGTGAAGATCGTGGTGCGGCGAGTAGCGGACAACTTCGTGGGCGACGAGCGCTTGAACGCGCAGTTCTTCGGCTCGGGCCCCGGTGGCGGGTTCATTACGTTCGAGAACGATCCTGATGGCAGCAACAACACGCTGAACGTGACGGTCTTCCAGTAGACGTGCACGCAAGCGCGTAGAGCAAGGCGTGCAAGCGGCGTGAGCCGCTTGCACCTGCGCGCTGATGGCTTCAGTAAGGATCCACCGTCTTTGTCCAATCACGTGATGCCCAGGCTGCTGCCTTTTGCGCTTCACTGAGCAGCGTCGTGACGCGGTGGCTGGGTTGGTAGGTATAGAGAATCCACTTGCGAAACGCCGCCATCTGATCGTTGGCGTCCCGGGTCACGCTGCCATCGAAGCGCAGAAGATTGTAGACCCAGAAGTAGTGACCCTTGCCATCACGTGTCTGGTCGATATGTAACGGCGCGAGTTGCAACAGAGCGCAGGCGCCGCGCACCAGAATGAAATCGAGATTCGACGGGTCGTAGGTCGTTACTTGCACCGCTCGGTAGGCGGCCGCGTTCGAGAGCAATAGCGTGCGCCAGGCATAGCCCCCGGCCAGACCGTTGCCGGCCGATCCCAGGGTGATGACGATGTCGGGTTGCGCGTCGCCGGTGAGTTCCACCGCTTCGATGGCATGAAAGGCGATGGGTGCGCCTGCGATGCTCTTGGTCGGTACCAACTCGCTGCCGGCCGCATCCAACAACCGCGCGGTCATTGCATAGTCCTCATCGAGCACGACTTCGAGTGTGAGCTTGCCAACTACGTGGCGACTGATCCCCACCGGCGGTGTCGTCGTGGACAGCGTTTGCGACCGACAGGTCCGCGGATGTGACCCGGGAGCAAACGGCGGGTGTTGGTTCTCAAAGGCGCCGGCCGAGGCCGCGACGCTGAGCGCTGCGATGCTGCCGAGCAAGTGGTTCATGCAACACCAAGGGTCCCTGCCAGAATGGCCGCGCTCGTCGCCGCAGCCGCCCTCAGTCGGTGTCTCGAGAGTTCCCATCGATGTTCCGCATTGGAGGTGATGGCGGCCTTTGCGCGATGTGTCTGCCGGTGTATGTTGCTCTAAACCTTTCATCGGCACCTGGAATTTTCCCATGTTGCAATGCTCACTGCTGCGAAGATCGGTGCCTGTTGCAATACTGACGTTCTGTTACGCAGCTTTGGCGCAAGCGCCCGCCGCGGGAGAGTATGTCGGTTTTCGAGGCAGCGGCCGACTGGCGATCGCGGCGAATGGCCATTTCACGCTGGAGTCTTACGGTGCCAATGGCCATGAATGTCACATCGAAGGGGACATTCGCAATGGCAGCGCCAAGCTCGATCCTGCTGAAGCTGGGGCGCCCAATGACACCTGCGTCGTCTCCTTCGCGCCGAGCGCTCGTGGTCTGCGCGTCAGTGCAGATGGCACCGGGCAACTCGGTTGCGCGAGTTTCTGCGGGGCGCGTGCAGGAATCAAAGGTGAATATCTGCAGCCGGCCGCCAGCTGCATTGGGCCGGCAAGAACCGCCACGCGCCGCAAGTTCTCCAAGCTCTATTCGGCCAAGTCATATGAGCAGGCGGCCGCAGAGCTACGCCTGCTCCTGGCGCAGTGCTTGGTGGTCATGAACCTCGTCGAAGAGGCACAAGTGAGGAACGATTTGGCCATTACCGAGTATCACTTGCGACAGTACACGGCTTGTTTGGACACGCTTGGCCCCATCGTCGATGCAGCGCGCAATGCGGAGGAACAGAAGGAGAGTTTGGAGTTCGAGAGCTACCAGCCCATCGCGCGTGCCACTCGCTACAACGTGAAGTTGTGTCGTCAGGCAGGACGGTGACTACACGCGACGACTTTAGAACAACCGGAGTTGCGAGGGCGGTTGCAGATCTGATATCAGTGCCCTACCGGAAGCTCTGCGTGCCGGACATTAAACAACATAAACAGCGGGAGGCCTGAGTCATGCTCGACAACCTCGGTTGGGGTAAGCGATTCTTGCTGGCGATTCCCTTGGGTGCAGCAGTGCTTGGATGGCAAACCTATGATCGTTCCAAGGAGGCCAAGTCCACCAAGGCTGAAATGCTTCAGCAGTGCGGCGACGACAAGCCCTGTGTGGCTGCCGTGGAGCAACATGCAGAAGTCTGTTTCAAAGACAACTACAAGCTGGGTAACAGCAGCGGCCTTCGTACCGACGCTTTCGTGAAGTGTATCAACGACCGTTCTGGTGGCCAGTTCTTCGTGGTCGTCGACGAGAAGTGAACAAAGAGCGCGATCGTCCGCTCGGGCGTGCGGATGATCGTGCTCGGTCGCAGGCCAGCTGGCTGGCTCAGCTGCAAGTCACCGCGTCCACGAGATTGTCGGTCAGCACGCTGTTGATACCCTGATCGATGATGGGCAGCTGCGTGGTGTTGTGCTGCACGGTGTTGCCAGTCCCGAACACCGAAATCTCGGTGGCCACATTGCGCTCCAGGTGATTGTCGCTGGCCGTTCCGCCCAGGGCGATGGACGCAGTGGACGTGTTGCTGCAGGCCACGTTGTGATGCACAGAGTTGTCGTGCGTACCTGGTTGGGAAGCGGCGTCGATTTCACAGGTGTCGAGGTTGATGCCGGCCTCCGATTGACGAGTCAGCAGATTGTGGGCGATGAGGTTTTGATGACTCGTACAGCCGATATTGATGCCCAGGCGTCCACCCAGAATCACGTTGCGCAGGAGGGTCGCCCTGGCCGGAGTTGCCTTGATGCCAACAGTCACGCCGATGTCGCCATCGGCAATTCCCATGGGCCGAATACCAAATCCCTGCAAGCGCACCAGCGGCGCGCGGATGAAGAAGACCGGGGCACTTGCGGCAGCTTTCACGATGGTTGCATAGGCGCCGCGTGTGGAGCTGACCGTCAGTTTAGGCACCTGGATGGATACATTTTCCACATAGAGGCCGGGGCAGACTCTGATCACGTCACCGGGTAGTGCTGCGCTGACCGCTGCCTGGATGGTCGTATACGCCGGTGCAGCACAGCTGCTGCCGGGCGCTGCCACATAGATGCTCGCGTTGTTGTCGACCCAGCGCTCGACCGCGAAGGCCGAGCACGTGCTCGACATGAGAATTGATGCTAACGCCGCTCGTGCGACGTGCATGGAAGTTGCGATATTCATGGTTGCTCCTAAGGGTTGAATCGGCCGGGCTGCAGTGGCCTCTGACCTAACAAGCGGAAACGGAGCGGGGCGGAGATCAAACGACCGCTGCCGAGGTGCCAGGAGCGGGAGTCAGAGAAAATTTGCGGCGTCCCTGTCCCAATTCGCGGCGGGTTCTCGATATCCCTGGACAGCGACCCAGGATTCACGCCACGGAACCACGACCACCATGCCGCTGCCCGCCCGCAAACCCTTGATCCAGGAGTGGAACAGCGCCAACGGGTTCATCGGCGAGTCGGTGCTGTTCCGTGCGGCGCGCGCGCGCATCGCCCAGATCGCGCAGACCGATTCCACCGTGGTCATCGAAGGGGAGACCGGCACGGGCAAGGAATTGGCGGCGCGCATCATTCACTACGAGGGTGCGCGGCGGGCCGGCCCGTTCATTCCGGTCAACTGCGGCGCACTGCCGGACTCGCTGCTGGAGAGCGAGTTGTTCGGCCACAAGCGCGGTGCGTTCACCGATGCGCGCGAGAGCTCGCCCGGCCTGCTGCTGCTGGCCGATGGCGGCACGCTGTTCCTGGATGAGATCGACTCGCTGTCACTGCGGGCTCAGGTAGTCCTGCTGCGCTTCCTGCAGCAGCGCACGATTCGCCCGCTGGGCGGCGGCCCCGAGCGTCACGTCGACACGCGCATCGTCTGTGCCTGTAACCGCAGTCTCGAGACGCTGGTTGCGGAGCGGTCGTTTCGCGAGGATCTCTTCTATCGTCTCAACGTCATGCACGTCGAGCTGCCACCGCTGCGCGAGCGCAGTGGTGATATCGAGATGTGTGCCAATCACTTCCTCGCCGTGCTCGCCGAGCGGCGTGGCCTGCCGCAGCCGCAACTGGATGCCGAGTCGCTCGCCTGGTTGTGCGCGCAGCGCTGGCCGGGAAATGTGCGGCAGCTCGAGAACTTCCTGGAGCGCGAGTTCGTGCTGGCGCGACCCGGCAGTGTGCTGCGGTTGTCGATGCTCCAACCCAGCAAGTCAGGCGACGCGGATCGAGTCGCTGCTCCCGGCAACGAGAATTGGAACTATGCGGAAGCCAAGGCGCGGATGGTCGAGAAGTTCGACCGCGAGTTCCTCGGCAAGCTCATGCAACTCACGCACGGCAACGTCGCGCGCGCGGCGCGCATGGCGAGCAAGGAACGCCGCGACCTGGGACGCCTGCTGCAGAAGTACGGCATCTCGCCCCAACAGTTTCGGGGCGCGTAGGTCGGCGGGAGTGGGAGACGGAGCCCGCGTCGGCAGCGGGTTGCGGCTCCCCTCGTCACACCGACGCAGGTCGGTGCCCAGAGGTCGAAAACCAGCAGCCGCGACTGCGAGCGGATAGATCCGAAATGGGGACATTCACCATTTCGTGAGCGCTGCAGCGCCGCCTGCGGTAGCGTCGATTGGCAACGGTGGAACGGTGAATGTCCCCGATTCCGCGATTGGAACGGTGAATGTCCCCGATTCCGCGATTGGAACGGTGAATGTCCCTGATTCCGGCGCGGCGGCTCAGGTCCCACACGCCGTACACGGAGCGCACATGCTGGGCCTAACCACATCCCTTCGGGTTAGGTCTTCCACTCAGGCATGGCAGCGGTCGCACGCAAAATTTGTTGGATTGCAAGACCTGACCCCACACGATCCTTCGACTGCTCGACACGCCGTTGCAGAGTGAAGCCGGTGTTGTGCCGATTCACAGAGCAAACCTGGTGGGTGTCCACAGAAATGTGTGGTCACAAACTCCCGGTGTATGTCCGACTTGCGAGAGTTACGTCACATCCCATCAGCGTATGGCTGATTCTCTGCCACGGGTCACATCTCATACCCTACTCGTCTGCATAAGATAACAAGCTCGAACGATTTGCAGGGAGACGATATGGAGATTGGTGGCAGATTCTTCAGGGGGCTGGTCGGCGTCTTGGTTTCATGGGTTCTAGGCATCGAGTCTTATCGCCGTCAAACGCAGAACCGTTGCACCGACTATCTGATACTGAGGCGTCAACGGAAGGATGCGCGCATGCGTCCGACCGTGCCACCACAGCGACCAACGTATTCTCCCTACCTCGCCTGTGTCGTAACCATGGCGTTCGCCGGCCTATTGAACATCGAGGATAGCATCGCGCAATCCTCGCTTTGCGCCGAGGACGGCGGAACCGCAGAGTGCGTCGGCCCAGAAGTGACCGAGTACCAGCACTGGGTTGGATCCACAGGCGTACCGGGAACCATAGGGCCCATCAGCTCAGAAGCCGCCGGCATCGCGAGTGTTCAGACTGCTGTGCTTGCGTCACAAAACGAGTGCTCGAGCAGCTTCCAGTATCTGGCGTGGTTGCCTATGCCAGCCGGAGCGCCGACGGGGGGCAGCCGCCGCGTGGACGTCGGCGCGAATTCCTGGTCCCAGGAATGGTATTTGGGCACCGAAGTCAGCCAAGGGAAGAGCGACCATCGCATTCCTTTGGTTCTCGCCACGAACAGCTCGCCTCCTTGTGCCACGCAGTACACAGTGAAATTCGGCGCCAACCGTTCTCGCACCGCCGATTGTCCGGCGGGATACAGCGCTAATCCCCCAGCCTACTCACATTGTTGGCGTGCCGCTGGCATCAAACCGCAGAAGAACTTTGGCCCGTGCCTTGATTGCGAATTGCAGGTGGGAAACCCAGTCAATGTAGCGACTGGCAACCGATATCTCGAGGAACGGGACTACGTGGGTGCGGGCGCGTTTCCTCTGGAATACACTCGCCACTACAACAGCCTTGCGTTTACGCCCTCGCAGCCGCCCACGACCGGGCCGCGGGTTTTTACGAAGTCCCCGAATTGGCAGGGCACGTATGATCGGGTCGTGCTGCTCACTGAGCACCCGAGATTCCCGGTAGCTCGCGCCTATCGCCACACTGGGCGAGTCATAACGTTCAAACAGAGTGGTACTCAGTGGGTGGCTGACGCAGACGTCAAGGAGCGTTTGACTCAGCTCTTCGATGGATCGGGCAATCCCGCTGGGTGGACGCTCACCACCACCAGTGACGAGACGGAGACCTACGACTCCGAGGGTAAGCTGGTGTTGCTTCGCAGCCGAGCCGGCGTCACTCAATCTTTGAGCTACAACGTCAAAGGTAAGCTCATCACAGTTACCCACAGCTTCGGCGGCCAACTGATTTTCGGATATGACACCTCGGGTCGCCTGGCCACGATGACGGTTCCGGGTGGTGCTCAATATGCATACGTCTACAACGCTCAGGGCAATCTCACGTCTCTGACCTATCCGGACGGCGCAACTCGAACCTATCACTACGAGAACACCTCGTGGGATCACGCGCTGACGGGAATCACCGATGAAAGCGCGGCGCGTTTTTCGACCTATTCATACGATACTGCAGGCCGAGCCTCCCAAACGCAGCATGCGGGTGGGGTGGATCGATTTGTGTTCACGTATCCGACGAGCACAACCACGGTCGTCACAGACCCTATGAACACGGCACGAACCTGGACGCATCTATCGGTCCTGGGTAGCGCACGTGCCAGCGCAATCAGCCAGCTCTGTCCAACGTGCAGCAGCGCGTCAAAAGCGAAGACGTTCGATGCCAACGCGAACATTGCCACGCGTACCGACTTCAATAATGTGGTGACGCAATATGCATACGACATGCCGCGTAACCTCGAGACCTCGCGCACCGATGCGATCGGGACCGCGCAGGCGCGGACAACGACCACCGCTTGGCACGCGACTTACCGCCTGCCTACACAGATCGAGGAGCCTGGCAGGCGGACTACCTTTATCCATGACACCAATGGCAACGTGCTCAGCAAGACGATCACCGATACCGGCACGAACGCATCACGTACCTGGACCTATACCTATAGTTCCGTTGGGCAAGTGCTGACCGAAGATGGTCCTCGCACGGACGTCTCCGATACCACGACCTACACCTATTACAGCTGCACGACCGGATTTGAATGCGGACAGCTGCACACCGTGACGAATGCTGTCGGTCACGTGACCACCTATAACAGCTACAACGCGCATGGACAGCCATTGAGCATTACCGATCCCAACGGCATCGTCACCACTTTCACCTATGACGCACGTCAGCGCCCCAAGACCAGGACCGTCGCTGGGGAAACGACCTCCTTTGACTACTGGCCGACTGGCCTCCTCAAGAAGGTGACGCAGCCGCATGGCAGCTATCTCTCGTACTCGTACGACGCCGCGCACCGTCTCACGGGGATCGCCGATTCCGAAGGTAACCGCATCGCGTACACGCTCGACAACCTGGGCAATCGAACCAAGGAGGAGACGTTCGATCCGTCCAACGCGCTGGCGAGCACGCGCAGTCGAGTGTTCAATACGCTCAACCAGTTGCAGAAGGAGCTTGGAGCCGCAGGTACAGCAGCGGTGACCACGACTTTCAGCTACGACACCAATGGCAATATGACCTCAGTCGCCGCGCCATTGGGCCGCACCACGGGGCAAGCTTATGACGAGCTCAACCGGATGACGCAAGTGACAGATCCAGCTAGTGGCGTGACGAGCTACGGCTACGACTCGCTGGATCAGCTGATCTCGGTCACTGACCCTCGCGGCAAGGTAACGAGCTACACGTACAGCACCCTGGGGGATATGACGCAGCAGGTCAGTCCCGACACGGGTACGACGACCAGCACCTACGATGAAGTCGGCAATCTCAAAACACGCACGGACGCGCGCACCAAGACCGGCACGTACACGTACGATGCCCTCGACCGCGTGACCGAACTGTCGTATCCGGACCAGACCATCACCTACACCTACGATCAAGGTCTGAACGGCATGGGGCGACTGAGCAGTGTGAGCGACGGCTCGGGTTCGACGGCCTGGACCTATGACGACCACGGCCGCGTGCTCAGCCGCCAGCAAGTGATGTCTGGTGTGTCCAAGTCGATCAGCTACTCCTACAATACTTCGGGTCGGCTGCAGAGCTGGACGCTGCCATCCGGCAACACGATCTCGGTCGGTTACACCGATGGCAAGGTCACGAGCCTGACGCTGAACGGCAGCACGACCATTCTCTCCAGTGTGCTCTACCGCCCCTTCGGCCCATCGCTCGGATGGACCTGGGGCAACGGCACACTGGCTGTGCGGGAGTACGACACGGACGGCAAGGTGACCGACATCGACAGTGCTGGACTCAAGACGTACAGCTATGACGATGCATTCCGCATCACCGGCGTTGTCGATGGCAGCAACTCTGCGCTGAGCCAAAGCTATGGCTACGACAGTTTGGATCGGCTCACGGCCGCTGCTGGAACTGGGCTGAACCAGACGTGGACTTACGATGCCAACGGCAATCGCTTGACGCAGGGCGGCAGCACCGGCTCCAGCTACACGATTGCCAGCAGTAGCAATCGCATCAGCGCCGTTTCGGGCGCACTGGTACGTACATACACATATGATGCAGCGGGCAACACGACCACGGATGGATTGGCAACCTACACGTACGACGATTCCGGTCGGATGGTTTCGGCGACCAGGGGTGGCGTGACAGGTGTCTACTCGATCAATGCTCTTGGCCAACGTGTGCGTAAGTTCGTCGGCGGGAACAGCCCGTACTTCACCTACGACGACAGTGGGCACCTGATTGGTGAGTACGGGACTGGCGGTACGCTGATTCAGGAAACGGTCTGGCTTGGAGATGCCCCTGTTGCAACCTTGCGCCCGAAGGTCGGTGGTGGTGTGGATGTGTTCTATGTCCACACCGATCACCTCAACACGCCACGACGGGTTTCGCGGCATTCCGACAGTATCATTGTCTGGCGCTGGGATTCAGATCCATTCGGGACGGTTCAGGTGAACGAGGATCCGGATGGAGATGCCGCAAGCTTCGTTTACAACCTGAGATTCCCTGGGCAGTACTTCGACTCGGAAACTGGGCTGCACTACAACTACTTTCGGGACTATGACCCGTATACCGCAAGGTATTTACAGAGTGACCCAATCGGTTTGAATGGCGGCGTCAATACGTACCGGTATGGTTACGCAAATCCGACTAAATACATCGACGCATATGGGCTTTCCGCGGCAGACGTGGAAGAGATACGAAATGATATATCAACAAATTTTCCAGAAATACTCCCTCGTGGAGGATGGCAGTTTGAAAAGAGGAACGCCGGTGCACTGGCTCAATCAGACACATCAACTGGTCGAATTTTTGTGGATGAAAAATACAAAGCGGAATGCATTTCCTACGACGAATTTTCCGCGCTTTATTTCGAAATGCTGCACGAATCCATGCATAGTACTGATTCAAAAGCGCAGCGCACGTGGGACAGTGCTTGGTGGAGGCTGTTCGAGGTAAATACTGCCAATCATCAAGCGATATATGATCGAGTGACTCTAGAAGAGGATCGCATCATCCCCAAGGGCGTAGAGCGATTCTGGGGGATTACCCGCGGACTATCCCCAACTCCCCGGCTACCTAAAGGGCACGTAAAGGACCTTTACGATAGGCGCCCAGACGCTTGTGGCTGCAACAACTAGGGATTATCTATGAGAGAAGAAATTGATACCGTCATACGGTCAGCTCTTGTCCCAGCGACTGCAATGATGCTTTTGATACTTGTCGCATGTCGCTCAGAGGACGACCGGTCAGGTCAGCTGACCAGGCAAAAATTGCGTGTAATTGCAACGGTTGTCTCTGAAGAATACCGTGTTGGATCTCGATATCCAGCGGATCTCAGTGAACTGTCAGATTTGGTCAAGAGGAAAACAGATCGAGGAAGTGTTCTATTGAAAGACAGCAACGGAGAACAGATTCGGTATTTGCGCACGAGCCCCAATGGTCATCCGATTGTGT
>Ga0315912_10005828_pt1 | contig 11212 bp, 10 predicted proteins | sample VfabasoilMG_FD_204469 | JGI IMG/M metagenome (GOLD analysis project Ga0315912, IMG submission 204469) | Garden soil microbial communities collected in Santa Monica, California, United States - V. faba soil | ecosystem: Environmental > Terrestrial > Soil > Garden | place: USA: California...
GAGCTGGTCAAGCACGTCATCGCTCGCGGCGAGACCCTATCCGGAATCGCCGAGCGCTATCGCGTGAGCTCGGCGAGCATCCGCCGCACGAACAGCCTGCGCAGCGATGCGCTGCGCGTCGGCCAAGTTCTGACGATTCCCCGAAGCTGAGCCGCGCGGCGCGCGGCCGAGTTAAACTCGCCACTCGCTTTCCACGAGGTGCGCGCGCGTGCCGCGCGCAGCTGGACCGTCGAGTGCCGATCCGCATCCTGCCTTCTCAGCTCATCGATCAGATCGCGGCCGGCGAGGTCGTCGAACGACCCGCATCGGTCGTCAAAGAGCTCGTCGAGAACTCGCTCGACGCCGGCGCACGCTCGATTTCGGTCGATGTCGAGGCTGGCGGCGCGGGGCTGATTCGCGTGTCGGACGACGGTATCGGAATCCCGCGCGGCGAATTGGCGCTCGCGCTGTCGCGGCACGCGACGAGCAAGATCGCGACGCTCGACGACTTGGAAGGTCTCCTGTCGATGGGCTTTCGTGGTGAAGCACTGCCCAGCATCGCGTCGGTCGCGCGGCTGACGTTGACGTCGCGTACCGCCGGTGACGAGCATGCGTGGCAGATCGCGAGCGATGGCGGCGAGCTCGGCGAGGCGCGTCCGGCCGCGCGCACGCTCGGGACGACCATCGAAGTGCGGGAGCTGTTCTTCAACACGCCGGCGCGGCGCAAGTTCCAACGCTCCGAGAAGACGGAGCTCGGGCACGTCGACGCGGTGCTGCGCAATCTCGCGCTTGCGCGCTTCGACGTCGAATTTCGGCTCACGAGCAACGGGCGCACGGTGCTGGCGCTGCCGGCGGCCGAGGGCCGCGCCGCGCAAGAGCGCCGTGTCGCCGCCGTCTGCGGCGACGAGTTCATGCAGCACGGTCGCTATTTTTCGCGCGCGATCGAAGGTTTGTCGTTGCGCGGCTGGCTCGCCGCGCCGGCGTTCTCGCGCAGTCAGGCCGACATGCAGTTCACGTTCGTGAACGATCGGTTCGTGCGCGACAAGTTGCTGCGCCATGCTGTCCGGCTCGGCTACCAGGACGTGTTGTTTCAGGCGCGGCAACCTGCTTACGTCGTACATCTGACGCTCGATCCGCGCCGCGTCGATGTCAACGCACACCCCGCGAAGCTCGAGATCCGCTTTCGGGACTCGAAGCTGGTGCACGACTTCGTGTTTCGAACGGTGGAGAGCGCGCTTGCGAGCACGCTCGACGGTAGCGCCGACGTGGCCGCCGCGGCACCTGTCCACGGCACCGACCTCGCGCGGGGCATGTCGCACGCGGCCTACGCCGGTACGCGGCAGAATCACCTTGCGTTGCAACCGCATTTCCAGCGGCCAGATGCCGCCACTCCGGACGGCGGGGTGCCGCCATTGCAGGGGCGAGCTGCGGCGGCGGCCTACGTGCCGCTGTTCGAGCGGCTGCACGCGAAGCCCTCGAGCTTTGCCGTGCGCGACGCGGACAGCGCTCAGGTGCCGCCGCTCGGGTTTGCCCTTGCGCAGCTCGCCGGCGTCTACGTGCTCGCGCAGAACGCTTCGGGGTTGATCATCGTCGACATGCACGCCGCCCACGAGCGCATCACGTATGAGAAGCTGAAGTCCGCGCTCGCGACGCAACGTATGCAATCGCGCCCGTTGCTCGTGCCGCTCAGCTTCGAGGTCTCGGCTCGCGAGGCCGATCTCGTGGAGCAATACGCCTCCGAGCTCGCCGCAGTGGGGCTCGACGTCGTGCGTCGCGGGCCGCAGCACGTCGCGGTGTCGGCAGTGCCGGTTCTGCTCGACGGTGAGGACGTCGAGTCGATGGTCCGCGATCTGCTCAGCGATCTCGCCGACGGCCAAGGCGTGGGCCGAGTCGAGGCGCTCAGCAACGAGTTGCTGGCTACGATGGCGTGTCACGCGGCGGTCAGGGCGAACCGCCGCCTGAGCATCGAAGAGATGAATGCCTTGTTGCGCGAAATGGAGCGTACGGAGCGCAGCGAAGCGTGCAATCACGGCCGGCCGACGTGGACGTCGGTCACGCTCGAGGATCTCGACCGGCTCTTTCTACGCGGGCAGTAGCTGCGTGAACGAGACCAGCGGCGTCGAGTACGTCTGCCTCACGGGGCCGACGGCATGCGGCAAGACCGACCTCGCGCTAGAGCTCGCCGAGCGCGTGCCGCTCGAAATCATCAGCATGGACTCGGCGCTCGTCTATCGCGGTCTCGACATCGGCACGGCAAAGCCGACGCCGGCAATCCGCAGCGCGGTGCCGCATCATCTCATCGACATACTCGATCCCACCGAGACGTACTCCGCGGGACGTTTCGCGCGCGACGCGGGGGCGCTCATCGACGAAATTCGCGCCCGCGGCCGACTGCCGCTTCTCGTCGGTGGGACGTTGCTGTACTTGCGCGCCTTGCGTGACGGTCTTGCAACGCTGCCGCGCGCGGATCGAGCCGTGCGCGCCGCGCTCGATCGCGAGGCAGCCGAGCACGGTTTGCAATTGCTGCATGACCGGCTGCGCCGCGTCGACCCGGCTGCCGCGGAGCGGATCGCGCCGAGCGACCGGCAGCGCATCCAACGCGCGCTCGAGGTACACGCTCTGACGAGCCGCCCGATCAGCGAGCTGCAGCGCGCCGGCGACGATCGACGACGTCCCGCTGTTCTTGCCATTGCGCTCGTGCCCGAAAGTAGGGCAGAGCTGGCCGTGCGTATCGAGCGGCGCTTCGACGCGATGATGGCAGCCGGGTTTCGAGAAGAAGTCGAGCGGCTGCGAGCGCGCGGCGATCTCAACCCTGACCTACCGGCGATGCGTGCGGTCGGTTATCGCCAGCTTTGGGCTCATCTCGACGGTCGATGCACTTGGGAAGAGGCGCGAACGAAGGCGATCGTCGCGACGCGCCAGTACGCGAAACGGCAGCTGACTTGGCTGCGGGGCGACCCGCGTATCGAGGCTTGGCCAGCGCTCAGCGAAAGCCTCCTGAACCGTTGCGTCGAGCGGCTATCCAAAGAAAACGTCATCGCGAAAAAGGACCGGAGGCTGTGTTAGCATTGCCGATTGTGGGAACAGGCTGTCGCCGTTAGGCGCAGCAATCGGAGTATGGAAGTTTCAGGCAGCACAGTGGGCCGATGCGACACGGTCCGTGCTGGTCTTGCCCCATTTCAATAAGAAGAAGCAAATAAGAAGAAGCAGGAGAGCAAGTATGGCCAAGAGTCAGTCGCTTCAGGATCCGTTTCTGAATGCGTTGCGTAAGGAGAAGGTGCCCGTCTCGATCTACCTCGTGAATGGCATCAAGCTGCAAGGGCAGATCGATTCGTTCGATCAGTTCGTGGTCCTGTTACGCAATAGCGTCAGCCAGATGGTCTATAAGCACGCAATTTCCACCGTAGTGCCGGCGCGCAACGTGCGTATCCCGGCTATGGACGAGGAAGAGGCAGAGGACTAGATGCCGTTCCCTGGCCCAGGGAGGTAAATTGCTCGATCGGCCGCGCAGCGGCGAACGCGCCCTGCTATTGCACATCGGCCTATCCCGACCGTGTTTCGACGACGAGATTGAAGAATTCCGCGCGCTCGCGGAATCCGCGGGTGCGCGCGTCGTCGGCGAGATTCAAGCACGGCGGGATCGCCCAGATCCCAAATACTTCGTCGGCAGCGGAAAGGTCGGCGAGATGGGCACGCTTGCGCGCGAAACGCAGGCCGAGTTGATACTCGTCAATCAGCCTTTGCGCGCCGGGCAGGAGCGCAATCTCGAGCAAGAGTTGAAAGTCCGCGTCCTCGATCGCAACGGGCTGATCCTCGACATTTTCGCGCAACGCGCGGCGACGTTCGAAGGCAAGCTTCAAGTCGAGCTCGCGCAGCACGAGCATCTCGCCTCGCGACTCGTGCGCGGGTGGACCCACCTCGAGCGGCAAAAGGGCGGTATTGGACTTCGTGGTCCTGGCGAGACGCAGCTCGAAACGGATCGACGGCTCGTGAGCCGTCGGATCCGCTATCTGCGGGATCGGCTCGAGCGCGTCGAACGGCAACGCGAAGTCAGCCGCAAGGAGCGCCAGCGTGCCGAAGTGCCGACCGTCGCGCTGGTCGGCTACACGAACGCCGGCAAGACGACGCTGTTCAATGCATTGGCCGGCGCCAACCTCGTCGCCAAGGATCAGCTATTCGCGACCTTGGATCCGACAGTCCGGCGCCTCGATCTCGGCCGCGGCACCGAGGTGCTGCTAATCGACACCGTCGGGTTCGTTCGCGACCTGCCGCACGAGCTCGTCGCGGCGTTCCGTGCCACCCTGACCGAGACGCGCGAGGCGTCGCTGCTACTTCACGTCGTCGACGCCAGCGATCCCCATCATGAGGACCGTCAGCGGCAGGTCGAAGGTGTGCTCGAGGACGTCGGCGCCGCCGAGGTTCCGTCTCTTCGGGTGTACAATAAGGTCGATCGGGCGCCCCCCGATTTCGTTCGGGAGTTCGACGGCGCCGGGATCACCAAGCATTGTGTCTCCGCGATTACCGGAGAGGGTCTCACGGCTCTCAAGGACGCCATCCGGGAGCGGGTTGCGGGCGCGCGCGTCGCGGGAGAGCTGCGCTTGAAGCCGGAGCAGAGCCGCCTTCGGGCGCGGTTGTTCGGCTGGCACGCGGTTCGCTCGGAGACAGTGGAGGATGACGGCGGCTATACGCTGGCCGTGGACCTGCCGGCGCAGCGGTGGCGGCAGTTGCGGGAAGAGGAAGGCTTGTCAGCCGACAGTATTCGACAGAAAGTGTGATGCACGATGGCTTGGGATGATGGCGATAAAGGTAACCCGTGGCGGTCTGACAAGGACAAAGGTCCTGCGGATCTCGATGCGGTAGTTCGAGACTTGCAGCGCAAGCTGTCGGGACTATTTCGCGGCGGCGGCGGCAGCGGGGGCCGGGGTGGCGAGCAGGGCATGAGCGGCGGCCTAACGGCGAGCGCGTTCGTGATTCTGGTGCTCGTCTGGGCTAGCTTCGGTTTCTATCGCGTCGATGCCGCTGAACGCGGCCTCGAGTTCCGCTTCGGCGCGTTCCAAGAGCTCACGCAACCGGGTTGGCAATGGCATTGGCCGTGGCCTATCGAGCACCGGGAGATCGTCAATACGGGGGCGACCGAGCGCTTTCCCTATCGCGCGAGCATGCTGACGCGCGACGAGAATATCGTCGACATCGATATCGTGGTGCAGTTTCGCCGCACCGATCCGCAGGCGTTCCTGTTCAACATGCGCGATCCCGAGGACGCGTTGAATTACGCCACGGCCAGCGCGATCCGCGAGGTCATCGGGCGCAATCTGCTCGACTACATCCTCACGGACGGCCGTGCCGAGGTGGCTCGAGACGCGCAAGATCAATTGCAGGAGACTCTGGACACCTACGGCGCCGGCATCACGGTCTACGAGGTCAACCTCGTCAACGCCAACTTCCCGAGCGCGGTCGAGGACAGCGTGCAGGACTCGATCCGGGCACGCGAGGATCGGCAGCGCAGGATCCTCGAGGCGAGCGGCTATTCGAACGACATTCTGCCGAAGGCGCGCGGCGAGGCGGCGCGGCGCCGGCAAGATGCCGAGGCGTATCGCGAACAAGTCGTTGCCGACGCCGAGGGCGAGGCAGACCGGTTCACGCAAATCCTCGCCGAGTATCAAAAGGCCCCCGCCGTCACGCGCGAGCGCATGTACATCGAGACGTTGGAGGAGATCCTTCGCAGCTCGACGAAAGTGCTCGTGGATACGGAGGGCGGCAACAACTTGCTGTACTTGCCGCTCGACCAACTCGTGCAACGCCGCCCGAGTCCCGCGCCGCAGCAACAGCCAGCGACGACGGCCGCGCCGCCGAGCGCACCGAACACCGCCGTGCGCTCGCGCGAGCGCGAGACGCGGTAGCGAGGAAGCCAACCATGGGCCCACGTCTGAACCTCTTGTTGATCGTTGCCGTGATCGCCGTAATCGTCATCCGGATGTCCGTGTTCACCGTCGATACGCGTGAGCATGCCGTCAAGTTCCAAGTCGGCCGCATCGTTAGCGCGGACTACACCCCCGGCTTGCACTTCAAGATTCCGTTCTTCGAGAACGTTGCCCGATACCCGAAGACGATTTTGAACTATGACGAAGACAACGAGGAACGCTTCCTCACCGGAGAGAAGAAGAATCTGATCGTCGATTACTTCGTCACCTGGCGCATCGTCGACCCGGCACAGTACTACCGCTCCGTGCGCGGCGACGAGGCCGCCGCAGAGCAGCGTCTGTCCGCGATCGTCAAGGAAGGCATCAAAGCCGCGATCAGCCAGCGCACTCTTCAGGAAGTCGTTTCGGCCGAGCGCACGGAGCTCATGCAGGAGATGGTCGTGCAAGTGCGCGAGCGTTCGCCGGAGCTCGGCATCGAAGTCATCGACGTGCGTGTAAAACGCATCGACCTCTCCCCGGAAGTCAGCGATTCCGTGTACAACCGCATGCGCCAGGAGCGTCAGGCGGTTGCGACGCAGTGGCGCGCGGAAGGCGAAGAAGAGTTCGAGCGCGTGCGCGCCGACGCCGATCGGCAGCGCACGGTGATCCTCGCGGAGGCGTATCGCGACGCCGAGCGCATCCGTGGCGCCGGCGACGCCCGCGCGGCGGAGGTCTATGCGCAGGCGTACTCGAAGGATCGCGACTTCTACGCGTTCTATCGCAGCATGCAGGCGTACCGCGAATCAATCGGCAAGGATCAAGACGTGCTCGTCCTGCAGCCCGATAGCGAGTTCTTCAAGTTCTTGCAGAATCAGGGCGGCTCTCGCTCCAACTGAGCCGGAGCTCACTTCTCACTGACGATGACGGAGGCTTGGGGCTTTGGCCTGGGCGGATTTTCTTGCGGGTCTGGCTTTCTATCTGGTGCTCGAAGGGTTATTCCCGTTCGTGGCGCCGCAGCATTGGCGCCGCAGCCTGGCCGCGCTCGCGTCGCTCGACGAAAGCCGCCTGCGGCTATTCGGGTTAGCGGCCGTGATTGCAGGCTTGGTGCTGCTCTTCAGCGTGCGAGGGTAGTGTGGGTCGAAACGTAGTCGTCATCGGAACGCAATGGGGCGACGAGGGCAAGGGCGCCGTCGTCGACGTGCTCGCGGATCGCGCGAGCGCTGTCGTACGCTTTCAAGGCGGGCACAACGCCGGCCATACGCTCGTAATCGGCGACGAGAAGACGGTACTGCACTTGATCCCGTCGGGCATCCTGCGCAACGACGTCGTGTGTCTGATCGGCAACGGCGTCGTCGTGTCGCTCGACGCGCTGTGCAAGGAGATGGACGCGCTGAAGGAGAAGGGCGTGCCCGTCGAGCAGCGACTGCGTTTGTCGTCGGCTTGCCCGGTCATCTTGAGCTCGCATGCGCTGCTCGATCGCGCGCGCGAGCAGGCGAGCGGCGCGGCGGCCATCGGCACGACGGGGCGCGGCATCGGGCCGGCCTACGAGGACAAGATCGCACGGCGCGCGATTCGCGTCGGCGATCTGTTCGCGCCGCGCGCATTGGAGGCGAAGCTCGAGCGGCTGCTCGACCTGCACAACTTCTTGCTCGAGAAGTACTACCGCGCGGAGCGCGTCGACCCGCGCCGCGAGCTCGACAACTTGCTGGGCTTGGGCGAGCGCGTGAAGCCGCTCGTCGTCGACGTCACCGAAGTGCTCCGTGATCTGCACGCGCGCGGGGCGAGCGTCCTGTTCGAGGGCGCGCAAGGCGCGATGCTCGACATCGATCTCGGCACCTATCCATTCGTGACTTCTTCGAACACGACGGTAGGCGGTGCCGCTGCGGGCACGGGCATCGGCCCTGGCGCCATCGACTACGTGCTCGGCATCGTGAAGGCCTATACGACGCGCGTCGGCGCGGGCCCGTTCCCCACCGAGCTCGACGATGACGTCGGCCGGCGATTGCGTGCGGTCGGCAACGAGTTCGGCGCGACGACGGGCCGGCCCCGGCGTTGCGGCTGGTTCGACGCCGTGCTGCTGCGCCGCGCCGTGTTCACGAACAGCCTCGCCGGTCTGTGTCTGACGAAGCTCGACGTCCTCGACGGCTTACCGGAGATCAAGATCTGCACCGGCTATCGGCTCGATGGCAAGGTCCAGAACACGCCGCCGCTTTTGACCGACCGCTTCGGGGAGTGCGAGCCGGTCTACGAAACCGTGCCGGGTTGGAGCGAGCCGACGGCCGGCGCCACCTCGTATGCGGCGTTGCCTAAGGAGGCGAAAGCCTACCTCACGCGGCTCGAGGAGCTTGCCGAGGTGCCGATCGACATCGTTTCCACGGGGCCGAGCCGGGATGCCGTCATCATGCGTCGGCATCCGTTTGATTGACCACGCCCTTTCGTGGAAAATGACAACCATTCTCATTTGGGCGCATGTCGCGGAGCCCACTTCTGACACTCGCGGATCTCAAGCCCGGTGATCGTGCCCGGATCGACTCGATCGAGACCGCCGATCCCGCCGTTCAGCGGCTGATGGTGCTCGGCCTCGTCGAGGGGGCCGAGGTGTTGTTCTTGCGCCGGTCGCTCGGCGGCGACCCGCTCGAGATCCGGATCTACGGTGCCGCGATCTCGCTGCGCGACGAGCAGGCGCGCCGCTTCGGTGTGGTGAAGACGGCGAGCAGGGATGCTCAACCCGGAGCAAGGCAGGGAGTAGTCGCCAATGGCCAGCCCCGCTGAAACTGCCGTTCCGCTCGAGCGGATCGCGGTCAACCGCAAGGCGGTCGCGACGATTGCCGTCGTCGGCAATCCGAATGCCGGCAAGAGCTCCGTCTTCAATCGGCTGACGGGACTGCGCCAGCACACGGCCAATTACCCGGGAGTCACCGTCGAGCGCCGAATTGGCCGAAGCACTTTCGGCGGCGTGTCGCTCGATCTGATCGATTTGCCCGGCACCTATTCGCTGAGCCCCGCGTCCACCGACGAGAAGATCGCGGTCGACGTGCTGTTCGGGCGCGTCGCCGGCACGCAGAAGCCCGATGCGATCCTCGCCGTCATCGACTCGACGCGTCTCTATCAGGGGCTTTACCTGCTGCAGCAGCTCACGGCGCTCGGGCGGCCGATGATCGTGGCGCTCACGATGATCGACGCCGCGGAGCGCGAAGGGCGCAAGATCGACCTCGAGGCACTGGAAGACGCGCTCGGCGGCGTGCCCATCTACCCGGTCGTTGCGACCTCAGGACGGGGTTTTCCGGCGCTCAACGCCGCGCTCGCGAAGATTCTCTCGGTGCCGCCGCCGCGCGAGACGGCTCATTGGCCTGAGCTCGAGCGCGCAGCCGAATCGCTCGTCGCGCGTTGGCGCGTGCGTGGCACCGAGCTGCATCGCGTAGAGGCCGAGCGGCTGCTGATCGACGCGAACGCGCCCACGCTAACCCCGGAAACGGTTGCCGACGTTGCGAGCGCGCGCGCCGAGCTGTTCGGCGCCGAGCCGCCGCTCGCGGCCGAAGCGCGTCGCCGCTACGCGTGGGTCCGAGGCACGCTGGCGCGCGTCGAATCGCCGGGATCGGGCGTGGTCACGCAGGCCGCGCGGCTGATCGAATGGCTCAATCGTCCTTGGCCTGGGACTGCGGCGCTGATTGTCCTGATGTTCCTAGTGTTCCAAGCCGTCTTCGCGTGGGCTACGCCGCTCGTCGATCTCATCGATGCGGGCTTCGGCGGGCTTGGCTCAATCGTCGCGAGCGTCTTGCCGGCTGGCACGTGGATCGAGAGCCTCGTCGTCAAAGGCATCATCGCCGGCGTCGGCAGCGTCATCGTGTTCCTGCCGCAAATCCTGATCCTGTTCTTGTTCATCAATCTCCTCGAGGACACGGGCTACCTCGCGCGCGCGGCCTTTCTCGTCGACCGCGCGATGCGCAGCGTCGGACTCTCCGGTCAGTCGGTAATCCCGCTGCTCTCGAGCTTCGCGTGTGCCGTGCCGTCGATCATGGCGACGCGCGTGATCCCGAATCGGCGCGATCGCATCGCGACTATCCTCGCCGCGCCGTTTATGACCTGCTCGGCGCGTCTGCCCGTCTACGCGCTGTTGATCGGAGCGTTCGTACCCGCTCAGCGTGTCGGCATCGTGAATCTCCAGGGGCTCGTGCTGTTCGGCCTGTACGCGATTGGCATCATCGGCGGCGTTGCCACGGCGTTGCTGCTGCGCAGCTCCGTGCTGCGCGGCGAGAACCCGACTTTCATCTTGGCGTTGCCCGAGTTCCGCTTGCCGAACGTGCGCACGGTCGCCATGAAGCTGCTCGACCGCGTGCGCGTGTTCTTGCACCGCGCCGGAACGATCATCTTCGCGGTCGCCGTCGTCGTCTGGGCGCTCACGTATTTCCCGCGTTCGCCCGAAGTCGAGCAGGCTCGGGCGGCTGCAGAGGTTGAAGCGAGGGCTGCATTGACGGGCCCGGCGCTCGAGCGACGGCTCGCCGACCTCGGCAACGAGGCGGCTGCCGATCATATTGCGCAAAGCTGGCTCGGACGCGCGGGTCATTGGGTGGAGCCCGCGTTCCGTCCGCTTGGCTGGGATTGGAAGGTATCCGCGGCGGTCATCGCCGGTTTCCCGGCACGCGAGGTCGTCGTCGCGGTTCTCGGCACGATCTACGCGGTCGGCGAGGAAGCCGACGAAGAGACGCTAGCCGGGCGCCTCACGGCCGCGCGACATCCGGATGGCAGCCCCGTCTTCACGCTGCCGATGGTGTTGGGCCTGTTGCTGTTCTATGCCTGGTGCTTGCAGTGCGCGGCGACGCTCGCCGTGATTCGGCGTGAGACGAACAGTTGGCGTTGGCCGGTGTTCGCATGGAGCTACATGACGGCGCTAGGCTACGGCGGTGCTTTGTTGATCTATCGATTGAGTGGCGCGTGACGCGAGTGCCGCCGACCAAGCTCGAACCATGGCGCGAGCTCGAGCGCGCAACCGTGGCGGATGGCCGAATCTTCACGCTCGAGCGGTCGCTGGCCGTGTCGCCGATCGACGGCGCGGCGCGCACCTTTCATCGCGTCCAGTCGGTGGACTGGGTGCAGATCTTGCCGATTACGAGCTATGGCGAGGCCGTGCTCGTCAGGCAGTATCGCCACGGCGCGCAGCGCATTACGCTCGAAATGCCGGGCGGCCTGATGGATCCCGGCGAGGACCCTGCGACCGGGGCATTGCGCGAATGCTTCGAGGAGACGGGATACCGCGCCCGCATCGCGCGGCCACTCGGCTTTGTGAATCCGAATCCCGCGTTGTTCGCGAATCGGCTCTACAGCTTCTACGCCAC
>Ga0315912_10005829_pt1 | contig 11211 bp, 11 predicted proteins | sample VfabasoilMG_FD_204469 | JGI IMG/M metagenome (GOLD analysis project Ga0315912, IMG submission 204469) | Garden soil microbial communities collected in Santa Monica, California, United States - V. faba soil | ecosystem: Environmental > Terrestrial > Soil > Garden | place: USA: California...
ACGGCGCCGCGCACGCGCTCGTCAGCCGCGACGCCGGCGAGGTTCGCCAGGGCGTTCGACCATTCGGCGAGCTTGCCCTGGGCGTCGGCGAGCCGGAAGGCCGCGTCGGCGTAGGGGCGTGCGATGGTGCTGGGTTCGGCCATCTTCGGCTAGAGCTGCTTCTTGATGCCGTCGAGCAGGTCGGCATGCGCCTTGGCGTCCACCTCGCGGCGCAGGATCTTCTCCGCGCCGGCGACCGCCAGCATGGCGACCTGGTCGCGCAGCTGCTCGCGCGCGCGCGAGGCTTCCTGCAGGATCTCGGCCTTGGCCGCGGCTTTCTCGCGATCGCCTTCGGCCTTGGCGGCGGCCTTGGCCGCTTCGACCATCTGCGCGTCGCGTTTCTCCGCCTGCGCGATGATCTCGGCGGCGCGGCTGCGGGCCTGCGCGATCGTCTCCTCGGAGGTCTTCTTCGACACCTCGAGCGACTGGCGCCCCTGCTCGCCGGCGGCGAGTCCGTCGGCGATCTGCTTCTGCCGCGCCTCGATGGCGCGCAACAGCGGCGGCCAGACGAACTTGACCGTGAACCAGATGAACGCGGCGAAGACGACCGCCTGCGTGATGAGCGTGAGATTGAAGTTCATGCGTGCTCCCGCGGAACGTCGAGGCCTAGCCGAGCCTCGCGAGCAGCGGATTGCCGGTGGCGAACCAGAGCGCAAGGCCGACGCCGATGATGAACGAGGCGTCGATCAGGCCGAGCAGCAGGAACACCTTGGCCTGCAGCGAATCGGTGAGCTCGGGCTGGCGCGCCGCGGCTTCGAGGAAGCGCGAGCACATGATGCCGACGCCGACGCAGGCGCCCAGCGCCCCCAGGCCGATCATCAGGCCGATGCCGATTCCGGTGTAGGCCTGGACCATGGCGATGAGTTGAAGTTTTTCCATTGTGGCTTCCTTTCTGTGCGAAAAATGGGAGGTTAGTGGTGCTCGTGCGCCATCGAGAAGTAGACGATGGTCAGCATCATGAAGACGTAGGCCTGCAGGGCGACGATCAGGATGTGGAAGATGGCCCAGCCCAGGCCCAGCAGGAAGGAGAGGCCTGCCCAGCCGATGCCCGCCGCGGCCAGCAGCCACAGCAGCAGAAAGATGATTTCGCCCGCGTACATGTTGCCGTAGAGCCGCAGCGAGTGCGACAGCGGCTTGGACAGGTACTCGATGGCGTTGAACAGCACGTTCAGCGGGAACAGCTTCGCGCCGAAGGGCGCGCAGAAGATCTCGTGCAGGAAGCCGCCGAAGCCCTTGGCCTGCACCGAGAACACCAGCATCAGGATCCACACCGACAGCGCGAGCGCGAAGGTGGTGTTGACGTCGGCGGTGGGCACGATGCGGAAGCCGTGCTCGGAGATGTGGTGCGTGCCCAGCGCGATGATGTCCACCGGCAGGAAGTCCATCGCATTCATCAGCAGCACCCAGACGAACACCGTGAGCGCGGCCGGCGCCACGAAGGCGTTGCGGTCGCCGTGGCGGAAGATGCCTTTCGCCTGCTCGTCGACGAAGCCAACCAGCAATTCGACGAACGCCTGGCGCTTGTTCGGCACGCCCGAGGTGGCGCCGCGCACCACCCACCAGAGGAAGCCGATGCCGACGAAGCCGAGCAGGACGGAGACCGCCACCGAGTCGAGGTGCAGCGACCAGAAGCCGCCGTCGCCTAGGAACGGACGCACGTCGTGGGTCAGGTGGTGACCGATGTACTCGGTGGGATTCAGTTCTTTGCCTGCGGCCATCAGGATCCGGGCTGGTTGTGTTCGCGCACGAAAAACGCCATCGAAAAAATCAGGACCGTCGCCACGAACGATCCGAGAAACATCGGCACCACGACCTCTGCATAGAAGGCCAGCACCAGCCACAGAAGGATTGCGATCAGGCCGAGCTTGACTCCCTCAGCCTTGAGCGCGGTCACCAGGACTCCCCCTGCGGATTCCGCCCTGCCCGTCGTCGCAACCTTGGCGGAACCCCAGCCTGCGCTGAGACTGACTACGCCCCCCAGGGCTGCGGACAAGGCACCGTGCTCTCCTGCAAGTATTCCCCCCAGCAGTGCGAGCACCGCGGTGGCGATCAATTGCCACCGCAAAACAGTGCGTATCGGCTTGGAAATTATAGTGGTTCGATCCATCGTGGGTCAACGTGTTGCAGTGCGGAATCGCGTCGGAAAGTGTCAGCGCAGCTTCTTCAGCAGCTGCTCCAGGTGATCGAGGCCGGAGTAGCTCACGAGGATGGTGCCGCTGCCCTTGCGGCCGGGGCGGATCTGCACCGTCGTGCCCAGCCGCTGCGAAACTTCCTCTTCCAAGCGCGCGAGATCGCGATCGCCACGCGCCTTGCGCCGCGTGGCGCGGCCTTTCAGCATGCTCTGCACCAGTGCTTCGGTATCGCGCACCGAGAGGCCGCGCGCCGCGACGCGGTTGCCGGCCTCGATCTGGCGCGCCGGGTCGAGCGCGAGCAGCGCGCGGGCGTGCCCCATCTCCAGCACGCCCTCCATCAGCATCTCCTGCACCGGTTTCGCCAGCTTGAGCAGGCGCAGCAGGTTGGTGGTGGCACTCCTCGAGCGGCCGACCGCGTCGGCGGCCTGCTCGTGCGTCATCTTGAATTCCACGATCAGGCGCTGCAGGCCTGCTGACTCCTCCATCGGATTCAGGTCCTCGCGCTGGATGTTTTCGATCAGCGACATCGCGAGCGCCGCCTCGTCAGGAACCTCGCGCACCAGCACCGGGACCTCTTCCAACCCTGCCAACTGCGCCGCGCGCCAGCGTCGTTCGCCGGCGATCAGTTCATATTGGTTTCGATCTACCGGGCGAACCAGCAACGGCTGCATCAATCCTTGCGAGCGGATGGAGGCTGCAAGCTCCGCCAGCGCTTCCTGGTCCATGCGGGTTCGCGGCTGGTAACGGCCCGGGCGGATCTGCGAGACGGGCAGCCGCACCAGGGAATCGCGCGGCGGCGCGTCATCGCCACCGAGTAGCGCGTCCAGGCCACGTCCGAGTCCCTTCGATTTGGTGCTCATGCGGGCTGTCCCCGGTCGAGAATTTCGTTGGCCAGCGCGAGGTAGGCCTGGGCGCCCTTCGAGGCCGCGTCCCAGAGAACCGCGGGCACGCCGTAGCTCGGCGCTTCGGCCAGCCGCACGTTGCGCGGCACCAGCGTGCGGTAGACCTTGTCGCCGAAATGCTCCTCGAGCTGCTGCGAAACCTGCTGCGAGAGCATGTTGCGCGGGTCGTACATGGTGCGCAGCAGGCCGGCGATTTCGAGCTGCGGGTTGAGATTCGCCCGCACGCGCTTGATGGTGCCGACGAGATCCGACAATCCTTCCAGCGCGTAATACTCGCATTGCATCGGGATCAGCACGCGCTGCGCCGCGGTGAGAGCATTCACGGTCAGCAGGCTCAATGACGGCGGGCAGTCGATCAGGATGTAGTCGTAGTCCGCGGCGACACGCTCCAGCGCCGTCTTGAGGCGCGTTTCGCGGCCCGCGAGGTCGACCAGTTCCACCTCGGCGCCAGCGAGATCGCGATTCGCGGGAACCAGGTCATAGCCGCCGCGCTCGGTGCGCACGCGGATCGCGCCGATTTCTCCCAGGCCCAGCAGCACGTGATACACGGTGCGCGCCGCTGCGCGCTTGTCGACGCCGCTGCCCATCGTGGCGTTGCCCTGCGGATCCAGGTCGACCAGCAGCACGCGCCGGCCGGCCTGCGCCAGCGCTGCAGCGAGGTTCACGCTGGTCGTGGTCTTGCCCACACCGCCTTTCTGGTTCACCACGGCCAGAATCTGCGTCATGCGCGGCACAGCACCAGATGACGTTCCGCGTCGAGCTGCGGCACGCGCAACTCGACGACGTCGCACGCCGCCACGTTTTTCGGACGGACACCTTTCATCGCCGCGAGAAATCCGCCGGGCTCCACCAGGTGACGGCAGGCGGCGATGAAATCCGCGAGTTCAGCAAAGGCGCGCGAAATCACGACGGCGAAGCGCGCCGCGGGGCGCCACGCTTGCACGCGCCCCTCGTAAACCTCGACGTTGGAGAGTTTCAATTCGATGACGGCCTGGCGCAGGAATGCCGCTTTCTTCTGGTTGGCTTCGGCGAGCGTCACGCGCCAATCGGGGCGCGCCACCGCGAGTGGAATGCCCGGAAGCCCCGCACCCGAGCCGGCGTCGGCGAGCGCCGCGCGCGCCGCGGACATCGGCAGGTGCGGCAGCACCGCGAGGGAATCGAGCAGGTGGTGGCTCACCATGGAAAGCGGCGCGCGAATCGCCGTCAGGTTGTACGTCCGGTTCCATTTCTCGATCAACGCCACGTACGCCAGGAGCTGCTCGCGCGCGCCCGCGGGCAGCGCGAGCGCCAGATCTGCAAGTCCGCGGTCCAGCGCCACGCCCGGCGTCATGCCGACTTCTTCTGTGGCGGCTGGAATCCCCGCTTCAAGTGCACCAGCAACAGCGACATCGCGGCCGGTGTCATGCCGGAAATGCGCGAAGCCTGCCCGAGCGTCTCCGGCCGGTGGCGATTGAGTTTCTGCTGCACTTCGATCGAGAGCCCGCGGACCTGGGTGTAGTCGAGTTCCTCCGGCAGGCGCTGCGATTCCTGCTTCGCGCGGCGCCCCACTTCCTCGCGCTGGCGTTCGATGTAGCCCTCGTATTTCGCCTGGATTTCAACCTGCTCGGCAACCTCCTGGGCAACCTCGCGGTTGGGAACCAAGGTCGCATAGGTCATCTCAGGACGTCGCAGAAGGTCAATTATTGAGTGCTTTTGTTGAAAGCCGGCGCTTACATACGTAGAGCGGAGCCGTTCTTGCTCTAGCGCGATTGCGTCGCGCTTGCGGCAGAACGCGTCCCAGCGCCGGTCATCGACCGTGCCGAGCTTGCGCCCCTCCTCCGTCAGCCGCAGGTCCGCATTGTCTTCCCGCAGGGTGAGCCGATATTCGGCACGGCTGGTGAACATCCGGTAGGGCTCCGATACCCCCCTGGTCACCAGATCGTCGACCAGGACGCCGAGGTAGGCCTGCTCACGACCGGGCGACCACGCGTCCTGCCCTTTGACCTGGAGCGCGGCGTTGATGCCGGCGAGCAACCCCTGGGCCGCCGCTTCCTCATAGCCGGTGGTGCCATTGATCTGCCCCGCGAAGAACAGCGCGCCGATGCTTTTCGTCTCGAGCGAAGCCCGCAGGTTGCGCGGGTCGAAATAGTCGTACTCGATGGCGTAGCCCGGGCGCACCAGGTGAGCGTTCTCAAGCCCGCGAATCGAATGCACCAGCGCGACCTGCACGTCGAACGGCAGGCTGGTCGAAATCCCGTTCGGGTAGATCTCCGTGGTGCTCAGGCCTTCCGGCTCGAGGAAAATCTGGTGGCCGGACTTGCCGGCAAAGCGGTGAACCTTGTCCTCGATGGACGGACAGTAGCGCGGGCCGACGCCCTGGATCACGCCGGTAAACATCGGCGAGCGGTCGAGCCCGCCGCGAATGATCTCGTGGGTGCGCTCGTTGGTATGGGTAATCCAGCAGGGCAGCTGCCGGGGGTGCATGGCCCGGTCGCCCAGGAAGGAGAACACCGGCTCCGGCATGTCGCCGGGCTGCTCCTGCAGGACGCTGAAGTCGATGCTGCGCGAATCCAGCCGCGGGGGCGTGCCGGTCTTCAGCCGGCCCACCGGAAGTTTCAGCTCCCGCAGGCGGGCAGCCAGCGTCACGGACGCCGGGTCGCCGGCGCGCCCAGCCTGGGATTTCTCGAGGCCCACATGAATCAGGCCGCCCAGGAAGGTCCCGGTCGTCAGAACCACGGTCCGGGCCTTGAAGCGCACACCGAGCTGCGTCACGACGCCGGTGGCGCGAACACCCTCGACGGTGATGTCATCCACTGCCGCCTGGAACAGGCTGAGGTTGGGCTGGCGCTCGAGGCGCCCACGGATGGCCTGACGGTATAGCACCCGGTCTGCCTGTGCGCGAGTCGCGCGTACCGCGGCGCCTTTGGACATATTGAGACGCCGGAACTGGATGCCGGCTTCATCGGTGGCGAGCGCCATCGCGCCCCCCAGGGCATCGATTTCCTTCACCAGGTGCCCCTTGCCGATACCGCCAATCGACGGATTGCAGGACATCTGGCCCAGCGTTTCCACGCTGTGTGTCAGCAGCAGGGTGCGGCAGCCCATGCGAGCGGAGGCGAGTGCCGCCTCGGTGCCGGCATGCCCGCCACCGACCACGATGACGTCGAATTCGGAGGGGAAAACCATGAGAGGGCCGAATTTTACGCGACGGTTTCACGTGAAACCACCGAAGCCGCTGGTTCCACGTGGAACAACTCGTTTGTTGCATCGCAGCATAGAGGTTCGCCATGCGACAATGCGCGCCTTTTTGACCAGAACCCCCCGGTGATTTCTCTCGCGCGCTATGCCGCGCTCCTCCAGGCGCGCGAAGTGCGGCAAATCTTCGCGGTCTCGCTGCTCGGCCGGCTGCCGATCGGCATTACCGGCCTCGCCGTGCTGCTCCTGGTGCAGACGAGCAGCGGATCTTTCGCGCAGGGCGGTGCGGCGACCGGATGCTATGTCGCCGGACTTGCGGCGGTGGCGCCGCTACTCGGACGACTGATCGACCGCACGGGTCCGCGCGCCGTGCTACTCGCCTGCGCCATCGCCTTTCCTGCGGCCCTGCTGCTGCTGATCGCAGCGGTCACGCGCGGCGGCCCCGCCTGGTTGACGCTGCTCGCGGCTGCTTGCGCCGGCGCTTGCTTCCCGCCGATTACCGTCTGCATGAGAACCTTCTTCAAGCAACGCTTCGGCAACGACGAACTCCTCGGAACCGCCTATTCGTTCGAGTCGGTACTGATCGAGATGATCTTCATTGCCGGCCCGATGCTGGTGGCGTTCTTGGTGGCGTTCGCTTCTGCCGCCTCGGCAGTGTTGGCGGCGGCGGCCTGCGGCTTCGCCGGCGCATTGCTGTTTGCGCATACGCCGGCGGTACGCGGCTGGCATATCGAGCCGCGCACCGCGGGCAGTTTGCTGGGTCCACTTTCCGGAAAGGGATTCCTGCCGTTGATCGCGGTCGTGCTCTGCTATTCGATCGCCTTCGGCCTGCTGGAAGTCGGTGTTGCGGCGTATGCGACCGAGCGCGGCGACGTAGCGCTTGCCGGCGTGCTGCTCGGCCTGATGAGTTTCGGCAGCGCCCTCGGTGGCATCGCCTATGGCAGCCGCAGCTGGCATGTGCCGCTCGCGCGCCAGTTCGCCGCGATGCTTGCGCTCATGGCGGCGGGGCTTGCTCTGCTTTCGCTTGGATGGGCGCCTTGGCCGTTCGCCGCGCTGTCGATTCTCGCGGGCGTGGTGATGGCGCCGGCACTGATCATTCAATCGATGCTGGTCGCGCGCGCCGCGCGGCCCGAACATTCAACCGAAGCATTTACCTGGTCGTCGAGCGCGCTGCTGGGAGGCGTGGGGATCGGCCTGGCGGCCGGCGGAGGATTGCTGGAGGTGTTCTTTTCGAGCGCCGTGCTGGCCGCAGGCGCTGCCTGTTCGCTGGCAGCGGCGGCGCTCGCACGTCTCGCGTTGCGCTAGGCGGCGAGCTTCTCGTGCATGCGGCCGCGGCGCGATTCCAGCGCGGCCGGCAGGTGCCCGCCGAGCTTGCCGAATAGTTCGTCGTGCGAGGCAAGCTCCTCTTTCCAGGACGCCGCGTCGATGCGCGTGAGTTCCGCGTATTGCGCGCGCGACAGCTTGTCGAGCCCGGTCCAGTTCAGGTCCTCGTAGCGCGGCATGGTGCCCAGCGGCGTCTCGACGCCGCGCGCGCGGCCTTCGCAGCGCTCGACGATCCACTGCAGTACGCGCATGTTCTCGCCGAAGCCCGGCCAGATGAACTTGCCGCCGGCATCGCGGCGGAACCAGTTGACGCGGTAGATTTTCGGCGCGTGCTTCACCGCGCGCCCCATCTTCAGCCAGTGGTCGAAATAATCGCCCATGTGGTAGCCGCAAAACGCGAGCATCGCCATCGGGTCGCGGCGCACCACGCCAACCTTGCCGGTAATCGCCGCCGTGGTCTCCGAGCCGAGCGTGGCAGCCATGTAGACCCCTTCTTCCCAGCTCGGCGCCTCGACGACCAGCGGCACCGTGGAGGCGCGCCGCCCGCCGAAGATGAATGCGGAAATCGGCACGCCCGCCGGATCTTCCCAGTTCGGATCCATCGACGGGCACTGCGATGCGGGCACCGTAAAGCGCGCGTTCGGGTGCGCTGCCAGCCTGCCGCAGCCAGGAGTCCATTCCTTGCCCTGCCAGTCGGTGAGGCGTGCCGGCGGCTCGGCCGTCATGCCTTCCCACCACACATCCCCTTCAGGGGTCAGCGCGACGTTCGTGAAAATCGTATTGCGCCCCAGCATCTTCATCGCGTTGGCGTTGGTCTGCTCGGACGTGCCGGGGGCGACGCCGAACAGGCCGTACTCCGGATTAATGGCGTAGAAGCGGCCATCGGCCCCGGGCTTGATCCACGCGATGTCCTCGCCGACGGTCGTGACTTTCCAGCCCTTGAATGCGGCGGGCGGAATCAGCATCGCCAGATTCGTCTTGCCGCAGGCCGACGGGAACGCCGCCGCAACATAGGTCTTCTTGCCGGCCGGCGATTCCATGCCGAGGATCAGCATGTGCTCGGCGAGCCAGCCGTCATCGCGCGCCATCACCGAAGCGATGCGCAGCGCCAGGCACTTCTTGCCTAGCAGCGCATTGCCGCCGTAGCCCGAGCCGAAGGACCAGATTTCCCGCGTTTCGGGAAAATGCACGATCCACTTTTCCTTGTCGTTGCAGGGCCAGGGGACGCTTTTCTCCCCGGCCGCGAGTGGCGCGCCCACCGAATGCACGCAGGGCACGAATTTGCCGTCTTCCCCCAGCCACTCGGCGACGGCGCGCCCCATGCGCGTCATCACGCGCATGCTCACCGCGACATAGGCGGAATCCGAAATCTCGACGCCGATCTGCGCGATGTGCGAACCGATGGGTCCCATCGAAAACGGAATGACGTACATCGTACGGCCGCGCATGCAGCCGTCGAACAATCGATCCAGCGTCTTGCGCATCTCGCGCGGATCGATCCAGTGGTTGGTCGGGCCCGCGTCGTCGCTGGACTCGCTGCAAATGAAGGTCCGCTCTTCCATGCGCGCCACGTCGCTCGGGTTGGAGCGCGCGAGGTAGCAGTCGGGGCGCAGCTTTTCATTGAGGCGGAGGAACGTGCCGGCCTGCACCAGCTCGGCGCACATGCGCTCGTACTCCGCCTGCGAGCCGTCGCACCAGACCACGCGGTCAGGCTTGGCGAGCGCTGCGATCTCGGCAACCCATTGCCGCAGACCTTGGTGACGGACCCAAGCGGGTGCGTTCATGTGCGTTGGCTCCAGAAAGGCAAACGGCCCAGGGCTGCTGGGCCGGTCTGGCATAAAGAAAATCGGTGGCGGAATTCTAGCACCGGGGTCCTGGGAAATAATCAAACTCTTTATTTATTAATGAGTTAGATCTTCCCCAGCAGTCCCCGTAGGTGGCGGACCGCGCGGAAGCTCGGCCCGGTGGTGGTGATGAGGATCAATACCCGGATGACGTGCGCCGCGGTCACCAGCGGCACCCCGAGCTGCAGCACCTTCGCGGTAATGCACATCTCGGCGATGCCCCCCGGCGCAAGCGCGAGCACCAGCGTCGGCCAGGCCAGCCCGGAGATCCAGGCCAGCACTCCGCCGAAGGCCGCGGAAAGAGCGATGGTGACGAGCACGCTGACCAGCACGCCCGTGACGTAGCGCGGCGCGCTCGCCAGAGATTGGCGCTCGAAGCGTGCGCCGAGCGCGCACCCGAGCATCACCTGCGCGCCGTTGGACAGCACGGTCGGGAGCGACGAGAACTGCACTTCGGACGCGGTGAGCGGGATCACCACGGCGAGCGCGCCGAACATGAACGCATTTGGAATACGCAGCCACCGGAACGCGAAGCCGCCTGCCGCCGATAACGCCAGCAGGAGCGCGAGCCCCTGCCAGCGCAATGGCACCGCGGCCGGCAGGTAGTTGTCGCTGCCGTGCACGCCGGAGTACGTCAGCGCGAACGGCACCAGCATCACGACCAACAGGATGCGCAGCGATTGCGCCAGGGCGACGCGATCGGGCCGCGCGCCATGGCGTTCGCCCTGCACCGTCATCTCGGTTGCCCCGCCGGGAACGCTGGCGAAGAACGCGGTGATCCGGTCGGTTCCGGAGATGCGGCTCAGCGTCCAGCCGCCAAGCACGCCGAGGAGAATCGCAAACAGCGCGGCGATCACCAGCAGCGGCCAATAGGCGGCGACCTCGCGCGCCACCACCGGCGTGAAGTAAAGCCCGAGCGCAGTGCCGATTACCACCTGGCCTGCCTCGCGCCCGCCCGGCGCCGCGCGCAGCCCGCCGCCGGCGAAATTGCAGCCGGCCATCGCAACCAGCGGGCCGAGCATCCAGGGCAAAGGCGTCCTGAGCCAGGCGAATGTCGCACCGGCCGCGGCGCATAGCAGCACGGCGAGCGCCGGGTTGATCCAGCTATCGCGCGCCGCCCTCACTTGCCGATGCAGAATCTCGCGAATATTTCGCCGAGCAGGTCATCGGCGGTGAATTCTCCGGTGATGCTGCCGAGCGCGACCTGTGCGAGGCGCAGTTCCTCGGCGAAGAGTTCGGCCCGGCCGAGTTCCGCCGCCGCCGTCTCCAGGTAGCCGCGCGCTGCTTCGAGCGCCCTCAGGTGCCGCTCGCGCGCGAGATAAGTGGACTCGCCGGTTGCAGTCCACCCCGCGGCCTCGAGGATGCGCTTGCGCAACGCGTCGAGCCCCTGGCCGGTTTTCGCGGATACCGCGACCGCGCCTTCGGGCGCCTCGAACCCTGGCTTGAGATCGACCTTGTTGAAAATATCGATCCGTTCCACCGCCGGCAGGTCGTCAAGCGGCGGTTTCGCGTCGCCAGCTTCATAGATCGCGAGTACCAGATCCGCCTGGGCCAGTTCCTGATGCGTCCTTTGAATACCGAGGCGCTCCACCACATCGGAAGACGAGCGAAGGCCCGCGGTATCGACCACCACCAACGGCACCCCTTCGATCTGGATCGTCTCGCGCAGGGCGTCGCGCGTGGTTCCGGGAATGGCGGTGACGATGGCGCGCTCTTCGCCGGCGAGCCGGTTGAGCAGGCTCGACTTGCCGACGTTCGGACGACCAGCGAGCACCACGTGGATGCCGCTGCGCAACA
>Ga0315912_10005831_pt1 | contig 11209 bp, 12 predicted proteins | sample VfabasoilMG_FD_204469 | JGI IMG/M metagenome (GOLD analysis project Ga0315912, IMG submission 204469) | Garden soil microbial communities collected in Santa Monica, California, United States - V. faba soil | ecosystem: Environmental > Terrestrial > Soil > Garden | place: USA: California...
ACATGTGGAACCCGTTCCTCACGCAGGCCGAACGCACGGTGCTCACCGAACTCGTCGTCGCGATGGGCGACTTCCGCGCCGGCGTCGAGGCACTCTAGTTCATGCGTCTGCCACGTCCCTTCATACGATTGCCGGTGCGATTCGATCTCGATCGGCTGCGCGCGGAAGTCGCGGCGCTGCCCGCCGAAGCGTGGGCGCCCCATCCCAATCACATCGCCGGCAACATGTCGTTGCGGCTCGTGAGCGTGGAGGGTGGGGAAAACGATGACGTCGACGGGATCATGCGGCCGACGCCGCATCTCGCCCGTCTTCCCTATGTACGCCAGGTGCTCGCGAGCTTCGGCGTCGTGTGGAGCCGCTCGCGCCTCTTGCGCCTCGATCCGGGCGCTGTCGTGCCCGAGCACGCGGACATCAACTACCACTGGTTTTATCGCGTGCGCGTGCACATTCCGATCGTCACGCGCCCCGAGGTGCGATTTCACTGCGATGGCGAATCCGTGCACATGCAGGGCGGCGAGGCATGGCTGTTCGACAACTGGCGCCTGCACAGCGTCGAAAACCCGACGCCGGACACGCGCATCCATCTCGTCGCCGATACCTCCGGCAGCGCGAGCTTCTGGCAGTTCGTGGGGGCTGCCGGGCAGCCCGGCGTGACCGATCGCGAATTGCGCTTCGACCCGGCGCGCGAGAGCGTGCTCCTGACCGAACAAAGTCCGCTGCGTTCCGTGATGTCCCCGGGCGAAGTGGACTATCTGGTCAACGACTTGCGATCCGAGCTCCTTCCGTCGGTCGACTCGCTCGAATCACGGATGCGTCTCGCGAGGTATCACCAGCTGCTCGATGGATTCATGCGCGATTGGCGCCAGGTGTATTCGCTGTTTGGAGAACGCGCAGAGGCCCGCGCGCAATACGAGCAGCTTCGGGATTCGGCGCGCACGGCATCGCGCGAACTCGGCGAAGGTTTCATGATGCGCACCAATCGCGTGGCCGCGCACAAGGTGTTCGAAGGGCGAGTGCTTCGATCGGTTCTGCCGCAGACGGCGACTTCGAAGCCGGCGAGTGTTCGGAAACGCATAGAGCGTCCGGTGTTCATCATCGCGGCGCCGCGTTCGGGCAGCACGCTCTTGTTCGAGACGCTGGCCGAAAGCCATTCCATCTGCACGCTCGGTGGCGAATCACACGCCGTGATCGAAGGCGCGCAACCGAACCTGCGTCCGGGCGCGCCGGACGTCGATTCCAACCGGCTCGACCGCCGACATGCGACGCCGGAAGCCATCCGACAGCTGCACGAGGACTTCGCGGCTCAACGTCGTGCGTCACCTGGCGCCCAGGGAGCAGATCCGGCCAGTTTGCGATTCCTCGAAAAGACCCCGAAGAACGCGTTGCGCATTCCATTCCTCGATGCCGCGTTCCCCGATGCGCAGTACATTTTTCTCTGGCGCGATCCGCGCCCCAATCTCGCGAGCATCATCGAGGCATGGAAGGCCGGTCGCTGGGTGACGTATCGCGGACTCGATGAGCGTGAGGATCCCTGGTCGTTGCTGCTGCCGCCGGGCTGGCGCGAGATGCGGGGCAAGTCGCTCGCCGAGATCGCGGCGTTCCAGTGGGAAAGCGCGAACCGGATCGCGCTCGACGATCTTGCGAAGCTCGATCGGAATCGATGGACGTCGGTGAAGTACGAAGACCTCGTTTCGAATCCGCGGGCAGTCATCGATCGATTGACGAAGTTCATGGGGCTCGGCATCGATGCCGGGCTCGAGCAGCGGTTGTCGGCGCCGCTGCCACCGTCGAAGCAGACGAATACGCCGGCCGCGGCCGACAAGTGGCGCAAACACCAGGTGGAAATCGAGGCGCAGCTCCCGACGCTGCAGCCTGTGATCGAGCGACTCTCGCGCGTTTAGCTATCAGTCGCTGCCGTGCGGAATCTTTCCGGCGCGCATCGTCTTCTTCGTCTGGCGCTGGGATTCCTCTGACACACGCAGCCATTCGGCCTTCGTCATGCAGATCGTTTCGCGGGCGAGACGCGAGCCGGTCTTGGCTTCGCGCCGGCAGATCATTTCTTCGCCTTTTTCGTTCTGGATCGCGACGCCACCTTCGATGGCCGTATTGAGCTCATCGAGCGTGATGTTCTGGGGCGGCGGGACGACCTTCGCGGGTTCGGGCTCGACGGGTTTGCTGGCGCAGGCTCCCATCAGGAGCACGCTCGCGGCGATCAGGGTCAGCTTGAAGGTGTTCAAAGTTGTTCTCCGAATCGATATCCGTGCGCTGCGATGAGTTCGGCGTCGCGTTCCGCAACGAGATCGCGTAATCCTGGTCCGTAGTACTCGACGTATTTCCCGTGGGCGGAGACGTTTTTGGCCGGTGCCGTGGCGATCCATTCTCGCATGGGACCCGTGATCGACTGCCCCGCGGCAATCATGATTTTGAGCAGTTCGTCGCGTAAATGTTCCATTCTGACGAAATAGGCGCGACCGGCCCCGTTGTACATGTGGCGATAGAGGAATGAGTAGAACCCGAGGCCGCTGCCGGCAATGGGCGCCAGGGCCGGTCCGGGCAGGTTGAGGCCCCGTCCGCCGTAGCCCTGAGGCAGCGCGGCCACCAGCGCCTCGAGCCGTGCGCCCGTGGTGCCGAGGTCGAGCATATTCCGCACGGTGGGCTCGAAATCGAGGCGCCCGTCATCGCTCAGGATGCGGAACAGCGCGTTCTGCCGCTCGCGCTGTTTCTGGAACGTGTACCAGGAGACGTAGTAGGACCAGGGGTTCCGCACCAGGCCCAGGGCGGGCAGATCCGCGTGTGTGTCCGGCACCAGGCTCCAGGGCAGGTGGTAGCCGATTTCGCGGGCGGTTGGATAGAACCGCTTGAGGAAATCATTGACGAAGCTGCCGCCCGACTTGTGCAGGTGCAGGAATACGAATCCGTCGGTGACGATCATTGCGCGCCGCGCATCACTCGTTCCACTTCGGCGTTTGCGGCACCGAGGTTGCGTTCGGCACCGTTCAGCAGCGCGAGCAGTTCGTCGCTCAAGAGGAAGTCACAGATGAGGTGCGTGCGCGCGTCCGTCGCGTGCGCATTCAACACACCGTGCGTGGCCGAGTTGTTCAGCGCCCAGACTTCGCCCGGCTGCATCCTGTAGGCGAGTCCGGCGCAGTACATCCAGGCATCGTCATTCGTGACCACCGGCGCGTGGATGCGGATGGTCTTCGAGAAGTAAGGCGCGAGGTCGATGTGACCCGTGATGCGGGCGCCCGCAGGCAGGCGTGCCAGCAGACATCGCTGTGCCTGGGCGGGAATCAGCCTCGTGATGACTTCGGCCACGTAGGGCAAGTCGGCGAGCTGAGCGCGATCCTCGATGGGTTTCGGCCCCTCGGCGGGAGCAAACCCGCGAAGAAAAATGGCCTGCGCGGCGCGGTGCACGCCGACCCGGCCACCCGTCCCGGCCCAGGAGATTTCAGGCAGCGCTGCGATTTCCGCCTGGAGCCGCGCGGCGTTCACCTTCAGGGGAAGGCGGCTGCAGGCGCCGATCAAGCCCTGCTTGTCGAGTGTCGGGTGTCCAGGCAGGTCGAGCATCGTCGTGTCGCGGGCGGCGCGAAGCGCCGCCCGCAGTTCCGTTCGATCTTCAGTTCAGTTGAGCGCGCGCAACACCACGCGGCGGTTCTGCAACCGTCCCTCTTCGGTGTTGTTGCTGGCGATGGGCTGGCGCTCGCCGTAACCGCGCGAGGTCATGGTGTTGGTGACACCCCCTTCCTGCAGGTACTTGAGGACCGACTCGGCGCGTTTCGCGGACAACTGCAGGTTGTACGCATCGGAACCGCGACTGTCGGTGTGTCCTGCAACCTCGACTTTCAGCTCGGGATAACGCTTGAGCGTCGCTCTCGCGTTGTCCAGTACCGGAAGGCTTTCCGGCAGAAGGTCGGCGCTGTTGGTTTCGAACTTCACGCCTTGCAGCAGCAGTTCCTTCTTGAACGGGCAGCCGGTGTTGTCGACTCGTTCACCTTTCGGTGTATCGGGGCACTTGTCGATGCTGTCGACGATGCCATCACCGTCGCCATCGAGTTCACAGCCTTTCTCGTCGACCTTCGCACCCGCGGGAGTGTTCGGGCACTGGTCGCGGCTGTCGCCGACGCCATCACCGTCGCTGTCGATTTCGCAGCCGTTGGCGTCGACCTTCGTGCCAGCGGGAGTTCCCGGGCACTTGTCGATGTCGTTGTTGACGCCATCGCCGTCGTCATCCTGCGGCAGCGGGCAGCCACTGGTGTCCACCGCGGTGCCCGCAGGCGTGCCGGGGCACTTGTCCATTTCATCCGCGACGCCGTCGCCGTCGGAATCGACGGGTTTGCGCGGCCCCGAACCGCCCCACGAATACTGGATGCCGAGGCCGGCAACGTAGTCGATGGGTTTGTAGTCGTCGTTGCCGGTCGAGAATGCGCGACGGCCGCCGACGTTCGCGCGCAGTTGCATGGCGCCGTCTTCGCGTTCTTCGCCGAGCGAAATCAGGAGGCCAACGCCGTACAGCGCGGTGAGATGGTCTTCATCTTCGCCGGGCTTCAGGATGTTGTTCACCTGCGCGAGCCCCAAGCTCAGGTAGGGATTCACGCGGCCTTCGCGATAGAACACGCGATTGGCCGAAATGCCGATGCCCTGGAGTTCCAGTCGGGAGTTGCCCTGGCGATTGTGTTCGGAACCGAACAGGCTGATTTCGGCATCCCAGTTGGCGTTCATCGTCCGGCCGAAGATGAGCGTCACACCGGCGTCGTCGTCCGCAACGCGATCATCGTCCAGCCACAAGAGGTCGACTTGAGGCGCGATGTACCAGCTGCCTTCCGCAGCGCCCGCCATGGCCGTACCAGTCGAGAGGAATGCCGAGAAGGCGATCGCGAACGCCGCGAGCGCCAGGGTGCCGATTCTTTTCATTGGGTTATCTCCCTAGCAGTGGCTAAGGATGATATCCGACGAGGGCCGTGTGGAGCACGCGTTGTCCCGGGTGCAACCCCAGGCGTTTCGATTCACCACCCGCGATTTCCAGCACCGCCAGGGCGGGATCCTTGCTGGCGATGATGGCAAGGGAATGTGGCTTGGTCTGCTCGACGATCTGCTGGATGCGGCCCTGGCCGTCGATGAACACCATGTCGAGCGGAATGTAGGTGTTCTTCATCCACATGCTGATCGGCTTAGGGCTTTCGTGGACAAACAACATGCCGCGCATCGCGGGCAGCGATCGCACGAACATGAGGCCCTGGGCCTGCCGGCCCGGGCTGTCCGCGAGCCAGACGTCGAAGGTGTGCTTCACCTTCTTTCCGTCGGCAATCTCGAGTTTGCCGCGCGGAAATGCATCGAGGTCCTCGAGAGGGCCGGTCTGGGCAAGCGCCGTGCTCCCCGCGAAGGCCAGCAGGGTTCCGACAGCCCATGCGAATTTTCGCAAGGCTTTGCGGCGCGCCGGTTCAGGGCTTCGGGGCTTTGAGGTCATGGCGGTCATCGTCGCTGAATTCCACTCGACCTGCAAAATCGAAGCTGGTCAGAAGCACACGTTCATCGCGCGAGAGGCTGGTGGCCGGCCCGAGGCAGAAGCCGCGCGCTTCCACGCGATAGATAGCGGCCCCCGTGCCCAGCGTTTCCACGCGACGCTGGGTCAGCGCGTCGACGGTGCACTTGTCATCGCCCTGCGTGGCGAAAATTCGCGACTCGCCTTCGAACAGGACGGTGACGTTGGTCCGAAGCTCTCGTCCGGCCGCGCCTTCGGAAACCCCGCCTATGCCGAACACGATCCGGATGCGCCGTCCGTCACCGCGCGAAGGACCGCCGATGCTCACGCGCACGCCGTTTCCGGAGGGGCGGGGGCCACCTTCGCACTGCATGTCGGCGTCTTTCCAGTCGAGGTCGAGATCGAGTGCGCCGCGCAGACGCGCGCGCAAAAAGCCGTCACCGGAGACGAAACATCCAGTCCTGGCGGTGGCCGCAGGTTCCGGTTCACCCGGAGGTGCCGACCTCGACGTGCACGAAAGCGAAACGGCGATGGCGGCTGCGCACGCCGCCATCCCTGCGCGATGAATCATGCTTTTACGGTAGCACGAGCATGGACTTCGCAAGATAGGCGTGGCCACGCACGATGCCGCGGCTCAGATGCAGGGTCAGCTTCAACAACAACACACCCACGACGAAGCACAACAACAATCCGAGGGGAGTGATCAGCCACGCCGGCTCGTCGATCAACTGGACTTTGAGCGGGTGCATGTGCTCCGGTTCGAATCCACCGATCACGCGAATGATTTCGTACACAGGCGCCGCGACGAGCGAGAGACTCAGAGTCACACCGAAGATGGCGAGCGTGAAGTAGAGGATTCCCAGGGGCATCATCAACACGTTGTAGGCAAGCGTCGTCCACGTGCGCGTATCGCCAAGCATGTCGGTGACGCGCGCCCAAAATTTCTGCGGCGCGCCGGGATGCTGCGGACGCCGCGGCATGCGCACGCCGCTGACCGCTTCGACCAGGCGGCATTCCACCAGCGCGAGCGCTCGCGTCACGCCGATGAACGCGATGAAGAAGGGCACGCCGATGATGAGGATCGCGAGCCCGATCGACATCGACGTGCCGACCATCGTCACCGTGAAATACAGGAGGCCGGTGGCGAGACTGAACAACATGAACAGGAGACCGGCGTACGCACGCCCGTCGCCGAAGATGCTGAAGAACCGGCCGAATGCACTCGACGCCGGCGGTTTCGGTGGCGCGCGCAACGCGGCTGCGACTTTGAGCTCGGTATCCCGGTAGGCGGCGGCGACTTCCTCGGGAGCGCCGTACGTCGAGGCGATGAGTTCGAGTACATCCGCTTCGGATTTTCCGGCGTGAGTTGAAATCTCGGCGCGCAGGTATTCCTCGGCGTCGTAGAGCGCGTCCTGGATGAGCGCCGGATCCTGGCCCTCGAGTGCCGCGCGCAACTGGCGCAGGTAGTCCTCGACCGAGCGAGGTGCATGCGTATTCATGTGGGAACTCCGGATTCGACGAACCGATCGACGAACGCGCGCGCTTCGCGCCAGATGCCACGCCAGCTTTCGAGCACGGCGCGTCCCTCGTCGGTGATCTTGTAATAGCGGCGCGGCGGTCCCGAGTACGACGGCACGATGCGGCTGCTCAGCAATCCGCTGGCAGACAGCGCGCGCAGCACTGGGTAGACCGTGCCTTCCTTGAACAGCAACTCGCCTTCGTTGGCTCGCTGCAGGCGCTTCACGATGTCGTAGCCGTAGAGGTCTTCCTCGCTACGATCGAGCACCGCCAGCAGCACCAGCGACACGAGTCCGCCGTTGAGGTCTTTGGAAAACTTCTTGCTGTGACTATCGTCCATTGGCCGGTACTGTAATGTTGCTAGTACTACTAAGCAAGTAGTGTTTTGAAATTCTTTCACGGAACGCATTTTGACAAGCCGGGGCCCTGCGCTCCCCGTACACTCAAAAAAAACGAGGAGACCCATGGCAAAGCGGCCGGCACGAGCAACATCAGGGCGTTACGTCAGCCGGCTCACGAGCGGCACGCTTGCGGTCATCATGGCCGGTGGCCGCGGCGAGCGGCTCAAGGGCCTCACGGAGAACCGCGCCAAGCCGGCGACTCCGTTCGGCGGCAAGTTCCGCATCATCGATTTCGTGCTGTCTAACTGCGTGAATTCCGGCATCCGTCAGATCACGGTGCTCACCCAGTACAAAGCCCAGTCGCTGATCCAGCACATTCATCGCGGCTGGGGCTACATGCGCGGCGAATTCGGCGAGTTCGTCGAGGTCATCCCCGCGCAGCAGAAGACCGGTTCGCACTGGTACCGAGGTACGGCGGACGCCGTCTACCAGAACATCGACGTCATGCACGCGCACCGGCCGAAGCACGTGCTCGTGCTCGCGGGCGACCACATCTACAAGATGGATTACGGTCCGATGATTGCTTACCACGTGGAGAAGGGAGCGGACATCACCGTGGGCGTCGTCGAAGTGCCCATCGCCGAAGCGCGTGAATTTGGCGTGCTTACCGTGACCGAATGGAATCGCGTCACCAAGTTCGTGGAGAAGTCACTGACGCCCGATCACATGCCGGGCCGGCCCGAAGTCGCGCTCGCGTCGATGGGCATCTACGTTTTCAATCCGGACCTGCTCGAAAAGCTGCTGCTCCAGGACGCGGCCGACGAGAAGTCGAAGCACGACTTCGGCAAGAACATCGTTCCCGACGCCATCGAGAAGCTCCAGGTCTTTGCGTATCCTTTCCGTGACGTTAAGACGCGTGCCCAGTCATATTGGCGCGATGTTGGAACAATAGATGCCTTCTACGAGGCAAACATCGAGATGGTGTGGGTCAATCCCGAACTCAACATCTACGACGAGGACTGGCCGATCTGGACCTACCAGGCTCAGACCCCGCCCGCCAAGTTCGTGCTCGATGAAGACGGCCGACGAGGCGTTGCGATCAACTCACTGGTGTCTGGCGGCGTCATCATCTCCGGCGCCACCGTGCGCGAGTCGTTGCTGTTCTCCGGCGTGCGCGTCGAAGAACGATCGAACGTGGAACGCTCGGTCGTGCTGCCCAACGTGCGCATCGGTCCGAACTGCCAGATCCGCAACGCCATCATCGACGAGAACTGCGAGCTGCCGGCTGACACGCGCATCGGCCACGACCGGAACGAGGACGCCAAGCGATTCCTGGTCACCGAGAAGGGCGTCGTGCTCGTGACGCCCGACATGCTCGCGCATGCGTGACGTCGCCCGTGCGCGCCTTCTGACACTGCTGCTCGCGTGCCTGCCGTGGTTCTCGGGCTGCGCCGCGTTACCCAAGTTCGAGGCGCCGAAGCTGTCGGTGGTCGCGATCAAGGTACAAGGGGGCGACTTCTTTTCGCAGCGCCTGCAGGTGCGCCTGCGTGTGTTCAATCCGAACTCTCGCGAACTCCCGATCTCTGGAATCGCCTATCGCATGGAGATCATGGAGACCGAGATCGGAAACGGGAGCACTGCCGCGCCGTTCACTGTGCCAGCCATGGGCGAGGCCGAGTTCGACATGCAGATCACGGCGAACCTCGCCGGGGCGTTGGGAAAGATCCTGTCGCGGAAGAATTCATCGGAAGAGCTCGCCTACCGGCTGGTCGGCGACGTCAGCCTAAGCAGTGGCTTTCTGCGGCGCATTCCCTTTGATGAGCGCGGCAGCGTCAAGCTGTAGAAGTTCCGCGAACAACTTCAGGTACTCGTTGCTCTGCGTCTCCCAGGAGAAATCGCAGCGCATGGCGTTCTGGACGATGCGTTCCCACAGCGCCGGCTGCGCGTACCAGGCCATTGCGGTGTCGAGCGCCCAACTCATGGCGCCCGCATCGAAATCGTTGAACACGATGCCCGTGCCAGTGCCCGTCGCCGGATCGAAATGCGCAACCGAATCAGCGAGACCTCCGGTCTTGCGCACGATGGGAATCGTGCCGTAGCGCAGGCTATACATCTGGTTGAGGCCGCAGGGTTCGTACTGGGACGGCATGAGGAACGCATCGCTCGCGCCTTCGATCCAGTGCGCCAGTGCTTCGTCGTAACCGCCGAAAAACCAGGCGCGTCCGCGATACTTTTCGGCGAGACCTGAAAAAAACTTTTCGTAGCGCGGCTCGCCGGTGCCCACCACCGCCAATCGCACGTCGTGGTCTTGCAGCAGCTTCGGCAACGATTCCGTGAGCAGGTCGAAACCTTTCTGCGTGGCGAGGCGGCTCACGATGCCGAACAGTGGCACGCGACCCTGGGTGGGTTTCATTTCCTGCCGCAGCAGGAAATTGCGCTTGAGTTCGGCCTTGCGATTGCTTTCGCCGGGACCGAAATGGATGGGCAGGTGCTTGTCGGCGCGGGGATCCCATTCCTCGTAGTCGACGCCGTTCAGGATTCCGCGCACCGCGTTGCCGCGCGCCGCCAGCGCCTGCTCCATTCCCATGCCGTATTGCGGCGTGGTGATTTCGCGCGCGTAAGTTGGGCTCACGGTGGTCACGGCATCGGCGTGCAGGATGCCGTGCTTGAGCGCGTTGATCTGCCCGGCCCGGAGGTCGTCCTGGTGGAGTAGATAGGTGTCGGCGCCGAGATCGAGATCGGCGACGTCCGCCGCGCCAAACTGGCCCTGGTAACCGATGTTGTGGATGGTCATCACCGATTTCGTTCCGGCGAACAGCGGATCGTCCTTGTAGACCGAGCGCAGCCACAGGGGCGCAAAGGCCGTGTGCCAGTCGTGCGAGTGCACGATGTGCGGCTTGAAGTGCATGCGGCGGCAACACTCGAGGGCTGCGCGCGTCAGGACCAGGAAGCGCCGATGTTCATCGGGATCGCCGGTGTAGAGGGTGGGACGCGCATACAGGCCGTCGGACTCGACGAGGTACACGGGTGTTTGCGAGCCAGGCAGGCGCGCCCGCCAGATGTCGACGCTGTATTCGTGGCGGCCGGTCACGAGCGACAGCCCCTGCAGGGTTTCGACGCGCGCAATGTCGAATTTTTCGCGCTTGATCTGCGAGTAGAACGGCATGAATAGCCGTACGTCGTGTCCGGAGGCCGTCAGCTGGCGCGACAACGCGCTCGCCACGTCGGCAAGGCCGCCACTCTTGGCGAACGGGACGACTTCGGAGGCGATGGCGCAGATCGATAGTTTCACGGCGGCGGGCATTCTAGCCTTGGGAGTGCGCTGGTAGCATTGCAACGGTTCACCAAAGTCTCCAATTCATGCGTCGTGTCTTAACTTTCCTCACGGCGGCCGTGCTGTTGCTGGTGTCACTGGGCATCGGCGTGTTCACGGCCGACCTGCCTTTCTGGCGACGTGCGCTGCAATTGCCGTTGCCGGCGGACGGCGTCTACCTACCAGTGGCGGTCATCGGGGTGCCGGAAGCCGCGCGGCCGCAGGGAGCTCCGCCCACCGCGAACGCGCTCGATGCCCTGGTCGTCGAGGAATCCGTGAATCGCGCGCGCGCGGCCGGTTCGCGTGCCTTGTTAGTCACGTATCGCGGCCAGCTCGCCATCGAACGATACTTCCTCACCGACGACGCCTCGACCTTGCTGCCGGCCGCGCTGGTGGCGAAGCCGCTCGCGGTGATGGCGGTCGGAGTCGCGCTCGCCGACGGCCGCATCGCCTCGCTCGACACGGAGGTCTCGCGGTACCTGCCGGAATGGGAGGATGAAGCGCGCGGCAAGATCACCATCCGGCAGCTCCTCGAGGAGACCAGCGGCCTGGAAACCG
>Ga0315912_10005832_pt1 | contig 11209 bp, 10 predicted proteins | sample VfabasoilMG_FD_204469 | JGI IMG/M metagenome (GOLD analysis project Ga0315912, IMG submission 204469) | Garden soil microbial communities collected in Santa Monica, California, United States - V. faba soil | ecosystem: Environmental > Terrestrial > Soil > Garden | place: USA: California...
ACGTGGTCCGGCCTAGGATTTGGAGCCTGCGACCCGCTCGCTCGGAGACACGTGCGGGGTACGTTCGTCGTCGGCGTGGCCCGTGGCGGCCGCGGCGTGACGCGGGCGGCCGTCGGCACCAATCCGAGCAGGAATGTCGAGCTCGGGCCCGAGCAGCACGGCTTCGGCCTCCGGGGGGATGCGGCGGGGAATGTGGTGCTGATCCACACACGCGAGCAGGGTGTGCCCCTCGGCCACGACCTGCTCGTCCGGGTTCGGGGCAGCGCCGATCAATTCTCCCTCGGGCTCCCGCAGGAGCCGATAGTCGAAGCGAACCTTCACGCGGGAGAGCTCGCTCAGCCGTGTCTCGATGCACAGGAGCTCGTCGAAGCGAGCGGTGCGGCGGTAGCGGACGTACGCCTCCACGACCGGCAGGTGGATACCGAGCTCCGTCCACGAATGGTAGTCGAGCCCGCGACGGCGCATGTACTCCACGCGCCCGACCTCGAAGTAGCTGATGTACGTGCCGTGGTGCACGATGCCCATCAGATCCGTCTCCCCGAACCGGACGCGCACCCGGTACTTGGACTTGCAGTGCGCCGGCGGGGATTCTTTCACGGGGGGCGCCGAGAATAAGCGGCCAGTCCCCCGGTGAGCAAGCCCCCGAGTCGGGTCGGAAGGCCGCGAATGGGCGAAAAGCGCTTTCAGGCGCGGCCGACGGGGGGGACGGTGAGCACCGGGACGGGGGACAGCCGGACGAGCTTCTCGGCGACGGAGCCGAGCAAGAGATGGACCAGCCCCGTACGCCCATGCGTTCCCACGACGATGAGGTCGTGCGATCCCTGCTTGAGCTTCGCCACGAGCGTTCCGGCTGGATCGCCCGAGCAGAGCTCGTGCGTCGTCGTCACGTTCGCGGGCAACGCAATCGCCGCCAAGAAGTCGCTCATGTCCTGCTCGGCATTCTTCTGGATCAGCTCGGCGAGCGGCACGTTGGCTTCCCCCTCGCGACGCACGAGCACGGCGTCCGAAGCGTAAGTCGGACGATCCCACACGTGAACGATGTGGAGCGCGGCCCCCACCTTGCTCGCGAGCTCTGCCGCGTAGCGGACGCTCGCCTTCGAGTGCTCGGAGTAGTCGACCGGAACGAGGATGGAGCGAAACATGGTTACGGGTCCTCCGGGAACGAGCTTAGCCGAGGCGGGCCAGCGCCGCTCCGGTGAAAAAGCACACGATGCCGCCGACGTTCTGCGCGGCGACGTTGAGCGCGGCCCCAGCCAGGCGCTCCGCCCCCGCAAGACCGACGGTGTCGTTCACGAAGCTCGAGAACGTGGTGAACGCCCCCACGAAGCCGACGAGCAAGACGTCCGTCACCTCGCGCGGGATGACGCCGCGCTCGCGACCGAGTGTGAGCACGAGACCGAACACGAAGCAGCCGAGCAGATTCACGACCAGAGTTCCCCACGGGAACCCACTCGCAACTACACGGTCCACCACAGCCGCAAGCGCGTAGCGCGCGAGAGCCCCGAAGGCCCCGAGCAGCATCAAGAACACCAGCTTGTGCATGACTCTCTCTAGCACCTCGGATAAAATCCAGGGCGCTTGTCGAAATCCCACGAGCCCGACAGCGACGCGACCATCTCGGGAGACGTGTCGATCGTCGCGGGCTTGCCGCCGAGCCGGAAGCTGCCGACGCTCGAGCAGGTGCGTGGCCCTGGTGCGCCGCGCCGCATCGCCCTTGCCCTGAACGAGACGGTGGTGGGCCGGGGCACCCAGGCCAACGTGACCATCGACAGCGCGCTCCTGTCGCGACGGCACGTGGTGTTTCGCCGCAGCGGCCCCGAGCTCGCCCTGTCGGACCTCGAGAGCGCGAACGGCGTCTACGTGAACGGAGTGAAAGCCCATTTCGCCGTCTTGCACGAGGGGGACACCATCCAGGTCGGTGACGTGGTCTTCGTGCTGCACGAGGCGCCCGAGTGAGCGCTCCGGCGTTCGTGCGTTTCTGGGGCACCCGCGGCTCGATCCCTACCCCGGGCCACAAGACGCGCCGCTTCGGCGGCAACACCTCCTGCGTCGAGATCCGCGTGGGCGACGTCGAGCTCGTGTGTGATGGAGGCACCGGGCTGCGCGAGCTCGGGCTCGATCTCGCGAAGCGCGGGCGACCGAAGCTCGAGGCGCATTTCTTCTTCAGCCACATGCACTGGGATCACATCCAGGGCTTTCCGTTCTTCGTCCCGGCGTACGGCCCCGAGAGCGAGCTCTTCGTGTACGAAACGTCGGCGGGCGACGACCGCGTGCAGAAGCTCCTGCACGGGCAGATGAGCTCCGAATACTTCCCGGTCGCCTTCGGCGACCTCGGTGCCCGCATCACCGCACGGCATTTCGAGCGCGCCACGGTCGAGCTCGGCTCGATCCGGGTGCGCTGCCTCGAGCAACGACATCCGGGGCGCAGCTTCGCCTACGCGTTCGAGCTCGGCGGGAAGAAGATCGTCTACGCCACGGACAGCGAGCTCGACCTCCTGCTCGAGAACCGCGAGGAGTCCCTCGCCGACCTGGACGCGGTACGCCGTCTGCCCCGCGAGCTGCTCGCGTTCGTCGAGGGGGCCGACCTCCTGATCGCCGACGGCCAATACACGGACGAGGAGTATCCGAGGAAGGTCGGCTGGGGGCACGCGCGCGCCAACACCGTCGCCGACCTCGCCCAGCAGGCGGGGGTCAAGCAGTGCGCCGTGTTCCACCACGACCCGATGCACTCGGACGAGCTCGTGGACCAAAAGATTCAAAGCGCCTGCGAGCGCCTCGACCGTCAGGGTGCACGGACCCTGCTGTTCGGAGCGCGCGAGGGGCTCGAGCTGAAATTCTGAAGGACTCGGTCACGAATCCGGGTCGAGGGAGCACATGGCCTCGGACAGGTCGGAGAAGCACTTGGACGCGGCACTACCGTTTTCGGACTCGCATCGGCCGGGCGAGGGGCACGCCCCCCGGGGAGAATCGAGCTCCGACCGCGACGTCATGGCGGCCATCGAGCGGGGCGACCGGCGCTCGGCGCTCGCCCTTTGCGCTCGCCTGCACGGGGCGTCCCTCGGCCGGCTGTGCATGGCGCTCCTGGGCTCGCAGGCGGAAGCCGACGACGCCGTGCAGGAGACGTTGCTCGCGGCGCATGCGGGCTTCGGCGATTTCCGGAGCGACGGCTCGCTCCGCGCCTGGCTGTACGGCATCGCGCGCCGGCGCTGCGCACGCGTGAGGGAGCGGCGCGGCTCCGTCCAGGTGGCCGACGACGCCGCCGACGAGCGCACGGCCGACGACTTGCTCGAGGTGCGCCGGCGCGCCGAGCACGCGCGCGAGCTGCTCGAGCGTGTGCGTCCCACGGAGCGCGAAGCGCTGCTCCTGCGCTACGGCGGGGAGCTCAGCTTTCGGGAGGTGGGAGAGGCGGTGGGGATTGACGAGGCGACGGCGCGTAAGCGCGTCTCGCGAGCGCTCGCGCGGCTGCGCGAGCTCGTGAAGGAGTGAGCGATGGCGAGCACGAACGAAGGCGAGCTCTGCGGCGAGGTCCTCGAGCACCTGGCCGAGGTGGTGGACGGCACGGCGCGACCCGCTCTCGTCGAGCACCTCGCCGCGTGCGACGCCTGCCGTGACCTGCGGCACGAGGCCGAGGAGGCACGGCGACTCACGGCGTCGGCCGGGCTCGATCACCGCCCCGTGGCGGCGCTCGAGGCGCGCGTGCTCGCCGCCCTCGACGCGCAGGGAGCGACCGCCACGGCACCGGCGGCGCCGGCGCAGCCCGCCGCCAGCACGACGCAGGAAAAGCAGCCCCACGCGGTCGCCCCCGGCCGGCCGACGAGCACGCGTCGGCCGGCGGTGACGGGCAGCGGCACGTCGCCGCGCGTCGCGGTGCTCGTGACGGGACTCGCGCTCGCTGCCGCGGCGGCGGTCGTGCTCGTTCGTGGCGGCCCGGACGGGGGCCCCGGGGGCGGCTGGTCGGGCACCGTCGAGCGGGTGGTGAGCGCGCGCGGCAACGCGAGCGTGCTCCTGTGCGACGCTGCGGGCGCTCACTGCAGCCCCGTTGCCGCGGGTGCCCGCGTCGAGAGCGGCCGGCACGTCAAGACGGACGCCGCGACGCGCGCCGAGGTGAAGCTCTCCGACGGCAGCCGCGTGACGCTCGATCGGAGCACCGAGCTCGCGCTCCTCGACGGCAACGCACGCGGAGCGCGACTGCTCCGCGGTGGGCTCGTCGCGGACATCGCCCATCAGAAGCACGAGGCACGTTTCGAGCTGCCCGCGGGCGGCGTCACCGTGCACGGGACGAAGTTCGCGCTCCGCGCGCAGGGCAAGGCCGCGAGCGTGGACGTGACGCGCGGCAGCGTGACGCTGTCCGACGCTCACGAGCACCGCGTGCGCGTGGTGGAGGGCGAGAGCGGCCGCCTCGAGCCCGGCGTCGAGCCTTTCGTCGCCTACTCGAGCTCCCTTGCTGACTCGCTCGGCTGGAGTGACGAAGCGTTCGGCGACGACCGGGCCGCCGTCGCGGGCCGGGGCATCGGCGAGCTCAAGGCCAAAAAACCCGGGCAAACCGCCGAGCGCGCGGGCGCCGTGGTGCTCGCCTCGCACGAGGTGCGGGTGCGCATCGCCGGGGTCGTCGCGCGCACGGAGATCGAGGAGGTGTTCGAGAACCACACGGACGAGGTGCTCGAGGGCATCTACCGCTTCCCGCTGCCGCCCGACGCCCAGATCGAGCGCCTGGCGCTCGACGTGGACGGCAAGCTCGAGGAAGGCTCGTTCGTCGACCGCGACCGGGCCGCTGCGATCTTCCGTGGTGCGATCGTCAACGCCACGCCGACGCAGCCGAAGCCGCTCGAAGAGATCATCTGGGTGCCGGGACCGTGGCGCGATCCGGCGTTGCTCGAATGGCAGCGCGGGGGGCGCTTCGAGCTGCGCATCTTCCCGATTCCGAAGCGCGGGGCACGCCGGGTGGTGCTGGCCTACACCGAGGTCGTGAAGGAGACGGGCGGCGCGCGGCGCTACACCTACCCGCTCGCCGCCGACCCGAGCGGAGCCGCGCGCATCGGCCACTTCGCTCTCGATCTCGAGGTGCGCGGTCACGATCCCGATTTCGGGGTGCGCCCCGCAGGCTACGAGCTCGAGCGTCGCCCGGCAGCCACGGACGCGACGGCGCTGCACGTCGACGCGGCCGGCTTCGCTCCGACGGGCGATCTCAGCGTGGAATATGCGCTTCCGGGCCGCGCGAGCGAGCTCACGGCGTGGACGTACCTCCCGCCGCAGGTGGAGACGGCTCCGAGCGGCAGTGTCGCCACCCGCCCGAGCCCGGCGAACGACGGCTCGCCCTACGTGGCGCTCGCGCTACGACCGAAGCTGCCGCGCCCGGAGCGGACGAGCGGACGTGCGCTCGCCCTCGTGGTCGATGCGAGCCGCTCGATGCTGGGAGCGAGCTACGCGCGCGCCAGCGACCTCGCCGTGCGTCTCGTGGGCGAGCTCGACGAGGCCGACCGCGTCACCGTGCTCGCCTGCGCGGTGGATTGCGAGGTGCTCGGGGGCGGCGCGGGCCTCGCACCCGGCCCGACCTCGGCCGCGCAGGTCCGACGCTTCCTCCAGGGCATCACCCCCGAAGACGCGTCGGACGTCGTGGGTGCCGTCGAGCGCGCGCTCGGCGAGCTCCGCGGCGCGGCGGGCGCGACGCGACGCGTGATCTACCTCGGCGACGGCGCGCCGACGGTCGGGCAGGTACGGCCGGGCAGCATCGAACGTGCCGTCGCGCGCAGCATCACCCGGATCCCTGCGGCCGTGGTCGCCGTCGGGGTGGGCGCGGAAGCCGATCCAGCGACGCTCGACGCCCTGGCGCGCGGCGGCGACGGCGTGATGCTGCCCTACGCGCCCGGCCGCTCGACGTCGGAGATGGCGTATGCCGTCCTTGGGGCGAGCTACGGCAGCGCGCTCGCCAACGTGAGCGTCACGCTGCCGGAAGGCCTCACCGCGGTCGCTCCCGCGCGCCTCTCGTCGATCCCTGCCGGAGGCGAAGCGTTCGTGCTGGCGCGCATGAACAACCTGGAAGCGAAAGGCGATCTCGTGCTCCGCGGCCGGGTCGGCGGCAAGCCGTTCGAGCAACGCTACCCGCTGGCACTCAGGGCCAGCACCGCCGCGGGCAACGCATTCGTACCGCGCCTCTACGCGGCGGCACGCCTCGCCGATCTCGAGCGCGAGGGGACCGACGCCGCGAAGGCAGATGCCATCGCGCTCTCGACGCGCTTCAGCGTCGCGAGCCGCTACACCTCGCTGCTCGTGCTCGAGAGCCAGGCGATGGTGCGCGCGTTCGGGCTCGAGAAGGCGAGCAACGCGGGCGCGTTCACGGGCGACGAGGCCGCCGAGAGCACGAGCGCCGACGGAGCCGACGCGGTCGAGGGAGCCGACGAGCTCGCCGAAGCCGAGAGCCGCGCAGCGGACAAGGACGACGGCTCGCGCTTTTCGGCGCTCGGCCGCAGCGCGTCGGGCGCGGGAGAGTTGAGCGGGATCGGAGAAGGGGCGGGCGCAGCCGCCGGCCCGAAAAAGCTCAGGGCCCGCAGGATCGACGAGCTGCCGACGCCTCCCGCGGCGACCGCGGCGCCGGCCCCGGCCGCGAAGCCCGCCGAGGCACGCCCGAGGCCCGAGGCGAGCAAGGCCGAGGAGAAGACCTCGGGCGTGCTCGCCAACGAGCCCGCCAATCCCTTCGAGGACGTGATGCGCGAGCGCCCGCGACGGATGATCCCGATGCGCCGCATCTGGGAACGCGTCGGGACCGTGGACACCAGCTCCGTCGTGTCGCGCGCGGCAGAGGCGGCGATTGCCGGCGCCGAGCGGACGCTCGCCAACGACCCGAACCGGCGCGACTCCGTGAAGAAGCTCTTCATGCTCCTCATGCAGGCGGGGCTCGTCGAGCGCGCCGCTCCGCTCGCCGAGCGCTGGGCCGAGAAAGAGCCGCTCGACGTCGAGGCGCTGACCGCACGCGCCGACGTGCTCGCCTCGCGCGGGGAGCGAACGCTCGCCATCCGCGTTCTCGGCAGCGTGCTCGACGCCAAGCCCGGCGACATCGCCAGCGCCAAACGCCTCGCTCGCCTGGAGCGCTGGGCCGGTCGCCCGGGGCTCGGCTGCCGCTTCAGCATCGCCCTTGCCGAGCAACGGACGAGCGACGCCGCGCTGCTGGCGGAAGCCGTGCGTTGCGCGCGAGAAACGCAGGACGGCGCCGTCGCCGACGAGCTCATGACGGGCGCGGCGCAGAGCGCGCGCGACGCGGCGGAACGGCTCCTCTCGAGCCCACGCGCGGACGATACGACGCTGCGCGGTGACATCCGGCTCGAAGCTCGCTGGACGGGCGGCGCCGACCTCGACCTCGCGCTGGTCGATCCCGACGGGCATCGCGTGTCGTGGCTCGGCGCGCCCACGCGCGGCATCATCGTCGCGAGGGACGTCGCGGCCCCGGGCCAGGAAGGCCTCGCGCTCACGAGCGCCAAGCCCGGGGACTACGCCATCGAGATCGTACGGAGCAGCGGCAGCGCGCCCGGCAGCGGCGAGCTCACCGTGACGGCCGCCGGCGGCGTCACGCGCAGGATATCCTTCACGGTGGACAGTTCGCGCGTGCGGCTGGGCCTCGTGCACATGAGCATGCGCTCGAAACTCGTTGAGTTTTGAATCTTGTTTGTGAGTGGCAACTGGGGAAGTAGCGGCGTCAATGTCGGAACGTCGGGTACTGGCGCCGGTCTCGCCGGTTTGTCGTACGCGTCATCGCCGCTGTGGCGGATCGATCTGGTCTGCCAAGACTTCCAGGTCGTCGCGGCGGGCCTTCGGCCCGCGGCGGGCTTCGCCCATACCCGATGGGGCCCTCGCCCGGAGACTCGATGGGCCCTCGCCCGGCGACTCGATGCGGAGCTAGCCCGAGACGCGGACGCTCTCGAGTAGCTTGTCGAAGGAGGCCTTGGCTCCGGCGACGGTGGCCTTGGGGCCGGTTAGCTTGAAGAAGTAGGGGCCGGCAGGGGTTTCGACGATCGCGCCGAGCAGCCCGTAGCCCGGCTTGGGCTGCGCCTTCGGCTGGGGCATGCCCATCGAGGACGCGTTGAAGCTCGCCGAATCGATCTCGACCGTGTGGGCCACGAGCCCGTTCACCGAGCGATCGGCGCGCTTCACGTCCTCGAGCTTCGCATCCGGAAACTGCTTGATCCAGCGGTCGACGTTCGCTTCGACGGCCCCGCCCTGCCCCGGGCCAAAGTAGAACACGCCAAGCTCCGCGTCTTCCTTGTCACCACTCGCGTGCGGCACGACGTAGGTGGCCTTGCGCATCGGGTTCACCTTCTCGGAGCGTTTCCAGTCCGGAGGATCTGCCCAGGTGATCGTTACGGTCGATGGGGCGCTCGACGCGGGCGAGGTCTGAGCAGCACGTGCGCTCGACGTCACCTGGGGAATGAGCGACGGACCCAGCGTGTTGGCGGGCTCGGGCGCCTTCTTGCAGCCGAAGGCCGCGAGCGCGAGAACGAGTGAAACACCGATGCCTGCTCGTCGAAGCACGGCTCCCGTATAGCATGCATCGTTCTTGCATGATACGAGGCTGGCGATGAGCGTCACCGCGGTCCGGCCCATGTACTGGGCCATTTTCGGAGCCGTCGTGGTGCTCTCGTTGCTGCTCGACCGCGCCGTGTTCGGCGGGTCGAAGCCGCGGGTCTCCTTCCGCGAGGCGCTGATTCGCAGCGTGTTCTTCGTGGCGGTGGGGCTCGGCTTCAGCGGCGTGATCTGGCTCGCCGAGCAGAACATCAACGCGGTCCTCACCTACCTGCTCGCCTACGTCGTGGAGGAGTCGCTCTCCGTCGACAACCTGTTCGTGTTCTTGGTGCTGTTCACGTACTTCAAGGTGACGGAAGCACAGCAGCAGCGCGTGCTCGTGTGGGGTATCGCCGGCGCGATCGTGATGCGCGCGCTGTTCATCTTCCTCGGCAGCGAGCTCTTGCAGCGCTTCCACTTCATGATCTTCGTGTTCGGCGGCTTCCTGCTGCTCACGGGGGGCAAGCTCCTGTTCAAGAAGGAGGAGCACGTCAATCCGGAAGACAACATCGCCGTCAAGCTCGCGCGCCGCTACCTGCGCACCACGACGGAGAGCCACGGCGACGACTTCTTCATCGTGAAGGACGGCAAGCGCTACGCGACCCCTCTGTTTCTGGTGTTGGTCGTGGTCGAGTTCACCGATTTGCTGTTCGCCGTCGACTCGGTGCCGGCCGTGCTGGCGATCTCGAACGACGTATTCGTGGTGTATACGTCGAATATCATGGCTATTTTGGGTCTGCGTGCCCTCTACTTCCTGCTCGCCGGCATGATGAGCCGCTTCCGTTACCTGGGCACCGGCCTCGCGGTGATTCTGATCCTGATTGGCGCGAAGATGGTCGCGTCCCCGTTTTTCCACGTGTCGTCGTTGCACTCCCTGCTCGCGATTGGCCTCGTGCTGGCGGTTGCCGTCATCGCATCGCTCGCCAAGAGCGAGAAGAGCTCGGAGAGCCCGTGACGAGCCCCGTCTTCGCGGAACGCTCGAGCGGAGTGCTTCTGCATCTCACCTCGCTGCCGGGACCGCACGGCTCGGGCGACCTCGGTCCGGCTGCCCATCGCTTTGCCGAGTTCCTCGCCCGCGCCGGACAGCGCCACTGGCAGATGCTTCCGGTCGTGCCGCCGGGTGGCGGCGATTCACCGTACGACAGCCCCTCCGCGTTCGCGGGGAGCCCCTGGCTCGTCAGCCTCGAGCTGCTCGCGCGCGAGGGCTTGCTCGACCCCGCGGATCTGGTCGCGCCGGGTCGCATGCGCAACGCGCCACGCACCTTCTACCAGGCAACGCGCCGTTTTCGCGAGCGCCGGCTCCAGCAGGCGTTCGCCCGCTTCATGCAGCGCCCGCAAGCCCGGCGCGAGCTCGACGCCACGCTCGAGGGGCACCGGGGTTGGCTCTTCGACTACGCGCTCTTCGGCGCGCTCAAGCGCGCGCACGCCGGCAAGCCCTGGACGGCCTGGCCCGCCGAGCTCGCACGCCGGGAGCCCGCCGCCCTCGAGCGCGCGCGGCGCGAGCTCGGCAACGCCTTCGACTACGAGGTGTTCGTGCAGGGGGCGTTCTCGCGCCAGTGGGCCGCGCTGCGCAGCCACTGCACGGAGCTCGGCGTGCGCCTGCTCGGCGACGTGCCCATGTTCGTCGCGCACGACGCGGCCGACGTCTGGTCGAACCAGGAGCTTTTTCAGCTCCACCCCGACGGCAGCAAACGCGTGGTCGCCGGCGTGCCCCCGGACTACTTCAGCGCCGACGGCCAGCTCTGGGGTAATCCTCTCTACGATTGGGAGCGCCTGAAGGAGACCGGCTACGCCTGGTGGATCGCGCGGCTGCGCACGACACTCGAGCGCTTCGACGCGCTCCGGCTCGACCATTTCATCGGCTTTCACCGCTACTGGCAGGTGGCGGCCGGCGCCACCTCGGCAAAAGACGGTCAATTCGTCCAGGCGCCGGGCCACGATTTCCTCGAGCGCCTGCGCCAGGCCCTCGGTCACCTGCCCTTCGTGGCCGAAGATCTGGGCGTGGTAACGGACGGCGTCGTGCGCCTGCGCGACCATTTCGAGCTGCCCGGCATGCGGATCCTCATGTTCGGCTTCGGCAGCGATTGGCGCGAGTACCAGCCCCATCGCTATCCTCGGCGGGTGGTCGCCTACACCGGCACCCACGACAACGACACGCTGGGCGGCTGGCTCAGCTCCGCCGAACGCGAGCCCGACCTTCGTCGACGCAAGGAGCTCGAGGCCGAGCGCGCCCGCGCGTTCGCCTACGCCAACAGCGACGGCGTCGAAGCGCACTGGGACCTCGTGCGCACGCTCATCTCCTCCGTCGCCGATACGACCATCTTCCCCGTGCAAGATTTGCTCGGCCTCGGCACCGAAGCGCGCATGAACGTGCCCGGCGTCGCCCACGGCAACTGGACGTTCCGCGTGCGCGACGAAGCGCTCACGCCCGCGCTCGCCGAACGGCTGGCCCGGCTCTGCGACATCTACGAGCGGATCCCCCCAGGCCTACGCCGCACCCCGTGACGCGATGAGCGAGACCGTCCGTCCGCGGATCCGGAGAAGCCTCGCGCGGCTTTTCGCCCTCGCCCTCCTCCCGCGCCTGGCCCTCGCCCAGCCCGCCCCCCCTCCGCCCGCCCCCGCTCCCGCTCCCACTCCCGCCCCCGCTCCCGCCCCCGCT
>Ga0315912_10005833_pt1 | contig 11202 bp, 11 predicted proteins | sample VfabasoilMG_FD_204469 | JGI IMG/M metagenome (GOLD analysis project Ga0315912, IMG submission 204469) | Garden soil microbial communities collected in Santa Monica, California, United States - V. faba soil | ecosystem: Environmental > Terrestrial > Soil > Garden | place: USA: California...
CGCCCAACCCGCCCGGGAACAAGCCCGTGAAACGTTGGCCTCTATCGAACGCACCACCGTGACGATTGTCTCCGGCTGAAGCCGTTGAATGGCCTGAGAAAGCGATCGTTCTCCGGCTTCACAAGCGGCTCGCCGCTTCGCTCCATCAAGTTGATCCACCGGCTCGGGACACAAGTCAATCAGGTAGCAACCAAGACGCTGAAAAGCATCCAGAAACCCGGCGTCGTTGAGGGAGGCGTCCACGGCGTGAAACGCCTGGTACATCGCACGGTAAAGGCCCGAGTCGCCCTGGTAGAAAAATCTCCCTGACGCTGGCGGAGACTCGCCAATAAACAGTACGCGCACGCATGCGGGACGAAAACTCCGCCGAAGCCGTTCTTGCCGTTGTCTAGCGCCCGCCAACGGCATTTGTCCCAGAGTGAACGGTTTCGACTTCCTGGTTCAAGGCAATGACGCCCTCCTGGGTGACGTCACAATCCAGACCGAGCTTGCCGCCGAACCGCTTGACGATATCGCGCAGCACGCTCGGGTCATGCGCCAGCGTATCCGGATCGAACGTAGTCATCACGCAGCGGCCGCGAAGGTCCCTGACATCGATCACCGCATCCCCGATGATCAGGCGGGCGCCCTCCCAGTTTCGTTCCTCCAGACCTTCCACGCCGCCAATCATCAGGTTGGGCCGCAGCCGCCGATGATCGCGCCCAAATGCCGCGATAGCGCCGTCCGTGGTCACCAGGAGCGGAAGAATATCGAAGCGATCCAGCTCGGTATTTTGGATCAACCGCGCACCCGGACCAACCACCTCCCGAACGGCGCCGAGAACCGCTGGGTCCGTCCAAGGCTGCCCATCGATCAACGGGACACCGCTCGGGTCAAGCGAAGCATGAAACCCAAGAAGTCCAGGGTAACGGCGTGCCGTGACGACACGCCCCCGCTCGTCTATCACCTGAATGATGCGGTCGCCCTCGATGCCATCGAGCGTCAACCGCGCCCGTTGCAACTGCTCACCCCCCATGGACTTCACTGGGTAGCGCCAGATTTCTTTGAGGTACATTTCAGCTCCTTAACCGATTCTCCGCTCGTCCGGTCCGATTTCAGCGTCGTTGATGCTGGCCAATCGCGTTCGCATCAATCCCTCGGCGTTAAACTCCCACAGTTCGTTGCCATAGGAGCGATACCACTGGCCGCTTTCGTCGTGCCACTCGTATTCAAAACTCACGGCAATTCTGTTTTCGCGAAATCCCCAGAGTGTCTTCTTCAACCGGTAGCCGTTTTCCTTCGCCCACTTCCTGCCGAGGAAGGCCTTGATCTCCTCTCGTCCGCGCAGAAACTCCGTGCGGTTGCGCCACTCGGAATCGACTGAGTAAGCGAGGACCACCCGCTCCGTATCCCGCGAGTTCCAGGCGTCTTCCGCCATTTGAACCTTCCGCAGGGCCGTTTCCAAAGTGAACGGCGGCACGATGGGTGTGGAAGGAGTCATGTCAGGCTCCGACGGTCGATTCCAAAGATACGTTGACACGAGGAAAGTCCACTTCTGTTCGCGCCACATGATTGAAGTAGTTGGTGAAAATATTGATCGCCACATTGGCCACGATCTCCGCCACTTCTCCGTCCGAGTAGCCCGCGGCCTTGACCTGAGCTAGAGCCTGATCGGAGACCTCGCCACGCTGCACTACCAGCAATTGCGCAAACTGTAATCCGGCATCGCGCTTGGCGTCCGGCGAATGCGCAATGCGGCTGTCGGCGATCTCTTCCGCCTTCAAGCCAACCATCTTTCCGATGGTCGAATGAGCCGAAAGGCAGTATTCGCAACTATTCGCCTGTCCTACGGTCAGCGCGATCTGCTCACGGAACTTGGCGTCCAACCGGCCCGTTCCCAGGGCTGCGCCGAAGCCCAGATAGCCTTCCAGCACCGCCGGTGCGGCTGCCAACGTCCTCATCATGTTCGGCGTCATCCCGAGCTTAGACTTGACGCCATCCAGCATCTGCTTTGTCTTGCCAGTGGCTTCAGCCGGGTTCACTGCAGTGATTCTTTGCATTTTATTTCTCTCATTCTGCCGCTTTGCGACACTGCTAGAACCGCATGCAGACAACCACCGACGAAAAACACGCAAGTCATTGATTGTAATGATAGAACCAAGAGGTACCACGCTCGCGGGATTTCACGAATCATGAAATATCAAGATGTCTGGCGCGAATTCTCATGACATAATCAAGCGTGGATCCGCTTCCCGGTATCATTCTCGCGATCACCCAGCAACGCTCGCTAGGCGAGGTGCTGAAAACGATCAGCGAGACCGTCGCCCGCCAACCGGACGTGGCATTGGCCCGCATCTGGCTACGAGGGACGGATGCTTCGTGCCCCACCTGTTCCTCTGGTGAGAGCGGGCAACTTCCTGCACTCCACCTCCGCGCCAGTGCCGGCACGCCCCGAACGCCCGGCGCGGACTGGTCGCGCGTGGATGGGTCCTTTCATCGCATTCCCCTGTCTCCGAACCACCTCAAGATTGCCCACATCGCGACCACGGGCGAATCCATCCGTATTGCCCGTTTGAGCTCCGGAGACGGAGAATGGATTCGGTATCCCGAGTGGGCACTGAGCGAAGGATTAATCAGCTTCGCCGGCCACGCATTGCTATTTCGCGGCGAGGTCGTAGGTGTTCTGGCGGTCTTCCGTCGAACCACGGCCGACGAAAATTGCTTTTCCTGGTTGCGAAACATGGCCGATGCCGCCGCCGTGGCGATCGCCAACGCGAGAGCCTTTGAGGAGAACGAAGAGTTGCGCCGTGAGCTGGAGTTGGAACGTGATTACCTGCGAGAAGAGGTGGAGTCAAGCGGAGCCTTCGGTGAGATTCTAGGCCGCAGTCCTGCATTAGGACGCCTGCTGGCTCAAGTGGACCTGGTCGGGGCGACCGAAGCAAATGTTTTGGTGTTGGGTGAAAGCGGAACCGGCAAGGAGCTTATTGCGCGCGCCATCCATCAGCGCAGTCCACGCTCACGAAAACCGTTGGTCAAGGTCAACTGCGGCTCGATTCCGCATGAGCTCTTCGAGAGCGAGTTTTTCGGACACGTCCGCGGCTCATTCACGGGCGCGATTCGCGATCGCGTTGGCCGGTTTCAGCTTGCCGATGGCGGCACGCTCTTTTTAGACGAGGTCGGCGAGATCCCGCTCGGCCTTCAGTCGAAACTGCTGCGCGTTTTGCAGGAAGGGGAGTTCGAACGCGTCGGTGATGAGGTGACGCGGCGGGTGAACGTGCGCGTGATCGCCGCCACCAACCGTGACTTACGACGGGAAGTCGCGGAAGGTCGTTTCCGCCTCGACCTTTACTATCGCTTAGGAGTCTTTCCCATGGAGGTGCCTCCACTCCGCGAGAGGAGCGAAGACATCCCGGAACTGGTTGGCCATTTTGTCCGCCAGGCAAGCGTCCGCTTTCACCTCCCGCCGGCCGGTGTTTCCCATCGGGAACTCGAACGCGCCCAACAATACGATTGGCCGGGAAATGTCCGCGAACTGCAAAATGTCGTCGAACGCGCTGTGATCCTTTCCCGCGGCGGAAAATTGATTTTTGATCTACCTCAAAGCGGAAGTAGAACTGCCAGGGAAGCCAGACCGGAAACGCTAGGACCGCTCGAGCCGGGGCGGATCGTTCCCGAGAAGGAATGGCGGGAACGGGAACGCGCGAACATGTTAGCCGCTCTTCGCGAAGCGGATTTCCGGATTTCGGGAAAGAAGGGGGCCGCGGACCTTCTCGGAATTAATGCGGGAACGCTAACCTCCCGCTTAAAAGCCCACGGCATTACACCGCGGGACCACCGCGGAAATCACTAAGCTGTTGTCTTCGCCTCGGCGGTGCTTCCTCCCTTCGCCAACAGAATTCCGGACCCAATGATTCCAGCGAGGAGAGATCCAGCCAGAATCCCGAATTTCGCCCGTGCTAGTAATTCCTGATCGGAGAAGGCCAACGCCCCAATGAAGAGTGACATCGTAAACCCAATTCCTCCCAGCCATGCGGCCCCATGGATGCATCTCCAAGTGACCCCTTCCGGCAGTCCAGCCCAGCCAACCTTCACAGCAAGCCATGACGCGAGCATGATCCCGAACGGTTTCCCCAAAAGGAGGCCTAAGGCTACTCCCAAGGTGATTGGTTCGGAGAGATGGCCAAAAACATCGCCGCTCAAAACGACTCCCGCATTTGCTAACGCGAAGGCAGGCATGATGAGGAAAGTCACCCACGGGTGGAGAGTCTTGTCGAAGCGATGGAGCGGAGGTTGTGCCTTTTCGCACGCATCTTCCAACGCCTCAATCACGACTTGCTGCTCCTCATCGTTCAACGGACTCTTCTCGTTGGAGGCACACCGCTCGAAGTGCTGCATGATCGTCCGAATCTGCCGGAGTAACTCGTCCGAGTTAAGCTCGGTCCGTGTCGGAATCGTCATAGCCAGCACCACGCCGGCGATCGTGGCATGCACGCCGGAATGAAGCACCGCCAGCCAAAGCGCCAATCCGAGAAGGGCATAGGGCAGCGGATGGCGAACGCCCAGGCGATTCGCGATGGTGAGCAACATCACGCATATGCCCGCCACGGCCAGCCCCGCCCAGGCAATGTTCGCGGTGTAGAAGACAGCGATCACCAGCACGGCGGCGATGTCGTCAACAATCGCTAGGGCAGTCAGGAAGACCTTGAGCCCCATCGGCACCCGGTCACCGAGCAGTGCCATCACGCCAATCACGAACGCGATATCGGTCGCCATAGGGATGCCCCAGCCGGTGGACCCGGCTGTGCCGAGGTTCAACGAAACGTAGATCAAAGCTGGTGCCAGCACGCCCCCAATCGCCGCAAGAATCGGCAACGCCGCCTGCCGGGCGGTCGCCAGTTCACCCACCAACAACTCTCTTTTGATCTCCAGACCAACGACGAGAAAGAAGAGCGCCATGAGCGCGTCGTTCACCCAAAAATGGAGGTCGTGGTCCAGTGTCTGTCCGGCAATGCCAAAGGCGACCTTGGTGTGCCACAATGCCGCATAGGTTCCCGCCCAGGGCGAGTTCACCCAAAGCAGCGCGATGGCCGTGCAGATGAGGAGCACAATGCCTCCAGACGTCTCTCGCTCCGCGAATTCCTGGAACGGGCGCATCAGCGGACGTAACGGCGTATCTGAGACAGCCTTCAGACGGGTGGGCTCATTCATTAATCCCCATTGTGCCGCGTGAGGTCAGACAGCTGCTCTGACCACGATGTGAGGAATCCTTATTCCGTTTTCGCGACTGGCATCTTCAGTCCCACCCTCTTTGTCGACACGGTCGTGCGACGCGGTTTAGGGAATATTTTTAGAGTAGTGAAAATCCGCTCAAGGCTGACACGCGGGGACAGCCAAACAACTGAAACTATGCGGCATCGGCCGCAAAAAGGCGTCCGTACTCCGTTTGCAACGCCCCGGCAACGCTGGCACCCCGGAACACTGGGGGCTCTCGCTGTAGCCCGCCTGCCTTGCGGTTCGTATTGCGGACTGCCCAAACCGGTTTCCTCGCAGTGTTGAAACTGAAATGTTGCGCAGGCAACCGCGAAGTAGTACCAGTCAGGGGCGCAGGACTGGAAGCAGCGCCTTTCAACTGATTCTGGGGATCCTGGCGTGACGGAGGAGTCGGTGCGCCGGTTCTGGGAGTTCTTCACCGCCGAGATTCCCAACGACAGCACCCATAAAGCATTTTTCTGGGCGATCCGGCGTTTTGATGCCTGGTGCACGCTTCGGAATCTGAATCTTCTCCGGCTCCAGCCGATTCTGATCGCCGCTTATATTAAGGAACTGCAGGCGAGCCTGTCGGTTCCCAGCGTGAAGCAGCACTTGGGCGCCATTCGCATGCTGTTCGACTATTTGGTCGTCGGCCAGGTGCTCCCCATGAACCCGGCCGCCGCGGTCCGCGGACCCAAGTACGTCATCAAGAATGGGAAGCCCCCCGTGCTCTCGGCCGAGGAAGCGCGCCAGTTAATCGACTCCATCGAGACGACGACCGTCAAAGATTTGCGCGACCGGGCGCTGTTGGCCGTCGTGGTCTACACTTTCGCCCGCGTCGGCGCCGTGATCGCCATGCCGGTCGAAGACTATTTCCAGCAGGGCAAGCGCTGGTGGTTCCGTTTTCACGAAAAGGGCGGCAAGCTCCATGAAGTGCCGGCGCACCATAAGGCGGAAACCCACGTCGATGCCTGGATCGATGCCGCCGGCATCGGGGAGAAGCGGAAACTGCCGCTGTTCCGGACGTTTGGCCGTAACGGGGAAGTGACGGCGCATCCTTATATATGAAGCCGACGTCCTCCGAATGGTGAAGGTCCGTGGAAGAGCCATCGGTCTGCCCGAGTCAACCTGCTGTCACACCTTCCGGGCTACCGGCATCACCGCCTACCTCGAAAACGGCGGAACGATCGAGAAAGCGCAAGCCATCGCCGCCCACGCCTCCCCACGCACCACCAAGCTCTATGACCGGAGTTCGGACGTGCTCACTTTGGAGGAGATCGAGAAGATTGGGACTTGAGCCTAGGGCAGAAGCTTCGGTGTAAGCGGTTGGAGCACATCGGTACCGCTTAAACCGGAAAATGTATTTTATCGCGCTTAAAAGCAACGGCGAAAAACTCTCAACATTAAATGGCATAGAGTCGTCAAGATGCCTGCTGTTGCCGGGCTGAAGTGTCGGCAGCGCAAACATTTATTTATTGGTCACAGCTTCAGCCCTCAACGTGCGGGGGGCGTCGGTACACCAAGTGCGGGGTCGTCGGTACACCAACGACCAATTTGCAGGAGAACGGTCGATCTTGACTTGCCGTTCCGCAATCGTTCCCTTACCAGGAGCACCGAAAGTAGGATAATTAAACCCAGATGAATGGACAATAGGGCCAAGTCCGCAGCCTTCGAGAGCGGAGAGAGACGGCTTATACTCGCGCCGATTCCAACGACGCTCAGGTAAGCAGCGAAGATCGAGAGCGGAAGCAGTATTCGTTTCACATCCTGATTATGCATTAACTGTGAATCCGTGCCTCAAGGCAGCCGGCACCCCTGGGTGACTATCTTGATCATGCCCGCCTTCGCGCTAGCGAACGCGGGAGTCGTTTTGAGCGGCTACATTGCTGGTCATCTATCCGAGCCGATCACCTCGGGAGTGGCTTTGGGACTTCATTTGGGGAAACCGTTCGGCATTATTCTGGCGTCCTGGCTCGCAGTGAAGATCGGCTGGGCTGGACTGCCGGAAGGGGTCACTTGGAACTCCATCCACGGCGCCGCCTGGCTCCGCGGAATTGGGTTCACGATGTCATTATTCATCGGTGCACTAGCGTTCTCGGATCAGGAATTGCTGGCTCGGGCGAAGTTCGGGATTCTGGTGGGAGCTCTTGTCGCTGGAATCGTTGGCGCGGGAATCCTATTGGCGAAGAGTCGAAGTTCCTCAGGTGCAAAGGCAGCAGGCTAACAATTTCGAGCTCGGGCAGCTACGATAGCGTCAGAGGTAGGAATGAGGATCAGTCTCCTTTTTGAAGAGTTCGTGCAGGATCTCCGGTATGGAGCGCGACTCCTGGTGTGCTCGCCGGGCTTCACAATCGCGGCCGTTGCGAGCCTCGCCATTGGCATCGGCGTGACGACGGTGCTCTTCACCAATTTGCAATCGACGGTATTTCGCGAAGTCCCAGGTGTTGCCGACGCGGAAAAGTTGGTGCGCGTCCAGCGGCCAGTGCCCTATGCGAACCTCGAACAGTTTCGTGATAGCAGCGGGCAGTTTGAATCTCTCGCAGGGTTCATTGGGCCGGTCCCGTTCGTGGTTTCTGAAAGCGGCAATAAATCCGAACGGATCTGGGGCCATGTCGCCACACCGGACTATTTTTCAGTTCTGGGAGTCCGGCCGCTGGCCGGGCGGCTCTTCGGGCCGGAGGAACAGAAGCCGGGCGGAGCAGGCGTAGCGGTAATCAGTGCGGCATTGGCCAACAGCCGATTCCAGGGAGCCGCTGCGGCGGTGGGCCGCACGATTCGCGTCAACGGCCAACTGCTGACGATATTGGGAGTGACTCCCGGGAAATTCGCCGGCGCCTCTCCGTTTCTCGCGTCGGCAGACCTATGGGTACCCACAACCGCGCCTCCGCCAGTGGCTCCAGAACTCCAACGCGTGCGGGATCGCATTCCCGCATTCGATGTGATCGGCAGACTGATGCCCGGCCGCAGCTTCCGGCAGGCGGAGGCGTCGCTCGAGTCGTTCACAAGGCAACTCGAACAGATCCATAACGATCCGGGTAGAGAGCGCAAGGAACAGCGTATTCGGCTGATGCCCGGGGGCCGTCTGTTCCCCGTTCCCGATGAAGACCTCCCCGCCGCTCTGGGGCTGCCGGTTGTATTGGCAGCGCTCGTTTTATTGATGGCGTGCGGCAATGTAGCGAATATGCTGATCGCCCGCGGCATGGCGAGGAAGCGCGAGATCGCGGTTCGACTGTCTATCGGAGCATCACGTGGCCGCTTGGTCCGGCAGATGTTAGCCGAAAGCTCCTTGCTTGCGCTGCTGGGTGGCACGGCCGGATTGCTATTCACCAGCCAGGTGATGTCCTTCTATGGGTCCTTACGGCCCATTCTGCCAAACCACATCTACCTGGATTTCGGCTTTGACTGGTTGGCGCTGGCCACCGCTGCCTTTGTGAGCCTAATCGCTGCCGTGGCGGTCGGACTCATGCCTGCCCTTCAATCCACGCGTGACGACGTGTCTACGGCCATCAAGAGTACCTCGGCACCGCGTCTGGGCGCGTGGCGCTGGTTGAGCCTGCGAAATGCGGTCGTGACAAACCAGGTGATGGCATCGATGGTTCTTTTGCTCCTCACGGGTTTTATCGTCGTCGGGTTTAGCCGATCAAGTTCGCTTGACCTCGGTTTCGAGACGCGTAATCTCTATCTCATCAATATCGACCCTGTGCGCGATGGCTACGATTCAGAAACCACAGCGCAGAAGGTCGAACAGCTACGTCAGCGACTGAAACAGATGCAGGGAGTGACTTCCGTCAGTCTGGCGCAAAGCCTGCCCGTGGCATTTACGAGTGGCGAATCGATTACGGACGCCAAGATGGAGGCGGTGGGAAGCACCCGGTCCATCGGCGCACTTCGCAGCGATCGGGTCGGCGAAGAATTCTTTGAGACCGCCGGCATCGCCATTCAGCGCGGACGAGGTTTCACTGGACGGGACGTTTCGAGCGGCAGTCAGGTTGTTGTCGTGAATGAGACGATGGCACAGCGAATCTGGCCGGGCCAAGATGCGGTCGGCAACCAAGTCGAGTTTGAGGGCCGGTCACACGAAGTGATCGGCATTGCGCGGGACATCCGGCCCGCGATGCCCGTGGGAGCCAGCCAACCGGCCGTTTATCAGCCGGTCTTTCCCGCCGACTATACGGTGCCATCCCGATATGGTTTGACGATTTTAGTTCGCATGACGCCAAGCCTCGACGCAGTCTCTCGCTTACGCGCAGAAGTCGAGAACGCCGATCCCAAACTGACGATCTTCAGTGTTCGCCGGATGGAGGACATCGCGCGCGAGTCGTTGTTTTTTGTCCAACTCGCGGTCAATGTTTATGGGGCGATGGGAATCTTCGCGATGATTCTGGCCTGCACGGGATTGGCTGGCGTGACAGCGTACTCGGTCGCTAGGCGTCGCCGTGAGATCGGAATTCGAATGGCATTGGGATCGCCTAAGAGTGATGTCTATCGACTGGTCTTGAAGGAGTCCGCTTACATGATCCTGATCGGCGGATCGCTTGGATTGTGTATCGCGCTGGCGGTAATGCGAGCTCTCAATAGCGTCCTCACAGCTTTAGCGGACGCGACCCGCACCAGCACAGCTGATCCTCTGCTCTTGGTTGGGGCTCCCATCCTGCTGACTTCAGTGTCCCTGCTCGTCTGTTATTTTCCTGCCCGGCAGGCGGCCCTCATCGACCCCGCTTCCTCACTCCGAGCAGAATAGGCCCAGTTAGCGAGAACTTTCGTCGGGTGCCGGGCTATCCGCTGGGAAATTCCTTACACCATTGTCACTTTGCAAATAATGTGGCGCACAGTTTTGCACGTTATCTGGCGCAAAACTGTGCACGGTAAATGGCGCAGGCCAGAAGCGTGGGTCGCTGGACGGTTGCTGGAAAGTGCGAAAACACTGGCAATTGAGTAGATCCAACCACCACGCCTTACATTAAGCAGAGTAGTTCCTGCCATCGTTGAAGGGGGAAACCCTCCCTTCCCGCTCGTCTGGACCTCCACAAGCCGAGCGGGATGAAATCTGACGAAGCCTTGCATGCGTTGAGAAACATAAGTGATTGATTACGCTTGGCGAACTAGTGGCAACCTCGGTACCCGAGCGGCTCGACTATACGCCAGATAGCCTGCAAAGCCTTACGCCAAATACCGTGCAAAATGACACATTCGCCCCATCCAGGCAATCATCTCCATACTGCGCAATTCACCAAGTGTGTCACTTTGAAGAATCGATGTTGTAGAACTCGCAAGACAACAAAGGGTTCCCGTGTTGGCCGACTCAAATTTGGCTCGCCATCTTGGATGCATTTAGAACTTTCGCAGCATAAATCCCCCGTTGCTCGAACCGGGGCAACTCGTTTGGGCACAAGAGCATTCTGCCGGAAATGAGCGGTGCATCCAAGTTGGGCACCCAAGCAGGACGAATCCTCGAAATCACCCGTCTCAGCAGTCGCGAGGATGGCCCGATGGTCTCGGTGACGCACCCGGGGTTGTCGCCCGCACCGCCAGCAGTCTATGAGAAGTCATAGAAAGGTATTTATACCAGTGTGTCTTTCACGATAGCAAGGAAGGTGAACTTCGATATGACCAATCCACAGACAACCCTGCCAGAACAACCACACACCGTACTCGTGCACTACCACACGGACCCCCTGCGCTGCGGGCATTGCAGGAGCAGGAACGTCAAGTACTATGACGGGTGCCTCGGGTACGAAGCGATCCGGTGCCACAACTGCCACATCGAATCAGACCTCAACTCGGACAACTACAACCCCTTCGACTGCCCCTGCAAAAACAAGGCAACAGCGCAGCGCACAGGGGGCTGATTTCGCTACTCAGAATTGGCCCACTTTGATCATCTGATTTGGCCCCCCTCCAAGACCCTGCGCGGCCTGTTTTTGGCAGGCTGGCAGGATGCAAAGGAGAGCCAAAATGGAGTTGTTCGAAACG
>Ga0315912_10005834_pt1 | contig 11201 bp, 5 predicted proteins | sample VfabasoilMG_FD_204469 | JGI IMG/M metagenome (GOLD analysis project Ga0315912, IMG submission 204469) | Garden soil microbial communities collected in Santa Monica, California, United States - V. faba soil | ecosystem: Environmental > Terrestrial > Soil > Garden | place: USA: California...
AGGTCGTTGTTTTTTCGTCACAGGCGGAGGACTGAAATATGGTTACGATCCCGGTACCGGAGGCATGTGTATGAAGCGCTCGGCCCTCGCGATACTCCTCGCGTTTTCGGCCGTCCCTGTTGGCTTGCGGGCCCAACAGGGCAACCCGATGGACGCGATGCTGGAGATCCCCCAGCTTGATGCCGCGGTGCGGATCACCACGCCCAAGCGCGACGCTACGCCGATCGATCGGCTGCTGGATGAACTCGTCAAGACCGCGGGCCTCACCATCCAGAAGGACGAAACGGTTCCCGAATTGACCAAAGCGGTTTCCGTTGACCTGACCAGCGCGCCGCTGAAGACCGCGCTTGATGCCATCCTGCGGGCCAACGGCATTGAGTTCACCGTGCTCGCGCCCAAGGCGATTTTTGTCTATTCCGCCACGCCGTCGAACAAGGAGAAGTTCGCGTGGCAACTCCGGACGTTTCCGCTCACGCGAGCCAATCCGATGGCACTCACGCAGATCCTGAACAAGGAGCTCACGTCAACCCACGGCATTCGCCCCATCATGCTGACTGAGCGCGAACCCCCGACGATCCGCGTCCGCGCCACCGCAGAGAAGATGGCGCTGATCGCGAAGTTGATTGCGGATAACGACAAGTAGACATGACATCGATTCTGGCTCCCTGGGTCCTGGCCATCGGCATTGCCCAGTCGGTTTTTCCGGCGGCGCAAACCACTCCGCAAGCACCTCCCGGGACGGCGAAACCTCCCGTTGGCACCGCGATGGTGCTCGGCCAGGTTGTGGATACGGACGGCCGGCCCGTCGGCGGCGCGCAGGTCGCGATTGGGACGGCTCGTGTTCTGACCACCGGTGAAGGCAAGTTTGTCGTCACCGACTTGAACAAAGGCACCTACTCAATCAACGTGACCAAACCGGGCTACCAGCCCGGGGCATTCGGACGCCTGCGGCCCGGTGGTGGCACGCAACAGTTGGAACTTGCCGATGGGCAAAAAAACGGCGCGGTCAAAATCACGCTGTTCAGAAATGGATCGATCAGCGGCATGATTCGCGACGATGCGGGTGATCCGCTGGTCGGCGTGCCTGTCTGGTCGCTGATTCGCTCGTACGCGAAAGGCCGGGCGTTCTGGGTCGATGGACCTTCCGCGACGACCGACGACCGCGGCATCTATCGTCTGCCCGATCTTGCGCCGGGGGACTACGCGCTCTGTCTCGTCAATGCGCAATCAACGATGCCGGCCGCCCTGATCGAGGCGTACGCGGGCGCGCGGATCGCAGGCACGTCGGCCGAACTCCAGCGGCAGTACAGCCAGGCGACGATCGGATTCAGTTCGCGAACGACCACCGCCGGCATTCGCGTGGACGATGCAGTCCTTCACACCGTTGGTCCGTACGCGGGAGGCATGATCCCGCCCACGCCGGGTGAGGACGGCATCATTTATTCGTTTCCCAGCACGTGCTTCCCGAATTCGACTGGGCTCAAGACTGCGGAGGTGATTTCGCTCGCGGCCGGTGAAGAGCGTCTTGGCGCGGACATACACCTGACGCTTGTTCCTGGTGTGACAGTTGAAGGCGTCGTGAACGGGCCAGACGGGCCGATGCCGAACGTCGGCGTTCGACTGGCGCCAGATTTTGCGGCCGACCTGAATGCCGAAACCACATGGGAGGCCGCGCTCACGATCAGCGACGCGCGCGGTCGATTCACGTTTCTCGGCGTGCCGGCCGGCTCTTACACACTTCGCGCGCTGAAAGTTCCCGCAACCGTCCCACTGCAATCCGGCGGCCCCACGCCGTTGCCGCCCGGGTTTGCACAGCAGCCGCCAATTCCGCAGGACCCGACCTACTGGGCGAACGTACCGATCGTCGTCGGACCCGCCGGCTTGTCGAACGTTTCGGTGAAACTGGAGACCGGGTTTCGAATCAGCGGCCGTTTTGTGTTCGAAGGCAACTCAGCCAAACCCACACCCACGGTTCAAATGGGCATGCGGATTACTTTCGATCCGGCTGACGGACATCCGATCGCATTTCCCCTCAATGCGCGCACCGACGCCGACGGTACTTTTACGACCTTCCAGATCCCACCCGGACGGTACGTTCTTCGATTGGCGCTGACGTCAGGTCCGGTCGCGTTTGGCTTGAAGGCAGCGACGGTGGATGGACGCGAAATCAGCGCTCAGCCGTTCGAGCTGCGGGGCGACCTGCCGAACGTTGTCATCACGATGACCGACACTCCGTCAGAAGTGTCTGGCATGGTCCGCGACGAAGACGGACGCCTGGATGTTGGAACCACTGTGGTTGTTTTCCCCGTCGAACGAGAGGCGTGGACGAACTTCGGTGAAGTGTCTCGCCGTTTCGTCTCTTACCGCGTCTCGGCGGCGGGCCGGTGGCGCACGCTGTCTTTGCCGCCAGGGCAATACTTCGTCGCCGCGATTGACGAAGCTGCCACGGTCAACTGGCGCGATCCGCGGATGCTGGACGCCATCACGCGCGTGGCCGATCGCTTCATCATTGCGGCGGGTGAGAAGAAGACCGTCGATCTGCAATCGAAGGTCATTCGATGAGGCGGTTGGCGCTGATTCTGCTGACGGCCTCAGCGCTGCTGCTGATGGTTTCGCATCGGGTCTCTGCACAGGTGCGGGATTTCGCGCCCACAGGAAAAAACGACCCCACGGGAACTGCGTCGATCTCCGGCATGACGGTGACGGACGATGAACAGCCAAGGCCGTTGCGCCGTGTAGTTGTGACGATCACGGAAGCCGCCACGATCATTCAGCCGCGCGTGGTCACCAGCGACGAAAGCGGCAAATTCAGGTTTCGGAATCTCCCGGCGGGTCGCTACACGATTTCCGCGGATCGCGCGCCCTATCTCACCGGCGTGTACGGCGCGCGACGGATCGCGGGACCGGGCCACCTGCAAACCGGCACCGTCATCGTGGTCAGCAATGGTCAGGAAGTCGCGGACGTTGCGATCAAGTTGCTGCGCAGTTCGGTCATCACCGGCACGCTGCGCGACGCCGACGGCGAGCCGGCCCGTGGCTTTTATGTGACCGCGATGTACTACTCGCGGTCCCCGTCCACTGGTGAGAAGACGCTGGTGAACGCTGCGTCCTATCGCACCGATGATCGCGGTGCCTACCGGATCTATGGACTGAAGCCGGGCAGTTATCTCATCAACGTGACCGGCGCCTCGACCGGTGGAGCGCTGGCGGCCGTCCAGACCACCAACGCCGACATCTCTCGTGCGATGGCGCTGCTCAGCGGCACCGCATCCGCGGCGGTCAGTGGCACGCAGGTTCCGGCGTCCGCTGCTGCAGCATCCGCCACGCCGATTCAGGAGCGGCGCGTCGGCTACGCGTCTGTGTTTTATCCCGGAACGACTGACGTCACGCAGGCTTCGCCAATCACTGTGACCGTCGGAGAAGAGCGAAGCGGCGTCGACTTCCAGATGGAGCTGGTGTCGACGGCCAGAATCCGAGGAAAAGTTGCGACGCCTGCAGGCGCGCTCAAAGGCGAGGTGACGGTGAGGATCACCCGGCCGGGGCTTGCCGTTCCGAGCGGTCCCATCCCGACGTCGTCGGTCGGCGTCACTGAACAGGGTGAATACGAGATCAGTGGGCTGTCCCCCGGGCCTTACACGCTCATCGCGCGCGGTTCGGCGGCCGACAAGTCGGGGACATGGTATGGCGTTGCAGAAATCAGCATCGCCGGCGGCGATCGTAACTTGGACATCATGATGCAGCCGGCGCAACCGTTCAGCGGCCGTCTGGTCTTCGATGCCACCACGTTGAAACCGCCCGCAGCCACCGCGGTTCGTGCGACGCTTTTTTCGACAGGACCTGGTGCGACTGCCGGAATACCCGTGAGCGCCTCGGGTGAGTTCACGATTTCCGGTGTGATGCCCGGCATGTATCAGCTGCTCGGGTCCCAGGCGCTCCCTTCAATTGAGACGGGCTGGTACCTGAAGTCGAGCACGGTCTACGGGCAGGAGACTCTGGACCGTCCATTCGAGATTCGGCCAGGCGAAGCGGTCACTGACGCTGTGATCACGCTGACGGATCGTCCGTCCGAGGTGTTCGGGACGATGACGGATGCGAACAGCAGTCCGGCGCCGGAGTATTACGTGATTATTTTTTCGGCGGATGAGGCGCACTGGTCGACTGGGTCGCGCCGGATCATGCAAACGCGGCCGTCGAACGACGGCTCGTTCTCATTCAAGAACCTTCCGCCAGGTGATTATCGGATTGCCGCGGTGATCGACGTGCAGGCCGGCGAGTGGTTCGATCCGGCGTTTCTCGCGCAACTGGTCGGCGCGTCAGTTCAAGTGAAGGTCACCGAGCACGGCAAGATCCGCCAGGATTTGCGGATCAGGTAGATAGGACCTGGTAACCAAGTGGCGCTACGAAGTAGCGCCGATTGCCTCGTCCATTCCCGCCCAAGTCTCGCCGTCAAGCGCGGAGAGCGTGCGCAGGTAGAGGTCGACGTCTGCAGCCGGGAAGTTCGCGCGCACCTGTTTGATCGCCGCCGCGAGTTTGTCCGCCGGCGGTGGCGGAACGGATTCTTCCGCAATCGTGCCCTTGTCGTGCGGGATGCCGACGGCATCCAGGAACGCGCCCATGAGGTCACGTTTGGTCGTGAAGTGATACGAGATGAGCGCGCGCGTGGCGATCGAGTCGGATACCTCGCCCATCTGTGCCAGCATCTTGGCCTTGCGTTCGAGCGGCAGCGCCTGCACGCTCTTGGGCCGGAAGTTCATACGTCGCGCGATCGAGACGATGGCCTCCATGTGCTGCATCTGGATGTCGGCTTGGTCCTCGTTCCAGAACGCATCGGCGGCGGCCGATCGCTGGTCGGCGGTCATGGTCTTCCACAGGCGTGACGGACGGTCGGGCATCCATCGATTCTAGCCCCGTTATACTCAGAAGTTCATGTCCGACCGGCTGTTCACGCCTCGCTTCCTGATCATGTGCGCGTACAGCTTCACGGTGTTCGTGTCGCTGTTTCAGTTGCTTCCCACGGCGCCATTTCACGTGATTCACGACCTGGGCGGCGGCACGACAGCGGCGGGACTGTTCCTGGGCTTCCTTACTTATGCGTCTGCGGCCGCCGCGCCGATCACCGGCGCCATTGGCGATCGGGTGGGGCAGCGGCGGGTGCTGCTCATCGTGAGCGTGATTCTGTCGGTGTTCACGGCCAGCTATGCGTTCATCACCGACTACCGCGTGCTGCTGGGCGTGGTGATCGGCCACGGATTGTTCTGGTCCGCGCTGCTGTCGGCGTCTGGCGCGTACATGACGTCCACCTTGCCGCCGGAGCGGCGAGCCGAAGGGATTGGGTACTGGGGTCTCGCGTCCGTTCTGGCTGTGGGCGTGGCGCCGGCGATCGGATTCTGGGTCTACGAGCACGGCTGGACGGCGTTGTGCATCGAGATCACGGCGCTCAACATCTTGATGGCGATCATCGCGTGGCGCCTGCCCGACGATCACGAAGGCGCGCACGGCTACGACCACGCGGCCGTGGCCGCCGCGAAGGCCGCGCCGCGGCGCATCATCGAGTGGCGCGTCCTGATCATTTCCGGATCGCTTGCGCTGGTGTCGTTCGGATACGGCAGCCTCACGAGCTTCTCCGCGCTCTATGCCGACTTTCTCGGCGTGTCGCCGCGCGGAATTTTTCTGACCGCGATGGCTGCTTCGATTCTGTCGGGACGATTGATCTTCGGCCGATCGCTCGATCGCATCGGCCATCGCGTGGTGTTGCAGCGGTGCCTGCTGCTGCCGCCGATCGGATTGCTGATTCTGGCGTTTGCGACCGGCCGATGGTCGATGGTTGCAGCGGGTCTGGTGTTCGGCGCCGGTTTCGGCCTGATGCATCCAGCGTTCACCGCCTACGTGATGGCGCGCGTGCCGTCTACGAGCCGCGGCGCGGCTTTCGGCGCGATGCTCGCCGCATTCGACACGGGCATCGGCACCGGCTCGTCCGTGATGGGCCTGATCATCGGAGCCACGAGTTATCGAACCGCGTTCGGGCTGACGGCAGGAATTGCCGCTCTCGCATTGCCGTTCTTCGTCTGGAGCGCGAACAGGGTGTTCGGAGCGGGTGGATCACACGGAGAGCACGGTGTGCACGGAGAAGGCTAGTTTTTTTGGGGGGGAACTGAGCTGCGAGCTCATTTCAGCAGGTTCTCAAAAGTTAATGGTTTCCTCCGTGTTCTCCGTGCTCTCCGTGTGATTTAGCTCTTTCCCGTCGTAAACTGTCCGCTCCGATGTCCAAATTCATTGCCGCCTCATTGCTCGCCCTGGTGACGTTTGGCGCCACCGTGATCTCCCAATCCACTCAAGTCGTGCCGGCCGATCTCGTGCTCCGCGGCGGCAAAATCGTTACGCTCGACGCGCAGACGCCGGAGGGCACCGCCCTTGCCGCGCGAAACGGCGCCATCGTCGCCGTGGGCTCAGACGCCGCGATCGCGCGATACATCGGCCCCTCCACGCAGGTGATTGATCTGGCCGGCAAGCTGGCGATTCCCGGTTTCATCGAGGGCCACGGGCATTTCAACGGCATCGGCGAAGGGAAGCTCAATCTCGATTTGATGAATACCAGAAGCTGGGACGAGATCGTGCACATGGTCGCGATCGCTGCCGAGAAAGCAAAGCCCGGCGAGTGGATCGTTGGCCGCGGATGGCATCAGGAAAAGTGGACGTCCACGCCGAATCCAAGCGTTGAAGGATTCCCGACGCACGCCTCGCTCGACAAGGTGTCGCCGAACAATCCGGTCATCCTGACTCACGCCAGCGGACACGCGTCGTTCGCCAACGCGAAAGCGCTGGAGCTTTCGGGCGTCACCAAGGCGACCGCCAATCCGAACGGCGGCGAGATCCTGAAGGACAAAGACGGCAATCCCACCGGCTTGCTGCGCGAAACCGCGTCCGGCCTGATTCGCACCGGCGCCGGCGCGCCGCGTCCGACGCCGGAAGAAACCGAAGCACGCGCGGAACGGGCGCTCCAGTTGGCAGACCAGGAAGCGATTGAAAATGGCATCACCAGTTTTCAGGACGCGGGGTCGAGCTTCGAACTCGTCAACCGGGTGAAGCGGTTGATCGATGCGGGAAAGATGAACGTCCGTCTCTGGTTCATGATCCGTTCGAGCTGGTCACCCGCGAATGCTGCCGCGAGTGCGCAGGCGCTCAAAAACGGCCGCGTGGTGGGCTACGGCAACAATCAACTGACCGTGCGCGCGATCAAGATCACGGCGGATGGCGCGCTTGGGTCGCGTGGCGCCTGGCTTCTTGAACCGTACGCGGACAAAGCGGACAGCACCGGTTTGGCGACGACGCCAGTCGAACAGATTCGCGTGGGCGCGCAGGCGGCATTCGAAGCCGGCTATCAGGTCTGCATCCACGCGATCGGCGATCGCGCGAACCGCGAAGTGCTGAACGTCTATGAAGACACGTTCAAGAAGAACAACGCGAACGGCAAAGACCACCGGTGGCGAGTCGAACATGCGCAACACATCAACGCCGCGGACATTCCGCGCTTCGGCCAGCTGGGCGTGATCGCGGCGATGCAGGGCATTCACTGCACGTCCGACGCGCCGTGGGTCGAGCCGCGCCTGGGCGCTAAGCGTGCCGAAGAAGGCGCGTACGTGTGGCAGAAGCTCATGAAAACCGGCGCGGTCGTCACCAACGGCACCGACGCGCCCGTGGAAGACGTCGATCCAATCGCCAGCTTTTACGCGACCGTCACGCGTAAAGCCAAAGACGGCAAAGTGTTCTACGGCGATCAGAAAATGTCGCGCATCGAAGCGCTGCGCTCGTACACGCTGAGCAACGCTTTCGCGGCCTTCGAAGAAGACATCAAGGGATCGCTCTCAAACGGCAAGCTCGCGGACATCACGGTCCTGACCAGGGACATCATGACGATCCCGGACGATCAGATCCTCACGGCGAAAGTGGCTTACACGATCATCGGGGGCAAGGTGGTTTACAAGGGGCAATAGGGGAGTCCGGAGTCCGGAGTCCGGAGTCCGGAGTCCCAAGTCCGTAGTCCCGAGTCCGCGGTCCGCGCGCGAGCGGAGCGACGCGCGCCGCGCGAACGGAGCACAACTTGGCCGGGCGTTCTTGCGTGGAGCCGAGTTGTGCGAGTGAGCGCGTAAGGGGGGTGTGGCGGGGACGAAGTCCCCCCACATAATAAAAAACGGGCCAGCCCTCCCCCGAACGCTGGCCCGTCTCCCTTACGACGAACGAAAGATCTACACCGACGCGAACTGCCTCGGGTTGCCCTTCTTTGGCGGTGGGCCGCCGGCGGGGCGGTGGCGCTTCACCTGATCCATCACACGCCGGCACGCGTCGCGGAAGCGCGCGTCGAGCGGCTTCGCGTCGGCGCCGGCGATCGGCGCCAGGCGATCCCATGACGACTGCGCGTCCTTGACGGCTTCGCCCGCGGCGCGCCATTTGGAGTCGTCGCCCCCGCGTCCGCCCATCGCGTTGCTCGCCAGAGCAGAACGCAGCTTGGCGGCGAGCGCTTCGGTCGGTGAGAGACCCGGCGCATCATCCTTCACATCGGCGAGGAACGCCTCGATCTTCGCGACGAGCTTCTCCATGCGCTGCTTCGCCACCGTCGGATCGAATTCCGAGCCGGCGAACGCTTCGGAGTGCTGCTGCACCACGCGCGTGAGTGTGGCTTGCCAGCGATCGGCCAGCACCTTGGCTTCCGCGGACGGAATCGGCACGCTGCGGTTCCACGTGGTACGCACCTGCTGCACCTGCGCGGCGAAGTCTGCCGGCCGTGCCGACGCTTCGATGCTGGCCAGCGCCTCCAGTTCAACGATCAACGCCTCGCGCTCGGCCAGCTTGCTCGCCAGATTGATCTGGTGACGGTTGTGGTACCGCTCGAAGAACTTGTCGGCGGCGGCGCGGAACCGGTTCCACATTTCTTCTGACTTGTTCCGGCGGATCGGGCCAACCGTCTTCCACTCGTTCTGCAGGCGCTTGAGTTCGCTCGCCGCTGAATCCCACTCGGTGGAATCCGCGAGCGCCTCGGCGCGCAGGCACAACGCCTCCTTGCGCGCCTGATTTTCTCCCCACACCTTCTTGCGCGCCGACAGGTCTTCGCGACGACGGGAGAAGAAGGCGGTGGAGGCGGTGCGGAAGCGCTGCGCGAGGTCGCGGCCGGCATCGCGCGGCACCGGGCCGGAGTCCTGCCACGCCTTCTGCAATTCCTGGAACCGCGCGGTCGTCTTGCCCCAATCGGTGGACTGCGCCAGCGATTCGGCTTCCGTGACGATGGCCTGTTTCTTTTCGAGGTTGGCGCCGCGTTCGTTGCGCATCTTCTGGAAGAACGGCTCGCACCGCGCGCGGATGAAATCCGTGGCCGTACGGAAACGATCCCAGAGGCGCTGCGCGACATTGCGCGGCGCTTCGGCGACTTCCTGCCAGCTGGCGTGCATTTCCTTCAACGCGCGCGCGGTGGCGGCCAGGTCGGATTCCTTGTTCTGCTCAACGTCGGCTTTGAGCGACGTGACGATCGCTTCGGCCATCGCGATCAGCTGTTCCTGGCGCTGCGCGTTGGCGAACCGGCGCCAGTCGTCCATTTCGCGGAGTTCGCGGACGCGCGGCGCCACTTGTTCCTGCAGCTTGCGCAGCGCATCCATCGCCTTGTGGATTTCGTCCTGACCCTCGCGCCCGTAGTCGGCTTTGGCGGCCGCTTCAAGACCGAGGCCGATGTCCTTCATCAGCCGATCGCCTTCGCGGAGCGTGATCGTGTCTGCGTCCGATGCGCGTTTCGCGCGCTCGGTGAGACGCTGTAATTGCGTGAGCACGGCCTGGCGGGCGCGGGCAACGGCTTCCTTGCGCTCCGCGTCGCGAGCGGCTTCGCGCGCGTTCAGCGCCTGACTGACCGCGTCCAGCCGCGCATCGAGTTCGGCGTCGCTGCGAAGCGCGTTCGACAGAACGTTGGCGTGGCTGCGCGCCTCGCGACTGAGCGACTGCCACCGGGCCATTGCCGCACCGGCATCCTCGTTGGACACCAGGGTTTCAGCTTCAGACACCAACGACGCGTACGTCGTCCGTGTCTGGGCCAGCAGGGCGCCGAGCTCATGCCGTTTGCGGCACGCAGCCACCGCCTTGGCGAACCGATCCGCAAGACGGGCAGCCTCCGGGCCGTCCCCCACGAGCGGAGTCAGCGATCGCCATTCTTCTTCGATCGGAATCAGCTGCGCGAGCACGTCGTCTCCGTCCAGGCCTTCCACGCGCACGCAAAGCGCATCGCGCGTGGCCACCGCTTCGGCGCGCTGGCGCGCGAGCTCGGCGGCTTCCCGGATCTGGTTTTCGCGATCGGCAATCGCGGCTTCCACGCGCGCGGCCGCGGCGTGTGAGCGCGCGGTCAGCGACGCATCGGTGACGCCGAGTGCGGAGAAGGCCTGCGACAGGCGCGAGAGTTCCGCGCGGGCCGCATCCGGATCGGCGACGTCCGTGAAGCGTTCGATCGCTTCCACCGCGGACGATTCGCGGCGCTGCTTTTCTTCTTCCGCGGCCAGACGCGCCGCCTCAGCGGCTTCCGCTTCCGCGATGATCGCGCGCGCGCGCTTGGAGACGGCCTTCTGCGACGCACGCGCTTCGATCGTGCGCAGCAGCGCGAGATCCACCGGTGGCGTGAGCAGGCGCTCGAACGCGGCGAGCGCCACGTCCTTGTGTTCGGCGTTCTGCGCCGCTTCGATCAAATCGTCCCGGCCGGTGAGGCGCGCAAGCGCGGCCATCGCCGTGGATTCATGTTTCGCGTGACGCGTGATGCTGCTGAGCGCGCGCGCGTCGCTCGTGCGCGCCAGGGCTTCAGCACGGACCGCGTCGCTGGCGTCGCTCTTGGCGATCGCCGACAGCCGGCGTCCGTCGGCCAGCATGGAGACCGCCGCCACCGCGCTCGCGTCGTCGCCGCCGGCCGTGGCCAGCGCGACCAGCCGGTCCGCCGCGCGATCGCGCGTTTCGGGGTCCGCGTCAGCCGAGGCCACTCGTCCAAGCACGGCCGGGTCCACCGTTCGCGGGATTGCCGCCCGACGCACCCTGGTGTCCGAGTCGCTCTCGGCCAGCGCGGCCAGCTCGATCGGGTCGTCCAGTTCGCGGACCGCCTCCAGTCGGACGGCGGGGTCGGCGTGTTTCCAGCGGGGTGTTGGCTTCAGCTTGTCGAGGATGCCCATGTGGTGACAGATCAATAA
>Ga0315912_10005835_pt1 | contig 11199 bp, 8 predicted proteins | sample VfabasoilMG_FD_204469 | JGI IMG/M metagenome (GOLD analysis project Ga0315912, IMG submission 204469) | Garden soil microbial communities collected in Santa Monica, California, United States - V. faba soil | ecosystem: Environmental > Terrestrial > Soil > Garden | place: USA: California...
CACCAACGACGCCCCGTCCACGATCACGCGGCTCGTGGACATCGGCATCGCACCCTACCTGGCCGTCGCCACGGTCGAGGCCATCATCGCCCAGCGCCTCGTGCGCACCATCTGCCCGGCCTGCCGCGTCGAGTACGACCCCGAGGACGAGGTGCTGCGGGAACTCGGCCTGGAGCGGGCCACCCTGGCAGGCCGGCGGTTGGCCTACGGCCGGGGCTGCGAGCAGTGCAACTTCTCCGGGCATCGCGGGCGGCGGGCCCTGTTCGAGATCATGGTGCTCAGCGAGCGCCTGCGCGAACTCATCCTCGACCAGGCTTCCACCCAGGAACTGCGTGCGGCAGCCGTGGCCGAGGGCATGCGACCGCTGCGAGAGGCGGGCCGGCTGGCCGTGCTCGACGGCTGGACGACGGTGGAGGAGGTGTTGCGCGAGACCCTGCTGGACGCGTGAGGCATGGGGCGACCGCTTCGATAGACTGCCCGCCCATGCCCGCTGATCGACCCACCGCACGACGCCCCGTGGCAGCTGCCCCTGCCGCCGCCAAGGGCCGCGTCGCCGCTCCCGCGGGCGCCCCGACCACCGCGCCGCGCGGCGCACGCGGCTGGTTCCACCGCGTGCCGGCCAAGGAGCTGGCGCAGTTCACGAGCCGACTCGAGACGCTCGTCAACGCCGGCCTGCCCGTGGTGCGCTGCCTGCGCGTGCTCGAGGCGCAGCAGCGGCCCGGGCCGCTCAAGCACGTCGTGGAGGCCGTGGCCGACGACGTCGAGGGCGGTGCGCCGCTCTCGGAGGCCATGGCCAAGTATCCGCAGGTCTTCGACCGGCTCTACGTCAACATGGTGCGCGCCGGCGAAGCAGGCGGCGTGCTCGGTCCGATCCTCGAGCGCCTGGCGGGTTTCGCGCGCAAGGCGGAGGCCATCAAGGGCCAGCTCAAGGGCGCGCTCACCTACCCGATCCTCGTGATGATCTTCGCGGGCGGCGTGCTGCTCGTGGCCATGCTCGTGGTGGTGCCGAAGTTCGAGCAGATGTTCGAGAGCTACGACACCGAGATGCCCGCCGTGACGCAGCTCCTCATCTCGACCTCGCGCGGGATGGTGGCCTGGTGGTGGGCCGTGCTGCTCGCACCGGTGTTGTGCGTCGCGCTCTTCGCCTGGCTGCTGCGCAACGAGGGCTTCGCGGAGCGCGTCGACGCGTTCCGGCTGCGCGTGCCCTTGTTCGGCCAGGTGGTGCGCAAGACCATCGTGGCGCGTTTCACGCGCACCCTCGGCACCCTCCTGGCCAGCGGCGTGCCGATCCTCGACGCGCTGGACATCGTGCGGGCCTCGATCAGCAATCGCGTCGTGCGCGGCGCCGTGGGGGATGTGCACGACGCCATCCGCGAGGGCCAGGGCATGTCGGCCACCCTGGGCGAGAGCGGCGTGTTCGACGACATGGTCGTGAACATGATCGACGTGGGCGAGGAGACCGGGAAGCTCGACGGGATGTTGCTGCGCATCGCGGAGGACACGGAGGCCGAGCTGGACACCTCGATCACGGTCCTGTTCAAGGCGCTCGAGCCCATGATGCTGCTGGTGGTGGCGCTGGTGGTGGGGCTCATCGCCTTCGCGCTCTTCAGCCCGATGATCCGCCTCATGGAGTCGTTCTCGGGCCACTCGTGAGTGCTCCGGAGGGGGGGGCGAGGGGCCGTGTCCGGCCGGCTCGCTCTTTCCCAACTGCTGCGTTGCAAGGGGCTCGCAAGCCACCTAAGATCCTGCGCGGCGGTCCCCGATCCACCCGCTCGCATGTCTCGCCCCTCGGCGGGACATCCAGCACTCCAGGAGGCCAGCTTCCGTGGCTCGCAAGAAGGACTACTACTCGTTCGAAGAAGTGCTCGCCGACCTCCAGCTCGAGGAGGACGAACTCAAGCGGCTGGTCTCGGCCGGTGAGATCCGTGCCTTCCGCGAGAAGGACACGATGCGCTTCAAGGCCGCCGACATCGAGCGACTGAAGTCCTCCTCGGCCGGCGCGAATGCCGGTTCGGGAATCGAGGAGCTGGACTTGGCCGCCGACCTCGATCTGGATCTCGACGCCGGCACGGAACTGGAGCTCGGAGAGGCACCGACTGCTGCCGCCGCCCCCGCCAGCGAGGAGCTGGACCTGGCCGCGGACGCCGGTGCCGGGGCGGGAGCGGCGCCCTCGCGGCGTGCCGCGCGCAGCCAGGCGGTGGCCGCCGTCGAGACCAAGGACAGCGCCGGCCTGCTGTTCGCCCTCGGCCTGGGCATCCTGTTCCTCATCTTCGCCAACTTCGCTGCGCTGGGCGCCGTGGATGGCACGACGAATGCAATGACGCGGATCCTGGCCAACATGTTCGGCTGAGAACGCGCCACATCACCTCAGACAGACACACCATCTAAAACGGGAGGGTTGAACGTGGTGTCCACCAAGTATTCACCGTGGATCGCAGTCCTCGTGGCCGGGCTCGCGCTGCCCGGTTGCGTCTCCGCCTCGAAGTACTACGCGCTCCAGGACGAGCTCGCCAAGAGCCAGGACGAACTCGCCTACCTGCGTGACACGCTGGCCAAGGCCGAGGACATGCTGTCCGACGTCGACCTCGACCGCGAGGACCAGGAGCGACTCAAGTCCGAGCTCGCCAAGGCGACCCAGGAGAAGCAGGAGCTCCTGGCGTCCCTCGAGCAGCTGCGGGCGCAGGAGGGGCTGCTCACCGGCAAGGGCCTCAGCGTCATCGAGTACGGCAGCGAAGGGCTCTACGGCTACCGGGCCGAGGGCGACGTCTTCTTCGCGTCCGGCAGCTCCGAGCTCACCGCCCGGGGCAAGGAGGCGCTCGATCTCGTGATCAAGCAGCTGAAGAGCGTGGATGCCCCGATCCGCATCGACGGGCACACCGACAGCGACCCGGTGAACAAGACCAAGGACAAGTACCCGGCCGGCAACATCGAACTGGGGGCCAAGCGCGCCATCGCGGTGCGCGAGTACCTCATCGAGAAGGGCATCCCGTCCAAGCGCATCGGCATCGCGTCCTTCGCGGAGTACCGGCCGGTCGCCTCCGGCACCGGCAGCGAGGCCAAGGCCAAGAACCGTCGCGTCGAGATCATGCTCCAGATGGCCAACACGACCGTCACGGAGGGGTGATCGCAGTCCGCCCCAGGGGCGCGGACCGGCGTCGACTGCCCGCCTGCCGGGCGGCTTCGGCACCGTGAACCACGCCGCCAGTGGATCCAGTGGCTCGCCACTGCCGCCCGTCTCGAGAGCCAGCCTGCGGGCGGCGCTCGAGGCGGGCGGTGCTGTTCCACGCAAGCGACACGGACAGCATTTCCTGCTGGACGACAACCTGCTGGCGGCCATCGTCCGGGATGCCGGCGTCGGCCTGGCCGACCAGGTGCTCGAGGTCGGGCCCGGTCCCGGGCTGCTCACCCGCCACCTGCTGGCGGCCGGTTGCCGGGTCGTGGCGCTGGAGATCGACCCGGCCATGACCGGAGTGGCCCGGGCGCTCATCGAGCCGGCCCTGCGTGGGGCTGGCCGCCTGCGCTGGATCGAGGCCGACGCCCTGGCGGGGGGCCGGCGCCTCGGCCCGGAACTGCTCGCGGCCTTGCCGGAGTGTTCCGCCCTGGTGGCCAACCTGCCCTACGGCATCGCCGGAGCCCTGCTCGGCAGCCTGGCAGGTCACCCGGCGGCGCCCGGTCGCAGCGTCGTCATGGTGCAGCGCGAGCTGGCCGAGCGCCTCATGGCGCCACCCGGCACGCGCGACTTCGGCCCCCTGGCCGTGCTCGTCGCGCTGACGAGCCAGGTGAGACTCCTGCGCCGGGTACCGGCGCGCGCGTTCTGGCCGGCGCCGCGGGTGGAATCCGCGGTGGTGTCACTCACCACCTTGCCCGACGGCCCCCCGGCGGCCGCGCTCGACGCGTTGCGCGCATTCCTCGGCGGCGCCTTCCACGCCCGGCGCAAGACGATGGTCAACTCCCTGGCGGAGTGGTCGGGAACCTCGGCACACGACGTGCTGGCGTGCCTGTCACTCCAGGAAAATCAACAAAAGTGGCGTGCCGAGGCGTTTGAGGCGGTACAATTGTTCGAACTTGCCCAAGTCTGGGCAGTCCACGCGCTGGGCGAGCGGCATCGCCCGTCAGACCGGTCTCCGAACCGGTCAGGAGCTTGATCCAGGAGCACGTAACGCTATCCCGCGTTGCGTGACCCGCCCAGCCCGACCCGCAGGACGAGCCCGCCACGACGATTCGACGTGGCGTGTTTGCCCTTGTCGGCATCGGACGCGGGGGCTCGAAGTCCGGTTGAGGAGCCGGACGGACGGCCGGCACTGATGTGACACGAGCAGGATGCGGAGTCGCTGGTCCCGTCGGGTCCGGCGATGCATGGCGAGAGGAATCGACACACGCGTGAAGTCCGAGGAGATGGGTCTGGCGCTGCGGCTCTCCGTCCGTCGCCACCCGTGCTGCTGATGGATTCAGATGCCGAACGGCAGGCCGAGAAGCAGCTGGTCAAGAGCCGCAGCCGGATCGACGAGGTCGTCCGGGAGCTCTCTGGCTGTGAGTTCAGGTCCAAGGGTCCCGGTGACCTCTGGGCCTGCTGTCCGTTCCACACCGAGGACACGCCCTCGTTCCACGTGCTGATCGAGCGCGGCATGTTCAAGTGCTTCGGATGCCAGGCGAGCGGCGACGTCTTCAGCTTCGTGCAGAAGCTCCGCGGCATCACCTTCCGCGAGGCCCTCGAGTTCCTGGCCGAGCGCTGCGGCGTGACGCTCGGTTCGACGAGCCCGGAGGACAGGCGCCGCGCCCTCGAGCGCCGCGACCTGAAGGATGTGCTCGTGAAGGCCTGTGAACTCTTCACGGCCAGCCTGGGCGGCCCGGCGGGCCGCGCAGCCACGCGCTACCTGGCCGCACGCGGCTTCGACGCCGGGACGGCCCGTCGCTTCGACGTCGGCTTCGTGCCGCCCGATTTCATGCGCCAGCTGCGGGCCCACGGGCTCGCGGCCGCCGCCATCGACCGAGCCGGCTTCACCCAGGCCTTCGCGGGCCGGCTGGCGTTCGGCATCCGCGATGCGCACGGCGCCCTCGTGGGCTTCGGCGCGCGCACGCTGGAGCCGGACGGGAAGCCCAAGTACGTCAACACGCGCGAGACGGCGGCCTTCAACAAGCGCCAGCTGCTCTACGGGCTCGACAAGGCGGCGCGGGCCGTCGGCCGCAGCCGGCGACTGGTCATCATGGAGGGCTACACCGACGTGATGATGGCCCACCAGCGCGGCCTGGAGGAGGCCGTGGCCACGATGGGCACCAGCCTGACCGAGGACCACGTGCGCCTGCTGCGCGGCCGGGCCTCCAACGTGGTGTTCCTGTTCGACGGTGACGGCCCCGGCCTGCAGGCCGCCGAGCGCGCCGTGCACCTCACGCTCAAGTCGGGCCTCGAGGTGCGCGTGCTGTGCCTCCCGGACGACGCGGACCCCGCCGACTGGTTCGCGACGCGCGACGGCGCCGCCTTCGAGGAACTGCTGGAGAAGGCCGGGCTCTCGACGGTGGCCTTCCTGTGCCAGCGGCACCTCGCGCGAGCCGATCGAGGGCAGCCCGGCTGGCGCGAACTCGTGGCCTCCGAGGTCCTGGAGCTGAGCCGCACCCTGGTCGACCCGGTGCGGCGCGAGACGATCGCCGAAGAGGTCTCCCGTGCCTGCGGCATGGACCGCAACCTGCTGCGACAGCACACGCGCGCGGCTGCGCCCGCCGCCGGGGATCCACGGCCAGGGACGCCGCCGCGCACGAGCCGCTCGCCGGCCCCGCGCATCGACGCCCGTACGTCGAGCCAGTTCGTGGCGCTCGCCTGCCTGGCCGAACGGGCCGACGGCTTCGAGCTGCTGGCCGAGCTCGAGCTTCTGGGGGCACTCGACCATGCGGGCGCCAAGCGGCTGCTGGCCGTGGCGCGCACGCTCGGCTCGGCCCCGGTGGACGGGATGGAATGGCTCGAGGCCGTGCGCCAGCGCGAGCCGGCCCTGGCGCCGGCCCTGGAGCGGGTGCTGCTCGACGAGGGGCGTGGTGTGCTCCCGCCGCTGGCCGACGCCCTGGCGTACCTGCGGCGCACGGCGGCCGAGGACCGCGAGCGCAAGGCCCAGCGCGAGGCGCTCTCGCGGCCCGACATCTCGCACGACGACGCCACCCTGCGCGCCATCCACGACAGCCTGCGGTCGCGCAAGGCGGCCGCTGCCGCCGCCGCCCGCCAGGACGCAGACCAGCCCGCCACACCGCGTGACCGGCTCGCCGAGGACAGCGACGCCGGCCACCTCTCGTCCGAAGCCGGCCACGATGCCGGAGCCTTCACCGGAGCCCCGTCGCCATGGTGAAGCCTGCGCTGCACGTCCTCCAACCGATCGACTCGTCGCCCCATCGTCAACCCAAGGAAGTCCCGTGAGCACCATTGCCGCTCTCGACAAAATGGATCCGAGCGTCCGCGTTCTCATCGAGAACGGGGAGAAGCGCGGTTTCGTCACCTACGAGGAGATGAATGACATCCTCCCGCCGGACATCGAGAACATCGATGAGATCCTGACCCTGCTCGAAGGGCAGGGCATCAAGATCCTCGATGAAGCCGATGTCGCCGAGGAGCAGGAAGCGCGCGCCTCCGGCGCCCTCGCCACCGAGGGAGAGGAGGGGCGCGAGCGCGCGGTGCCGACCGAGCGCATCGAGGACCCGGTGCGCATGTACCTCACGCAGATGGGCGAGATCCCGCTGCTGACGCGCTCGCAGGAGATCAACCTGGCGCGCCAGATCGAGGTCACGCGGCGCCACTTCCGCAAGCTCATCATGGCGACGGGCTTCGCCATCCGGGAGGGCCTGCAGATCATCGAGGACGTCGAGGGCGGACGCCTGGCCTTCGACCGCACGCTCAAGGTCTCCACCAGCGGCTTCGAGCCGGGCAAGCAGGAGGTCTCGGCGCGCCTCAAGGGCAGCATCGAGACGCAGCGCCGCCTGCTCGCGCGCCTCACCGAGGACTACCGCCGCTTCCTCACCGGCAAGGGCACCCCGGCGCAGCGCAAGCTGCTCGTGCAGCGCATCGGCTGGGGGCGCCGCAAGTGCGCCGACCTGGTCGAGGAGTTGCAGATCCAGCTGAAGAAGGTGAAGCCGATGATCGAGCTGGTGCGCGAGAAGCACCAGGAGATGGCGACGCTGGAGCGGCGTCTCAAGCACTTCCCCGAGGACCGCGTGGGGAGCAAGGAGTACAAGGAGCTGCGGGCCGACTTCGAGACGCTCCAGGTGCAGGCGCTCGAGTCGCCGCGCCGGCTCGCCGCGCGCCTGAAGCTCATCGACGAGCGCTACGCGCAGTACGAGGAGGCCAAGCGCGATCTCTCGAGCGGCAACCTGCGACTCGTCGTGTCCATCGCCAAGAAGTACCGCAACCGCGGCCTCTCGTTCCTCGACCTGATCCAGGAGGGCAACACGGGCCTCATGAAGGCGGTCGAGAAGTACGAGTACCGCCGCGGCTACAAGTTCTCGACCTACGCCACCTGGTGGATCCGCCAGGCCATCACGCGCTCGATCGCGGACCAGGCGCGCACCATCCGCATCCCGGTGCACATGATCGAGACGATGAGCAAGCTGCGCAACGTCACCAAGAAGCTCGTGCAGCAGCTCGGCCGCGAGCCGACCATCGAGGAGATCGCGCGCAACAGCGAGATCTCCATCGAGGAGGCCAAGCGCGTGATGAAGATCAGCAAGCACCCGATCAGCCTCGACCGGCCGATCGGCGAGGGCGATGACAGCTACTTCGGCGACTTCATCGAGGACGACAGCGCCATCTCCCCGGTGACCGCGGCGGCCCAGGAGATGCTCAAGGACAAGATCATGAGCGTGCTCCACACGCTCTCGTTCCGCGAGCGCGAGATCATCAAGCTGCGCTACGGCATCGGTGACGGCTACACGTACACGCTCGAGGAGGTCGGCCGGATCTTCAAGGTGACCCGCGAGCGCGTGCGCCAGATCGAGGCCAAGGCCGTGCGCAAGCTGCAGCACCCCGTGCGCAGCCGCATGCTCGAGGGCTTCCTGGAGAGCGCGTTGCCCGGTTGAGGCGCCCCCTGTCCGGGTCGTCGGACGACTCCCGCCGACGGCCCGGACGGGACAGGACTCCGGCCGGCCGGGCGGTCCGCAGGCTTCCCTCGCCGCGAGGTGTCTGCTACGCTGCGCCGCTTCACCCGTCCTCCGGAGACGCCGTGGCATCCGACGCCGACGACCCGCGTCAACAGACGTTCCAGCTCGTGGCCCTCGGCGAGGTCGACCGCCAGCGAGCCGACGCGCAGAGCTTGGTGGATGCCGTGCCCCGGGTGCTCGCTGCGCGCAGCCGCAGCTCCAAGGACGCCCAGTCCCAGCTCGAGGCCTGCCAGGACAAGCTCAAGGGCTTCAAGGCGCACCTCAAGACGCTCGAACTCGACCTCGCCGATCGCGAGTCGGCGCTCTCCAAAGCCAACGGCAACCTGCTGAGCGCCAAGACGAACCAGGAGTACAGCCTGCTCGTCGCCGAGATCGGTCGGAAGCGCGAGGAGAAGGGCGCCGTCGAGGAGCGCATCCTCGAGCAGTTCGAGGTGCTCAAGCAGGGCGAGGAGCTGGTGCGCAACGCCCAGGCGCGCCTGGCCGAGGCGCTCGAGGAGTACAAGGCCTTCGAGGTGCGGGCGCGCAGCGAACTCGCGGGGCACCAGCAGGAACTCGCGCGCCTCGACGAGCGGCGCGACCAGGTGCGCCGCGCGATCGACCCCGAGGTGCTCAAGATCTACGACCGCGTCTACAAGGCCCACGGCGATGCGATCGTGCGCGCCGAGGGCAACACCTGCCAGGGCTGCTTCTCGACGCTCACGCCGAACGACAGGAACCGGCTGCTCTCCGGCCGACAGCTCGTCGTGTGCCGCGCGTGCCAGCGCATCCTCTACATGCCCGAGGTGCTGCAGGCCTCGCCATCCTGAGTCCGGGGTGACCGGGTGTCGAACCCCGCACCCGCCTCCCCGCAGCCGCCCGCCGGCGACGAGATCCGCACCGTCATCGTCGGCACCGCCGGCCACATCGACCACGGCAAGTCGTCGCTCGTGCGCGCCCTCACCGGGATCGATCCCGATCGCCTGGCGGAGGAGCAGGCGCGCGGCATGACGATCGACCTGGGCTTCGCGCCCTACCGGCACCGCAGCGGGGCCACGGTCGGCTTCATCGACGTGCCGGGCCACGAGCGCTTCGTGCGCAACATGGTGGCCGGGGCCACGTCCGTGGACATCGCCCTGCTCGTCGTGGCCGCGGACGACGGCGTCATGCCGCAGACGCGCGAGCACCTGGCGATCCTCGAGCTGCTGGGCGTGCGCTGCGGGCTCGTCGTGCTGAACAAGATCGACCTGGTGGACGACGACCTGGTCGAGATGGCTGCGGCCGACGTGGCCGACCTGGTGGCCGGGACCTTCCTGGAGGGGGCGCCGCTGGTGCGCGTGTCGGTGGCGGATGGCAGCGGCCTCCCGGCGCTGCGCGCGACGCTCGACGACCTCGTGGCCGCCGTGGCGCCGCACGGCGACGACGGCCCTTTCCGCATGCCGGTGCAGCGCGTCTTCAGCATGGCGGGCCACGGACTGGTGCTCACGGGAGTACCGGTCAGCGGCCGGGTGCAGGTCGGCGACCAGCTCGAGGTGGTGGGCAGCGGGATGTCCCTGCGCGTGCGCGGCATCCAGGCCTACGGGGTGCGCCGCGAGTGCGCGCGCGCCGGCCACTCCACGGCCCTCAACGTGGCGGGTGTCGAGAAGGACGACGTGTCCCGCGGCGACGTGCTCGCCGTGCCGCAGGTCTTCCGCGCCGCACGCTTCGTGGCGCTCGACTTCGTCGCGGCGCCCGGGGCCCGCCTCCGAGCGAGGCACGCCGTGCGCGTGCACGCCGGCACCGCCGAAACGCTCGGCCAGGCGGTCGTGCTCGACGTCGAGGAGCCGCCCGAGACCCCGTCGGCCGTGCCCGTGCAACTCCGGCTCGAGGCCCCCCTGTGCGTCGCGCCGGGCGACCGGGCGCTGGTGCGGGACGCCGCCTCGATGCAGTTGCTGGGCGGCGGCCTCGTGCTCGCGGCCGGCGACGGGCGGCTCAAGCGCGGCAAGCAGCGCGTGCTGGAGGCCCTGCGGCAGCGCCGGGAGACCCTCGGCGACACGCTGCGCCTGGCACTCGCCATCGTCTCGGCCGCCGGGACGCGCGGCTGCCGTCTGGCCGAGCTGTCACGGGAGGTGGGGCGGCCGCCGTCTGCCCTGCGCGAGTCGCTCGCACAGCCGCTGGCCGAAGGCGAGGTGCACCTGCAGGGCGAGCAGCTCTTCGGGGCCGAGGCCGTGGGCCAGGCCGCCGACGCGCTGGTGGCCGAGCTGAAACTCGAGCACCGGCAGCGGCCCCTCATGGAATGGGTGGACGTGGGACGCCTGCGGACGCGCCTGGCCCTGCCCGAGCCGCTGCTGCAGGCCGCCGTCGCGAGTGACGAGCGCCTCGAGTCGGCCTCCGGCGGGCGCCTGCGCCGGCGCGGGCATCGCGGGCGACTGACGCCCGAACTCCAGGCTGCGCGCGAGGCTCTGCTCGAACGGCTGCGGCTCGCCGGCTCCTGCCCGCCCGACAGCGGGCCGGAGCAGACGGGGCTCGACCCGCGCCAGCATGCCGCCCTGGTGGAGATGCTGCGCGAGTCCGGCGAGATCGTCGTCATCGCCGGCCTGCTCTTCCACGCCGAGGCGCTGGCGCGCATGAAGCAGCAGCTCGTCGAGCACGCCCGCCGGCGGCAGGGCGCGATCGTCATCCCCGAGCTGCGCGACGAACTCGGGACGACGCGCAAGTACCTCATCCCCCTGCTCGAGCACTTCGACGCCCTCGGGCTGACGGCGCGCCACGGCGACCAGCGCGTCCTGCGCGGAGGGCTCGGCGCCGACGGATCGCCCGGCGCATCGTGAGCGCCCGTTCCGGGGCCGCCGTCCTGGTGCTGTGGCTCGCGGCCTGCTCGCCGCCGCCTGCGCCGCCCTCGCTGCTGGTGATCACCATCGACACGCTGCGCGCCGATGCCGTCTCGGCCTGGAACGCCGCCTCGGCGGGGGCGGTCGGAGCCGCGGCTCCCGCGGCTGCCTCCGGCCCCGCAGCGCGCACGCCGTGCCTGGACGCCCTGGCCGCCAGCGGCAGCCGCTTCACGAACGCCACGAGCGTCACGCCGCTCACGTTGCCGGCGCACGCCTCGCTCTA
>Ga0315912_10005836_pt1 | contig 11199 bp, 7 predicted proteins | sample VfabasoilMG_FD_204469 | JGI IMG/M metagenome (GOLD analysis project Ga0315912, IMG submission 204469) | Garden soil microbial communities collected in Santa Monica, California, United States - V. faba soil | ecosystem: Environmental > Terrestrial > Soil > Garden | place: USA: California...
CAGGAGCCGTTCGCGCACCTGGGGGCCTCGTGGTGGCTGTTCGAGCTCACGCCCGCGGCGCTCGAGCAGCACGTGGCCGAGCGCGACGACCCGCGCCTGCGCCGCGACCTCGCGCTGGCGTACCTCGGCGCGGGCCAGCGCGCCGAGGCCGAGGCCCAGCTCGTGCGCCTCCCGCCCGAGCTCTCCGCGCCGCTCCAGAAGCTCCTCGCGCACGAGGATGCCGCGCGCGCGCGCCCCGAGCGCCGCCCGCTCGAGGCGCTGCTCCAGGACTGGCGCGCGCTCGGTCGCCCCGACCGCGCCGAGGCCGTCGCGCTCGAGCATGCGGCGGCCCTGGGCGACTCCGAGGTGGCCGTATTCGCGCGCGCCCAGGCCTGCGAGGAGCGCAAGGACTACGCCGGCGCCGTCGCCCTGCTCGACCGCGAGTACGCCGATCCGGCCGACCCGACCCAGCTCTGGCTCGTGCGAGACCTGCGCAAGGCCGGCGACCTGGCGCGCGCCGCCCGCGTCTTCGCCGCCATCGAGCAGCGCCTGGGCGACTCGCCCGTCACGCAGACCCCGCAGTTCCGCGAGGCGAAGCAGGAGCTCGAGGCGCAGCAGCGCTATCTCGAGCTCTTGCGCTGAGGGGGCTCAGCGCGGGGCGAGCCGGGGCGTGGCGGCGGTCTCTGCGCGCACGCGCTCGTGGTAGCTCTGCAGGCTGCGCACCTCGAGCTTGCCCTTGTGCAGCGCGGTCAGCGCGCTGACCACGGCCTGGATGCCGGCCAGCGTCGTGATGCAGGGCACGTGCGTCTGGACGGCGGCGGCGCGGATGGAGGAGTCGTCCTTGCGCTCCTTCTTGCCGTAGGGCGTGTTCAGCACCAGCGCGATCTCGCGGTTCTTGATCAGGTCGACGATGTGCGGGCGGCCCTCGTCGACCTTGTTCACGCGCTCGCACTGGATGCCGTTGGCACGGATGGCGCGGTAGGTGCCGTCCGTGGCGACGAGCTCGTAGCCCAGCGCCTCGAGCGCGCGCGCCTCGCCCACGATGGCGCGCTTGTCCGACGACTTGACTGTCAGGAGGATGCGGCCCTTGCGCGGCAGCTTCAGGCCGGCGGCGAGGTAGGCCTTGTGGAAGGCCGAGCCCAGGTGCGGGTCGATGCCCATCACCTCGCCGGTCGAGCGCATCTCCGGGCCGAGCGTGGGGTCGGCCTTGGGGAAGCGGTTGTGCGGGAAGACCGGCACCTTGACCGAGAAGTAGGGCGGCACGATCTCCTGCGTGCAGCCGAGCTCGGCGAGCTTCTTGCCGCACATCACCTTGGCGGCGAGCTTGGCGTAGGGCACGCCCGTGGCCTTGCTGACGAAGGGCACCGTGCGCGAGGCGCGCGGGTTGACCTCGAGCACGTACACGAGGTCGCCCTTGACGGCGAACTGCACGTTCATGAGGCCGATCACCCCGAGCTCGCTGGCCATGGCCTTGGTCGAGCGCGCGATCTCGGCCTGGATCTCGGGGTCGAGCGTGTGCGGCGGCAGCACGCACACCGAGTCGCCCGAGTGGATGCCGGCCTCCTCGATGTGCTCCATGATCCCGGCGATGACCACCGTGCGGCCATCGGAGATGGCGTCCACGTCGACCTCGATCGCGTCCTCGAGGAACTTGTCCACCAGCACCGGGCGCTCGGGCGAGGCCTGCACGGCGAAGGTCATGTAGCGGTCGAGCGCGGCGTCGTCGTACACGATCTCCATGGCGCGCCCGCCCAGGACGTAGCTCGGGCGCACGATGACCGGGTAGCCGATGCGGCGCGCCACCTCGAAGGCCTGGGCCGGCGAGCGCGCCACGCCGTTCTCGGGCTGGCGCAGGCCGAGCTTGGTCAGGAAGGTCGAGAAGTGCTCGCGGTCCTCGGCGCGGTCGATGGACTCGACCGACGTGCCGATCAGCGGCGCGCCGGCGCGGTGCAGGCCGCCGGCCAGGTTGAGCGGCGTCTGCCCGCCGAACTGGACGATGATGCCCTCGGGCCGCACCTGGCGCACGATGTTGAGCACGTCCTCCAGGGTCAGCGGCTCGAAGAACAGGTGGTCGGAGGTGTCGAAGTCGGTCGAGACCGTCTCGGGGTTCGAGTTGATCATGACCGACTCGTAGCCGATCTCGCGCGCGGCGTAGGCGGCGTGCACGCAGCAGTAGTCGAACTCGATGCCCTGGCCGATGCGGTTGGGGCCGCCGCCCAGGATCGCGATCTTCTTCTTGTCGCTCGGGCGCGCCTCGTTCTCGTCCTCCCAGGTCGAGTAGTAGTAGGGCGTCTTGGCCTCGAACTCGGCCGCGCACGTGTCGACCAGCTTGTACACGGGCTGCACGCCGTGCTCGGCGCGCAGGGCGGCCACGTCGTCCTCCTTGAGGCGCACGGCACAGGCGATCTGGCGGTCGGAGTAGCCCAGCTTCTTGGCCTCGCGCAGGAGCTCGGGCGTGAGCGGGCGGCTCTTCAGCTCCTCCTCGAAATCGACCAGCTGGCGCATGTTCTCGAGGAACCAGCGGTCGATGCGCGTGGCCTCGTGGATGTCCTCCAGCGGGATGCCGGCGCGGAAGGCGCTGTGGATGGCGGGCAGGCGCTTGTCGTTGGGGATGCGCAGCAGGCGCAGGATCTCGTCCCGGTCGACGGCCAGCGACTGCACGTTCTCGCGCGGGTCGAGCCCCAGGCCCGGCAGGCCCGTCTCCAGGCCGCGCAGCGCCTTCTGCAGCGACTCCTTGAAGGTGCGCCCGATGCTCATGACCTCGCCCACGCTCTTCATCTGCGTGGTGAGCGTCGCGTCGGCGCCCGGGAACTTCTCGAAGTTGAAGCGCGGGATCTTGGTGACGACGTAGTCGATCGTGGGCTCGAAGCAGGCCGGCGTCGACTTGGTGATGTCGTTCTGGATCTCGTCCAGCGAGTAGCCCACCGCCAGCTTGGCCGCGAACTTGGCGATGGGGAAGCCGGTGGCCTTGGAGGCCAGCGCGCTCGAGCGCGAGACGCGCGGGTTCATCTCGATCACGACCATGCGGCCCGTCTTGGGGTCGATGGCGAACTGGCAGTTCGAGCCGCCGCATTCGATCCCGATCTCGCGCATGATCGTGATCGAGGCGTTGCGCAGGTTCTGGTACTCGCGGTCGGTCAGCGTCTGGGCCGGCGCGACCGTGATCGAGTCGCCCGTGTGCACGCCCATGGGGTCGACGTTCTCGATCGAGCAGATGATGACGACGTTGTCCTTGACGTCGCGCATCACCTCCATCTCGAACTCCTTCCAGCCGTGCAGGTACTCGTCGATCTGCACCTCGGAGTTCATGGACAGGGACAGGCCGCGCCCGACGGTCTCCTCGAACTCCTCGACGTTGTAGGCGATGCCGCCGCCCGTGCCGCCCATGGTGAAGGAGGGCCGGATCACGCACGGCAGGCCGATCTCGGACAGGACCCGGCGCGCGTCGTCCATGGTGTGCGCGATGCCGCAGCGCGGCAGCTCCAGGCCGCAGTTGCGCATGGCGGCGCGGAACAGGTCGCGGTCCTCGGCCTTGCGGATCACGTCCGCGCGCGCGCCGATCATCTCGACCCCGAACTTCTCCAGCACGCCCGAGTCGTGCAGGGCCAGGGCCGTGTTGAGCGCGGTCTGGCCGCCCAGGGTGGGCAGGAGCGCGTCGGGCCGCTCCTTCTCGATGATCTGGGCCACGACCTCGGGCGTGATCGGCTCGACGTAGGTCACGTCGGCCGTGCCCGGATCGGTCATGATCGTGGCCGGGTTCGAGTTGACCAGGATGACCTTGTAGCGCTCCTCGCGCAGGGCCTTGCAGGCCTGCGTCCCGGAGTAGTCGAACTCGCAGGCCTGCCCGATGATGATCGGGCCGCTGCCTATGATGAGGATCGATTCGAGGTCGTCCCGGCGGGGCATCGAGGGGTGGCGTTCGCGCGACGGCCGTGGAAGGAGCGGAGCCCGGGCATCCTCGCAAATACGGGTCCGGCTGTCACGCGCGGGAGCGGGCTCCGCCGCTCCCGCGCGTGCTCCGAACGGGTACGGCGCGCCCCGGGTCGCGGCGGCGCCGAGGTCCGTCAGGCCAGGAGCTCCTCCAGGAGCGCCTCGTCGAGCTCCTGGTCGTACACGACATCGCCCGCGCCGCGCACGAGCACGAAGGCCGGGCGGCCGGCGCGGCCCTTCTTGTCGTGGCGCATGCCGCGCAGGAGCTCGGCCGGCGCCAGGCTCGTGCGGTAGGCGGCGCGCAGCTCGGCCAGGCTCGCCGGCAGGCCCAGGCGCTCGAGCAGGACGCGCACGCGCAGCGCGAGCGGACGCTCGACCAGCCGCCCGGTGCGCTCGCTCGCGGCCAGGGCGAGCACCAGGCCCACGCCCACGGCGATGCCGTGCGGGACCTGGCCGAAGCCGGCCGCCTGCTCGATCCCGTGGGCGAAGGTGTGGCCCAGGTTGAGGAGCTTGCGCTCGGCGCGCTCGTGCTCGTCGCGCGCGACGACGGCGGCCTTGACGGCTACGCAGCGCGCCACGACCTCGGCCAGGAGCCCGGCGTCGCGCGCGCGCAGGCCCTCGCCCGAGCGCTCGAGCAGGGCCAGGAGCTCGCCGTCGCCGATCAGCGCGCTCTTCACGACCTCGCCCAGGCCCGAGCGGAACTCCTCGTCCGGCAGCGTGGCGAGGAGCTCCGTGTCGGCCAGCACGTGGCGCGGCTGGTGGAAGGCGCCCGCCAGGTTCTTGCCCGCGCGCAGGTTCACGGCCGTCTTGCCGCCCACCGAGGAGTCGACCTGCGCGAGCAGCGTGGTCGGGCACTGCACGAAGGCGATGCCGCGCATGAAGAGCGCCGCCGCGAGGCCGCCCAGGTCGCCGACGACGCCGCCGCCGAAGGCCACGAGGGTCGAGCCGCGGTCGAGGCCCGACTCGAGCAGGAAGTCGAGCACGCGCTCGAGCACGGGGAACGACTTCGAGTCCTCGCCCGCGGGCACGGCCAGGCCCGGCGCCTGGCACAGGCGCCCGAGTCGCCCGCCGTGCAGGCGCGCCACGTTCTCGTCGGAGAGGATCGCGGCCGTGCGCTCGGCCGGGACGCACCGGTCGAGCTCGGCCAGCGCGCCCGGCCCGATCACGACCTCGTAGGGCGGGCGCGTCGCGACCGTGAGGCGCCGCACGCTCACGGAGCCGCGCCGTCGAGCGTGCGCTGGCGCGCGGCCTCGACCAGGGCGGTGAACAGGCGCGCGTGGGCGGGCTCGGTCGAGAGCTCGGGATGCCATTGCACGCCCAGGGCGAAGGGATGATCGCCGCGCTCGATGGCCTCGATCAGGTCCTCGCCGTCGACGCCGGCCACGTTCCAGCCCGCGCCGGGGGTGGCCACGGCCTGGTGGTGGCGCGAGACCACGTCGAGCACGGGCACGCCGAGCACGCTGCGCAGGCGCGTCCCGGCCGCGACGCGCACGCCGTGCGTGACGCCGCCGGCGTGGGCCTGGCAGCCCGGGCGGTCGTCGGGCAGGTGCTGGTGCAGCGTGCCGCCCTCGGCCAGGGCCAGGAGCTGCATGCCGTAGCAGATTCCGAGCACGGGCACGCCGCGCGCGAGCGCCGCGCGCGCCAGGGCGAGGTCGAAGTCCTGCTTGCGCGTCGGCACGGGCTTGGCCGCGGGGTGCGTGGGCCCCAGGCCCAGGCGCGCCGTGTCGAAGTCGTCGGCACCGGCGAAGACCAGGCCGTCCAGGCGCAGGAGGAGCTCGTCCACCATGCCCGGCTCGCCGGGGAAGGGCACGGCCAGGGGCAGCCCGCCCGCACGCTCGACCGCGGCGGCGTAGCGCAGCGAGAGGCGCAGCTCGGGCTTCTCGGAGGCGAGCTCGCCGACGATGCCGATCACGGGCCGCACGGGCCGGATTGTAGGTCCGCGGCGCGCGCGAGTCAGCCGCGGCGTCTCAGCCCCGGCTGAGCAGGGCGAAGCCGATCAATCGGTAGAGCAGGCGCGCGCCCACGTTCTCGTCCCAGCCGGCGCCATCCTCGCTGTCCGCCGCGGGGGCGACCTCGTTCAGGTCGAGGCCGACGATGCGCCGGCCCGAGCGCACGAGCTCCTCCAGCCACAGCATGGCCTCGTTCCACGAGAAGCCGCCCGGCACGGGCGTGCCCGTGTTCGGGCACAGGGCCGGCTCGAGGCCGTCGACGTCGAAGGTGACGTAGACCTGCTCGGGCAGGGGCGCCAGCGCGCGCCGCACGACCGAGCGCAGGACGTGCCCCGAGTGGCGCGCCTCGGCCCACTCGACGTCGAAGAGCGTCGCGATGCGGCCGTCCGAGGCGCGCATGAAGTCGTGCTCTTCCTCGCTGAAGTCGCGGATACCGATCTGCACGATGCGCGCGACCCCGTCGACGCGCTCGGCCACGTTGCGCAGGATCGAGGCGTGGGACCAGGTGAAGCCCTCGTAGGCCGGGCGCAGGTCGGCGTGCGCGTCCACGTGCAGGACGCCCAGGCCCGGATGGCGCGTGGCGTGCGCCTGGATGGCGCCGAAGGGCACGGAGTGGTCGCCGCCCACCAGCGCGCACAGCTTGCCCGCGTCGAGGATCTCGTTGGTGCGTTCCTCGACCCAGCGGTTGAGCTCCTCCTGGATCGCGTCCACGCGCGCCGCGGCCTTGCGCAGTGCCGGATCGCCGCCCACGCCGCCGGCCGCGATCACGGGCTCGGCCGCGCGCGAGGCCTCCTCGTTCCAGCGCCCGACCCGCGCATCCAGGGGCGCCATCCAGATCCCGGCCTCGTAGGGCTTGCCCGTCAGGAGGTCGAACAGGTCCACCTGGCGCGAGGCCGCCCGGATGGCGGCCGGCCCGCGGGCCGTTCCCTTGCGGAAGGAGGTGGTGGCGTCGAAGGGCACGCCGAGGACGTGCACTCCGGCCCCGCGCGGGTCGTCCGGGAGGCCGTAGAGCCCGCTTTCGGGCGCGGCGGCGGCGTTGGGGTCGAAGGCGGGCGGCGCGGCGGGGGCGCTGGGCTTGGGGTTCATGGCGGCGGGAAGATCCTACTCTCCCTGATCCACGCGCCCGATCCGGTTACCCGACCGGGATTTCCCCGTACTCCATCCAAGGGCCCGACCGGGCTCGGCGTCCTCTAGCCATCCGACAGCCACCGAGGCATGGACGAGCGCGACCCGCTATCCGACGGACAGTTGCTCGCGGCCTGGGGCAGGAACGAGGCGGGCGCCTTCGAGGCGCTCGTCGCGCGCCACGAGCGCGCGCTCCTGCGCCACGCCCGCGCGCTGCTCGGCGACTGGCGCGCGGGCGAGGACGTGGTGCAGGAGGTGTTCCTGCGCCTGGCCCAACGCCCGCCGACGCTGGACGCCGAGGTCCACGACGATGCGCGCGCGTCGGCCGCCGTGCTCGGCTCCTGGCTGCACCAGGTGACGAGGAACCTCTGCATGGACACGATGCGCAGCGAGACCCGCCGGCGGCGACGCGAGGAGGAATCCTCGACGCGCGAGGCCCACGCGGGCGGGCTCGAATCGGTGGAAGCGGCCGACACGCGCGCGGCCGTCGAGCGCGGCCTGCTCAGACTGCCGGCCGAGCAGCGCGAGGTGCTCGTCCTGCGCCTCTTCGACGAGAAGAGCTACGCCGAGATCGCCGAGATCACGGGGCGCAAGACGGGCACGGTGGGCTGGTTGATCAGCGTGGGCCTGAAGGCCCTGGCCGAGGAGCTCGCGCCGCTGACGGGCGCGGAGAGTGCGCGCGCGAGCGCGGGTTCGATCTCGCTGCAGAGCGGAGGTGTGTCGTGAGCGACGCGGAAGACAAGAACGGGATCGGGCAGGAACGGCACGAGCGCCTGTGCGCCTACGTGTTCGGCGAGCTCGCGGGCGCGGAGCGCGCGGCCTTCGAGGCCGAGCTCCTGCGCTCGCCCGAGCTCCAGGCCGAGCGCGCGCGCCTGGCGGCCACGATCGGCCTGGTGAAGCGCGCCATCCCCGACGAGGGCCTGCCGGCCGACGTGCGGCGCGAGATCCTGGCCTCGGCGCGGCGCGGACGCTTCCGCTTCCTGCGCGGGCGCACGCTGGCGACCGTGGCGGCGGCGGCCGTGCTGCTCGTCGGCGCGGCGGCCGCCCTGCGCTGGTTCGCGCGCGACGCGCGGCCGTTCACGTACGGGATCACGGACAACGTCGCGACGGCCACGCGACCGGAGAGCGAGGCGCGTCGGGCCGGAGGCCACGTCCTCGACGAGGGCGTCGCTCGCCCCGAGGCGGTCATGGAGCTCAAGGAAGCGCCCTCGAGCGCGGCCGAAGCGTTGCCGCCCGCCGACGCCGAGACGCTCGCGCAGGTCCGCGCCCTCGGATACACCCGGCGCGACCAGGCCGAGCTGCCCGCCGCCGCGGCGCAGGAGCTCTACGGCCTCGACACACCCGCGGCGGAGCCCCAGGTCGAGCCCCTGTCCACGCTGGCCGAAGGCGAGGCCGCGCCCGCCGCGCCGCAGGCCAGCCTCGACACGGAGCTCCGCTTCAAGCTGACCGAGAGCACCGACAAGAATGCGGCCGCGGACGAGGCGACGCCGCTGAAGGACGAGGTCGCGGGAGCCGTGCTGACCGCGGAGCTCGCGAGCGTCGGCGATCCGAGCGGCACCTCTGGCACCGATCGCGACGAGCCGCGGGCTGGCGAGCTGGACTCCTTCGCCGCCCTGTCGAAGAAATCGAGCGCCCCGGGATCCGCGGGCCCGACTGCGGGCCCGGCGAGCCCCGGCAGCGCCGCGGGCTCGACGCCCCAATACGCTTCTCGACGCGCCGCTAGCGTTGGAGGGCGTGGCGGCGCGGGCTCCGGGCCGGCCCCTGCGGGCAAGACCCGCGGCCTCGCTCCGCTGGCCGCCGGCGAGGAGCGCCAGCCGGCCTTCGTGCCTGCGACGGAACTCGAGCGCACTCACCGAGCGGCCGAGCCGCCCCAGGAGGCGGCCGATGGCGCCGAGGGCTGGTTCCTCGGGCAGACCACGCGCCAGCGGGTCCCGGAGGCCGCCTCGCCGGTCGACGCCGAAGCCGAGGCCCAGCGCCTGCTCCAGAGCGCGCGGCCGCTGGCGGGCGAGAGCCCCTCGGCCATGTTCTTCCGCTACTGGGGCGACAGCCCGTTCGTGGCGACGGCCGAGGACCGGCTCTCGACCTTCGCGGTCGACGTCGACACGGCCAGCTACGCGCTCGCGCGCAGCTACCTGAAGCAGGGCGCGCTGCCCCCGCGCGAGGCCGTGCGCACCGAGGAGTTCGTCAACTACTTCCGCGCCGACCAGCCCGCGCCGAGCGACGGCAAGCCCTTCGCGATCGGGCTCGAGCTCGCGCCCAGCCCCTTCTCCTCCGACGTCCGGGCCGAGCTCCTGCGCGTCACGGTGCGCGGCCGCGACGTGGAGAGCTTCCAGCGCCAGCCGCTGGCGCTGACCTTCGTGATCGACGTATCGGGCTCGATGCGGGAAGGCGGTCGGCTGGAGCTCGTCAAGCGCTCGCTCTCGCTGCTCCTGCGCGAGCTCTATCCCAGCGACGCCGTGGGCATCGTCGCCTTCTCGAACTCCTCGCGCGAGGTGTCGCCCATGGTCTCGGCCGCCAACCGGGGTGCGCTCGAGGGCGCGCTCCTCGGGCTCGCGATCGAGGGCGGCACGAACGTCGAGGCCGGCCTGCGCCACGGCTACGCGCTCGCGGCCCAGGGCCTGACGCGCAACGCGGTCAACCGCGTGATCCTGTGCTCGGACGGCGTCGGCAACATCGGCGAGACCCAGGGCGCCGCCCTGCTCTCCCTCGTGAAGGAGCAGCGCGCCCAGGGCATCTACCTGAACACGGTCGGCGTGGGCATGGGCAACCTGAACGACAAGGTGCTCGAGGAGCTCGCCGACCAGGGCGACGGCCTGTGCTCGTACGTCGACTCGGACGCCGAGGCCAAGCGCGTGTTCGTCGACGGGCTGGCGCGTCTCGTGCAGCCCATCGCCCGCGACGTGAAGATCCAGGTCGAGTTCGATCCGGAAGAGGTCGAGAGCTGGCGCCAGCTCGGCTACGAGAACCGCGCCCTGGCGGCCGAGGACTTCCGCAAGGACGAGGTCGACGCGGGTGAGGTCAACGCCGGCCACCAGGTGACGGCGCTGTACGAGCTCGTGCGCACGCCGCGCGACGGCGGTGCCCTCGCCACGGTACGCGTGCGCTACAAGCCGCCCTTCCCGGTCGACCGCGGCGACGCGGACGCGCGCGCCCGGGCCCAGGCCGAGCAGGCGCTCGAGGTCGAGCGCGCCCTGCACGCCTCGGCCGCGCTGCCCTCCTTCGCCTCGGCCTCGCCCGGCTTCCGGCGCTCGGTCCTCGTGGCCGAGTTCGCCGAGGTCCTGCGCCGCAGCGTGCACGCGCGCGGCGACTCCTACGCGACGCTGCTCGCCGAGGCCCAGCGCCTGGGGCGCGAGGCCGGCGACCCGGACGTCACCGAGTTCGTGGCCCTGCTCCAGGCCGCCAACCCCCTGCTCGATGGGCGCGCCAAGGAGGACACGCCCCGGGTGCAGGCCTTGCTCGACCAGCTGGCCGAGCTGCACTACCGGCGCGGCCTGCGCGAGCGCACGCACGCGGCCGTCGAGCCGGCCGAGCTCGAGCGCGAGCAGGCCGAGATCGCGCGCCTGGAAGGCGAGGTGCGCGCCGAGGTCTTCCGCGCGAACGGCGTGCAGCCGCCCGCGGCCCAGGAGAGCCAGCGGGGACTCGGTTACAGCGACGACGACGAGCGCTAGGACGGAACGACAGACCCAAAGGACGGCAGGACGAGCCTGTGTCGGGCCCCGGGCAGGGGGTGACCGGCACAGGCTCGCTCCCTATCCTCGGCCGGCATGCGCGCGCGAAACTGGATCGCGGTGGGGTGCCTGTGGGCGGCGGTGGGCGTGGCGCTGGGGGCGTTCGGCGCCCACGCGTGGAAGGCGGCGCTCGAGGAGCGCGGGCAGCTAGCCAACTGGGACACGGGAGTGCGCTACCAGCTCGTGCACGCGCTGGCGCTGATCGTGTTCGAGCTCTGGCGCGAGCGCGCGGGCGGGAAATCATTTCCGGCCTGGTGCTTCCTCGTCGGCAGCGTCTGTTTCAGCGGCTCGATTTATGCGCTCTGCTTCGGAATTGGAAAGAGTTTTCTCTGGCCTTTGACTCCATTGGGGGGAGTCTTGCTGATGTGCGGCTGGATCTCTTTCGCGTCGAGTTCGATCCGTCGGCCGTGAAATCATTTCATATTCACAGCCGAGTACACTGCACATAGAATTGGCCCCGATCGCGCGGGAAAACCCCATCCGCGCCG
>Ga0315912_10005837_pt1 | contig 11199 bp, 10 predicted proteins | sample VfabasoilMG_FD_204469 | JGI IMG/M metagenome (GOLD analysis project Ga0315912, IMG submission 204469) | Garden soil microbial communities collected in Santa Monica, California, United States - V. faba soil | ecosystem: Environmental > Terrestrial > Soil > Garden | place: USA: California...
GGGCCTGTTCTATCCGACAGTTGCCGGAAACAACGCAGCTAGCGGCTTTACCCGTTTTGCTCCTGGAATGTACGTCGCACTCTATGCCGGCAACTACACGTTTACAGATCAGACGGTGGTGTTTGACTCATTGCCGAATCCCCTTCCGATGCCCACTACGTTGGGGGACCTTCAGGTTTTGGTCAATAATATCCCGGCTCCCATGCACTTTGTTGCACCCGGGCGGGTGAATTTCATCATGCCGTACGCTTTGCCCGATTCCGGAATTGTCGAGCTCCAAGTCGTCCAGGCGTCTACCGGACGTGTGATTGCGGCGACGCAGTTGGTTATGGATGTTGCTGCGCCCGGGTTATTCACTTTCAACAATGGAACGGGGCAAGCAGCGGCTTTTAACCAGGACGGTTCTCTGAACTCCACCACCAACCGGGCAAGACGTGGTCAGGTAGTGGTGCTGTTTGGAACAGGGGCAGGGAAGGTTGCGAATGCTCCGCCCGATGGGGTGCCTGCTTCCGGATTAACTCCGACCGCCGGGGCTCCGATTCTTCGCGTTCTTATCAATGGACGTGAGGCGGTGGTTAATTATTCCGGACTCGCCCCTAACCTGGTGAGCGTGTGGCAGATCAACGCGGTGATTCCCGATACAACGGCACCTGGAAATGCCATTGTTAACGTGATTTTCCACGACGTTGCGAACAATAACGCGGTGCCTAGTTTCCAGGTGACTGTAGCCGTACAATAGCTGAACTTCTCTAAGGTCGCCCCCGGTTCCAGGGGATTACTCTGGTACCGAGAGTACTAAGAATTAGGGTTCATTGCTGATTCCTAGTGTGATATCCGGGTGTTATTGTTGACGTACAACACAACACATACGCCCCTAAACCGGGCGGGAGGATCAACAAAATGAACACCATGATGAAGCTTGTAGCAAGATTACAGATTTGGAAAGACAGAAAGGGACAAGACCTGATTGAGTATGCTTTGATGGCAGGATTTGTCGCTGTGGCAGCCGGGGCGGTCATGCCCGCAGTCTCGGCGTCCATCAGCGTCATCTTCAGCAAGATAAGCGACGCATTGTCGACGGCTGCCTCACAAGGGTCTTAGTAACCGGCGCAACTCTTGTTCGATGTGAGTGGCTGAGCGGGCAACCAAACAGCCACTTTCATTGGAACTGGTTTAGAGACGGACGATCTTGCTGGAGGTGTTTCCCTTCAGTGCATTTCGGGTGTCGACAACAAGTTTGGCCTTGCGGACCACATCCTCATACGGGACATCGTGGTGATTGGTCACGATCACCATGCAGTCTGATTGCGTGGCCGCCTCCAGTGGATCTTGTGCGAACAGCTTGTCCTTCTCTAATTGCAGTACCGGGACGTGCGGATCGCTGTAGGTAACGGTTGCGCCTCGCTGGCGGAGCAGCAGCGCGATATCCAGCGCAGGCGACTCCCGCACATCGTCGATATCCCGTTTGTAGGCAACACCCATCAGATGGATCACAGATCCCTTCAGTGCTTTGCCGTGATCGTTAAGCGCATTCTGTATCTTGTCGACCACGAAGTGCGGCATCTGACCGTTGATGTGTCCGGCGAGTTCGATAAACCTTGCCTCAATCCCGGCCTGTTTGGATTTCCACGACAGGTAGAACGGATCAATCGGAATGCAATGTCCACCCAATCCCGGACCAGGATAGAAGGGCATGAATCCGAATGGCTTTGTCGCCGCAGCGTCAATGACTTCCCACACGTCGATTCCCATGCGGCTGCACATCATGGCGAGTTCATTTACCAGCCCAATGTTGATCATGCGGAAGGTGTTCTCAAGCAGTTTTACCATCTCGGCGACCTGTGTCGAACTGACCGCCACCACATGTTCCAGGGCTTGTGAATAGAGAGCCACACCTAGTTGGGTGCATTCGGGCGTACAGCCTCCAACGACTTTGGGGATGTTTCTGGTGTTGTAGTCCGGGTTGCCCGGATCCACGCGTTCCGGTGAAAAGCACAGGAAGATCTCCTTGCCCACTCGAAGATCGGGCCGCTCCAGTTTTTGGCGAACCAATTCATCGGTTGTGCCGGGATAGGTAGTCGACTCCAGGATCACCAATGTCCCGGGCTGGATGTACTTTGCAATCTCTTCACAAGCCGACACAATATAACTCATGTCGGGGTCCTTGGTCTTTCGCAAAGGCGTTGGGACGCAGATATTGATGGTGTCCAGATCCTTGACTGCCGAAAAGTCACCCGTAGCCCTGAGCTTTCCCGACTCTACCAATGGCGCGAGGTGCTCTGAACTAATGTCTTGGACATACGATACGCCTGCGTTCACCTGTTCGACCTTGGAATGCACAACGTCAATTCCAACGGCTTCAAATCCAGCTTTTGCCAGTTCCACCGCAAGGGGCAGTCCAACGTAGCCGAGCCCAACCACTCCGCACCTGGCCTGCTTGAGCTTGATCTTCTCCGTTAGTTGCGCGGCAATAGTTTGTGTCACAGGTGCAATACTCATCATATTGGATTCAGTCCTACGGGGCGAGGAAATACTTGCCCTCTGCAATAACTTCGGCGGGACCTGTCAAATGAATTAGTGACTGGGTGCCTTCCCATCGTAATTTCATCGGACCTGCTTCGGTTCGTATTACTACGGGGCTAGCAACTAGCCCAAGGAGTATTGCCACTGCGCCTGCTCCTGTTGAACCGGTGCCGCTGCTCAGGGTTGCACCTGCCCCTCGTTCGTAGAAGCGCGCCTCAATCGTGTGAACGTCCTCTCGTCTTAAAAAGCTGACATTGGTGCGTTTCGGAAAATGTGGATGACCTTCAATCTCGGCACCAACCGAGCGCCAATCAAAATTGAAGTCGTCTACAACAACAGCACACTGTGGATTGCCGACGTCCAGAATGGAGACGCGCCGATCCCCTTGGACCAGAGGCAGTACGAAGCGTAAATCTTCCAGTTGCCAGGTGGGTTTGCCCATTTCCATCTCGAACGTGAAGAGTTTGTTGTTCTGCTCGATCAGCTTCAAAAGGCGTGGTCCGGCACCAGTTTCCATCCAAATATCGCCTGTGTGCCCGCGATCTGCCAATATTGCCGCCGCGCATCGCGTTCCATTGCCGGACAACTCGGCGGTGCTTCCATCCGAATTGTAGAGGTGAATTTTGGCGTGACAGCCGGCCTGGGAGTCCTCAATGAGATACCAGCCGTCCGCGCCAACTCCCGTGTTCCGGTTGCAAATAGCGCGAGCAATTGCCGGCAGCGTCTCTGCCGCAATGGGCTGGTCCAGTTCCTTCACGAAAGTAAAAAGGAAGTCATTACCAGCACCGTGTGCTTTAACAAATGGAATGGTCACTGGACTTTCACCTGAGACCCGCGCTGATAAATCTCCACGACGGGAGCATCCTTGACGACGATCATTTTTACATTGTCGTAGAACGGGCCGTTCTTTTGGGAACGGTGGATCATGTTGGAGATGGTGCCGCCCGAGAAGCACACGATCCATTCTTCTTTCAGTAGTAGTTCCGGCTTGGCGACGGCGCCTTGCCAGTACGGCTCGTTCCCCTCGTGAAGTATTTCATGCAATGGGATTCCAGCCAATGCATACACGGCCGTCAGATCGCCGAACTCAGTCAGGATTCCTCCGCCCTTGTAGTTGTCCTTCAGGAATTGCGCAGTCTGGCGAGTCCATTCACGCCGCCCGTCGGAGTTTTTCTGCGACTCTTTCCAGAGGATGATGTTTTCTTCTGTTGGCTGAGAAATCCACGGAGAGGCTCCGGCAAATGCGATCACCAACACCGCGGCTGCCCGCGCTTTGCCCGGAAGCAGGGTGGCAAGAGCTCCGGCTCCCAGGGCGATCAAGGGCATTGCGGCTAATCCATAGCGGATGTTGTAGTAGCTGAAGGGCCAGAGGTGCGGAACGAAGATCGGCGTACCAGATGAATACATGCTCCATATGTAAAAGGCCCCGAGCGCTGCGAAAATGACCACTGGCCCGAGGACCTTCTTCCCGAGAGCAACCATGGTTCCTGTCATTCCCATGACGACGGCAGGTAGGCCCAGACAAAGTGTTGCCGCAGCACTCCAGTATTGGACGGCCTTGAACCAATCATGATCTCCGGCGTACCTTGCCATGCCCATGGCCAGCTGACGTGCATAGATGGCCTGCGCGGACCATTGGCCGCGGTAAAATTCAAGCGCGTCGGAGTAGTAATATTCGTTGTGAGCAAACCAGGCAAGCGGGCCGAGCCCTGCGACAAATCCGAAGAGCAGAGAGAACTTGAGTCCGCCTTTTGAATCGATGAGATAGACGAACAGGAACGGCATGAGAAACCACATGTCGTAGCGGACGAGCGTACCAGCACAAGCAAAGATTCCGGCGGCTACCGCGGCAGGGAAAGAGCGCTTCTCACGCGAGACAACGGCGAAATACATGGCTCCGAAAAGTGCCGCGAACAGGTATGGCTCTGTCATCGAGGTGGATTGCAAGTAAAGCAGGTTCGGATTCAAGGCATAGATTGCGAGGGCCGCCCACCCGGCTGCGCTGGAGGTCAGCAGACGGCGCGTTAGGAGAAACAGGAACATGCCTCCGATGGCGAAACTGCCGCAGCCGGGAATTCCACCGGCGAGTCCAGTGCGCCACCAGTCGTCATTGTGTGTGAAGAGAGAAATCAGCCAGTGGGGAAGGGGCAGCCACACGGTTCCGATCTGGTGAAAATTGGGAGTGCGTGTATCCCAGAGGCGGCGCGCGATACTCAGGTGGGCCTGGGCATCACCGTAGTAAAGCAGGTACCCTTTCGCGAGAAACCACTGTAACGCCAGAGCTCCAATGGCAGCGGTGACGATCAGGGCCGCGATGGGTTCGACGATGCGCCGTGGTTTGATTTAGAACTCCGTGAAACTTTGGAATTCGCGGTAGCGCGCGTCAATCTCGGCGCGGGTCAGTGTGCGGAAGCGGTCGACACCGAATTTCTCACAGCAGAAACTGCCCATGACCGAACCGTAGATGACGGCGCGGGCGAGTTCCCGATGATCGGCGTTGGGGTCTTTGACGTCGATGCCTTTGCTGGCGAGATAGCCCATGAAGCCTCCGGCGAAGCAATCGCCCGCACCGGTAGGATCGAATAGATGATCGAGAAGGTAGCCGGGAGCGAAGAAGTGTCCATCACGGCGGAATAGGAGCGCACCGTATTCGCCGCGTTTGATGATGAGCGTCTTTGGGCCCATGTCCAGAATGGCCTGTGCGGCTTTTTTGACGTTGTTCTGCCCGGAAAGCATGCGCGCTTCGCTGTCGTTAATGAGGAGAAAATCCCATTCGTGAATGGTCGCCAGGAGATCGTTGCGATGGTCTTGAATCCAGTAGTTCATGGTGTCGCCGCCGACCATGCGCGGTGCGTTCATTTGGGCGCGGACGTGTTTTTGAAGCGTCGGCTGAATGTTGCCAAGGAACAGGTATGGATGCTGCTTGTAGTTTTCCGGCAGTTTCGGATCGAAGCTGGCGAAAACGTTCAGATCCGTGACCAGAGTTGTCCGGTCATTCATGTCATCGGAATAAACACCAGACCAGAAGAATGTTTTGCCAGGGACGCGCTCCATACCATCAAGGTCGATTCCGCGGCCTTTGAGGAAGTCGTGATCTTCGGCGGCGAAGTCATCTCCCACAACACCGACGATAGAGACGGGGTTAAAGAAGCTAGCAGCGATAGCGACATAGGTACAGGAACCGCCGAGCATCTTCTCCACACGACCGTGCGGAGTCTCGACAGCGTCATAGGCAAGTGATCCAACGACAACAAGGGACATTGTTTCATTGTAACGGGTGGTCGGCGAAGGCACTTGAACCCAACTGCTGATAGAATAATAAGACATCGAATGCCCGTTTTACCTGCACTATTATTAGCTTCCTGGAGCAAGCAGATGGAACTTCTGCTTACCGACGACAGCTTTGCTGGCATCCATCAGCTCAACTGGCTCGACTATTCCATCCTTGTTCCGTACTTCACTCTGTTGCTGATTCTCAGCTTCTACGGACTGCATCGTTATTCGGTCATCGCCGCCTACTGGAAACACAAAAAGCACCTCCCGACAGAACCCGCCAAGCTCTTCGACGAGTTGCCGCGAGTCACCATTCAGTTGCCGCTCTTCAACGAACGTAATGTGGTGGAACGTCTCCTGGAAGAAGTCACCAAAATCGACTATCCGCTGGATAGGCTGGACATTCAGGTTCTCGACGACTCCACCGACGAAACGCATCCCTTCACCGAACGCCTTGTGAACGAGTACCGCGCCCAGGGCTTCCCGATCGAATACATCCACCGCACCAACCGCTACGGCTACAAAGCTGGAGCCTTGGAGAACGGCCTCAAAACCTGCAAGGGCGAATTCGTCGCTGTCTTCGACGCCGACTTCGTGATCCCGCGCGATTTCCTTCTCAAAACAGTTCACTACTTCTCCGACCCCAAGATCGGCGTCGTGCAAACCCGCTGGAGCTATCTCAACCGCCATTACAACTTGCTGACCGAAGTCCAAGCCATGCTGCTGGACGGCCACTTCATGCTGGAGCACAATGCACGCTTCGGCCATGGACTGTTCTTCAATTTCAATGGCACGGCCGGTATCCTGCGCAAGGCGATGATCGAAGACGCAGGCGGCTGGCAGCATGATACGCTCACAGAAGATTCCGATCTCAGCTATCGCGCTCAGCTCAAGGGTTGGCGTTTCTACTATGTCCCGGCTGTCGAGTGTCCGTCGGAACTCCCTGTGGACATGCACGGTTTTCAAGTGCAGCAATCGCGCTGGGCCAAGGGCCTCACACAAGTTGCCGTAAAACTCCTGCGCGATATCCTCAAAGCTGACCTGCCATTCCGAGTCAAGCTGGAAGCCTTCTGCCATGTTACTCCGAATATCAGCTATCCCATGATGGTGATGGTCACTGCGCTGATGCTGCCTGTGATGATCGTGCGCTTCTACATGGGCTGGGAGCAGATGCTGCTCGTCGATTTCCCGCTGCTGATCGCCAACTTCGCTTCCTTATTCGCGTTCTACATTTACGCACAAAAGGAGCGAGACCCACGCGGCTGGAAACGTTCCATCCTGTTAATGCCCGCCCTGATTTCCGCAGGTGTCGCACTAACGGTCATCAACACACGAGCCGTAATGGAAGCGCTGCTGGGAATCAAGACCAGCTTCGTGCGAACACCAAAGTTCGCCATCACAGGGCAAGCAGCCGTACCTGTCGCAAAGGCCTACCGCAGCAAAAGCGGCTGGCTGCCATGGATCGAAATCGGCTTAGGAACCTACTTCCTGGCAATGATGATCTATGCGGCAGATACGTATAACTTCCTCGCCATCCCGCTTCTATCGTTGTTCGTAGCCGGATACTACTGGGCCGGCTTTGCAACACTCCACCAGGAATACAAAGGCCGCATGGCTTACAACCGAGCTCGTAAGCTGGCTTCTGCACGGTAGCTGAAAAGCTGTATTGACAACGTGCGCACACAATGCGATCCTGTTGTATATACAAGGAGACGATGAAAATGGCCATCACGCAAACAACCCAGCCTTCTGGAAGAGGTGAGACGATCAACCTGCGAGCTACCGGGAAGCAAAAAGCGTTGATCGATCAGGCAGCGGACGCGCTGGGCCGAAGCCGGTCAGATTTCATGCTCGACACGGCCTGCCGCGAAGCAGAAAACGTTCTACTCGACCGGCGATTCTTCGTGCTTTCCCCTGCGGCCTTCGACAAATTCACCACCATGTTGGATAAGCCGCCGAAGGATAACCCCAAGCTTCGGCGACTGCTCCAAACCAAGTCCCCATGGGAGCGGTGACATCCGGCAACCTCAACGCTCCGGGTAAGCTCTCTTCTGAGCACGACCTGACAACCTTTGATTCTGGAGAAGTGGTCCTTGATGATTGGTTGCGTCGCCGTGCGGCCCAAAATGAAACCATCGGCGCATCACGCACCTACGTGACTTGTGCTGGAAAAAAGGTCGCAGGCTACTACAGTCTCGCCGTCGGAGCTGCTACTCACGATCAGATCCTGGGCCGGTTCAAACGAAATGCGCCCAACCCCATCCCCGTAATGATCCTCGGACGCTTGGCAGTTGATAAGGCCTTCCAAGGAAGAGGAGTTGGCACAGGATTGTTGAAAGATGCTATCCGACGCACCTTGCAGGTCGCCGAGATTGCAGGTATCCGAGCGTTGCTCGTCCATGCGATTTCAGATGCTGCAAAGCATTTTTATGAAAGGCACGGATTCGTCGCATCCCCAATCGATCCGATGACCGTAATGATCACTCTCAACGAGGCCGAGACCATCCTGGGGCCAAAGCACTAATCCGCTCCCTGACTCACAAACCCTGCCCACAAATGCGGATGCTCCGACAACACTGCTGGGCCTGCTGGCGTGGTCACTTGCACTCTGCCAGCCCGCAACTCGCGGAGCAACTTCAACTGCGCCTGTCGTAATGCCTCGCCCTTCGTTGTTCCTCTGCTGTACAGCCGATAAAACTCCACCATCATTGCCGATGTTGGTTCATCCGGCACATCCCACAGCGGGGCGATTACGGTAGATGCTCCGGCACCGAGAAACGCTCTGGTGAATCCGTAGATTCCATCTGAGCTTACCTTGCCCGACCCGCTGCGGCACGCACTCAGGAATACCAAGTCAGCCTGCAATTTCAGCTTGTAGATCTCGTTCATGCTCAGCTTTTCTCCATCGCTCAGGGCAAGATACGAATCCATCGGACTCGCCGGCGTCACTACCGCGTGTGTTGCAAAATGGACCGTGCGCGAGCTGGGCATCTCTTCGATGGCCCTTTCCGACTTTGCCAGCTTTCCGTTGAGCAGCGTGCTGGACGCATTTACCGACGACGCCAGCATCCGTAATTCACGCTCCGCACCAGGTAGCGCGGGAAGCTTTCCCATGCGCACCGGGGCTCCGATCAACAGGTAGCGCCCTGTTCCCGACGAAGCGCTTTCCTTGTCGATAAACATGGAAGCAGGAACCGTGCGCACCGCAAAATCCTCGACAAGATACCGTCCACGATCATTCATCAATGCCGCAAACGGCAGGTCCAGCAACGGACCATGCGGCAGGATGGTAAGCGAACCGCTTGTCCGCGACAAATACGGAAGAGCCGGTTGAATCAGAATCTGATGCAACGCTCTCCACGCTTGACGGTCCGGCTTTGCCGACAAACTGCTTGCCCTTGCGATCAACTTGGCTAGACTCGCCGACGGAATGGCAGTGCGCACCCCGTGAATCTGGCCTTCCGGATTCACCACCCATAAAAACACCGCATCGGGATGCACCCAATACGAAATCACAGGTGACCCATAACGGCGCGTGCGTTCCATCAACTTAACAGCCGTGTCCGGCGGCGTGATTTGGTTGTTCGCCACCAAGTCCATGAACGCGCGGGCGCGCAAAACCTCGACCACTTCCAGCGCTTCGCGCTCCCTTCCCGCACGCCACACGATATCGAGGACCGTATTGAGCGCGGGTTCACGGCGGTCGCCAAACGCGCGCTTCCAACTATCTTCAGACAACAGACTGCCTCGGATGTTCTCTTGCACACGCACCGCAGACAGAACATCCTCAGAAGCCTCACGGATGCGGCCCAGCTTATCCAAGGCCTTCCCGCGCCAAAAATACGCGAGACCGGACGCAGTTGCATTCCCAAGCCGATTGGAATACTCGATACCAGTTGCCGCAGCTTGCTCGGCGTCTTCGTAGCGCTGGAGATGAAAGTACGCGCTGCTGAGCAACCAATAAGCACTCGGCGGCAATCGCCGCGGAGGCCCTTTTATGGCCGCTTCCATTTCTGCCACCGCGCGCAGATACTGTCCGCTTGCCACCAACTCGTATAGAACGGGGATCGTCAGTTCGCCTGTCGGCTCATTCACGGCAGTCAGGCGCAAGGCCTCCAATGCCAGCGCTCGATCGCCGCGCGCGGTCAGCATCATCGCCTTTGTCTGCGCGGTGCGGGCCGCCGCTTGTTTGTTCCCGTTCTGCTCATAGGTAGTGATTGCTTCATCAAGCAGCGCGAAGCCACGTTCGCTATTTCCATGAACGATGTACGACATGCCAAGGTGCAGCGCTGCTCTCGCGTATAGCAGCGGCTCGGCTTTGACTTCAGGCCGCGCCATGACGCGTTCCAGATGTTGAATGGCCGTACCCAGGTCGCCGCTGGCTCGGTAGGAATTGCCAAGTTCAATTTCCTGTTCCCAATCCACCCGGCTCTCCTGCGCCATGGCGACACAGGCGATCCACAACGCAAGCCACAGTCTCACTTCGACTCCAACACCGCACACGCGTCGGCCTTATGGATACCGCCGCCCTTGCAGATTTCTGCCAGACGCCGGGCTGCCGCTTCCCATGAAGTGCTCCTTTCCTCGGTGATCGCAAGGTACCAAGCAATATCTTCGGCAAGCGTATCGCTGCCGAGCTTCTCCGCAGCCTGCAAAGGCCCCAACGCGGCAGCCGCCTTCCCTGCCAGCAGCAGCGCTACGCCTTGATAAAACTGCGGCTCCACTGCTTTCGGATACTTCTGACTCAAGGCCTGCAACGTCGCTGCGGCTTCCTCAAAACGGTCGGCACGATACGGCGCAAGCGCCTCACCCAATGCCCTCAAATACACATCATCCCGGCCCGACTCCTTGCCGCGAAAGATCACCGCATCCTGCAATGACAATCGCAACGGAGCCTTTACAAGTGCGATCCGATACGACGGAATATTCTGCACAGGCTGCACAGCAATCGGCACCGGAACGGTAACCGTCGAACTCGTCCGCCAAATCGCAATTCCCAAAAGCAGACTGGCCGCAATACCAATCGCAGGCCACATCATCCGGCGTCGAACAGGAACCAACTCCCGCGACGATTCACTCAACACACGCAAATCGCGCTGCAGGCACTGGCAAATCGCGCAGCCCGCAAGATGCTCCCGCACAGACGCAGCCATCTCTTCAGGAAGAACATCTTCCTCAACCGCCATCAATAAATTCGGATCGGGACAAGCCATCTATTCCCTCCCTCCAAACGCATCGCGCAACAGTTTCAGACCGTACTGCAAGCAACTCTTGACCTGATTATCCGACATGCCTGTGCGATCCATGATCTGCTTCCGCTCCATGCCATGTGCGTACTTCAACGTCAGGCACACCCGATGCTCGGCCTTCAACGATGGATGACTAATCAGGTCATCCCAACTC
>Ga0315912_10005838_pt1 | contig 11198 bp, 11 predicted proteins | sample VfabasoilMG_FD_204469 | JGI IMG/M metagenome (GOLD analysis project Ga0315912, IMG submission 204469) | Garden soil microbial communities collected in Santa Monica, California, United States - V. faba soil | ecosystem: Environmental > Terrestrial > Soil > Garden | place: USA: California...
AGCCGCGGAACCGTCAATTCTCCTTCTCCCACGACGATGGCATCCGCATGTTTGATAGCCTCATCCGGGAGCGTCGAGGGGTGAATGCCGCCGAGCACCACCTTCGCGCCGCGCTCGCGGAAGAGCCGCGCAACTTCATAGGCCCGAACGGCCACCACTGTCGTCACAGTAATGAATACGAGATCGAAGTCACGAGAGAAATCCAATGGTCCGACGATTTCGTCTTGGATCTCGATGTCCCATTCATCGTCAGGGATTAATGCGGCAAGGGTAGGGAGATTCAAATTCGGCGTGCGAAACAGTTTCCAGACCGAATCCCACTTCTGATCCTCGGGATGGGGAATCACGAGACCGATCTTGTGTCGTCCCATAGCTCTTCTCCTCCGTGTGATCGCGTCAGGTAATGGGTGTGTTGTCTTCGGGTATCTCCTTTTGATCGACCGAGGCTAGCGCCTTTCTGTCCTTCCGCCCCTCGTGTAGAGATGCATAGGACTGCCGGGCCAATACAGATTGCCGACGTCGTATCGTTGATTCATCGGATCTGGCGAATAGGGACTTCCGTAACGACCGAAGGGGTCGTTGAGCCACTCGGGCTCGTAGGTTTCTTGGCTCAGTCGGTTTTGGCCATGCGAAGACGATGTTTTGAACGGCTCAAAGTTCGTGGCCGATGCCGGACTATAGGGATTGCCGTACGGCCACAACTGTTCGAGGGAGGACTCATCGAGGGCGCCGGTCTGGTCGCCGGTATCTTCTGCCTCGTTCTGATCGGCAGGATCAGCCGCAACCGGTGGATAAACCGCATCGGTCCTGTCGGCGCTTGGGGCGGCGGCCCAGGCATAAAAAGGAAAACAGGTGAGGATACAGGCGAGGAAGAGTCTCATCATGCATTGTCCTGATGAACCGATGCCAGCCTAAACTCTTCGAGGGAGGAGATCAAGAGGCGAGAGTAATGGTCGATCAAGAATCTTGATACGCGTAGCGCAGTTCCTGTCCCATTACGTGGTTTGTCTTGTCGGGTCGGCCGACTCTTGTGTCGGGCAGGATCACAAGCTTCCCTCCCGGTTTGACCAAGCCTTTGCCTGTAAGTTGTCGTTCCACCTCACCCCAGGTGCATCAGTCTGTTCAAACTTCGGCTCCTGCCCGAAAGCATACAGCCGTACTGCGAAGATGCACGGGTCATTACGGATGGGACTGCGTGGTTTGGTTCAGGCTTGACATCGACTGGGAGAAGGTTCAAGAAAAAGGACCACTCATCAGAGGGATTATGCCGCCTCCAGTCGACCCATTGAATTTTGTGACGCTTGAAGGACTGCTTCTCTACGGGGACGCACTCACACGTCTGCCTCGGATCGGCGAGTTGACCCTTCCTCCGCCACTGCCGACACGATCGGACCGGTTGGAGCGGGCCAGGAGTGCGACATCAGAAATCCTGTCGCTGGTTCAGCGTGCCCGCCAAGGATTCGCGAATGCCTCCGAATATCGTGCCGCCAGGCAATCGGTGATCGATCACGCCTGTGGGGGTGACGCCCTGGTGTTTTATGCGGCGTGGAACTGCTTGGCGGCGGGAGGAGAACTTGCGCCGCTCTTTCGTGCGGCGATCGGACACTGTCAGAAGCCTCTCGTTCGGCGGCCTGTGGCGATTGTGTCACGCGCGCAGCTCACGCCGGAGCTTGCGGAAGGACGGATTGTTCTTGATCTCGGCGATGACCGTTTTTGGCTGTTGCCTCGGGATCTGACTGAGCGCGCCTTGCTGTTCGCGATGAGACATGGGGTGTCGCAGGTGGAGAGCAAGACCCACCGAGTCGGATGTCGGCTCGCCAATGTGCTGGACCGGGACCGGGGATTCGCCAAGGCGGATGCCGTCGGTCTGGCATTGGCCAAAATTATCGGAGTCGTGGGCCGGCAGTTGGACTATCTGCACGTGCGCAATTATTTGGACCCAGGGGCGTTCGTCCAACTTGTCAGTCGAAGCCCCAATACCACTCAGCTCTGCCAACGAGTGTCGGCCGCCATTCTAACGGGGAAAGCAGATTTCGATCCACCACAGATCGCTGACGCATTGGACTCTCAGGATTTTGGATGGGTGACGGGGATCGAGAAATCCGCAGAAGCGGAGGCCGCGGCGCACGCATTCGGAGTCGACGTGAAGACGGCCAAGAAGCTGATCAAGCATCCGCTCTATTGCTATCCGGGGGGCAATTCATTTTTCGATACCTACGTCACCGTCGTGGATGGGGTGCATCGTCTCGCGGATACTCATCGCGGTTCTGTGTCCTGCCTCTACACGCATAGTTCGACGTTGCGGGCCCTGGTGATCTTTCTGGACCCCCGCCCGTTCACCGAGGCCTTCTCCGAGTTCGGCGAGTATAAAGAGGGACAGGACAATGTCGTTCTCCTGACCTATGAGAACGGGCAGATCTCCGGCTATTCGACGGCAGTCGGTCTGTCGGAACGTGAGCGGGTGGAACGGGATGCTTGGGTGTCTGTAGAGCGTCAGCGACGGGATCGTGTGACATTGAAGCCGCGACAGGTAAAACAACTGGTGGCGCTCGTGTCGGGTGGGGACTTTGCGGGTGCCGGGGCGGCGCTGAAAGAATTTCGAGTTGCCGGAAACCGGTTTGGTTTGGATGTCTATTTTGTGCGGCACGGATTTCTGGGATTGGCCAACAACTGGATCGAAAAGGTTTCTGAGCAGGACACGCGCATGCTGGGCAGCCGGCCGAGCAGTCCGATCGGCAGCAGCCGGTTTGAAGACTTCAAGGACGAACAGGTGCAGCAAGCGGCGGTCCGCAATCTGGAGCCGTATCTGCGGGACGGCGCGCTCGTGGTGCTGGGGGGGGATGGAAGCCTGCGCGGGGCGCGCGCGATGTATGAGATGTTCGGCGTTCAGGTCACCGGCATCCCCGGCACGATCGACAACAATATCGGCGGGACGACCTCATTGGGATTCCACTCGGCCATTCGACTGGCGGATCAGTCGATTGAATCGTTGAAGGCGACAAGCTCCGCGATGGGCAGCATCTTTTTCGTAGAACTAATGGGGGCGGGATCCGGCCATCTGGCCTTGGCCTGCGCGTATCAAGCCAGAGCCGAGGGAGTCCTCGTCAATGAGCATCCGGATCCGGATGGCTACATCGATGACGTGATTCTCGGAACTCTGAAGCGGTCCTTGGGTGTGCCCAACAAGAGCCATCTATTCATCGTCGCCGAGCGAACACCGCATCGGCATCATCCTGAGGGTGGTGTTCACGGATTACCAGACTATGTGGCCGGTGAAATTTCAAAGTGGCCTCAGGTGTACCCTCGGCCTGGTCACTATCCGCTCACTCCCGCCACGAAAACCACGATTCTCGGGCATACGCTCCGGGGCGCCTCACCTGCGCCGGAAGACAAGGCGATCGCGCAGCACTTGGCGTATGAAACCGTCAAGCGGTTGGTGGAACGACCCGAAGACATCGTCGGAAGCATCGCAGCCTTTCGCGATCCGGGGCACATCGAAACGATACCGCTGCACGCGCTGACTTCCAAGCCATTCGATTGGGAAGCCTTTTCGCGCATGCATGGTCGGGACAGCCCGTCAAACGATGGCCGGGGATACGCCGTTGACATTTCTTCGCCGGACACATAAGGTCAACGATCACTGTACGGAAATAGTTTACAAGTCTGGAGGGGGGCGCATGCAGATTCAGGTCCATACCGACAACCACATCACGGGACGCGAAGATGTCGTGCGTCTTGTCCATGCCAGCGTGGAGGGCACGATATCCCGATTCTCCGATCGGATTACACGAGTAGAGGCCCATCTCAGCGATACGAACGGACATAAATCGAAGGGCGACGATTTTCGATGCGTGCTCGAAGCGAGATTGGCCGGCCTTCAGCCCATCGTAGTGAGCCATCAGGGGCCGACCATCGAGCTCGCTGTTGCAGAAGCGGCGGAGAAGTTGGAACGGTCGATTGAGAGCAAACTGGGGCGACTTCATGACCGGGTGCCGGCGCCGGACCAGGAACCGTGATACTCCGGATGGAGGATATTGCAGGCGGGTCGGAGCTATCCTACTTCATGAAGCTTAATCAAATTGGTCCCGCCGGGATGGCCCACTCTCGTCCCGGATAGAATCACAATCTTTTCTCCTGCCATGACCAGGCCTTCCACTTTCAGGCGGTGCTCAGCCTCAGTGACTCGCGCATCAGTCTGCTCGATTTGCGGCACCGTGTAGGGACGAACCCCCCAATAGAGCGCCATCCGCTGCCGGACCGGCTCAAATGGTGTGAAGGCGATGATCGGCGGAGCCGGTCGTTGCTTGGAAATCAATCGAGCCGTCGTCCCCTGTTCGCTGAAGGCCACGATTGCACGTGCGGAAATAGCTTTGGCGGCAGAAGATGCCGCTGTGCAGATGGCTTCAGGAAAGGGAAGGTGTTCCATATCCGTATGGCGTTTGGGCAGGATGTTCGGTTCAGCGGCTTCTTCCGCTGCGCGAACGATGCGATCCATGACACGAACGGTTTCGATCGGATATGCGCCAACGGCTGTTTCAGCGGACAGCATCACCGCATCGGTGCCGTCGAATACCGCGTTGGCGACATCCGAAGCTTCAGCTCTGGTCGGACGCAATGCCTGGGTCATCGATTCGAGCATCTGTGTTGCCGTGATGACAAGACGGCGCCGGCGGTTCGCTTCTGCGATGATGCGTTTCTGTAACACAGGCACTGCTTCAGGCCCCATCTCGACGCCAAGATCGCCACGCGCGACCATCACCCCGTCTGCCTGTTCCAGGATCGCATCCAAGGCCGTGATAGCCTCAGCCCGTTCGATCTTCGCGATGATCGGCTGAGTACCACCGCATTGCACAAGCCATGTGCGCGCCGCCACGATGTCCTCAGGTCCTCGGACGAACGACAACGCCACATAATCGACTCCCTGTGAGACTCCGAATCGGATGTCCTCCCGGTCTTTGTCGGTCAGCGTGGGGGCGCTGACATCCGTGCCAGGAAGATTGATTCCTTTGTACGACGAAATCTTTCCACCGGTCGCAACGGTGCAGTCGATGGATTCATCGGAAATGCGGTCGGCGATGAGTTCGATCAGTCCATCGTTGATCAAAATCCTGGCGCCCGGCAGGAGGTCACGCGTGAGGGCCGGATAGACAACCGGAATGACTGGAACGGAAGAGGGGATGAGGGATTGGGCCAGGGAATGTGGGCCCGTCTCATCTCCTGACCGAGTAGATACAATCTGTACGCACACCGACTGGCCGGCTCGTACGTCAATGCCCCCGTCCGGCAATTTGCCCACTCGTATCCTGGGGCCCTGGACATCTTGGATGATGGCGACCGCCACCCGTTGCCGTGCTGCCGCCTGGCGAATCGCTGAAATGGCAGCGGCATGGGACTCATGCGTGCCATGAGAGAAATTCAGCCGTGCTGCATTCATGCCGCTTTCGATGAGCTGTTCAAGCATCGATGGCGATGCCGTCGCAGGACCGATGGTACAGACAATCATCGCGTTGCGCATGGTGGGGCAGAGTAGCACAGAATGATCGCGCACCATAGCCGGTTTTTCTAAGGAACGTGGGCGGAACTTTCGATTGTGGAAGAAACAGAGGCTGATCAAAGCAGCACCGGCTCGCTATGATCAGATGCTCAACTGCGGGCGAAAGGAGATTCCGGTATTGACGCCATCGTGTAGGCGCTACAGGCACCTAATCCGGGTGAGCCGAGCCCCGCGCCCTGTACCGCTGAACGGCGCGTGGCCCAGGCTTCAATCATCCAGGTTAGGGAGCGAAGACCCAGACAGCCCCAAGTCCTGCATCATCGGCAGGGCCACCTACAAGGGCCGTGGTACCATCGGCACTAAGTACCACAGAAGTCCCCTGCTCCGCCGCGCCGACAGCGCCACTGCCGACGCGCTTCGTACCCTGCTGTGTCCAGGTACCGCCGGTTCGGGTGAAGACCCACGCCGCGCCGGTGTTTGCGTCATCGGCTGGACCGCCCACGAGCGCGGTGGCACCATCAGCGCCGAGCGCGACGGACCAGCCCTGCCAGGCCGCGCCCACGGCGCCGGGCCAACAAGCTTCGTGCCCTGCTGTGTCCAGCTGCCACCGGTTCGGGTGAAGACCCACGCCGCGCCGGTGTTTGCGTCATCGGCTGGACCGCTCACGAGCGCGGTGGCACCATCGGCACTGAGCGCCACGGAATAGCCCTGCTGCACGAGACCCACGGCGGCGCCGGTGCCAATAAGCTTCGGTCCCTGCTGCGTCGTGGGCACCCCGGGAGTGGCGACCGTAAAGAGGCCTGAACTTGTGAGCACGTCAGAAGCCCTCGTCACTTGAACCGGACCGGTGACGGCACCTGGCATGACCAGGGCGGTCAGTGCACTGCCAGACTGGCTCAATACAATAGCGGGAGCTCCACCGATGGTTACGGATTGAGTGGTGGAAAAGTTAGTTCCTGTTACGGTGATGATCGTGCCGACCCCCCCGGTGGTCGGCGTAAAGGCCAACACTGTGGCCGCAGGAGACGTGGCCCCACGAGACTGCTTCGCAGAATCCTCACCACCGCACGCACTCAATACTGCCAGGCACCCCATCAGCACCAGCATGATGGCCGACAGAGCGGGTCTCTGGCGGTTCCCAAACGGTGAGGATGTCGTGTTCCCGATCATTGGAACGTGCTCCTGTTGTGGCGGGTCTATCAGCTCAGTCTGTCCCAGTCTCGTTGTAACTCGATACTTGTTATGAGGACCGTGCAATATATCGACATGCTTTCGTTGGCCGCAACCCCTCCAGTGGGGGATTGGAATGCACAAAGATCCCACTTAAGAGGTGATCGACAGATTGCAGACGAGTGAATTGGGGAAACTGAGCACATATGATAGTAGAAGAGCGTTCTTGGCTGACTCAGACCAAACGGCATTGGCAGGAGGTGCGCGGGTGGCACCGGATCATTACCTTGCCGGCCCAGGTCAACGATGGCGCCAAGGTCCAAATCTGGTGCGCCTATGCGGAAGTACTACTCGGCGAAGCGGCGTTCCCCAAGTCGATCGTGATGCGTCGGGGGAAGTCCGGGGCAACGGCATGAAGTATGGCAGTGTGTCGATGAGCCGTTGATTGCACAGCTGAAACGACACCGAGGAGATGTCATGGCATCTCCTCAGTGCGTTGTATGATCCTTCAAGATAGCTGGAGCGCGATCAAGAATTTAGCCGAATAACCATCGAGCTCAATGGTGGGTGCCAGCATCAATCGATCGCCGCCCCGCCTAAAAATCCAGTCCTGCCGGTTTCGCGTAGTGCGCGGACCCCGCTCGGCATAGGGCTGCGTAGCATACACACGGTCCGTGATGTCATCGTCGAAGTACAGTTGTGATGTAAAGTCGAAGCTCCGGCTCGCAGATGGGTTGGTGCGAATCTTGAAACGAAGATGCACGGTCCGTCCAGGGTACCAGCCTGGATAGATCGTTATGAACCGGACTTCTCCGCGCTCGTCGGTAATCTGATGGCCGCGCAAAAACTTCCGGCCGATGGTGTTGAACCATGGATCCTGCACATCGGAATAGACTCCCATGGCATCGCAATGCCAGATGTCTACTTGAGCATCGGGCAATGGCCCGCAATTTCCGGCATTGAGATGCATGACCTGGAATGTCAGAGCCAAGGGCACACCTGGTTTGACTTGCCCGTTGGTGGGATCAGAGCGGATATCGGATCGATGTAATCGTTCGTCGACGAAATACGGTCCTTCCATTTGTTCCGGCCGAACAATACAAACAGATTCCGCTACGCCTGCAACCACTTGCCTTGGAACGAGACCGCCTCCCGCCAGCCATAATGCGCCAGTCGTACCGAGAAGTGTTACGACTTGACGGCGGGACAGGATATGCCCTGATGGTTTGTCCATAGGTCCCATCAATGATTACCTGCGCCTGAGGTGCGGTGAGGGGTTTCGTGGCGGAGGCGGTGGCGGCGAGGATCTTGGAGCGCCGATCGAAGGGCCGAAACGTCCTGAATAGGGGAAATGTCCATAGGGTCTCCCCCAATATCCATAGGGTGTAAGTGGCGCAAGAAATGGGCTCAGAAACAGCGGACTGTCCGGCCTCTGCGCAACGGCTGTATTCCAATTAACGATGTGTTTGGCTTCGAGTACCGGATAGGTGAATTCGCCTTCATCGAGAGGTTTGGCCGTCGAGCCCGTCACCGCACCGATGATGCTGACGGGTGTGCCTGGCGGTAGAGTTGCCGGGTCGACAAACGCACGATGCACAGCTATGAACCGCCCCTTTGAACGAAGGCGGTCCTCTGTTAACGGTCCATTGGGACCGACTGGAAGTTCCAGGATTTCCATTTCGGTCTCCGTTTCAGTCCGTTTCGCCCCAAGGATAATCCCGCCGAGCATGACCACTCGCCCAACATAGTTTGCAGGAGTCCCCTGTAAATCGACAAACCTGACACCGGAATCAATTTGGGTTGCCAACTCTGATGGTACGCCGAGCAAGCCTGACTCTCGTTGTACTTGATGGACGGATTCCGCACAAGACACGACGCCGAAGAGTCCTGCCAGCAGGGGAGGGAGCACAGCGCCGCGAAACATAGAGCCTCCGTGTCTAAAAATGGTAGGACAGCCCACCCAGGATGTGCTGCGCTCTATAGTTGCCGGCAAAACCGCCATCGGGGCCGAATGCCTGGTCGAATTGGAGCGATACGCCCTGATACTTATATTCCGTAAACACTGCCACGTGTGAAGTCAGAAATGCCCTGAGGCCGACCAACAGGTTCCAGGCCGGTGTCACATCAGTGTCGCTCTGGACGGTTGCAGTATCTCCGATGCGGGCGATTGCCATGTCGATCCCGGCTCCTACATAGGGCTGAAACGTGCGGCCTGGATATCGTGCGATGAAGTTTGCCCCGATCGTGGTGAGTCTTAAATGGACGCCGGGAACTTCATCTAAGGTTGGAGTGCGAGGTAAGCTCTTTATGTGAGGCGTCGTGTGCAGCACTTCTCCCTCGATCCCGAACCAACTATGTCCTGGGAAATAGCCCACCTTGGCGCCATAGGTGATCGAGTTCTGGAGATCAAAGTCTACGAGGGGGCCTGGCAGTCCAGCTTGCGAGCCTGTTCCTCCAATGGTGTTGATTCGATCTGCGAAATTCACACCGGCTGTTCCGGCAAGATACCATTCCGCGATGACGGTTGTGGGTGCGACAACGATCCCAGCGATGAACCAGAGCACCAAAAGAGTGGTACGTGCCGGCATCTTTATCTCCGCGATCACGAGCCCTCGATCTGATATGAGGCTGAGTCATCATAACAAGTGCCTGACGCCCTGCACAGAGGCCGTAAGACCGATTAGCGAGGTTGGATCTGCTCCCCAGAGTTTACGAAGATTTCTCCCGTATTTGCCGGCGTGAGGCTGGCGGTCACGGTAGCAGGACGTAAGTAGCATGTCATGCCAACATCATGAAAATGCTGAGAATATATGGCTTGCACCACCGAAGCTACATCCAAACCATGCGCGTGGACATAGAGTTGATAACCCTGGAGGGGGCAAAACTCGACAGGATCCAGTCAGCTGCTACACTTATCGCAATACGATGAAGACCGCCACTGGCCGTACAGATCATCCTTCAAAGGAGCGACTCTATGATCCACACATCATCTAGGCCGTATCAGATCCTTTCTGTCCTGAGTATCGTCATGCTCAGCGTGGCAGTCGCCGCATGCGCCGGGGGAGACTTCGCATCAAAGGATACCGGGGAAGATTCTGTTGCCAAGCAGCAACTTGATGCACAGACGAAGAGTCAACAGACTCAGGCGTATGAAGCGGAACAATCAAATCTTCTCAACGCCAAACCCCTGCGCGGCCCACAGGATCCCATCTATGTCAATCTTGCGTCCACCGTCCTGGATAAGAAAATGCAGGAAGCGGAAAAGCCCAAGGGGGCAGTCGCGCAGCACATTCGGAAGGAACTCTCGTCCGATCCCGTTATCCAACTTGTCCCGGGAAACAAGAAGGCGGCATCAATCATCGATGTCACCGTCGCACCAAAGGTCTCGCTGATGGAGATGAAGGGTGTGCATCGCAAGACCGGCAAACCCGGCAAGATGACGGCTGTGGTCATGGAGGCCACCATTACCTCTCAGTCCCCCCCTGCGATTTACACTGTGTACGAATCAGGCCACGTGTTGCAGAATGAAGAAGTCTCGAAACGCTTTGCCCAACAGATTCGGCAGGTAATTCTCGAAAAGGTCGGCCCGCAAATCCCGGCGCATTGATCCGCGCTGTCCTCTTGCTTGGAGTAGCCCTGGCGATCTCGCCGGGGCTGCGCATTCTCAAACCTGCATGACCCGTGTTGATCGTTTTAAATCGCGCAACTTACAATCCGTCGTACCTCCCGCTTCGATTCTCCTGCGGTTTCGTGCCATAAGCCACCAGCCATACGCCATAGGCTCTTTCAAGCGAGATACGTTCAGTCTTCCTGATCCAGTGCGCGCAGCAATTTTCGCAGGTCCCAGAACGAGAGAATGGGTCTGTTCACTTCAGGGCGGTCCAAGTCGATCTGAATATTATAGAGCGGCAGCGCCAGATTCTTGATCTGAGTCACCTGATACCAGCAATCGTACTTATGTCCCCAGCGGTCGAGATAGCGGAGACGTAGATAGCCATTGCTGAGTGGTTGTGTCCGAATCGGCGCCTCGGGGCCCAGCACGATCGACGCTCTTTGTTTCTGGATGCGCGGCCCGCGCGGGTAGACTTTCTTGACCGCAAAGTTTCCATCCCATCCCCCCATATGCAATTGGCAATCGTGCGCCACCCCGCCACCAACGTTCTCGAATTCGGGAAATAGCGTGAGCACGTTTCCGGAATTCATCGCCGACAAATTGGTAATTTTCACATCCGGTTGAAGCGCGCGGAACTCTTTCCTGGTTCGCGCCACGAGCGCATAGAGATAGAACGATACGACGCCTGCGATGACAGCGAACAGGCCCAAGCCGGTCCAGAATAACCAGTCCATAGTGCTCAGAAATTAGATGTTCCGTCCATGGTTGAAACGGAGGCAGGCTACGTTGTGGAGGGCGTCGTGTCAACCAGGTGCGGCCGGAATGTCAACCCAATTTAGAAATGTCCGCTTTCTCCCCAAGTAGAAATGTCCGGTTCATGTGATGGGCCCCGCCGCCAGGAGTTCTCGTGGAGGCAGCGCC
>Ga0315912_10005839_pt1 | contig 11198 bp, 9 predicted proteins | sample VfabasoilMG_FD_204469 | JGI IMG/M metagenome (GOLD analysis project Ga0315912, IMG submission 204469) | Garden soil microbial communities collected in Santa Monica, California, United States - V. faba soil | ecosystem: Environmental > Terrestrial > Soil > Garden | place: USA: California...
GCTGGAGGTGGAGGTCGAAGAAGCGGTCGAGGAAAGCGTCGAGGTCGCGGTGGGGACCTGTGTCAAGGTGGAGGTCGAGGTCAGGGTCGCGGTCGAGGTGGAGACAAGGGTCGCGGTGGTCGTGGAGGTCGCCATGACCGTGGGGGTCGGGTTGGGGGCGGTCGGGGATGATTTCCCGGGACAGCCGGACAGGAAAAGGATGGTCAGTCCTGAACCCAAGATCAAGATGAGGGAAAGACGCACGGAAACCCCTGGCGACGACGATGAATCGGGAGAGTCTAACCCACCTTTCAGGGGGTTGAAAGGGTAGGGGCGGGAAAATGCTTCGGCGAGAATGAGGCCGAGGGAAAACGGTTCAACTTCTTTACAACGGCGATGTTAAGATACCGCCAATCCATCCTTCGAGGACGAATTTGCCACTCCCGCGGACATTCCGGAAGAACCTCTGGGTCTTCTCCCCCTCGGAACTGCTGACCTCCCTCTTGGCCTCGATCTTCTTCCTCCTGTCCATCGGGGCCCTGTTCGCCGAGAGGCCCGGCTCCCAGCACGCCTTCTTCCACGCCTTGGGGGTGGTGGCCCTCTGGATGGGTTGGATGTATTTCGTGGCGGTGAGACGCCCGCCCCCCTTCGGGTGGTTGGGTCTCTTGAGGGGCCTGGGTCCCTGGCTGGGTCTGGTCCTTTGTTACGGTCTGATGAAGCCCCTTGTCCCGGTGCTCCATCCCCAACTCTATGACGCGAGCCTGCGGCAGGCGGATTATCACCTTTGGGGCAAGGGTCCCTCCGCTTGGCAAAGCACCCTCTTTGGGCATCCCCACATGACCGACCTCTTCAGTCTGCTCTACCTTTCCCTCTTCGCTTGGTTGGTGGCGATCCTCGTCTATCACAGCTACCTGCGCCGTGCCCTTTATCAAAGGTTCATGCTGGGTCTCATCCTGGTCTATATCGGGGGCTTCCTCGGCTACCTGCTCTATCCGGCCGTGGGTCCCCGCTTCGCCTATCCCGAGGAATGGACCTGGCTTTCCGGAGGGGCCCTTTTCCGGGCCGCGGAATTCCTCATCTCCAGCTTGGGAGCCCGCTTCGACGTCTTCCCCAGCCTTCACGGGGCGATCTCCTCCTACCTGCTTTTTTGGCAGATGGCCCATGACCGTCGGGCCCTTGCTTGGGGCCTTCCCTTGACGCTCGGGATCTGGACCTCCACCCTCACCCTGGGGTTCCATTATTTCCCCGACCTAGTGAGCGGGATCCTCCTGGCCGCGGTCGGGGCTTGGATGGCGCCGAGCCTGGAGGCATTGGCGGGGGCCTACCGCCGGACGCTCCATCCTCCGAGGGTCTGGCTCCTGAACCTCACCGAGGGGCATGGGGACCATTACGGGAAATTGGCGGGCCGTCTCAGCCAATTGTTGCCGTTGGGGGCGGAGAGCTCCCCGGGCCTGGTCTGCGGAGGCGAGCCGCGCAACCGCGCCGAGGAACCCCTTCGGCAGGCCCTCGGGGACATCGGTCCCGGACCCTATTGGCTTCGGCCCTCCGACGCCTCCGGTTCCAAGAGGGACACTTTGCTTTCCTTGAAGCCCCTATCCCTGGAGCAGGTCGTGCGTTCCGTCTTCGCCCCTTCCCGTCGCTTTTACATCGTGCAAAGGGCCCTCAAGGTCTCGGCCGTGGGGGTCTGCCGCTCCTTTCCCCCGAAGGACTGGCGCTTGACCGATGTGGAGATCCGATTGAACACCCTCCCCAAGGGTCAGGAACTGGCCCTCCGGCTCACCCCCCATCGGGGGCTCTTCAAGGGTTGGTTGGACTCGCCCTTGAACTACTTCCCGCCTTCCTTCCCCCTGAAGGGTTATGAGCTTTTCGAGGTGGCCAAGGTGACAAGACGTCTGGCCGCGGTCTGGGGCGCCTTCACCGAGGTGGAATGGGTCCTGTCGGAAGGAAGGGTCTACGTGCTGGATGGAAGGCCCGTGAAGGGCACACCCGGGTCCTGACCCATGGGCCCCGGTCGAACGTCCAAACAGGACCATCGAAGAATGGGATGGGGAAAGTCGGCCATGGCATGGGTCCTATGCATCCGTGGCCCCAAGAGGTCTTGAAATGTCCCTTCGATCCTTCCGATCACGTCGCTTCGTCCGGGTCCTCGGCCCCGCCCTGCTACTGTTGATGGTCACGGGTTGCGTCTCCATCTATGACGATAAGATCAAGGTCCAGCGGCCCGAGGAAATGGACCCTTACCAGCGGAACGTCCTGGACAAGTGCACCCCCCATACTTTGCCGCATCGGCTCATCACCGGCACCATGAACCTGGGTACCACCGTGCTCCATGGGTTCCCCTACGCGGAGAACCAGGCGAGCTTCGATTTTTATTGGAACAGCATCGCCCCGGACATCACGGGAGCGGCGGGGGACAGCTTGAAACCCGACATCAACTGGGATGTGCAGGTGGCCCGGTTCATCCCGGTCTTCACCTCCAACAGCTGCGAGAAGGTGAGGACCTACGGGATGGAAACGGACTGTTATCAGGTCTCCTACCTTCTCTATAAGTACGTGGCGGGGACCAACTGCACCAATCCCACCAGCTACCCGGTCTTCGTGTATATCTATCCCAAGTCGGCCTTGCCGGCCGGGCCCAAGTGGCTCACGGGACCTTATTCGACCCCGACCCCGGCGCCATAAAAACCTGGATTAGGAATGGAATGAAGGAAAGAACGAAAAGAACGAATTGGCTCGGCCTAGCGCTCGGGATCGGCCTTCTCCTGCCGATCGGAGCGGACGCCAAGAACGAGTGGGTGACCGTCCCGGTCATCCTGGGGGATTACTACGTCTGGTCCTACGTCCAGGCCATCGAGGACAAGGCGGACATATACGGGTTCTCCACGGCGGGGGTGGATGCTTTGGGATGGTCGCTCGTTCTCATGAGGGACTCGGCGGGGCTTTTCTTCGTGAACCTGGCGGGGTTGGCCAAGACGGGTTATCCGATCGTGACGCTTTTGGCCTCTTCCGATGAACCCACGAGGGAAAGGGCCTGGGTGTCGCTCGGGACCCACGCGGCCACCCTCCTGACGTTGGAATTCCTCGGCCACCCGGCCTTGAGCTTGAATTCCTCCATGGGTCCCCATGGCGATGGGACGGGACTAAGGGTGGCGTTCGGATTCTAAGAAGGACCTACTGGAAGCTGTAACCTACCCCCAGGGTGTAACCCCAGAAGTAACTGTCCTTATCCGCAGGGATGTTGTCGTATTTTTTAAGAATAGGATTCCAAGAGTAACCCGCCGGCGAGAAGACCTGCCCCCTCGTCACGGAACCGGAGATCGAGAAGTCGTTCCATACCGAAAAATCGAGGGCCAGGGAAGTGGAAGGCGTCCGGACGATCTTTTCCCCCGTTATCACCACGGGGAGGGAGAGGTTGCGGCCCCGGAAGGTTGTGTCCTGGTTCTGTTGGCCGCTCACGGTGACGACCAGGAATTCCCAGGGAAGCCAGGAGATGGACGCCCCCGTACCCCAGGTCTTCGTGTCCACCGCCCAGTCATAGACCGCTCCGGGGACGACCATGCTGTCATATCCCCCATAAACGCTCAAGGCCGCGCTCAGGTCATCGAAAATTTGGAACCCTAGGTCCAACCCTGCCGCAATGTTGACGAGAGAGCCTTCCCCCCTTTGGCTCTGGATGTTAAGGGAAGGGCAGAAGGAACCAAGACCCAAGCCTCCCGCCACTGAGAGCGATCCGTAAGCGGAATAGCCATCTCCCACCTTGGCGCGGCCCGAGACGGCGCCGAAGGAGAGGTAATGGCCTGATTCGGTCAATTCATGGAGGGCCGAGAAAGAAAGATCGGTGGATTGGCCGCCCCCTCCCTCATCGGAAGGTTGGCCCGAGGTCGAAAGTCCCACCGAGAAGCTCCAGGAGGGTTTGAAGGGTTCCAGGCCCTTCGCGTCCAATAGATCGCCCATTTGTTCTGCGAGGGCCGGCAGGGCCGCCGCCCAAAGCCCCCATGCCAGGAACGACCTTCTCTTATTTATGGGCATGTTTCGCGGCCTCCTCGTTCTTCAAGTAGGTATGGATGCCACACTCGACCTTGCCTGTCCCGGCCCAGCGGCCCGACCGGGCATCCTCCCCGGCTTGGACGGGCCTCGTGCAGGTCTCAGGGGAACAGCCGATGGAGAGATAGCCCTTCTCCCAGAGGGGGTGGTAGGGCAGATCGTGCTCCTTGGCGTAGTCCCAGAACATCTTGGAGGTCCAGTTGAGCAGGGGGTTCACCTTGACCAGTTTGTCCCTGTAATTCTCCACGAAAAGGGAATCTTGGCGGGTGATGGCCTGGGCCCGTCGGATGCCGGAGATCCAAGCCTGGTAATTGGAGAGGGCCTTCTCGAAGGGGGCGATCTTGTTGGCGGCGCAGCAGGCGTCCGGGTCCTTCTCGTAGAGCTTGCCGTGCTTGGCCAGGAATTCCTCATGGGGCATCTCGGGCCTCAGGACCTTCAGGTTCAGCTTCAGGCGCTCGACCAAGCGGTCCTTGTGTTCCAGGGTCTGCTGGAAGTGGAAACCCGTGTCGGTGAAAAGGACGGGAAGGTCGGGCTTCACCTGGGTGGCTAAGTGCAGGAGCACCGCGCTCTCGGCCCCGAAGGAGGTGGACATGGCCAACCCTTGGCCGAACTCGGAGACGGCCCAGCGAACGATGTCCTGGGCGCTCTTTGCGGCGAAGTCCCGATTCAGGGCTGCATAATCATAGGCCTTCATGGCGTCTCTCCTGGTCGGTTCATCATAGGGTGGGAAAAGGGTGAAAACAAGGAAACGGGCCGCCGGGGGAAGCCCTGGGGACGTTGGTCCCGCCCCTGTACAACCCCATGAAGAGGGAGGTATAGTCCGGCCGTTGTCGAGCGGCTTTCGCTCAGGGTGAGGCGATCCCAACGTCCGCCCGAACTCGGAGGGAATAGGAGACCCATGAAGACCGTCCTCTTGATCGTCCTGGGATGCTTCCTGGCACCAAGCCTCTCCCTGGCGGATGGCCTCCGCGGAGCGGTCTCGAACTTGGCTTCCCCCCTTGTCCGGGAGTGGCTCGCGGGGTCCTTGGGACTTTCCCTGGAGACCCTTCCCGGCGAGGAAGCCGTCCGTCTTTTCATGGACCGCAAGGCCCACTTCGCCGTCGTGGAATCGGGGTTCACCCCTGAGGAGGGGAAGGAACTCCTGGTGCGGCCCGCCTTGGACCTTCCCGTGGCCATCGCTGGCGCGGCGGTGGTCTACAATGTTCCCGGTGTCCCGGAGGGACTTCAGCTCTCACCCGGGCTCCTCTCCCTTATCCTTTTGGGGGAGATCGCCAACTGGAACCATCCTAAGATCGTCCAGATGAATCCGGGGCTGTCCCTTCCCGCCATGGCCATCCGAGTGGTCCCAAGGTCCGCCGGGAGCAGCGCCAGGGACCTTCTTCCTTCCTGCTTGATGAGGATGGACCTGGATGGGACGATCCGGTTCTCCGATCGTGGAGCTTTGCTTTGGCCGACGGGAAAGGTCGTCCCGGGGGATCCGGAGGTCCTGGAGTCCCTCAGTGCCTGGGCCGGAAGCCTCGGCGTGATCGACGCGTCCTTCGCCCATCGGAAGCAAGCCCCGACCGCCTCGATCTTGAACGCTTCCGGACGGTTCGTTCGCCCCTCCCCCGCGTCGTTGGCCGCGGCGGCTTCCGACCTCGTCCATCTGCCCGAGAATCTCCAGGTCTCGCTCTCCTTTTCCAGCGCGGCCGGGGCCTATCCCTTGTCCTCTTTCCTATGGTGCATGACCTATCGGGACCCGGCGAAGGCCTTTCGGGACAAGCGGAAGGGGAAGGCCCTCGCGGAACTCGTGGGATCCCTCCTGACCGGGGGCCAAGCAAAGGCCGACAGCCTGGGGTTCGCGCCCCTACCAGGGCGCCTTCGGGACCAGGTCCTGGAAAAGGCCAGGACGATCGGGGTAGGGGACCTGTCGGAACGGCCATAAAGGTCCTGACAGGTCCTTGTGGGAACGGTAAACCCTGGGTTTGACCTTCAGGGCAGGGCTTGGGGTGAATTAAAAGGAGCCGGTGGCCTTCCGGAAGACTAAAATGATGCCCTGTTCGCCCCTGTCGGACGTCGACTACGCGAGGAGGTCCCATGTCCGCCCCCATCCTCCTGGAGAACCCCCTGCGACAGGGGCTCTTCTCCGATCGAGTTCCCCAACCCTGTTCGCTCGTCATCTACGGGGCTTCCGGGGACCTGACCCATCGTAAGCTGGTCCCGGCGCTCTTCGACCTCTACGAGAAGCACCTCCTGCCCTCCTCCTTCTGTCTGATCGGCATCTCCCGTTCCAAGATGAGCGACGCGGAGTTCAAGGCCAAGCTCAAGGATTCCCTCAAGAAGAGCGAACCCCAACTCTCCGATTCCCTTTGGGAGAGCTTTTCCCAGAACTTCCATTACCTGGCTGGGAGCTATGACGACCGGAGCGCCTATGAGGCCTTGGCCCGCAGGCTCGACCAGGTCGACCGTGAGAACGGGACCGCCGGCAACCGCATCTTCTACCTTTCCACGCCCCCCAACGTCTTCGGCGACATCGTGGAGAACCTGGGGCTGGCGGGCCTCAACCGTGAGGACAAGGGTTTCTCCCGGGTGGTGATCGAGAAGCCCTTCGGGCATGACCTGGAGTCGGCCAAGGCCCTGAACGTGAAGGTGAAGGAGACCTTCAAGGAACGGCAGATCTACCGCATCGACCATTATCTGGGCAAAGAGACCGTGCAGAGCCTCTTGGTGATGCGTTTCGCCAACTCCATCTTCGAGCCCATCTGGGACCGGCGTTATGTGGACCATGTGCAGATCACCGCCTCCGAGGACCTGGGGGTGGGCACGAGGGCCGGCTATTACGACTCCTCGGGGGTCCTTCGGGACATGTTCCAGAACCATCTCTTCCAGGTCATGTGCCTGATCGCCATGGAGCCGCCCGTGGCCTTTGAGGCCAACGCCATCCGGGACGAGAAGCTCAAGATCCTCAAGGCCATCCGCCCCTTCAACGAGGATACGGTGTACCAATGGGCCATCCGGGGACAGTATGGACCGGGGTTCCTGGCTGGGGAGAAGGTCCCTGGTTACCTTCAGGAGGAAGGTGTCCCTCCAGGCTCCTTTGCTCCCACCTACGCGGCGCTCAAGATCTTCTTGGATACCTGGCGTTGGCACGGGGTGCCGTTCCTGCTGCGTTCGGGCAAAAGGATGCCTAAGCGCACCACCGAAGTGGCTATCCAGTTCAAGGAACCCCCAAACCTCCTCTTCAAGAACAACCTCGTCAACCTTGCCCCGAACCTGCTGGTGGTGCGCATCCAGCCGGACGAAGGCATTACCCTCAAGTTCGAGACCAAGGTGCCTGGCATGAGCATGGAGGCTCGGACCGTCAACATGGATTTTCGTTATGGGACGGCATTCGCGGAAGGGTCCTCCGAAGCCTACGAAAGGCTCCTGTTGGATTGCATGCTGGGGGACGCCACGCTCTTCATCCGGGGTGATGAGGTGGAGGCGGCCTGGGAGGCCCTGATGCCTGTGATCTCACTTTGGGAAACCACCCCGCCCGAGCACAAGTTCCCGAATTATGAGGCTGGTACTTGGGGACCGCCCGACGCGGATAACCTGCTGGAGAAGCCCTGGCGTAAGTGGAGAAGGCTCTAAGACGGTCGTTGGTCACGGCCCCCCGAGGTCCCCATGACGGTATCCGCGCAACAGATCGAGAAGGACCTCACCGACCTCTGGCGGGAAGGTCCGGATGACAAGACCAAGGGTCTCGGCCTGCAGAGGGTCTACACCACCAACCTGGTGGCCTTTGCCCCGGACCATGTCGAGGGTTACCGGGTCGAACAGATCCTCAACGATCTCGCTGAGAAACATCCTGGGCGCTATATCCTCATCCGACCCGCGGCCGATTCCACGGAACCTCCCCTGCGGCACTATGTGATGGGCCATTGTTTCTTCGGGGCGGGGAAGGAGAAGAGGGTCTGCTGCGACATCATCAAGTTGGTGGCGCAGAAGGAGGTCATCGAGAACCTCTACGGCTTCACCTTTTCCCTCCTCCTCCCGGACCTGCCGGTGGAGTTCTGGTGGCCGGGAGACCTTCCCTATGAGAACCCTTTCTTCGAGAGGATGGCGACCCAGTCGAATCGGGTTTGGGTGGATTCCACGAAATTCAAGGATCCCGTGAGGTCCCTCGCGAGACTCTCGACCTTCTGGGACTCCCGATTCCCCCACACCCTTTTGATGGACCTCAATTGGATCCGCGTGCAAAGGTGGCGCTCCCTTATCGCTGAGCTTTTTGATGGGCAATGGTCGGGCTATTTGAGGGACGTTCGCAAGGTCTCCATCGCCTATGGGGAAGGATCCCCAGCCACCCGAGGTTTTTTCCTGGCTTGCTGGCTAGCTTCACGGTTGGGTTGGAAGTATCAGGGAGAAAGGATCACGACCTTCCCCCCTCAGCTTGATTTCGAAGGGCCTAAGGGCAAGGTCGAGGTGGTCCTGCAACCCGTGCCGGTGCAGGACGCCAAACGGGACCGAATCTTCGCCGTGGGACTGGTGACGGATGGGGATCCGTCAGGGGTCTTCACGGTCGTGCGCGACCAGGACCCCCATTGCGTCATCGCCCAGTCCGAGATCGACAAGAAGCCCGCTTTTTCCCGGACAGTGTCCTTCGAGCATTTTCATTCCAATGAGGTCTTGAACTCCGGTCTGAAGAACCTGAGGCCGGACCCGGGCTGGGATAAGACCCTCAAGATGGCCGGGACCATCCTGGCCAAGCCGGACCTCACAAAGGCCTAACAAGAAGGTCGCGCCCAGAGTTTTTTCGACGCGGGAGGTGTCCATGAGTCCCATCAAGAAGAAGCCGACCCTCAAAAGGACCAAGAAGTTCAAGGTCACGCCGACGCGCAAGGGCGCCGTTCGGAAGGTCCCGAAGCCAGGGCCGAACCCTTTCCTCAAGCGGAGGAAGGAGCCGGTCTTCGATCCCGAACTCAGGGTCCATCCCACGCCCGCCCTTTTGTTCGAGGAAACGGCCCCCTTCGTCATGCAGGTCGCGAGGGAAGCCGTGGACGCCAGGGGCCGTTTCGTCCTAGCCCTGTCCGGGGGTTCCACCCCGAAAGGGCTCTTCCAGCAATTGTGCGAGGAGCCGGTCAAGTCTCTCCTGCCTTGGGACAGGACCTTCGTCTTCTGGGGGGATGAAAGGCATGTCCCTCTCACCGATGAGAAGAGCAACTATCGGATGGCCCAGGAGCTCCTCCTCTCGAAGGTCCCGATCCCCAAAGCCAATATCTTCCCCATGACGGATGGGTCCCGTTCGGTGGAACAAGCGGCTTCCCTCTACGAGGGGAAGCTCAAGAAGTTCTTCGGGATGCAGATGCCCATCCTCGACCTGAACCTGATGGGCATGGGGGACGATGGTCATACGGCCAGTCTCTTCCCCGGGGTGGTGCAGCTCAACGAGGTGAAGCATTGGGTGGTGGGGTACTTCGTGGACGAGGAGAAGAAGGACCGGGTGTCCTTGACCTTTCCGGTCTTGAACGCCTCCCGGGTCACCTTGGTCTTGATGGAGGGGGCCAAGAAGGCCTCGCGTTTGAAGGACGTGCTGGAGGGGCCGAAGGACCCACCCCGTTATCCCATCCAATACCTGAAGCCCACGGACGGGAAGCTCATCTTTGCCATGGACGCCGCGGCCACCGCGCTCCTTTCCCGCAAACCCTAGATCTTCTCCCAGGGGGCCACGGGGCCATTGATCTTTCGGAAACAAGGATGGACCGATAGGGCCTCTTTCCTCAGGGCCTTGAGCCGGGTCGGGTCCCTTCGACGGAGTTTCTTTTTCAAGTGGGCAAGCTCATAGGCCAGTTGACCCGATGGGACAGGGATGGGTCCCACCTTTCGCCCTGTGTTCCTCACCTTCCGCTTCTCGAATGAGTAACCCCGCCGATCCGCTTCCTTCCATACCTCTAATAGATACCTTCCGATGGCGGCTTTTGGGGAAGGGTGGGCCTTGAAGCGGTCGAGCTGGGGGTGATTGCGGTAACCCTTCGTGCGGCCTTGGAGGACCTTTTGGGCGAGGAGTCCTTCCCGCCAAAGGGCGAGCAAGCCCTTCACGTCCAGGTACTTGGGATGGAGGGACCAGAGCCTCAAGGATGGCCTGCCCGGGATGTTATCGGAGGCTTTCCTTGGCGGCGGCCACGACGGCTTCGGGCGTGAAGCCCAGGTTCTTCATGGCCACCCCACCCGGCGCGCTGGCGCCGAAGCGGTCGAGGGTCACGAATTTGCCCTTCGGGCCCACCCAACGGTGCCAACCGAAGGAAGTGGCGGCTTCCACCGCGACCCGGGCCGTGACCGAAGAGGGGAGGACCTCTTCCTGATAAGAGGAGGGCTGGGAGGCGAAGATCTCCATGGAGGGCATGCTGACCACGCGGGTAGGCGTCCCTTCCTTCTCGAGGAGTCCCTGGGCCGTGAGGCAGAGCTGGACCTCGGATCCCGTGCCGATGAGGATCGCCTTCGGGGAGCCGCCCTGGGCTTCCGAGAGCACGTAGCCCCCGTGCAGGAGGCCCGCCGCGGGGGACAGCTTGGAGCGGTCGAGGGTGGGCAGGTTCTGCCGGGAAAGGACCAGGGTGGTCGGGTTCTGTTTGCGGTAGAGGGCGACCAACCAGGCATAGCTGGTCTCGTTGGCGTCCGCCGGGCGCAGGACGACGGCCCCGGGTGTGGCCCTCATGGCGGCGAGCGTCTCCACCGGTTGGTGGGTGGGGCCGTCCTCGCCTTGGCCGATGGAATCATGGGTGAAGACGAAGATCGATTGGATGCCCATCAGGTGGGCCAGGCGCCAAGCGGGTTTCATATAGTCGTTGAACATCAGGAAAGTGGCCCCAAAGGGGATCACCCCGCCATGGAGGGCCATACCGTTGAGGGAAGCCGCCATGCCGTGTTCCCGGATGCCGAAGTGGAACACCCGGCCCAGATAGTTGCCCGCCGCGAAATCGCCGCCTCCCTCGATCAAGGTCATGTTGGATTCCGCTAGGTCGGCCGACCCCCCCAGGAAGAAAGGGACCTCTTTGGCGATGGCGTTGATGATCTTGCCGGAGGCCACGCGGGTGGCCAGGCCTTTCTCGTCGGTGGGGAAGACCGGGAGCTTCTTCTCGAGGTCCGCCGGCAGTTCCTTGGATAGGGCCTTCTGTAACTGGGCATATTGCTCAGGATAGGAACGGGCGTAGGCGTCGCGC
>Ga0315912_10005840_pt1 | contig 11196 bp, 12 predicted proteins | sample VfabasoilMG_FD_204469 | JGI IMG/M metagenome (GOLD analysis project Ga0315912, IMG submission 204469) | Garden soil microbial communities collected in Santa Monica, California, United States - V. faba soil | ecosystem: Environmental > Terrestrial > Soil > Garden | place: USA: California...
ACGGCAGGCCAGGAGGCCCAACCATAATGCCAATCGGCCTAGGGGCACATCACCAAGTACCCCAAGGCGTCATGATCCTCGGCCTCGAAGGCCGCTCGGCTTACTTGATTTTTTCCCAACCGCCCTTCGGCAGACCACCGGACACCTTCTTCAGGTCGGCCAGATCCAGTTCGACCGGGCCGGTCTTGGTCTGCTTCTTTTGCGGAACGACGTCGGTTGCAGTCTTGTTCTTCTTCGGGCTAACTGCTTTTTTCATGAGGACTCCTTCTGGTTCAGACCGTGCGATCGCCTGCGCACGCCTGCATTGCAGCAGCGGCCGTGACGAACGGACACTGTCAGCTCTTACAGGGTAGGCATGCAAACGACAGTGGCGCCGACGCCGCGGCCCCGCCGTCAATCAATGAATCAGACCGAGACGCAGCGCCTTCAGCACCGCTGCGTGCTTGCTGACGCAGCCCAGCTTGTGCATCGCGTTGTTGACGTGCAGCACGGCGGTACGCTCGCTGATGCCGAGGATCGCACCCACTTCCCAGGCGGTCTTGCCTTCCATGGTCCAGTGCAGCGCTTCCAGTTCCCTGGGCGTCAAGGCCGGCTTCTCGGGCTGCAGCGGCTCGGGCAACAGCAGGCGCAATGCCGCCTCTTGCGCATGCACGGCAAACAGCTGCAGATCGGCCACCACACGCTGCAACTCGGCCGCGTCCGCAGGTAGCGGCTTGTCCCGGTCCACCCCGAGCACGAAGTGCCGGCCCTCGGGCAGATGCAAGGCCATCGCAATGCCGGTGTTGAACCCGAACTGCGCCTGCTCTTCCCACAACTCGCCCATGCCCTGGCCGGTATAGGTCTGCTGGTCCCAGATGATCGGCACGCTCTGCTTGCGGCAATGCTGCATCACCGGGTCGCGGCGCATCAGCACGGTGTCCCTGAAGGTGCTGACGAACTCCTGCGGCGTGTTGTCCACGCTGATGAACTCGGTGCCGGCCACACCTCTTTCGACCACGGTGACCGCGGCCACCGTGTCGAAGCCGAGCTGGTGCGCGAAGCGCACGATCTCGTCGCGGAACTCGTCACGGTCCTTGGCCTTGAGCACCGCCGAATAACCACCGGGCAGCATCAGAATTCCCCGCGCGCTCCGCAATGGCATGGCCCCCGTCGCAGCAACATGCCCTGACAGGGTTTACAGCTTTCAACACAGGTGCCGATCCGGAAACATACCGGCATGTTCAGCACCATGAGTCCTTCAGACACTTCACACATGACCCCTACCACACCCTGGTCCATTCGAGCGTGGCCCCCCATATTGTGGCAGGCCGGGCGTGAATCGCAATTGCGCTTCCGTCACCTGAGCACGCGTGTCACGCTGCCGGGCGACCGTAGTTCACGCACCGCAGGCCAGACCATCTGGGGCGGGCGCTCCGCCGACGGCGAAGCCGGCGTGGCCTGGGACTGGGTGCAGATCTCCAGCGACGTGGTGGCCATGGCCGACCCGATGTCGGTCGTCACCAACCTGCGGCTGATCGGCGAGGAGGGCGAAGTGCTCACCGCGCTGGAATCGGCCCGCTTCCTCAACGAGATCGTGCATGCCCTGCCTTGGCAGAGCGAGGTGCAGCGCGCGCTGCATGTCGGCCACGCCTGAGGGCGGGCGGGCTATTTCATCGCGGCGGCGCGCAGGCTACGCGCTACGAAAGCCAGGCACAACAGCACCAGTAGCACGCACACCGCCAGCGGCAGCGCCCATTCCCACGCAGCCATGGCCTCGCCCTTGAGCACGCGGCCCATCAGCGTGATCTGTGCCAGTGCCGGCACCGCCAGGTGCCAGGGCGCCTCGCCCTCCTGGCTGAACAGGCTCAGCAGCGGCAGCAGCGACACCGCCAGCACCAGCGCCGTGGCATTGGCCTGCGCCTCCTTGACGCTGCGGCAGCGGATGGCAATGACCATCAGCAACGCCGACAGCGCACCGGCCAACGGCAACAGCAATGCCAGGAACATCATGCCCTCGCGCACGCCGAAGCGGAACATCGCCGCCAGCGTCTCGCTGCGCAGCAGCCATTGCCCGGGCAGGAAGCTGGCGCAGCTGAGCAGCGCGATGAGCATGGCCACCGCCGCCACCGCACCCCACTTGCCCAGCACCAGCGCCAGCGGCGGCACCGGATTGCCCAGCAGCGGCTCGAGCGAGCCGCGCTCGCGTTCGCCGGCGGTCGTGTCCAGCGCCGCATGCAAGGCGCCGTAGACCACCGCCATCAGCATGAAGAAGGGCACCAGCGTCGCCCACTGTGCGGCGCGCGCCGCGGGGCTGGCCAGGTCGCGCTCGTCCACCTCGATGGCCTGCAGCGCCGCCGCTGACACACCGCGCCAGGCCAGGCGCAGCATCGCCTGCTCCTGCGTAAAGCCCTGCAGCAGCCGCGTCAGGCGCGAGGCGCCGGCCATGGCGCGGGGGTTGGCCGAGCTGAGAACCAGCTCCACGCGCGGCGCCTCGCCGCGCGCCAGCTCGGCCTCGAAGTCCGCACCGATAACCAGCACTGCTTCGCCCAGCTGTTTGCTCTGCAACTGCTGCTCGAAGCGCTGCGGCACCGGCATCACGCGATAGGTCTGCCGCAGCAGGTAGTTGTGCAGCGTGGGCGCATGCTCGATGCCGGCGACGACCACCTCGCGCGACTCGGCACGCTCTTCGATGCCGGCCACCAGCGTCGACAGCAGCACCAGCACCAGCGGACCCACCGCCACCGAACTGAGCACGATCGCCAGCAGCGTGCGGCGGTCGCGCAGCGCGTCGCGCAGTTCCTTGAGCAGCACCGTCCATGCGGCGGCGATCACGGCACGGCCTCGCTGCCGAAGGCCAGCTGCACGAAACAGCTTTCGAAGTCGTCGTGGCCGGTCAGCGCACACAGTTCGGCCACCGTGCCCTGCGCCACCGCGCGCCCCCGCGCCATCACCAGCACCTGGTCGCACAGCCTTTCCACCTCCTGCATCAGGTGCGTGGAGAAGACGATGCACTTGCCCTGCTCGTCGCGCAGCCGCCGCAAGGCTTCGCGCAGCGCGCGCGTGGACTGCACGTCCAGGCCGTTGGTGGGCTCGTCGAGGATGATGTTGTGCGGGTCGTGCACCAGCGCGCGCGCCAGTGCAGTCTTCATGCGCTCGCCCTGGCTGAAGCCCTCGGTGCGTCGCTCCAACAGCGGCTCCAGCTGCAGCGTTTGCGCCAGGGCCTGCGCCCGCGCTTCGGCCGTGGCCCGGCTCATGCCCTGCAGCTGCCCGTAGTAGACGATGTTCTCGCGCGCCGTCAGCCGCGGATACAGGCCGCGCGCATCACTGAGCACGCCGATGCGCGCCAGCGCCGCCTGGCGCTGCGTGGCCACGTCGATGCCGTCCACCCGCACCTGCCCGGCATCGGGCAGCAGCAGCCCGGCGACGATGCGCAGCACTGTCGTCTTGCCCGCGCCGTTGGGGCCGAGCAGGCCACTGATGCAGCCATCGCCGGCCACCCAGTCCAGCCCGGCGACCGCCTGTACGCTGCGCGCCGAACGCCCGCGGCCCTGCACGAAACGCCGCGCAATGCCGCGCAGCTCGATCACGGCGCCGCCCCGGCGCCAGGCGGCACGAACACCGGCGGGCGCGGGACGTCGCGCGCGCAGTCGGCGGCTACGCGCAAGGCCTTCGCATCGTCGGCCGCATCGACGAAGCGGAACACCGCATCGCGCATGCAAGGCAGCGCGAGCAGCCCGTGGCCGGCGTTCGGCACCACTTCATGCCGCGCCTTCGGCCCCAGCGCCCGGGCCACGCGCTCGCCATGCCGCGGCGGCGTCGCCGGGTCGATGCCACCGGACAGCAGCAGCGTCGCCACCGGTGCCGCCACCATCTGCCTGAAGCCGGCGACCAGCTCGCCGCGCGGCCAGAAAGCGCAGACCTCGCGGTACAGCGGCGCCAGGCCTTCGCCGAAGTCCGCGGCCGGCGTCTGGGTGACAGGGCCCGGCAGGTCCTCGGTGCAGACCACCGAGAAGTGCATACCCTGCGCCAGCGCCGCCTGGCGACGGGCCGGCGCCAGCGCACTCGCCAGACCGACCAGCGGCCCGAAACTGCCCCGTCCCGCCGCTTCCAGCGCGGCCGGCAGCGCGGCCGCAGTGGTCGGCGCATACAGCGCCGCGCGCACCATGCCGAGCAGCATGTCGCGTGTCAGCAGCAGCGTTTCGTCGCGGCCGGTCAACGGGTGCGCCACGCTCACCGGGTGCGGCAGCGCCGCCAGCAGCGCCTGCCAGGTCTGGGCCAGATCTGGATGCCGGGCGCGGCAGGCGACGTCCTGCTCGCAGGACTGCAGCAGCGCATCGAAGGCCACCTGCGCATCCGCTGCCGAGGCCTCGGGCAATGCCATGTCCGGCGGTGCGACGCCGTCCAGCACGACGCGGCGCACCTGCTGGGGATACAGCCGCAGGTACTCCAGCGCCACGCGCGTGCCGTAGGACACGCCCACCAGGTTGATGCGCTCGGCGCCGAGCGCCTGGCGCACCGCGTCCAGGTCGGCCATCGCCGGCGTGCTGCCGTAGTGGCGCAGGTCGCCATGAGGCAAGGCCTGCAGGCTGCGTAGGCAGCTGCGTGCGCGCTGCAGCTGCTGCTGCGGGTCGAGCTGCTCGCGCAGCGGCCGGGTGGGCGGCTCGTCGCCGCAGTCCAGCGCCGCGCTGCGGCCGGTGCCACGCTGGTCGACGAGCACGATGTCGCGGCGCTGGCCGAAACGCGCGAGCATGCGGCTGACCGGGCCCGCCAGCTCGATGGCGCTCTGCCCCGGCCCGCCCGCCAGGAAGAACACAGGGTCCGGCTTCTTGTTGCGCGCCAATGCCGGCAGCACGGCGAAATGCACGTCGATGCGCACGCCGCTGTCGCGCGCCGCATCGAGCGGGCGCGACACCTTGCCGCACAAGGCCTCATGCGCCACGCCCTCGATGCGGCACGGACTCAGCGCTGCGCCCTGCACGCTCAGCGCCAGCAGGCCGAGCAGCAGCGCCGCGCCGGCCCGCTCAGGCCAGCAGGCGCCGCAGTTCACCGCTGTCGATCAGCCGGATCAGCTCGGCGGCGCCACCGACGAGCACGCCCTTGACGAAGACCATCGGGAAGGTAGGCCAGCCGGTCCACATCTTCAGTGCGTTGCGCCGCCGCCAGTCGCTGAGGTAGCTGCCGTATTCCAGGTAGTGGTAAGGCACGCCGGCCGCGTCGAGCGCCTTGCGCGCCCGGCGCGGATGCGGGTTCTGGGCCATGCCCACCACCACCACCGCATGCTGGCGGATGGCGGCCTGCACCTCTTGCACCCGCGCGACATGGTGGCCGGCGATGCGCTCGCGGATGGCCGGGTGGATCTGGGATTCGGCGAGAACGTTGCGCGGCATGGGCCCTCCTGGCCGCGAGGTTAACGCAGTGCGGCGGCTGCGCCGCCAGCGGCCGCACGACCTTTCGCGTACGATTCCCGCCCCACTGAACAAGCCCCTCTCGGAGACCCCATGAAGCTCTACTACAGCCCCGGCGCTTGCTCGCTCAGCCCGCACATCGTGTTGAGCGAAGCCGGCCTGGCCTTCACACCCGTGCTGGCCAGCACCAAGACGCACAAGCTGACCGACGGCACCGACTACTACACCATCAACCCCAAGGGCTACGTGCCGCTGCTGGAGCTGGACGACGGCCAGCGCCTGAGCGAGGGTCCGGCCATCGTGCAGTACCTCGCCGACCAGGTGCCCGACAAGAAGCTGGTCGCACCCTGGGGAACGATGGAACGCTACCGCCAAATGGAATGGCTGAACTTCATCGGCACCGAACTGCACAAGGGCATCGGTGCGATCTTCAACCCCGCGCTGCCCGAAGAAGCCAAAGCCATGGCGCGCACCAAGGGGGCCAGCCGCCTGGAATGGGTGAACCAGCAGCTCGAAGGCCGCAACTACCTGATGGGCGAGCACTTCTCCGTGCCCGATGCCTACCTGTTCACCGTCGCCAGCTGGACGAAGTACGTCAACATCGACATCTCGTCGCTGGCTCACCTGGGCGCCTTCATGGCCCGCATGGCGGCGCGCCCGGCGGTACAGGAAGCGCTGAAGGCGGAAGGGCTGCTGAAGTAGCTGCGATGAGCGCGGCATTGCGGCAATTGGCGCTGGCCGCAGTGGCGCTGGGCGCCCTGTCCGCGCTGGCCGCGCCCGAACGCAGCCTGGTCGGCACGGCGGGCGAGTTGCTGAAAGCCGCGCCGCCGCCGGGCCACTACGACGCGGTGCTGTGCGTGACGGTCGGTGCCGAAGCCGCCAGCTGCGGGCCGGTGACGGCCGACATCGGCGGTGCCGGCCAGGCGCTGGTGCGCGTCGCCGACATCGCCTACCGGCTGGAGGTGCGTGCCGATCAATTGGGCGTGTCGCTGTTCCACGGCAGCATGCAGATCGACGGCTTCTTCGCGCCCTACCAGTGGAACGGCAACCAGCTGCAATTCAACGACACGGAAAAGGCCACGCGCTACGAGCTGAAGCTGGGCCCCCGGCGCTTCGACGGGCCATAGCGATCAGGCCAGGTGCGCGGCGGCCAGCAGCTCGCGCGTGTAGGCCTGCTGCGGCGCGTCGAACAGCGCCTGCGCCTCGCCCTGCTCGACCACGTCGCCGTCCTTCATGACCAGCACGCGGTGCGACATCGCGCGCACCACCGCGAGGTCGTGGCTGATGAACAGGTAGCTCAGGCCGTAGTGGCGCTGCAGTTCGGCCAGCAAGGCCAGCACCTGCTGCTGCACCGACACGTCCAGCGCCGAGGTCGGTTCGTCCAGCACCAGCACCTCGGGCCGCAGCACCACCGCGCGTGCGATGGCGATGCGCTGGCGCTGTCCGCCGGAGAACTCGTGCGGGTAGCGCTGCAGCACCTGGGCCACGCCGCTGCGTTCGTTCAGGCCGACCTCGTCGAGCATCTGCAGCACCAGCGCATCGCGCTCGGCCGTCGACAGCTCCGGCCGGTGCAGCGCCAGACCCTCGCCAACGATCTGGCCCACCGTCAGGCGCGGGCTTAGAGCGGCGAAAGGGTCCTGGAACACCACCTGCATGCGCCGGCGCATCGCGCGCAGCACGGTGCGGTCGGCGTTGTCGATGCGCTGCCCGTCGAGCCGCACCACGCCGCTGGCGATGTCCTGCAGCGCCAGCAGCGCCATACCCAGCGTGGTCTTGCCCGAGCCCGATTCGCCGACGATACCCAGCGTTTCACCGCGCTTCAGTTGCAGTGTGGCGTTGCGCACCGCCTCGAACCAGCGCTTGCGAAACCAGCCCTGCGGAATCGGGAAGCGCACCTGCACGTCGTGCGCGTCGATCAGCAGCGCCGCACCGTCCGCCACCGGCTGCACCACGCGCTGCGGCCGGCTGGCCAGCAGGCGCTGCGTATAGGGGTGGCGGGGCTGGTCGAAGACTTCGGTGGTGTTGCCGCTTTCCATCAACCGGCCGCGTTCCATCACGCCGACGCGGTGGGTGAAGCGGCGCACCAGGTTCAGGTCATGGGTGATGAACAGCAGCGCCATGCCCATGTCACGCTGCAGTTCGTCCAGCAGCGCCAGGATCTGCGCCTGGATCGTCACGTCCAGCGCGGTGGTGGGCTCGTCGCAGATCAGCAGCTGCGGTTTGCAGGCCAACGCCATGGCGATCATCGCGCGCTGGCGCTGCCCGCCCGACAGCTGGTGCGGGTAGGCATCGACCTTGGCTTCGGGATCGGGGATGCCGGTGCGGTGCAGCAGCTCGACAGCGCGCGCGCGCGCCGCGTTGGGGCGCAGCGCCTCGTGCAGCGCCAGCACCTCGACGATCTGGTTGCCCACCGTGTACAGCGGGTTCAGCGCCGTCATCGGTTCCTGGAAGATCATGCCGATGCGCGCACCGCGGATGCCGCGCATCTCGCGCTCGCTCTTTTGCATCAGGTCCTCGCCGTCGAAGCGGATCGCGCCGCTGCTGCTGGCCGCGTCCACCAGGCGCAGCACCGACAGCGCGGTGATGGACTTGCCCGAACCCGATTCGCCGACCAGCGCGAACTTTTCGCCCGCGGCGATGGAGAACGACACCTGGTCGACCACGGTGCTGGCACCGAAGCGCACCGTCAGCTTGTCGATCTCGAGCAGCGCACTCATGATTTACGCGTGTCGAAGGCATCGCGCAGCGCGTCGCCGATGAAGGTCAAGGCCAGCATCGTCAGCACCAGCACCACGAAGGTGGGGAAGATGATCCACCAGGCGTCGAGGTTGTTCTTGCCCTGGCGCAGCAGGTCGCCGAGCGAAGGCACGGTGGCGGGCACGCCCAGGCCGAGGAAGTCGAGCGAGGTCAGCGCGACGATGGCACCGCTCATGCGGAAGGGCAGGAAGGTGATGACCGGCGTCATCGAATTCGGCAACACATGGCGCCAGATGATCTGGCCGTTGCTCAGGCCCAGCGCGCGCGCCGCCTTGACGAATTCCAGGCTGCGGTTGCGCAGGAACTCGGCGCGCACGTAGTCCGACAGCCCCATCCAGCCCCACAGCGACAGCAGCACCAGCAGCAGCAGCAGCGAGGGCTCGAAGATCGACGCGAAGATGATCAGCAGGTACAGCTCGGGCACCGCGCCCCAGATCTCGATCAGCCGCTGCAGCACCAGGTCGACGCGGCCGCCGAAGTAGCCCTGCAACGCGCCGGCGGCGATGCCCATCACCGTGCCCACCAGCGTCAGCGCGAACGCGAACCAGATGCTGATCCGAAAACCGTAGAGCAGCCGCGCCACCATGTCCTGCCCCAGGCTGTCGGTGCCCAGCCAGTGCAGCGCGCTCGGCGGCGCCGGACTGGGGTCGATCTCGAAGGGGTTGCTGGTGCGCGCGCCGTAGCGGTTGAGCGTGAAGACCGCCCAGTTGCCCGGCTTGGCAAACTGCTCCGCAATGAGCGGGTCGGACCAGTCGGTGGGTGTCTCGAAGTCGCCGCCGAAGCTGGTTTCGGGATGGTTCTTGAGCAGCGGGAAGAACAGCTGCCCGTCGTAGCGCGCCGCCAGCGGCCGGTCGTTGCTGACCAGCTCGGCCAAGGTGGCCAGCACCAGCACCACCACGAAGCCCCACAGCGACACATAACCGATGCGGTTGCGCCTGAAGCGCGCCCAGGCACGCTGGTTCGGCGACAGCGGTTTCATCACCGGGGGCGCGGTGGCAGCGGGGGAGGGCAACACGGCACTCATTTGCCCACCGCCCCGAACTGCACGCGCGGGTCCACCGCCACGTACAGCAGGTCGGACACCAGCTTGACCACCAACCCGATCAGCGTGAACAGATACAGCGAGCCCAGCACCACCGGATAGTCGCGCCGCACCACCGACTCGAAGGACAGCAGTCCGAGGCCGTCCAGCGAGAACAGCGTCTCGATCAGCACCGAGCCGGCGAAGAAGGCGCCGACGAAGGCCGCCGGAAAGCCGGTGACCAGCGGGATCAGTGCGTTGCGAAAGATGTGCTTGTACAGCACGCGCTTCTGCGACAGCCCCTTGGCGCGCGCCACCAGCACGTATTGCTTGCGCGTCTCCTCGACGAAGGTGTTCTTCGTCAGCATCGTGGTCACCGCAAAGCTGCTGATCACCAGGCAGATCAGCGGCAGCGTCAGGTGCCAGAAGTAGTCGAGGATGCGCGCCGGCCAGCTCAGCTCCTCCCAGTTGTCGGAAGTCAGCCCGCGCAGCGGAAACCATTCGAAGAAGCTGCCGCCGGCAAACAGCACGATCAGGAAGATGCCGAGCACGAAACCCGGGATCGCATAGCCGATCAGCACCACCAGCGAGGTCATGACGTCGAAGCGTGAGCCTTCGCGCACCGCCTTGGCCACGCCCAGCGGCACCGAGATCAGGTAGCTGATGACAAAGGTCCACAGCCCCAGGCTGATCGACACCGGCAGCTTCTCCTTGATCAGCGCCCACACATCCTTGTTGTGCAGGAAGCTGCGGCCGAGGTCGAAGCGCAGGAAGCTGCCGAGCATCTCGAAGTAGCGCACATGCGCCGGCTTGTCGAAGCCGTAGAGTTTCTTCAGCTCGGCGATCTGCCGGGCGTCGCTGTCGCGCCCGGCCTTGTACAGGCCGGTGTCGCCGCCGCCCTTCTGGCTGGCGCGCGCCTCGGCCATGATCTGCTCCACCGGCCCGCCGGGCACGAACTGGATGACAACGAAGGTGATGGTCAGCGCGCCCAGCAGCGTGGGCACCATCAGGGCGATGCGCTTGAGGATGTAGAACAGCATCAGCGTTTGGCCCGGTCCTTGATCCACCAGGTTTCCAGCGGCCATGCTGGAAAGCCCGAAGCGGTGTCGATGGTAAAAAAGCGCGGCCGCCGCGCCGGCATGCCGAACTTGTCCCAGTAGGACGACTTCTCGTCCGACGCGTACAGGTCCGGCACCTGCCAATGGCTCCACATGATCACACGGTCGAGCGCTCGCGACGCGTCGCGCAACTCGTCCAGCGTCTGTGCCTCGGACATGAGCTTGATCAGGTGGTCGGCGGCGCGGCTCTTCACACCGCGGAAGTTGTTGTTACCCTTCTCGTCGGCCGACTTCGAGCCGAAGGCGGTGAGCAGGCCGGTGGCGTCGGGCAGGGTGAAGTCGCCGCCGGCGATGGCAATCATGTCGAAGTCGTATTCCTCCAGCCGGCGACGGTAAAGCGCAAAGTCGACGTTGCGTTCCTTCATCGTGATGCCGAGCTTTTCCAGATTGGCCTGCCAGTCGGCCATGCGCCCGCCCTCGCTGGGACTCAGGAACTCGAACTCGAAGGCCTCGCCCTTGGCATTGCGCAGCTTGCCGTCGGGAGCCAGCTTCCAGCCGGCCTGCTCGAGCAGTTCACGCGCCTTCAACAGGTTCTGGCGCAGGCGCTTCGGGTCGCGACCGGTGGTCGGCGCGCGATAGGCCGGGCCAAACACCTCGGGCGGCAGCGCGGTGCGAAAGGGTTCCAGCAGCTTCAGCTCGCCCGGCGTCGGCATCCCCTGGGCCGCGAACTCGGAGTTGTTGAACTGGCTCTCGGCACGCTTGTACAAGCCCAGCCGATTGACGGTGTCGAAATCGTAGGTATAGCCCAGCGCCTCACGCACACGGCTGTCCTGGAACAGCGGCCGGCGTATGTTCAGCTGATAAGCCTGCAGGCCCTGGCCGACCGAGGTCTCGAACAGGTCCTTCTTGATGCGCCCGTCGTCCCATTTCACGCCCTTGTGCTGGCGCACCCAGGCGCGGCCGCTGTATTCCTTGA
>Ga0315912_10005841_pt1 | contig 11196 bp, 12 predicted proteins | sample VfabasoilMG_FD_204469 | JGI IMG/M metagenome (GOLD analysis project Ga0315912, IMG submission 204469) | Garden soil microbial communities collected in Santa Monica, California, United States - V. faba soil | ecosystem: Environmental > Terrestrial > Soil > Garden | place: USA: California...
TCCAAGCCGCCGCTTTGGTCAAGCAAAGTGTCGTGAAGACTCAGAGAGACACCGGACCTATTGTCAGCAGGCTCGTTCGCGACAATATGGACGAGCCGTTGAGGATCCTTGTATGGGAGCGGCCGGAATAGGACAGCGTATACAACGCTGAAGATGGCTGTGGTTGCGCCCATCCCGAGAACAAGGGTGAGGAGCGCGGTCGCGGTGAATCCGGGAGCGGCCCGCATCGACCGTAGCGCGAATCGAAGGTCAGCCTGTAGGTTCGCCATTCTGAGCATGATCTCAAAATGTTGACGCTCAATCGACGCAAAGCGTTGAGGTTGACCTAGTCTTGCTGTGTTCTCCGGCATAACTCGGGTGGAGAGGTAAAGGGTTGAGTGATCCCGGGCGGTCCCGCTCCGCGACGTCAGTGCTTCGGTCCGATTCTTACGAATGCTCGCTAGGCAGTTGTCGGCCTGCCTCGGACTGCCTGTCAACTCACCATTTAGGACGCCTCGTCATATGCAGCGCACACGGCGGTACATACCGTTCGCCAGTCTCAGCAGTAGGAGTGTCCGTACATGAGCGATTTGACATGTATCAACGATTACTTACGCATCCACGGCAGTGCCTTGGGGTATCGCGTAGTCGAGCAGTTTCCACCCCTTCATCAACCTTCCGATAGAGTCTGGCCCGCTCTTCAGGAGCTGAAACGAACACCATTCCCCGCTCAAGCATTGGCGATCATGGGAATCGTAAAACGCTGGGAACTTGCCCGCTGCGCGGCGGCTGTCGCGGAATGCGGAACCGGGAAGACGCTCATTTCACTCGGAAGCATCTTCACGCATGCTCGAGGGAAGGCGTTCACGGCGTTGACGATGGTTCCGCCCCAATTGGTGGAAAAGTGGGCGCGCGAATGCTTCCTGACGCTGCCTGGCGTTCGAGTCTTCTTCATTGATGGCGTGCGCAACGGCGTGTCTTCGAGCGGCTACACGGGCGTGAACGAAGTCAGGCTCCGCAGCGGCCGCATCGTTCGTGAGGGGCTGAAGACCACGCTCAGTGAACTGCGCCTTGCCAAGCGACACCGGTCGGCGCGGGCGCGATGGAATGCGAACGTCGGTGCGCCATCGATCCTTATCATCTCTCGCGAACGAGCCAAGCTGGGCTATTTCTGGCGTCACGCCTACGGGACACCTCAGTCCGGGCCGTTGCTCGGAAGTGTAGTGAATCCGGATACGGGCAAACCGATTCTTACGTCGGACGACCAGCTACGGCGTGCGGACTTCCGGAAGGTGAAGCACTCGGAAATGGTGCTGCCTGAGTCGGCCAAATCGCGCGTGCCGTTCTTTAGCCCGCTTTGGCAGGCGGACAACTCGAAGATTGCGCGTATGGCGCCGATGGAATTCGTCGGGCGATACTTGAACGGGTTTTTCGATTACGGAATCGCCGATGAGGTCCACGAACTGAAGGGCGAGACGGCCCAGGGAAATGCGCTTGGTACGTTGGCGTCGGCATGCGAGCGGACCGTGATTTTGACCGGAACGCTTTTGGGCGGCTACGCCGATGATGTTTTCAACATCCTTTATCGCGTGGAGCCCAAGCGGATGCGCGAGGAAGGGTTCGATCACGGCGAGGCTGGCGTGCGCCAGTTTGCCAGCGTCTACGGCGTGCTCGAAAAGGTGACCACGATAGCGGCTGCCGACAACGCCTGCTCCAAAGCCAAGGTCACCACCACGGTGAAACGCCGGCCGGGAGCTTCGCCGCTGCTGTTCGGCAGCTTCCTAATGAATCTGGCCGCCTTCGTATCGCTTGAAGACATCTCCGACGCGTTGCCTCCCTACGAGGAGGAAGTGATCTCGGTTGAGATGGATCCTGCGCTGAAGCTGGCGTACACAAAGCTGGAAGACGATGTGCGCGACGCTCTGCGTGAACATCACGGAAATGCGTCCGTAGTCAGCACGGCGATGAACGCACTGCTGCTCTTTCCGGATCGACCTTTCGGACTGGGCACGCTTTATGGGTTCGACCGCAATCCCGAGACGGGAGAGCGCGAACGCTTTGTGATCTCCGAGCCTGCGGACTTGGATGAGGGCGTGAGCTATGCCAAGGAACGTCGCCTGATTGATGAGATCAAACGCGAACTGGCCGTGGGCCGCAAGGTTCATGTCTTTGCGGTCTACACCCGCAAGCGTGATGTGACGAAAAGGCTCCGGGACCTCCTCCTCAAAGAAGGAATCCGGGTCGAGATCCTGACGGCGGAGGTCCCGCCCGCAGAGCGAGAGGCCTGGTACGAGCGGCACCTTCGAAGCGGCATGCAGGTGTGTATCGCACATCCCAAGCTGTGCAGCGTGGGGCTCGACCTTCTGGACTTCCCGGTTTTGCTGTTCTATGAAACTGGGTACTCGACCTACACACTCCGGCAGGCGAGCCGCCGAAGCTGGCGAATTGGGCAGAAGCATCCCATTCGCGTCGGTTTCCTGACGTACGCTGACACGGCACAAGAGTCGTGCCTGCGCCTGATGGGAAAGAAGCTGTTGGCGTCATTGCCCATGGAGGGCAAGCTCCATGCCGACGGGCTTCAATCGATGGATGCGGACGACGACTTGTTGACCGCGACGGCTCGCGACCTTGTAACCCGTCAGGGCGTGGGCGAGGGTGCGGCGGAAGTTTGGCGGGGACTCGTTCAAAGGTCGGGCAAGGCCGAGGTTTCATTGGTGGCGGCCGAATCGACGCCCACAATTCCGGAGCCTGAAGAGGCAACCGCTTGGGTTCGGCCATTCGATCCACCAGCCGGTCCCATGGTCCAACTTTCACTGTTTTGAGTGTCGCGCGGAGGTGTGTCATGTCAGCACTTGCAGTTGTGCCCGCGCCAGCCGAAACGACGGCTGGCCTCTCCCGACGGTTGGCGGAACTGTTGGAACAGGGCACCGATGGATCTCCGCTTCCCGATTCGGCGCGTGAGCACGCCACGGTGCTTCTTGAAGCTCTGCGGCGGCGGATCACTCGTAGGCCTGAACGCGACCATCGCTCTCTGTTCGATCTGGATGAGCGCCTGATCGAACTGATGGGCATGGTGGAGGAGGCGGGCGAAGCGGGTGCCGAGATCAGCGTGGAACTCGCCCAGGAGATTGACGCCTATCTGGAGGCCTACCGGCTGAAGGTCGATCAGATCGTCGGCTACTGGCGCTGGCAACAGTCGATCGCCGACATCAGCGCCAAGGAAGCTGAACGGCTCGCGGCCAGAAAGAAGGCCGCCGAGAATCGTGTGGCTCGACAAAAAGGCTTTCTCTTCGCGTTCATGACGGCTCGTGGCATTAAGAAGCTGGAAGGCGAGAAGAGCGACATCGGGATGCAACGCAATAGCAGCGCATCCCTTGTCGTTGATGATCCGTTGCAGGTCGCTGAGCGGTTCTTCGAGCGGTCCGTTCGGTTCACCAAAACCGAGTTCCAGGAAATCCTCTTCCAACTGCCGGAAGGCGACGCACGCCGCCGTCTCGAAGCACTGCTGAAGGACGGCTGGGAGGTGAACGGCGAGTCCGTCCGGGCGTCGCTTGTGAACAACCAACTCGTTCCTGGCGCGCGGCTTGTGACCGGCAGTCACCTTCGCATCCGCTAGTGGAACGCTAGTCGAGCCAAGTCCGTTGGAGTTCAGGCTGCGGGCGGCTATGATTCCCATGTAGACAGGGCGGATCATGTTTCGTGTTTCGATTCATCCCCTCGAACTCGCCGGCATCGGTTTCACGGTGGCGCTGTTGACCCTTGCTTGGGCAGGGCGTGGCCGTTTGAATGCGTTCGGGCTGGAGTTCCTGGCGTGGCGCAAGACCAGCACCCGCGAAAGCGCCAAGGCGCTGATTTTCGGATCTGTTTGCGGTCTTGCAGTCGCACTGCTTTTCCAGTCCTTGTACAAAGGCGCACCATTCAAATGGCAGGATGCCTGGATCGGAATCACCCTCGGCCCTCTTATGGAGGAGGCGATATTTCGCGGGTATCTCTTTGGCATGGTGGAGTGGGGGCTTCGGAAGCGAGTTCCGCAAGCGCGCTGGATTTCTGGCGCTGCAATCGCCGCCGTATTCGCGCTCTGTCACCTCCCCAAGGCGGGTATTACGGGACTCCAGATCGGCGTCATCTTTGTGATGGGCTTGGTCTACGGGTGGTTGCGGATCAAGTCGAATTCAACCACGGCCCCTTTCCTAGCGCATGCGGCGTATAACGCAGTAATTTTCGCAGCGTCGGCCGTACTGGTTCAGCGTTAGCCGCGCCCGAAGGTGCACTTTCGCCGCATTCTCACTGACGGACCGTTCCCATCGTTCCACACCTGAGTTGGACTGTGTCCCGCTCCAAGGAGCAAATCCTATGATTCGATCCACCGAAGATTTCCGCAGCTCGCTCAAGGCTGCTCGACGGGCGGGTACGCCGCTGCTTGCGATTCGAACCGCAGATCCGGCCAGCGCCATGACTCAGGCCTCCGCCAGCCTATGCGGAAAGGACGACGTGCCCGTTTTCGCCTGGGACATCATGGGCGGCATCATCGGGCGCAATAGATTGGCGAAGGAAGCGGCCAGTAATGTGTTCGCGGAGCGCGCCGCCATTGCTGGTCCGGCAGATGCGCTGCTCGCGCTTCAAAAGGGTGCTGCGGTCAAGCAGTTCGCGGACGCGATCGTGTTCTTCATAAATCCGCAACGGATGTGGGAGCAGGTCGATATCGTGCAGGGCATTTGGAATCTGCGCGATGTGTTCAAGGTCGGCGGCCAGATGCTCATCCTTGTGACCTCGCCGGGAGCGGTGCTTCCGGTTGAGCTCCAGAACGACGTGATGGTGATCGACGAGCCGCTTCCATCGGCGGATGATTTGCGCGGCCTCATTCCGGGTCTATTCGAATCTGCGGAACTGGCCGCGCCTGATGACGACGCCGTGAGCCGGGCCGTTGATGCTCTCGTCGGGTTGGCGGCGTTCCCAGCCGAGCAGGCGCTGGCGATGTCGCTCTCAAAGAAGGGTCTGGACATTGATCGCCTATGGGAGCGCAAGCGACAGGCCGTAGAACAGGCTCCGGGCCTCACGATTTGGCGCGGCGGCGAGACATTCGCCGATGTCGGCGGTTGCGACAACATCAAACGCTTCCTCAGTGCCGTGTTGACCGGGCAGGAAGCACCACGGGTCGTCGTCTTCGTGGACGAGATTGAAAAGGCCTTCGCGGGCACGGGCACAGACACGTCCGGCGTGAAGACCGAGATGACGGGCACGATGCTCGGATGGATGCAGGATCGGGGGGCGGACGGCATCATCGCGATTGGCCCGCCGGGTGCGGCCAAGTCGATGATCGCCAAGGCGGCGGGGAGCACGGCCGGGATTCCCACTGTTGCGTTCGATCTTTCAGCGATGCAGAGTTCGTTGGTGGGCGGATCAGGGGAACGCCTTCGTGCCGCCCTCCAGGTGGTCGATGCTATTTCACAGGGCAAGAGTCTGTGGATTGCGACGTGCAACTCCATCACGAGCCTGCCACCCGAGTTGCGCCGCAGGTTCACGCTCGGGACCTTCTTCTTCGATCTCCCTTGCGCCCAAGAGCGCGAGGCGATCTGGAAGATCTACCTCGCGAAATGGAATCTGCAGGGCGAACGGCCCAACGACGAAGGCTGGACCGGCGCCGAGATCCGCGAGTGCTGCCGCAAGGCATGGCGGCTGAATCTTTCGCTGAAGGAATCGGCTGAATACATCGTGCCGGTTTCGCGGTCGGCGGCGGATCAAATTGAGGCCCTTCGGCACCAAGCGTCGGGGCGATTCTTAAGCGCAGCGCGGCCCGGGGTGTACTCGGCCGAGTCTGAGAGCGCTGTGACAACCGGGCGGCGGGCATTTCGAGAGACCGAATGAAGGGGGCAATATGAGCCAGTACGAAGAACTCACCACGACCATGAGCGATCAGCAGTATCTGGTCGAGGCTCTGACAGAACTGGGCTACAAGCCGGAAGTGCAGCCAGAAGGGACTTCGCTGCGTGGATATGGAGGCGTGGCTTGGAACCGGCCCGTCCAAGTGACCATTCCACGCGATCAATTGCGCGGCGCGCTGGCGCCGATCGGCTTTGGGCGCGATGCGACGGGTGTCTTTCAGGCCGTGATCGACGATCTGGACCGCCAGTACCTTGGACTCGATCAGGCTTGGCTCGGGCGCGTTGCGCAGGCGTACAAGGAAAAGCAGACGATGGCCGTGGCGAGGTCAAAAGGCTACGTGTTCCGCGGCCGCGAAGTCGTTCAGACGCCGCAAGGACCCAGGGTTCAGCTGCGTTTCGCGGTTCGGTAGGAGGACGTCATGCAGGACAAACTTATCGTGATTGAGATCGACGAGGCGGGCAACAGCACGATCGACCTCGCAGGCTTTCAGGGCCAAGGCTGCGGCGACGTAGCCAAGGACTTTCGCGGCGACGACGCCGTCACTCAATCGAGCAAGAAGCGCGAGTTCTATGCGCAGGTTGCAACGACGAAGCAGACGCAACGCAAGGTGTAGGAGGACACATGGGAGATCGAGTGTATGTGGAACTCACGTGTCGCGAGGTGGATGCGGCGCTGTTCGAACGGGCCGGGTTCCTTGAGGAATTCAAGCCTGGATTGCCGCCCGATCTATCCGCTATAGTGCACGCAGAGGCGCCGGATGGAAACGTCACAGCTCTTCAAGATCTCGCTAGCAAAGGGATCTCGTTTCGCGGATGGCACGACGCCGGCGGCAGCTACGACGGCGCGTGCTTTGCTGGATTCGGCGGAAGATTCTTCGAGGCGCCCCGCCTCAACCATAGCGACTTGCCCTGCATCGAAGTTCATGTGGACGGCACTGTCGATGCCGGCCAACTCGAAAGCGCGGTTGCGTATTTGAGGGCCGCCGATGCTGTGGCCCGCGCCTTCGGCCTCCCGTCTGGGGAGCCCATCGAGGAGGGCATGCCATGAGCCGGGAGGCCCACCTGTTGATTCACGCGATCATCACCCACAGCAGAGTAAACGGACCCGGCGTCAGATCCGTTGTCTACTTCCAGGGATGCGACATCGGCTGCGCTGGATGCTGGAATCCAGCGACGCACGCGTTTGTTGGAGTGGATCGAAGCATTGACGATGTCGCTACGCAGATTCTTGGCGCCGTAGGCATCGACGGTGTGACGTTTTCTGGCGGCGAGCCGATGCAGCAGGCGTCGGCTTTGTTCGCTCTCATCTCTATCCTGAAGGCACGCCGCCCGGATCTCAGCATTGGCATGTATTCGGGTTACACGGAACGCGAGTTGAACGCTAGCGCGATTTGGCGCGCCGTCTGTGAGCATCTTGACTTCGCCGTCCTGGGGCGGTTCGTCGCAGCCAAACCAAATTCGCTTCCTCTCCGCACCAGTGCCAATCAGATACTCCGGCTCTTCAGCGGTCGGTACCGCGAGGAAGATTTCCAGCCGCAGGAATGCGAGGTGCAGATCACCCAAGATGGCCTCGTCCAGATCACCGGCTTTCCGCTCGCGGGTTCACCCGCGTAGCATCCGACTCACTTTTCCCAATTCAATTCCAACAGGAGGTAGCCACTATGGCGACTCAAGCAACTCTCTTTCCGTCCGGCGGCGTGGCGACTGCCGACCCGTTCCTTCCGGTGCTCGCGGACACCGCGATGACCGACCACGGCGACAGCGGGCGTCCACCGGGACCCGTTGCCGTCAACGACCCAGGCGTGGACCTGGCAAAGAAAACAGTCTGCATCAAGCTGCGCCTTTCGACCATGGGAAATACACGCAAGGTATCCACGTCCCAGATTGAGGCGGACGCAGACAAGGATCTATTGCGTGTCTCAAAGCATTTGCTCGACTCGGCGGAACTGAAGGCGATCGGCCGATTCGACGGTGAGATTCGCCGGTTCCTATACAACCTCTGCCTGCCGTTCGAGATCGGCATCCATTTGCTGCCAATTGCTGCGTTGGAAACCGTCGAAGAGCGGCTGCGCAAATTCGCAACGGACCGCGAGTCCCTGGTGACGGCATTCCTCGCCGTTTATCCCAGCCTGTGCCAGGACGCGGCCCGGCGTCTTCGCGGCCTGTACAATCCGGCCGACTATCCGCCCGCTGACGAAGTAGCGCGCGAGTTCGGGCTCTCCTGGCAGTACGTCTCCTTCGGCGTGCCGGATCAGCTCAGGGGTATCTCTCAGGCAGTTTGGGAGCAGGAACGCGACAAGGCAGCGCAGCGCATGGCCGAGGCGTCGTCCGAAATCCAACAAGTGTTGCGCCAATCGATGGCCGATCTGGTCGCGCACATGGCCGAGCGGCTGAAGGACGGCGCGGACGGAAAGCCGCTCAAGTTCAAGCAATCGACCGTGTCAAATCTGGCCGAGTTCTTGTCGAACTTCTCGTTCCGCAACGTGACCGATGACCGGCAACTGCAGGGCCTAGTTGGCCGCGCGCGCGAACTGCTGCAAGGTGTCGAAGCCGACGATCTGCGAACGAACAGCGGACTTCGGGCGCGGGTGCAACAGGGAATGGCCACTCTCGCGACGGACCTCGACGGCATGTTGGTCAAGACCGGTGGTCGTAAGTTGCGGCTATCCGAAGATGAGGCGTCCTAGCTGCGACTCGTCAGAGGAACAGTAGCGACGGGCGGATTGGGGCACAGCGCAGCTAGTCTAATGCCTCAAGGTACTCCGCCTTCTCGCCCGCTAGTCTCAGCACGGATGCCAACCAGCGCTTCTTTCGTTTGCCTCGGACCACGCGACCAACAAAGCCTAGCGCGCTGGAGAGGTTGTCAAGATTGTGCCGGATGTCGTTGCGCGTAAGCTTAGCGTAGCGATCCAGGAAGGCATCAAGGTTGTCCGGCTTTGCGAAGACGTAGGTAGCGTGCCCCGGTTCGGGAATCTCCGCAATCAAGACCCTGCCCCATACGAACAGGTATTCATCCTGGAAGAGGAACCAGGTCCGGCTTCGTTCGCGAAGCTGCTCGAAGTAGAAGGGTTCGTAGTCTGGGCGCCACGTGACGTGTTGGGGTTTCAGTCGGGACGACGCTCCAGCTTGGTCCAACCAGCCCTGGACTTGTACGTGCTCGACCGGCACCTTTTCGCACTGCTCGCGAACATGCCGCACGAGGTCGGAATGTTGACCGAGTAGGAAGTGGGTCTCGAGGGCACTACGAATATCCGCGGCGAGAGATGTCGGCATCTGCACGCGGAGCCTTGAGGGAAGCGCGATCTGCCACTTTTGGAGGGCCCACTCACCCCTATGCAACCGATGCTTGCCAGACGTGACGAAGGTCGCTTCGACGGCAAGCCGAGTCGACAGCCAGTGTTTCCAATGATTCCAGGTCAGATCCCATTCAAAGCCCGGGACAATGTTGGAATCAAGCCAAACCTCCAGTTTCCGCAGCCCGTCGCGGCAGACCACGCGATCGGCGAGGAAATCGCATTGGCGGAGCAGGAAATTCACCGTGCGCACGACTGTTTCGGGCTTATAAGCCAGGATTTGATCGGCGAAGAAGGCGTCCCTTTCCTTGGACATGTGGCCTTCCACGAGGATGGCTCCGAAGCCGCCGTACGGGAAGAGCGGAAGGGCGTCTTCATCCTTGCGCATCGCGTCGTAGCAGCTACGAAGGTCGGGATGCGCAAGAAGGTTGAAAGCGCGCTCCACGCCGGAGATCTGGCGGGATTCTGCCCCTGCTACCGTCAGTTCAAGTGAACGCATTCGCCAAGCGATTCGAAGCTGTTCAGAGGACGCCGTCTCGGGCACATTGAGGAACTGATACAACGAGCGCCGCGGGTCTTCGCTGAACGCGTAGAAGTACCGGCGAACCGCGTCTGCCCATAGGAATAGTGCGCGAGGCCCCTCTTTGCATTCCGGCAGTTCCGCGCGAATGTAGGCCTGACCGTTTTGTCCGATCTTCGGGAGGCCAGCATGTCCAATTGTTGCGTGCAGGAGTTGCTGGCACCGTGGGCGGGCTTGGCGTTCAATCAGAACCTCGGTCGTAGCGCCCAGGAATCGCAGTTGATCCTGGCGCTTGAGGAACCGCCCGAGGATGCCGGGAACGTCCGCATTGCCACCGTCTTCGAAACGGCAATGGGCGAAGCCGTTGGATGGCACTGCTTCAGCTAAGAGACGAGGTTCTACAGCACTGCCGGGCACGTGAACAGCATACGGCCTTTGGCCGAATTCACAAAGGCACCTCAGACGCAGTTGGAGAAGACGGAAAACAACAGGAGAAACAACACATGACTACCGAACCCACAGGCCTGTTTCAGGGCCTTGCGCCCCTGCTGGCCAACCGAACCGTGATTTTGACCGTCTCGGCGAACGGCACCGGGCAGGTCACGTTGAACGTGATCCCAAAGAAGGTGAAGGACGACGAGAGCGATGCGCTGACGACGGCCCTTTGCATCACGGCAAGTCCCGAGGAGCTAGACCGCGACTTGCCGGCACAACTTCGCGAGTTCACCAAAGTGCATGCCAAAGCGGCGTGCAATATTCAGCGGGTCAAGGACGAATTGGCCGCCGCGGAGAAAGCTGAACGCGAAGCGGCGGATGAGAAGCGAGCCAAGAAGGCCAAAGCGAAAACGGTTCCGCCAGCGCCCGCGCCAGCCAAGCCGCAGGCGACCCTTGGCCTGTTTGACCAGAGCGAGGCCGACGCGGAAGATGCCACTGCGGATATTGGCGGCCGCGACGAGCACGTTTCGGTCGCAACGTGCCGGTCAAGCGACTATCCGGATTGAGCGCCACAACCACCACCACACACACACACACACTGAGAGGAACACTATGACCATCGCACCCATGAAGCGAACCTTCGAATTTCAAGGAATCCGGCTGCCCGATCCAAACCCTGCGATGTCCGTCGAACAAGTCCGGGGCATCTTCGCTACGCAGTATCCGGAAATCGCCACGGCGTCCCTAACCGGCCCGGAGACGGTGGGCGACAAGTGCGTCTACCGGTTCGAGCGAGCCATAGGAACCAAGGGATGACTCGCCGCCGTGTCCGCGGCTCGGCCGTGCGTGAACTCGACGCGATCGCGAAGGGATCCAATCCCCAGCAGTCCCCAATCATTGAGGAGTTTCAGAAATGCCCAGATTGGCAACTCGCGGCCTCAATTCTGGCGCGGGCTCTCGACCACGGGAGGCGATACGGAAGGCAGACCATGCTCTTGTCACCCGCACGGTGGCTCCCGCCGATACTCTAACGCTCGCCCCTGGTCATTGGGGCTGGAAAATGCCGCACCTCGACGGAGTGCCTGCC
>Ga0315912_10005842_pt1 | contig 11196 bp, 6 predicted proteins | sample VfabasoilMG_FD_204469 | JGI IMG/M metagenome (GOLD analysis project Ga0315912, IMG submission 204469) | Garden soil microbial communities collected in Santa Monica, California, United States - V. faba soil | ecosystem: Environmental > Terrestrial > Soil > Garden | place: USA: California...
GGCTGAGTCATTATCAAAGACCAGCGCGATCCGAAACCCCCGGTCGCGGAAGCCGTTGTAGCGCAACAACGCCGCCCCCACGCCCCCCACGCCCACCAGCGCCACGGCCCATTCGCGGTCTACTTTAAGAATCCGGCGCAATTGCTCCACCAGATATTTAATTTGATAACCCGTGCCTTGTTTGCCAAACTCGCCAAAGTGCGACAGGTCTTTCCGGATTTGAGCGGAGCTGATCCCCAAATGTTCGCCCAGTTCTTGGCTGGAGGTAACTTCCGCTCCGGCGAGCGCCATGCGCGTCAGCGCGCGCAGGTAGACGGGCAAACGGCTTACAACGATGTCGGGAATAGAATTGGTCGGCATTGACCCTCTGCGAAGTAGGATTGGCTAAATTTAGCACGAGATAAAGTGACTGCCAAGTGAGGGGCGCACTAGAAATTCGGATTCCACGCCGCCGATAGACAATCTTCATCTAACACTTTTTGCGGTGGCGCGCCCGGCTCGCTGAGCAAGTAGACGCCTTGCTCAGTGGTTAAGATAAGTTGGTGCCCCGTCGGTGACCACGCAAAGGAACGAATCTTCAAATCTGAACCGAGGAAGGGTATCGGCTGGCTGGTAGCGGTCTCGTACAGCATGACGTTTAAATTGTCGCTCACAAACGAGGCCTCCCTTTGCGACCCAAGACCGAGATAACGGTCATCGGCTGAAAAATTGATTTGCACTGGATAACTGCCCAGCGCCTCTAACGGCCGTGCCTCAGCCGAGTTGAGCGTCCTCAGCCAGGGTTGAAAATGACCCAGAGAACTCGATTGGGATAGCGCCAAGACATACTGGCCGGTGTTTGACCATACCCCTCGGATAAAGCCCGGGAGCGCATTAAAGTCTTGCGCCTCACCTAACGCGAGCGGGCGCACTTGGCGGGTGGTTAAGTCCATTTGGTCAAGCGCCAAAAAGCTTTGACCGGAAAAATAAGTGATGGATTGTCCATCGGCTGTCCATTTGGGTTCGTAGCCCACCGCCAACCGCGTAGCGGCGGTGAGCGGCTCGCCTAGCGTGAGGAGGGAGAGCAGGCCGTCATTCAGGCCCGTCACGACCAGTTGCGATTTGTCGGGCGAAAACGTATAGGCCTGCACAGCGGGGAGGGCGGGATAGGTGGCCGCTGGCGCGAAGGGATCGTAGAACGTTAAGAGCGAACGCATCATATTATCTGGCGTGGAGCTTTGAGTTTGCCAAGCCAGATAGGCCACCTGCGTGTTGGACACCCACTGTGAGTTGCTGAAGTCGTTCACCGTGAAAGTGTAAGGCAGCCAGTAGAAAGTACCTGTCGGCAGATCGAGCACTGCGGGAAACCCAGCGACATAGGCCAACAAATGATCGCCCTCCGGTGACCACGAAATAGGGATGGCCTGAATGAGGGTTGACGTAAAGAGGGGCGAGGCTTGGGGATCACCGGGTGAAAATAAGACGAGCCCAGTTTTGCACGCCAACGCGAGCGCGCGTGGCGCTTGCGGCAGGAAAGACGGGGTAGCCGCTTGTGACGGGAAACCTGCGATAGCATTTTGGATTTCCGGGATAGACAGATGCAAGTTGTCGCCCAACCACAGCATGGGGTCACCCGCTGTGTATAAACTCTCGATTAATTGCGCCTCCGCGGTGGCCGGTTGATCGGCTAACAACCGATTTAACAATTCCAACGCCCCCCGCCGTCCTTGAATCTCCATGTCCGGGGGCGCTCCATACCCCACGTTCCATAAAAATCCTATTTGCATGAGGTTGGTAAAACCGAGAAAGCCTGGGTCGAGGCGGGGCGGGGGCGTAGGGGTTGGAGCCGTTGGCTCGTCTAGGTGACGCGCGGCGACGCGCGCCGCTAGGGCTTGAAAGAAAATCGTCCGCGTGAGATACGGACTCTGGTTGTGCAGGCTACTCTGCAAGGTGATGTTGGCCACCCATTGCCAAGCCAAGGCGCGTTGAAAAAATTCGCGCGCCGCGTCGTCGGCGGGATAACCAGCCACATGCAAGGGCGGTATAAAAATGATGTCGTTCTGAGTCGCCTGGATGAGCCACGTAAAGAGCAAGGGATCAGTGGGTTGGATCAGGCTGAGTGAGTCAACGTTGATGCCGTTCGAGTTGGTCAGATAATCCACCAAATTGATCTCATACTGCGTGTTAGGCGCACAGCGCCATTCGGTGCAAAACTTTTGCAGGGCCGTATCTAAATAGGGGCCAATCTTTTGCGCCAGCTCATAATCTACCGCATAGTAGTTGACGCGTACCCGCGCCCCGGCCCACGAGAGCTTATCTCCCAAATAAGTTTCGGGTGCGGGGAGGCGGCGCCAAACAGCACCACTACGCTGATAGAACTGCGGCGTGATGAAGTTTACGGTTTCGCCGGAGGGAGTGATGAAAGCGCGTTCCACATCCGCGCGGACCGTATCAGCGGAGAAGGACTCCACGGCGCGCACCTGCCCTACGGCGCGCACAGGGCGCAAGATGGGCAGGGGGATGGGCGCGGGCAAGCCATTTTTCTGCGCGAACTGGGTATAGGTGGCGATCCATAACGAATCAGCCCCCACCCAGAGCGCGGCGAGGGCCTCGGTGTCGCCGGTAAGAGCCAGCTGATCTTCCTGCGTCACCAGCTCTTCAATTTTGAGCCGGGTGAGGTAGAGGGTGACGCCAGCATACAACCCAATGCCCACGATGAGCAACACGACAAATCCGATCAATCCAACGCCGGTCCAGCGTCCCCAACGTCGCGCTGGCGATTTAGGGTGATGGGCCATCGGTGCGATTTTAGGCGCTGGCTCAGGATGTGGGGCGTCAGTCACTTCCCAGTCAATGAGATCGTTTTTAGGCTTGTTTTTTGACATGGGGGGATTATAACGATTTCTAGCGATCCAAACATGCTACAATCAAGTTCTAAGTGACTGTCACCTGATAAAACGCTTGTAAAATTAGGCGGTTTATAGCAAATTGTAAGCGCAGTGATAGGTGGTTTTAACCGCAAAGGGCGCAAAGAACGCAAAGAAGCCAACTTTGCGCCCTTTGCGTTCTTTGCGGTGATAATGTGAACCATCAACTGATTAGCCATTTGCTATAGTAAAGGTGACAGTCACTTGTTTATAGGTTTAGAGATAGGTTCTAAAGGTTTCTATGCGTCTTCTTCTGATTGGTTCTGGCGGGCGCGAACATGCGCTGGCTTGGCAAGCGGCGCGTTCACCACGCCTCACTCAACTGTATATCGTGCCCGGCAATGCCGGCACTCGCGCCATCCCGCGCGCGGAAAACGTCTCCATCGCCGTGGAGGACATCCCGGCCCTCGTCGCTTTTGCGACGCAACAACAGATCGATCTCGCCCTCATCGGCCCCGAAGCGCCCCTCGCCGCTGGCCTCGCCGATGCGTTGCGCCAAGTGGGTGTTAAAACCTTTGGCCCCTCTCAAGCGGCGGCGGAGATCGAGGCGTCTAAGGCTTTTGCCAAAGCGTTTATGGCGCGGCATGGCATCCCCACCGCGCGCTTCGCCGTGTTCACCGATTTTTATCAGGCGGTGGAGCATTTGCTCAAAGTAGATTATCCGGTGGTCATCAAAGCCTCCGGCCTTGCGGCGGGCAAAGGGGTGATCGTCCCGGAGTGCGCCGATGACGCTGAAGCCGCGTTGCGCCAGATCATGCAAGCCCGCGAGTTTGGCGCGGCGGGTGATGAAGTGATCATTGAAGAGCGCCTGACGGGGGAAGAAGTTTCTTTGCTGGCGTTCACCGATGGCGTCACCGTACGTCCCATGCCGCCTGCCCAAGATCACAAACGTCTCTTAGATAATGATCAGGGCCCAAATACGGGCGGGATGGGCGCGTATGCCCCGGCGCCCATTTGCCCCCCGGCGCTGGTGGATGAGTTCACGCGCACCATCTTGCAACCGACGGTAGATGGCCTCCGTGCCGAAGGCCGCCCCTTTTGTGGTGTGTTGTATGCTGGGCTGATGCTCACCGCTGACGGCCCGCGTGTGTTGGAATTTAATTGCCGCTTCGGTGATCCCGAAACGCAAGCATTAATGGCGCTCTTAGAAACTGATCTGCTCAATGTGCTGGAAGCCTGTGTGGATGAGCAGTTAGACGCCATTGATCTCCGCTGGAAGACGGGCGCGGCGGTCTGTGTCGTGTTAGCCTCTGCGGGCTATCCGGGCAAATACCCATCGGGGCGCGTCATCACTGGCTTAGACATTGAACAGCCACAGAGCGTGGTCTTCCACGCTGGCACGCTTTGGCAAAATGAAAGCGTGGTCACGGCGGGCGGACGAGTCTTGGGCGTGACCGGGTGGGGGGATACCTTGCGCGAGGCGTTGCATAACGCTTATGTGCGGGTGGCGACGGTGCAGTTTGACGGGAGGCAGTGGCGGAAGGATATTGGGCATCGCGCTTTGCCTTTGACGCCCGTCACTTATGCCCACGCCGGAGTGGACATCGAAGCCGGCAACCGCGCGGTTGACCTGATGCGCGCGGCGGTTAAGTCAACCTATGGGGCCGAAGTGTTAGCGGGCATCGGCGCGTTTGGCGGCTTGTTCGACGCGGCGGCGCTCAAGGGGATGACCGCACCAGTGCTCGTGGCTTCTACCGATGGTGTTGGCACCAAAGTTAAACTTGCGGCGCAGGCCGGACGCTATGCGTCCATCGGCCATGACATCGTGAATCACTGCATCAATGATATCTTGGTGCAGGGCGCGCGCCCGCTGTTTTTCTTGGATTATTTCGCGACCGCGCGCTTGGAGCCAGAGGTCGTCGCGCAGGTCGTCACGGGGATCGCCGCCGCATGCCGTGAGGCGCGTTGTGCATTACTGGGCGGGGAGACCGCCGAGATGCCCGGCGTTTATCAGCCAAATGAGTTTGATGTGGCGGGGACGATCATCGGCGTCTTGGAGCGCGCTGAGATGTTGCCGCGCCCCTCCCTCCAGGCGGGCGATGTGTTGGTAGGTTTGCGCTCATCTGGCCCACACACCAACGGCTATTCCCTCCTGCGCCAAATTTTCGCCGATACACCTCTCGACACGGTCTTCCCCGAACTCGGTGTGTCGCTGGCCGAGGCGCTCCTTGCGCCACATCGCTCGTATCTCAATGTGGTTGGGCCGCATTTGCGTCAGGTCAAAGCCCTTGCCCATCTCACGGGCGGCGGCTTGCTCGAAAACCTGCCGCGCGTGTTGCCAGACGGTGTGGGCGCGCGTGTGGCTTTGGCCCACTGGCCGCGTGTGCCATTGTTTCAATTGATCCAACAGCGGGGTCAAATCGCCACCGAAGAGATGTTCCGCGTCTTCAATATGGGCGTGGGGATGATCGCCATCGTCGCCCCGGCCGAAGTGGATGCTTTCCGCGCGGCGCTAGGCGAAGAGACGTGGGTGGTGGGGGAATTAGTGGCAGGGGAAAAGAAAGTCGCGCTAGTGTAATCTACCTGACGTGTTGTCACGGCCTTGTCATCCTCATCTCAAGTAATGGCTTCAACCTACAAGCCCTCCTCGACGCTTGCGCCGCTAGCGAAACCAAGAAGTTTAGCAATAGTTCCATAGGAGATAGAATGGACTGGACTTACTCGTTTTATTCTCAACAAGAAGCTTGGCTTGGGCCGGCCCAAGTTTTTCCGTATGATCAGGCACGTGCCGCAGCAGTGGAGCGCTTGGCGGGCGAAGGCCAAAAGCGCATTTTGGAATTGGGTGCGGGTTCAGGCGGTGCGGCGGTGGCGCTCGCGGAACGCGGCCATGAAGTGGTCGCGGTGGAACTGGTAGCGGTGCACGTTGTCAACGCCCGACGGTTAGCGCAAGCGCCCATGCTAGGTAGTGTTCAAATTGTTGAAGCGGATTTTTATACTTACACCTCACCGACTAGGTTTGATGTCGTTTGTTATTGGGATGGATTTGGCATCGGCGCTGATGCCGACCAGCGGCGCTTATTACAACGGATTGCGGATCACTGGCTGACGCCGCAGGGTTGCGCCTTAATAGATGTCTATCACCCCTGTAGCCAAATTTTAGCCGCTGGGCAGGAGCACGTTAACCCCAAAACTGGTGTTAAACGTCGCTATGATTACGATCCACTGCATGGGCGGTTTATTGATCGCTGGCAGGCTGAAGCCGAACCGGAGAAAGTTTTTACGCAAGCCTTACGCTGTTACACCCCGCCTGACCTGCGGTTGTTATTAGAAGGCACCGGCTTGAAACTTGAGCGGATCGAAGTCAATCAAGCTGAAGTGGATTTGGCGGCACAGGAGATGACGTTCCAAACGCCATTGGGGAAGGCGTGGTCTTATTTGGCTAAACTAGTTCGCGCCTGAAATGCCCCCATCAAGGAGATTGCTTCGGTGGGGAAGCACCGCCTCGCAACGACATCTCCTCCAATGTTCTAATTTTCTTCTATGCCCCGTCTCGTCATCCTCATCTCTGGCAATGGTTCCAACTTGCAAGCGATCCTCGACGCTTGCGCTTCTGGCGAACTGGCCGCGCAAGTGGTGGCGGTGGTCGCCAACAAAGCCGAGGCCTATGGCCTGGAGCGCGCGCGCCGCGCGCAGGTGCCCGCCATCGTTAAACTCAAACGTGCCGACCAAACCCGCGCGGCCTACGACGCCGAGTTAGCCGAAGTGGTCGCGGCCTATGCCCCAGATTGGATCGTATTAGCGGGCTGGATGCGCGTGTTGTCAATGAATTTCTTGGGTCGTTTTCCGCAACGGGTGATCAACTTGCACCCCGCTTTGCCCGGACAGTTCCCCGGGACACATGCCATTGAGCGCGCATTTGAAGCCTATCAGCGCGGCGAACTCACACACACTGGCGTCATGGTGCATCTCGTCCCGGATGAAGGTGTGGACTCTGGCCCAGTGCTAGCCCAAGCCGATGTGCCAATCTCGCCTGACGATACACTGGCAACCCTTGAGGCTCGGGTGCATCAAGTGGAGCATCCATTGTTGGTGAATACCTTGAAGGAGGTCGTTCGTGAAGAAAGCCAAATATGACGTTGAAAATTAATTTTGCTAATCTGACTTTTAATAAATGGGTCAAGCTGGTATTTAGTCATCCTGTTGCAGAGCCAGCATGGTATTGGGATGAAGAATTGTGGCAATTTCGGGAACACTGGGCGGATAGTTTCGATCCTAAACAGTATTTGCTTTATGCCACACAGTTATTTAAACAGCCAGCTTTTCTACTCAAAAAATACTCGATAGAGCAAATCGAGCAGGGTTTTTGGCTTTTGCTTAGCGGGCCTTCGGGTTTTAATTTAGGAGAGTTGGTCTGGAACAAGAAATTGCCATGGCGGGTACGCCAGGCTTGTGTTCTTTCCATGGGGGATCTTTTTCAAAACTTATTTACTAAAACCCCTGATCTAATCATTTGTTTCATGTGGTGGGATGAATTGCGCGATTGGGATTTTCGAAAAAATCGTGACCCGAAAATTCGTGACATAGTGTTTCAAACACTATCCCTAATACTTGCAATTCCTTCTGAGCCATGCCAAATGAGCGCCTTACATGGCTTGGGCCACCTGAAACATTCCGAAACTAAAACGCTAATAACTGATTATCTAAAACAAAACCCTCGACTTAAAAACGAGATTAAGAAATATGCGCACTTAGCTAGAAAAGGTAAAGTTTTGTAATAGCGTAATACAACAGCGGATGTGGGCAACAAAAGTAGAAATTGATTAGGAGTTCGCTGGAACTCTGAATTTATAAAATTTACGCGGCCAGCGGTTTAGTCGCGGCGCGGCGCACGGTGTTGACCAACTCTTCGGGGGTGAACTGGCCCTTTTGCAAAAACGTGACGGTGGCGGCTTGTAGTTGTTCCCATTCGGTGGGCGATAGGTCTTTGGCCGTCATCACAATCACCGGCAGGTCGGCGGTGCGCGGGTCGGCGCGCAGTTCGGTCAACACCTGAAACCCATCTAACTCCGGCATCATCAAGTCCAACATCAAAATATCCGGTTTATGCGCGCGCACCGCGGCCAGCCCCTGTGCGCCATTCGCGGCGGTGCTGACGTGATACTCCTTGCCCTGCAAAATCCGCCGCACGATATCCAGCGCATTTGGGTCGTCATCTACCGCCAACACCTCGCCGCCCAGCGGCGCAAAGCGCCCCACCACCCGCCGCAACTCTTCGCGCTCCATCGGCTTGACCAGATAATCATTGACCGAGAGCGGCAGAGCCACTTTCTGACCTTGTAACAGACTACACATCACCACCGGCACATCGCGCGTTTCCGGGTCGGCTTTCAGCACCTTGAGGATGTCCCAGCCATCCGACGTTTCGGCGGTGGTGTGGGTAGACGACAGGCTGGCCTCCAATACGATGACATCCGGGCGGCTCTCGCGCACGCGCGACGCCGCTAAATGGCTGGTCGTTACCAACAACACCTGATAACTCCGCCCGAGTTGTTGGGCAATCGCTTCCCCACGCGCGACATCATCATCAATCACCATCACCCGTGCCAGCGTCGACTCGATGGGCTGGAAGGCTTCAGCTTGTGTCGCCGGGTGCAGGCTGGGGAGGGTGAAGAAAAACGTGGAGCCCACACCGACTTCACTCTCGGCCCACATGTGCCCGCCGTGCATTTCTACGAAGCGTTTGCTGATGGGCAGACCCAAGCCCGTGCCGCCCGTGCGGGGTTGGCCTTGGCCTTCTAATTGCACAAATTCCGAAAAGGCTTTCGGGATGTCTTCCGCCGGGATGCCGGGGCCAGTATCGGTCACGCTGAGGGTCACCCATTCACCGGTGGCGACAGCACATAACGTGATCGCCCCGCGCTGGGTGAATTTGGCAGCGTTGGAGAGCAGGTTCAACAACACTTGTCGGACGCGGGTATGGTCGGCGCGCACCAGCGGCAAGTCACCCGCTATCTCGCGGCGCAAGTCCACTTCGGGCTTATTCGCCAGCAGACCAGCGGCGGTGGACAGCACTTCGTCAATCACCTCAGGCAAGGTCACCTCTTCTAAATGCAACTCCATCCGCCCGGCTTCGATTTTGGCGAGGTCGAGGATGTCATTGATCAGCCCCAGCAAGTGTCGCCCAGCGTCGTTGATGCGATTGAGCAAATCGGCTTGGCCATCAGTGACATCGCCTTCGGTGCCGAGCGTGAGCAGATAGGAAAAATTGATGACCGCGTTGAGCGGCGTGCGGAGTTCGTGCGACATATTCGCCAAGAAGCGCGACTTGAGTTGGTTGGCCTGTTCGGCTTCGGCGCGCGCCACTTGCGAGGCTTGGAAGAGTTCGGCGTTGTGCAAGGCCACTGCGGCTTGCGCGGCAAAGGCGGTGACTAACAGCAAGTGATCTTGATGATACGCGCCGGGGCGATAACTCTCAATCGCCAACATGCCCAGCACTTGCCCGGCGGCGATAAGCGGGATGCCCATCCAGGCGCGGATGGGGTTGGCTACTGGAAAATTCGCTTCCCGCCAACGCGGGTCGTCGCGTACATCGCTGAGGATGACGGGTTGCGCCGTCTCGACCACGTCTTGGATAAACGGATAATCGGCGAGCGGGAGGCGTGAGCCGAGGACGGCGGTGGGGTCGGCGAAGCCGCGTCCGGCCTGGATGTAGAGGACGCCATCCTTCAAGAGCATGATCAGGCCGCTGTCGTATTCCAGCACTTCACTTAAGGAGGCGAGGATGCGTTCGAGGACTTCATCCAGATTGAGGGTCGAGCCGACGATTTGCCCGACTTCGCGAAGGGTGTCGGCGGTGCGGCGGGCCTGAGCCTCGGCTTGAAACAAACGCGAATTGTGAATGGCGATGGCGATCTGGTCGGCCAGCGTTTGCAGGACGCGCACGTCATCCGGTTGAAACGCATTGAGAGCGGCGCTTTCCAAATCCAGCACGCCCAGCACTTGATCACCGACGCGCAGGGGAAGAGCGAGTTCGGAGCGGGTGAGCGGGAATTCGGGGTAGTGGCGGTAATGAGGTTCCAGGCTCACATCGGCGGCGACGAGCGGCTCGCCGGTGGCGGCGACATGCCCGATGATGCTCTCTGCGTTCATCGGCACGCGATTGCCCAAAGGGAGGTTGCCCGTGCCTTGGGCGGCGATGGCCCCCAGATAGACTTCGTTGGTTTCTTTGAAGGTGATGTAGATGAACACCACATAGTAGTTGAAGGCCGCCTGAATGAGATGGGCGACTTCGGCCAAGAGCGCGTTGGGGTCGCGCAGCAGAGTCGCCTGCCGCCCGGTGCGATTGATCACATCCAGTTGCTCAACTTGTTGTTCAAGCGCGCGGGCGTAGTCTTCTAATTGCAAACGCGAGGCGCGCAATCCGGCTTGCATGATGTTGAAGGCTTGCGCCAAGGTCCCCAGTTCGTCTTGACTCTGAACCGGCACATCGGTATCAAGCGCCCCAGTTGCCACCCGTTGCGCGCCGCCCACTAAATCGGAGACGGGCGAGGTGAGGCGACGCGCGAGCCACCAGCCCGCCAGAACCGAAAACGGCGCGGTGACGAGAAACGCGATCAGACCGCTCTCGGTGGCGCGCCGCTCACTATCCACAATCGTCGTCGCATCAATGTCAATGCCCAGCAGGCCATCTATGTGCCCCGTGTTGTCATAGATCGGAGCGTAACCGCTCAAGAGGATGTCACCGGCTGGGGTGACGTATAAATCTTCTTCAACGATCGGTTGGGTGAGGTGGGTGAGGTCGGATTGCAACACCGGGCTGACACGCGGATACAGATCGCCGACGCGGGCGTGGGTGGCCGGGTCCGCATTGGCATCAATAATGTAGACCAGTGACCCATCCGGTTGGGGCCGGAGCGAGTAGATATGTTTGACGATCTTGAGCGTGGGCTGAATGGATTGTAAGCGCCAGAATAACGTGTTGTACGCCAGATTTTGTTCATCGCTCGGCGCGCGGATTTGGGCGTGGAAGTCGCCCACGATGACCGGGAGGGTAAAGCTGATGATGTCGCTCAGGCGGTCGCGGATGGCTTGGCGTTGAGCGGCGCGGAGTTGCCAATAGAGGCTAAAGGCCAACGCCCCCGCCACCAGCAGGAGGAGGAGGGAATAGGCGACAGTGAGCTTGGCGCTCAGACTCCGGCGAGATAAAAACAAACGCAACTTCATCACTCTAGGGCGCAGGCGCAATATCCGCCGCAAACTGTTTCGTCAGCGTGTCACGCTTAGCGCCCGCCGCTACAAAGTCATATTGTACTAAGTTAACCGAACTGGCGGACTTCTTGGAAATGGTCGC
>Ga0315912_10005843_pt1 | contig 11195 bp, 8 predicted proteins | sample VfabasoilMG_FD_204469 | JGI IMG/M metagenome (GOLD analysis project Ga0315912, IMG submission 204469) | Garden soil microbial communities collected in Santa Monica, California, United States - V. faba soil | ecosystem: Environmental > Terrestrial > Soil > Garden | place: USA: California...
GGCCACGTGGTACTGCGCTCCGCCCATCGAGCGATTCATCCAGGTGTCGACGAGGTCGAACGTGAGCGGTGAATGCGACGGAATCAGGGGATGCAGCGAGGATGTGGGTTGCCAGGCCTTGTATCGGACTCCCGCGACAAACTCGCCTACCGTTCCGGTGGGCCTCAGCGGGATTCGCCGCCCGTTGCAGGTGAGAGCGTAGCGATCGGGCGCGAGCCCCGTGACGCGCACCTGCAGCCTTTCGACCGACGAATCCACGTAGCGCACGGCGCCACCGACGGCGCCCTCTTCGCCCATCACGTGCCAGGGTTCCAGCGCCTGGCGCAGCTCGACGTCGGTACCGAAGGTGGCGAAATCGCCGTATCTCGGGAAACGGAACTCGAAGTGCGGCGCGAACCATTCGGCCTTCAGCGGGAAACCCGCCGCGTTCTGTTCGGCGATGACGTCGTCGAGATCGCGCTGTACGAAGTACGGCAGCATGAATCGGTCGTGCAGCTCGGTGCCCCAGCGGGCGAGCCTCGCGGGTTGATAGGGGTCTCGCCAGAACCTTGCGATCAGCGAACGCAGCATGAGCTGCTGCGTGAGGCTCATGCGTTCATGCGGCGGCATTTCGAAGGCGCGCATCTCGAGCAGTCCGAGCCGCCCGGTGTTGCCATCGGGCGAGAACATCTTGTCGATGCAGAATTCGGAGCGATGCGTGTTGCCCGTGGAGTCGATGAGCAGGTTGCGGAAGAGCCGGTCGACGAGCCACGGCGGCACGGCCTGGCCGAGCGGAGGCAGTTGTTTGAAGGCGAGCTCGAGTTCGTAGAGCGAGTCGTTGCGCGCCTCGTCGACGCGCGGCGCCTGCGAGGTGGGACCGACGAACAGGCCGCTGAATAGATAAGAGAGCGCGGGATGATTGTGCCAATACGCCAGCAGGCTGCGCAGCAGGTCGGGCCGGCGCAGGAATGGCGAGTCGGATGGCGTGGCGCCGCCCAGCACGAAGTGGTTGCCACCGCCGGTGCCGGTATGGCGGCCGTCTAGCATGAATTTTTCGGTGGTGAGGCGGCTCTCGCGCGCGGCGCTATATAGATGAGTGGTGCGGTCAACCAGCTCATCCCAACTACCCGAAGGATGGACGTTCACTTCGATCACGCCGGGATCCGGCGTCACGCTGAAGCGGTTCAGCCGCGAGTCCTTCGGCGGCTCGTAGCCTTCGAGGACCACGGGCGTAGACATCTCCGCGGCAACGGCTTCGACCGCCGCCACGATCTCGAGGTAGTCCTCCAGCCGGTGGGTGGGCGGCATGAATATATAGAGTGAGCCGTTGCGTGGCTCCGCGCACACGGCAGTGCGCGTGATGTCGGCTGACGATTGGAGGAAACCTGGCGCGGCGCTCGGCGCAACGATGCCATCACGAGCTCGCGCACTGCTGCTCCTGCCGCGCGCACCCCGCGCACCGCCTCCATCATCCGCTGCGCCTTCGGCTCCATCACCAGAGAACTGCCGTCGAATGTCGGCGGCGCGAGGCAACGGTGACGGCGGCGCCATCGGATCCGGCTCGTAGACGTACGGATACTCGCCCTTCGTTACCCAGGGTTGCGAATCGAGCGGCAATCGATATCCCACCGGCGAATCGCCGGGGATCAGGTAGCAGCGCTCGCGCCGCAGGAACCATGGGCCGGTACGCCAGCGTGTGTCCGAGGGATCGCGCGTGATGGGCAACACGTGCCCCACTACCTTGTCGAGCCCCTGCTCGAAGACTCGCGCGAGACGCGCGCGTTCCTGCGGATCTTCGAGTTTCGACTGGAGCGGATCGACGTTTGCCGGCAGACGACGCTCGCGCCAGAGGTAGTAGAACGCGTCTTCGAAGGCCGCGAAGACGTGATCGGACACGAGGCCCAGCTTCTCCGCGACGCTCGCGAGGAAATGCCCCGCCATCTCCGGCGTGACGCCTCGATCCGTTTTCTCGTCGTCGAGCAGCGCAGGGTCGTGCCAGATGGGCTCGCCGTCGCGACGCCAGAAACAGTTGAGTGCCCAACGCGGCAGCTGTTCGCCCGGATACCACTTTCCCTGCCCGAAATGCGAGAGCCCCTGCGGCGCGTACTTCTGCTTGAGCCGGTTGTACACATCGATGGCGAGGCGCCGCTTGTTCGGGCCCATCGCCGTCGTGTTCCATTCCGTACCATCCGGATCGTCGACGGACACGAACGTGGGCTCGCCGCCCATCGTCAGGCGCACGTCGCCCGCGAGCAGTTGCGCATCGATGGCGTGGCCGAGCTTTTCAATTTCGGTCCACTGCGCCTCGGTGTACGGCTTGGTGACGCGCGGCGCCTCCCAGATGCGCTCCACCTTCATTCGGTGGTCGAACTCGACTTCGGCTTTGTCGACCGCGCCGGTGACGGGCGCAGCCGCACCCGGCTCCGGCGTGCAGGCGAGCGGGATGTGACCTTCACCCGCGAGCAGACCCGAAGTGGGATCGAGCCCGATCCAGCCGGCGCCCGGTAGATAGACCTCGCACCAGGCGTGCAGGTCGGTGAAGTCCTTCTCCGGCCCCGACGGTCCATCGAGGGATTTCATGTCGGCGGTGAGCTGGATCAGGTAGCCGGATACGAACCGCGCCGCGAGCCCCATGTGCCGCAGCAGCTGCACGAGCAGCCACGCCGAGTCGCGGCAGGAGCCTGAACACTTCGTCAGCGTGACCTCCGGCGTCTGCACGCCCGGCTCCATGCGAATGAGGTACCTGATGTCCTTCGCGAGCTTCGCGTTGAGCTCGACGAGAAAGTCGATGGTGCGCCGACGATCGCGCGGAATGGTGCCGAGATAGGCCCTGAACTTCGGCTCGCCGCGGAACATCACCAGGTAGGGCGCGAGGTCCCGCTTGTCCGATCCCTGGTAGGCAAACGGAAATGTTTCGGCGTACGGCTCCAGGAAGAAATCGAACGGATTGAGCACCGCCATCTCGGCGACCAGGTCCACCTCGATGCGCAGCTCCTGCGTCTTCTCGGGGAACACGAACCGCGCGAGGTAGTTAGATTCCGGGTCCTGCTGCCAGTTGATGAAGTGTTTTGCCGGCGTGACCTTCAGCGAATAGGAAATGATGCGCGTGCGGCAATGTGGCGCGGGGCGAAGCCGCACGATCTGCGGCCCGAGCGCCACGAGCCGGTCATACCGGTAGTGCGTGACGTGGTTGAGCGCGACATGGATGGACACGGGGGCATTCTACACAGAGGGCTGTTAGGCGCATGCGCACCAAAATGGCCGGAAAACAGCCTTGCGGCACCATCCGGATGCGACCGCATGACAGTGACGCACTTTTTTGAACACTGTCATTTGGCTCTGGTATTTTTGGGCCGAGACCCTCCGAACAATGAAAACCGACTGGACGTCATACCCTTCCCCCGGCTTCCACGACGATCTCGTGTGGCCCGGTGGCGGCGCACGCGCCGCCGGCCGCCAGCTCATGCGTTACCTGACGGACATGGACGGCGACGAGATCGCGGTTCGCCAGCAGGCGGCCGAGATCGCCATCAAGGCCATGGGCATCACGTTCACGGTCTACCACGAGCAGGACGGCTCCATTGACCGCGCCTGGCCGCTCGACATCATCCCCCGCACCATTTCGCGCAAGGAATGGCAGAAGATCGAGGCGGGGCTCATCCAGCGCGCCGCGGCGCTGAATCTGTTCATCAACGACGTCTACCACGAGCAGAAGTTCATCAAGGACGGGCTCATGCCCTCCTCGATCATCGCGACGTCCAAGAATTTCCGGTCCGTCGTGCGCGGCATCAAGCCACCGCTCGGCACGTGGGCGCACATCTGCGGCTCCGACCTCATCCGCGACAAGGACGGCACGGTCTACGTACTCGAGGACAACCTGCGCGTTCCTTCGGGCGTGTCGTACATGCTCGAGAACCGGCAGGTGGTCAAACGCGTGTTTCCGGAGTTATTCGAGAGCGCGGCCATCCTTCCCGTGGATGACTATCCGTCGCAGCTCTTCGACATGCTCACCGCGCTCTCGCCGCGCAAGGAAACGCGGCCCGAGGTCGTGGTGCTCACACCCGGCATCTACAACTCGGCGTATTTCGAGCACGCCTACCTTGCGCGCCAGATGGGCTGCGAGCTGGTCGAGGGCCGCGACCTCGCGGTAGATAGCGACGACTGCGTCTACATGCAGACGGTGCGCGGATGGACGCGCGTCGATGTCATCTATCGCCGCATCGACGACGACTTCCTCGACCCGGAGGTGTTCCGCAAGGATTCATCGCTGGGCGTGCCTGGCCTCATGCGGGCCTGGGCCGCGGGAAAGGTGGCGCTTGCGAACGCGCCGGGCGCGGGCGTCGCGGACGACAAGCTCGTCTATACGTACGTGCCCGACATGATCAAGTACTACCTCGGCGAGGACGCCATCCTGCCGAACGTACCGTCGTATCGCTGCGGCGACGGCAAACAGCTCGAACATGTGCTTGGCAATCTCGATCAGCTCGTCGTGAAGCCGGTCGACGGGTCGGGTGGCTACGGCATGCTCATGGGCCCCATGTCCACGAAGGCCGAGCGCACGAAGTTCGCCGAGTCACTGAAGACGGATCCGCGCAGCTTCATCGCCCAGCCCATCGTCACACTGTCTACCGTGCCCACGCTGGTGAACGACCGGCTCGAGCCGCGCCACGTGGACCTGCGACCGTTCATTCTCAGTGGTCCGCAGACCGCCGTGACCACCGGCGGCCTCACGCGCGTCGCGTTGCGCAAGGGCTCGCTCGTCGTCAACTCGTCGCAGGGCGGCGGCAGCAAGGACACGTGGATCGTGGACACGGAGTCCTGACTTGTTAGCGCGCGTCGTCGAGAACGTCTACTGGCTCTCGCGCTACCTCGAACGCGCGGAGAACACCGCGCGCATCATCGGCGTGAACACCAACCTGCTGCTCGATCTTCCCGGCGGCATCGCGCCCGGCTGGCTGCCACTCGTCGACATCTCGGGCAACCGCGCCGAGTTCGATGCGCAGTCCAGCGGCCAGTCCGGCAACAAGGGCGGCCGGGGCGAAGAACGCGACGTGGTGCAGTTCCTCATCGCGGACCGGAGCAATCCCGGCTCCATCTGCTCGAGCCTCCACTTCGCCCGCGAGAACGCGCGCACGCTGCGGGAGATCCTGCCCACCGAAACGTGGGAACTCCTCAACGAATTCATCGGCGACTGCACGAAAAATGTCGACAGCGCCATCAACAAGCGCACGCGCTTCGATTTCCTGAAGCGCATCGTGGTCACGCTGCAGACCATCGCCGGCATGCTCGACGGCACGATGAACCGCAACGACGCGCACACGTTCAGCACGCTGGGTCGCAATCTCGAGCGCGCCGACATGACCAGCCGCATCGTCGACGTGCGGTCAGCTCAATTGTTGCCGGCCGAAACTCCCGAGCTTCGCCCGTTCGAAACCGTCCAGTGGATGAGCGTGCTCAAGTCGCTGTCCGGCTACCAGATGTACCGGCTGAAGATGCGGTCACGCGTCAAACGCGCCGACGTGCTCCAGTTCCTGCTGCGCGACGACGAGTTCCCGCGCTCGTGCCAGTTCTGCCTCTCGCAGGTCGAGAGTTCACTCAAGCCCTTGCCGCGCAGTGACGGCGTGCTCGAAGTCCTCGAAGGTGCGGCCCAGTTCATCCAGCGCGCGCCGCTCGCGACGCTCGACCAGCCGGGGCTGCATCAGCTCATCGACAACATCCAGCTGCACATTTCGAACGTGCATTCGCGCCTCGCCGAAATCTACTTCCCGTCTGGCGAGATCAGTGGCGTGCAGCGCATGAACGGACAGGGCCAGTCGCAGCGGCAGACGTCGCTCACCTTCAAATAGCCCTTTGCTGGTTGGCGAAGTGGACTTGTGCCGTCGCGCCGGTATCTTCCGCGCATGCCCGACAAGATCGTCATTCTCTCCGGCTCCGGCCTGTCGGCCGAGAGCGGGCTGCCCACGTTCCGCGACGCTGCGGGACTCTGGCGCCAGCATTCCTGGCAGGACCTCGCAAGTCCGGAAGGGTGGCGACGCAATCCCGCGCTCGTCCTCGAGTTCTACAACGAGCGTCGCGCCAAAGCCTGGGCGGCTCAGCCCAACGCAGCGCATCTGGCCATCGCGTCCCTCGAGCGCAAATACGAAGTCACGGTGGTTACTCAGAATGTCGACGCGTTGCACGAGCGCGCAGGGTCCACGAACGTGCTTCACGTCCACGGCGAACTGGCATTCGCGCGAGGCACCGGGCCGTCGCACCGTCGATATCGCATCGACGGCGCTCCCATCGAGATCGGGCAGCGCTGCGACGAGGGCACGCAGCTGCGGCCCGACATCGTGTGGTTTGGCGAAGAGACGCAGTTCATGGAAGAAGCACGGGATCACGTGGCCACCGCCGGCAAGGTGCTGGTCGTGGGCACCTCGCTGACCGTGTACCCCGCGGCCTCCCTGGTGGACGCGGCGCGCGAAGGCGCCGTCAAAGTCCTGAACTCGCTCGAGATGGACGAGGTCCCTGACGGCTTCGACTTCCATCCGGGCCCCGCCACGCGAGTGCTGCCGCGCGTCATTGGCGAGTGGCTGGCCGACTAGCGCCGCGCGCTGGCCAGGCGCCGGCCGCTGTGGCTAGATAGGCGCCATGAACAAGACAGTCACCTTCCTGTCGGTTTCCACGGCGCTTTTAGCCCTGACTACCGCCTATCTAGCCTACCGGCTGAATCAGCGCGAGACGGCGACTGCCGCACTGGTCGCCGAGGAGGCAGCGACGCGAGGCATTCCGGACGCGAATGACGCAGTGATAACCAACGAGGCGGCCGCCCTTCCGACGAACACGCCGGCAGCGGGAAACGCGTCAACGCTCGCAGGCGTCGCCGCGATGGCGGATTCGAAGGAGCCGGATCTGCGGGCCGTCGCAGTCAACGAGTTTGCGCGTCAGTTTCTCGCTCGATATGACGACTCCAACCAGCGGCCGGTACTGCTCGAAGAGCAACGCACCGTGATCCGTCGCCAGTACGAAAAGCTCAAGGAACAGCTGAAGCTCAGCGATTCCGAGTTCGAACAGCTGGTCACGATGCTTGCCGAGGAGCAGCTACAGGCGCAGGAGCATTGGGCGCGGTGCGCAGTGGACTCCGGCTGCGACATCAAGACTCGGCCCTATAGCCCCGTCGATCGCGCCCAGGAATACCAGGCCATGCTCGGTGTCGAAGGCGCCGAAGCGTTCACCAATTTCCGCAAGAGCATCAGCGAGCGCGACGCGGTCATCCAGCTGCGCGGACGATTGACGGATACCAACTTCCTGCCCGAGGCGCAGGCCGAGAAGCTGATCATGGCGCTGGCTGAGGAGCGTGAACGGTTCTCGCAGGAGGCTTCCGCCCGCGGCGCGAAGGTGACCGGCTGGGGCACCAACCTGGGAATGCTGATGTACACCGAAGACAGCGGGATCCCCGACCAGTTCATCGCGGAAGCCACGCAGTACAGCCAGCGCCTCCGGAACAGGGCGTCCAGCATCCTTACGCCCGCGCAGCTCGCGGCGTACACGCAGATGCAGAACGAACTGATCGCCATGTTCACGGCAAACCAGCGGCCGCTTCAGCGTCAGAACAAGTCGTCGTTGGTGCGTTCCAGCTAGGCGTCGGCCGACGCCTTGCGTCCGCCGCGTTCGATGGACGCGCAGGCAATCTCCCGCTCGAGCAGGCTCTTCGAGAGATCCGCGCTGCGCTTCACCAGTTCGCGTGCGCCCTTCCGCAGTCCTTCACTGGCCTCCACGTAGTCCACGTTCCGCTCCATCTCCTCGAACTCCCATCCGAGCGAATGGGCAATGAACGGGAACTGCGGCAGTAGATAGCCGATCTCGCTGAAGAACCCCATCATCTGGCCGGCCACGGCCTGGATACCATCCTGCCCGCCGGTGATGATGAATGCCGCCACCTTGTTCCGGATCAGCACCTTGTTGTTGATGGTGATCTGGTTCTGGATGCAGTTCATGCGCTCGACCATCTTGTAGTACAGCGAGCTCGCCGCGCCCCCGCGAATGGGCGTGGCGATCAACAGGATGTCGGCCCAGTGAACCGCCATCTCGTACACCTGGTCGAGCTGGTCGGTCTTGTCCATCGAAGTGACCGAACAAGGCCAGGTGCAGGCCTTCGCCGCCTTCGAGTAGTAACCCTCGCAGTTTCGGAAGTTCAGGTCGTTGAGCTTGATCAGCTTCGTCTCGGCTCCGAGCACGGTCGCCGCGTGTTCGAGCGCCACGCCGAGCAGATGCTCCGACGTCGAGAAGCGCGGATTCTTCGGATCCATCGCCGTGGTCGAGATGCCGCCGACGCGCAATCCACCCGGCGCGCGTTCCGTGGAACGCGTGAGCGGATGCGGATCATGCGGCAGATGACCACGCTTGCTCGTGGGTTTGGCGGTAACTAACAACCGGCCGTTCTCTTCCTTGACGCCGTAGCCGGGAACCTTGTCCGCTTCGTACCCCGGCTCTCCCTCACCCGTGCAGCGATGGAACTTGTACTGATGCCACGGGCAGACGACGAACTCGCCATCGAGCCTGCCTTTGCCCAGCGGACCGCCGACGTGATTGCAGAGATTGGAGATGACGCCGAACTTCCCGTCCTTGAACGACACGGCGACCAGCCGCTCGCCAAGCTTTGCCTCGCGCAGTGGCGACTTCTTGAAGTCTTCCGCCGCGCCGACGTCGATCCACTCGCCTGTCTCGCTCATGTGAGTCCCCGCGAATCCCGTGAATGGCCGGCATCATATCGCCCATCCTTTTCGCCTACACTGGCGCCGAATGCAGGGAGCTGAAAACACCACGGCGCTCGAGCGCCAGACCATGCGCACCGTCTACTGGCGGCTGCTGCCGTTCCTGCTGCTGCTCTACATCATCTCCTGGCTGGATCGCGTCAACGTCAGCTTCGCGAAGCTGCAAATGGGTCCGGATCTCGGGATCGGCGATGCCGCGTTCGGCCTCGGCTTCGGCCTCTTCTTCTTCCTCAGCTACGCGCTGTGCGAGGTGCCCAGCAATCTCATGCTGGCGCGTTACGGCGCGCGTGTCTGGATAGCGCGCATCATGGTGACGTGGGGAATCATCTCCGTCTGCATGATGTTCGTGCAGGGCACGTGGAGTTTCTACATCCTGCGTTTTTTGTTGGGCGCGGCGGAAGCGGGCTTCCTGCCCGGCATCATCTACTACCTGAGTCACTGGTTTCCTCGCAGCTACCGGGCCAAGGCCGTGTCGTGGTTCATGATCGGCATCCCGCTCTCCGTGGTGTTCGGCGCACCGTTGTCGGGCTGGATCATGCATAGCATGGACGAGTACATGGGGCTGCATGGTTGGCAGTGGATGTTCATCGTCGAAGGGCTGCCCGCGGTAATCCTGGGCTTCGTGGTGCTCGGCTTCCTCACGGAGAGGCCCGCCGATGCGCGATGGCTCACCGAACCTCAGCGCAACTGGCTCACCGCGCGCATCGAGGCCGAACAGGTGGAAGCCCAATCTCGCCATGGCCTCGAACTCATGGCCGCGCTCAAGCATCCCGTGGTGTGGCTGCTCGCGGTGATCATGTTCTGCTGCCAGACCGGTAGCTATGGCCTGACGTTCTGGGTGCCTTCCATCGTCAATGGACTCTCGGGCTACACCACGCTGCAGGTCGGATTGTTTTCGGCCATTCCATACGTGGCGGCAGCCCTGGGCATGATCCTGGTGAGCATGAGCTCGGACCGGACCGGCGAGCGCTTCCTCCACGTTGCCGTCCCGTCGCTCGTCGGCGCCGTGGGCTTCATCGCCGTGGGTTACTTCGCATCACCCGCCTGGGCAATGGCGGCGCTGGCCGTCGCCGCCGTGGGCGACTACTGCACTCGCGGCCCGTTCTGGGCAATGCCCGGAAAATTCCTCTCGGGCACGGCGCTCGCGGGTTCCATCGCTCTCATCAATGCGATGGGCGCCGTGGGCGGCATCGTCGGGCCGTCCGCGGTCGGCTGGCTCAAGCAGACCACGGGCAGCTTCGAGGCACCGATGGCCGCGCTGTCCGGCGTGCTGATTCTCGGCGCAGCGCTCACGCTCTGGCTGCGGCGTTCGCCGCTGCTTCGCTAGTTAGGCGGTCGGTGAAGGCGATGAAGGCGACTATCTACGGCATCAGGAACTGCGACACCATGAAGAAGGCGCGCGCCTGGCTCGACGCGCACGACGTGTCGTACACGTTTCATGACTACAAGGAGTCGGGCATCGACCGCGCCACGCTCGAGAAGTGGGCGGGCGTCGTTGGCTGGGAGACGCTGCTCAACCGCGCAGGCACCACATTCCGGAAACTGCCGGATGTCGCCAAAACCGGACTCACCGAAGCGAAGGCCCTGAAGCTCATGCTCGAGCAGCCCTCCATGATCAAGCGGCCCGTGCTCGAAAAAGGCCGGACCTTGCTCGTGGGCTTCAGCGAAGAGCGCTATTCCGAAATTAGATAGCCTCTAGATAGCGCGAGCCCGGCGCTCGTTGCGACCCTCAATTGCGACAAAGGCTGAAATCACGTAGATTTCGCGCCCCGCTGCGTTATTGGTGCCTGGAGCAACCATGTCGGTGAAATTCGCGAATGCCTCGGAAGCCTTCCTGTCGGTGCTGACGCTCGTCGCGGGCGCCGATCAATCCGGCAGCCTCGAAGAGCGGGACTTCCTGTTCAGCAAGGTCAAGGGCCTCGCCCTCTTCGGCCACCCGTCCACCACCGATTTCTCGAAGCTCCTCGGCAAGGTCACCGACGCCGTCTATTCGGGTGTCGACCAGAAAGATGGCGAATTCACCGCCGCCGGCATCGATGCGCTGCTCGGCGAAGTGAAGAAGACGTTGAGCCCGGATCAGCGCAAATCGCTGGTGCAGGTCGCGGACGAACTCGGCGGCGCCGATGGCGCAGACGCCAGCGAAACCGCGCTGCTCGACAAGATCCGCCGCGCGCTCGCCTGACGCCGGCGCTAGCCGGCAGCCGCTTCCGGCGTTCCTGAAATCCCGCGCGGATACTTCCGCCCGCTCAGGAATTTTCCGACGAACGTCGACCTCACGCCGAAGTGATAGGTCACGAGCAGCGCCGCTGTCGTGATCGCCAGCACCAGTGCGTACTTCACGCTCCAATGGAGCGGCCACCGGATCATCCACGCCTGCAGCGCGTACACGATGGGCAAGTGGATCAGGTACATGTAGAACGACGCATCCGCGAGATAGCGCCAGCTCCGGCTGGGCGCTGAAAG
>Ga0315912_10005844_pt1 | contig 11194 bp, 12 predicted proteins | sample VfabasoilMG_FD_204469 | JGI IMG/M metagenome (GOLD analysis project Ga0315912, IMG submission 204469) | Garden soil microbial communities collected in Santa Monica, California, United States - V. faba soil | ecosystem: Environmental > Terrestrial > Soil > Garden | place: USA: California...
GTTCGAACACTTCGTTGTAAGGACCCAGCTGGTCGATGTCGAAAAGCAGCAGCGCGATGTCGGTCTTGTCGCGTTGCGCGAGCGCGAAATCCCGCTTCAGCACGTCTTCGAAGTAGTAGCGCGACGCGAGTCCGGTGAGGCGGTCTTCGCGTACCCAGTTCGGAAGCCCGCGGATGCCGGTGTCCCCCGTGCGCACGCGCGTCCCACCTTCGCGGTGGTAGCCGATGAGGTGCGTGGCCTTGCCCTCGCCGTTGCGCAGCGGATAGATCTGCATGTCGTTGACGAAAACCGTGCCGTCCTTGCGCAGGTTGCGTACCAGCACGCGGCACGGCTCGTTGTGGCGCAGCGCTTCGCGCAGCGTATCGAGTTCCTGCTGGTCGCGGTCCTCACCCTGCAGAAATCGCAGGTTCTTGCCGAGGACATCCGACGGTTCGTAACCCGTCAGCCGGCAGAAGGCGGCATTCACGTACACCACGGCGCGATCGCCTCCGGCCTCGCAAATGACCACGCCATCCGGCGCCACGTCGAGCGCGCCGCGCAGGAATTCTCCCTGGAAGCCGTTCATGCGTTGCCCGCCGTCAGATTCAGCTTCGGCGCTGCCGATGAGCGCGCCAGCAAGTCCAGGTTGCTCCGCCAGGCATTGCCGGCGTAAAGCTCCTCGCGTTCGGGCGCGGGACGACCGCGCATGCGCACCAGGCGCAGATGCGCAGCCGGTTCGACTTCGAAATCGAGTTCATCGAGCAGCTTCGTGACGCTCGCGCGATCGTTGCACACCGGCAGCACGTCGCAGCCGGCGTCGAGCGCCGAGGTGGCGCGGGCCACGATGTCGCCGTATTCGGCGGCGCCGCCCATCGACAGGTCATCGGTGAACACCGCGCCTTCGAAGCGCAGCTCTTCGCGCAGCGCGTTCTGGATCCAGCGGCGCGACAGGCTCGCGGGCTTGGGATCGATGGCGGGATACAGGATGTGCGCGACCATCACGCCGGGAATGCCGTTGGCGATGAGCCGGCGGAAAGGCAGAAGGTCATCGCCGAGCTCGTTCCATGTGCGCCTATCTACCGGCAGCGCCTTGTGCGAATCGACGACCACGGCGCCATGGCCGGGGAAATGCTTGGCAGTGGCAGCCATGCCGGCGTCCTTCATGCCGGTCATGTAGGCGAGCGACAGTTGCGCGACGACCTCGGGCTTCGCATGGAATGCACGATCGCCGATGACTTCGCTCACGCCGTAGTCGAGATCGACGCAGGGAGCGAAAGAGAGATCGACACCGTGGGCTCGCAATTCGGCCGCCATGAGCCAGCCCATCGAGCGTGCGAAGGCGATGCCGGCCTTGGCGTCGACATCGAATTCATGACCGATACGTCGCGGCGGCGGCAGCGCACAGAAGCCGGTACGGAACCGCTGCACGCGTCCGCCTTCCTGGTCCACGGCCACTACCAGCGCGGGCTGGCGAACCGAATGGATGTCGGCGACGAGGCGCGTGAGCTGCTCCGGATCGGTGTAGTTTCGAGCGAAGAGGATGACGCTGCCCACGAGCGGATGACGCAGGACCTCGCGGTCCTCGGGCGTCAGCTCGAGACCTGCGACATCGACCATCAATGGCCCAAGGGTCACAACCTACATCCTGTCTAGTACTGCTATCGATTCCACGTGAGTGGTGTGCGGGAACATATCAAGGACCCCGGCGGCCGTTAAGCGGAAGCCCAACTCATGGGTCAGGACACCCAGGTCGCGGGCCAGGGAACCGGTGTGGCAGGAGATATACACCACCCTGCGAGGGGCAAGATGTGCCACGGCACTCAAAACTTCACGCGCCCCGACACGCGGCGGGTCTAACAGGACCTTGTCGAACCCCCCTCGCATCCATGGAATGGCGAGGTCGGGCGGCTGGGACAGGTCGGCCACGTGGAATTGGGCATTGGCAATGCCGTTGGCTGCGGCATTGGCCCGCGCCCGGGCTATGAGTCCGGCGTCGCCTTCCACGCCCACGACCGCCGCCGCGCGGCGCGCCAGGGGCAGCGTGAAATTGCCGAGCCCGCAGTACAGGTCCAGCACCCGGTCGGTGGGACCCACCTCCAGTAGTTCGACGGCCCGGGCGACCATCGACTGGTTGATGGCCGCGTTGACCTGCACGAAATCGGAGGGACCGAAGTCGAGTTTCACGTCGAAGGCGTCGAGGCGGTAGTGCAGATCGACCGGTCCTTCCGTCAGCGGCGCAATGGTGTCGAGTCCGCCAGGCTGGAGCAGCACCCGAAGGCCGTGGGTCTTTTCGAACACACGCAGCGTCCCGAGGTCGGACTCGGACAATGGATCGAGCACGCGGAACACCAGTACGCGCTCGCCGTCGGAGAGCGCCACTTCGATCTGCGGGATGCTCGTGCGCCCATCCATGCCCGTGAGTAGTTCGGCGAGCGTGCCCACGAGCGACGCAACCGGCTCGGCCAGCACTTCGCAACGCGTGACGTCGGCCACGTACTTGCCCTGCTTCTCACGAAATCCAACGAGACTGCGTTCCTTCTTCGTCACATATCGGGACGAGAGACGCGCGCGCCGGCGATAGTTCCAGTGAGGGCCTAACAACGGTGGCAGCCAGTCGGCAGGCTGGACGTTGCCGATGCGCTGGAGGTTCTGCGCGAGTTCCTTCTGCTTGACCTCGATCTGCGTCGCGGGATCGAGGTGCTGCATCGCGCAGCCGCCGCACACGCCGAAGTGCGCGCAGCGCGGCGTCACGCGCGCGGACGATGGCTCGTGAATCTCGACCAGTTCCGCCTCGTCGTGACTCTTGTGAAAGCTGTTCCGCCGGAAACTGATGCGTTCGCCCGGCAGCGCTCCCGCCACGAACACCGTCTTGCCGCCAGCCTCGCTACCGCGGACCACGCCTTCGGCTTCGTGCGTGAGATCGGCCACTACTCCCGTCTCGATGGCGGCATTCGTGCCGCGCGCCGCCTTGCTCACTGAGGCGCGCCCCAGGCGGCGAGGAACTCGTCGAAGTGCGGTTGCTTGGCATCGGTGAGCCAGGTGCGCGTGCGTGCGAGCTCGTCGGCGAGACCGGCATCCGTCAGGCGCCCGCGCATGTGCTGGAAGCGCAGGAAGACGAGCCAGGTGTTGATGACGTCGGTCTCGCAGTATCGGCGGATGCGCGTGAGTTCCCCCGCGCGATAGGCATCCCACACCTGCGAGCCGTCGAAGCCGAGCTTGCCGGGATACCCCAGCAACACGGCGGCATCAGACAGCGAGGCGCGCGCGCGAGACTGGTACCCCGAAAGCACGTCCATGACGTCGATGTGACGCCAATGGAATCGGCCGAGGTAGTTGTTGTAGCGGAACGCGTTGTCTTCGTCGCCGGTTTCCCAGTAGCGAGGTGCCTGCACCTGCCAGCGCAGCGCGCGGTAATGCAGCACCGGCAGGTCGAAGCCGCCGCCATTCCAGCTCACGAGATCCGGCGTGAACTTGTCGATGCCGTCGAAGAAGCGCTCCACGAGCTCGCGCTCGGTCGCACTCTCATCCCCGAGGCTCCAGACCCGGAATCCATCGCGCGAACGGAATGCGCACGAGATCGCGACGATGCGATGCTGATCATGCGGCAGGAAATCGCTGCCCGATTCCTGGCGTGCGCGCGCCTGCAGGGCCTTGCCGACTTCGTCATCGGACAGGTCTTGGAGGCCGTAGAGCCGGCGCCCGAATTCAACGTCCGGCACGGTCTCGATGTCGAAGACCAGCGTGTTCATCGGCGCGCCCTCTTCTTCCGCACCTTCGATGTGGCTTTCGCCTTCTTCTTCGCCCCGGGAGCCGCCTCGAGTACCGCCACCGCCACGATGAGCCCGGCCTCGTCGGTCAGCGTCACGTGACCGTCGCCGATACCCAGCTTGCGGCGCATTTTCTCGCCGCGCGCCGAGTACGCCACCTCGGGCTTGCCCCAGGCGTTCTGGACCACGCCCACGTCGCGAATCCACATGCCATGCGCGAAACCGGTGCCCATCGCCTTGACGATGGCCTCCTTCGCGGCGAATCGCATGGCGATGAATCGCTCGGGCCGCTTCGTGCGCGCGAGTTGCGCGCGCTCGGCGGGCATGAGCAGCCGGTCGACGAAGTGATCGCCGAACCTCGCAAGGGTTTTCTTGATGCGCGCGGCTTCGAGCACGTCGACGCCAATGCCGAAGATCATCGGCGCGCGTCCTGCATCAGCGTCTTCATGTCACGCACCGCGGCCTCGAGGCCGGTGAAGATGGCGCGCGCGATGATGCAATGACCGATGTTGAGTTCGACGATTTCCGCGATCGCGGCCACCGGCGTGACGTTGTTGTACGTGAGTCCATGCCCGGCATGCACCTCGAGCCCGAGATTCGCGGCGCGCTTCGCGGCCGTCGACAGTCGCTCGAGTTCGCGCGCCTGCGCGGACCCCGTCGCCTCGGCATAGGTGCCGGTATGGAGTTCGATGACCGGCGCGCCGGAACGCTTGGCGGCCTCGATCTGCGCGAGATCCGGCGCGATGAACAGCGCCACGCGGATGCCCGCCGCCGAAAGTTTCTTGACACCCGCGCTCACGCGATCGATGTCTCCCGCCACCTCGAGCCCGCCTTCGGTGGTGATTTCCTGGCGTTTCTCGGGCACGAGACAGCAGTCGTGGGGCTTCACGCCGATGGCGATTCCGACCATTTCATCGGTAAGACCCATCTCGAGATTCATGCGCGTCTGCAGGAGGGGACGCAGCGCATGCACGTCGCGATCCTGGATGTGCCGCCGGTCTTCACGCAGGTGCAGCGTGATGTTGTCGGCGCCGGCCTGTTCGGCGAGCAGCGCGGCATGCACGGGGTCGGGATACGGCGCGCGCCGCGCCTGCCGCACCGTCGCGACGTGGTCGATGTTGATGCCGAGTTCGATGCGGGAGAGCGTCATGCGTTTCCTCTGCGTGACATGGAGCGCGCGACCGTGCGCGTCCGGAGTTCACGGCCTTCGAGACAATGGTCGAGCGCCTGGCGCAACACACGCCGCGCGACGTCGAGAGTTTCGGTGTCGTTCAACGCCTCCTGCTGCAGCGCCAGCAGGCAACGACCTGGATAGGCGTCCGAGGCGCTCTCACGCACCTCGGCCACGCCCTCGGCCGCGCGGAATTGATAGAAGCCCTGCGCGTCGACTTCGAACTCGAGACCGTAACCGATGGACGCGAGCAGCCGCTTTTCGAATACGCGCAATGCGGGCTCAGGCTTGGGCTCCGCGCACAGTCGCCGGAGCGCCTGCGAATAGTCATCGAAGAGCTGCGGCTGCGGATCGTGCCGCGTCGTCAGGTTGATGATGAGTTCGTTGAGGTAGAAGGCCGATAGCACCTGCCCCGGCGGCATCACGAGCGCTTCGCCATGGGGCTCCGCGGCCGTGAGCTGCGCGGCATCGCCGCGACCCGACCACGACACGAGGATGGGGCGGAACGGCATGAGCAGCGAGGCGAGCTTCGATTTCGGTCCGCGCGCGCCGCGCGCGAACAGCGTCAGGCGCCCATGTCGCGCGGTGAATACGTCGAGGATGCGGCTGGTATCGCGATACTCGCGGTGATGCAGCACGAAAGCCGGCTCTAGAGCGATGCGTTCGCGCGGCTGGGTCACGGCATCATTCCATGCCGAGCTGCGCCAGCGCCCGCGCGTCGTCGGCCCAGTCCTCGCGCACCTTCACCCACAGGTTGAGGTGCAGGCGCTTTCCCAGTCTCGCGTTGAGCTCTTCGCGTGCCTGCTGGCCGATGCGCTTCAGGCGTGACCCCTTGGCGCCGATCACGATGGGCTTCTGCCCGGCGCGGTCCACCCAGATCACGGCGTCGATCACGAGCTGGCCGTCCATCTCTTCCTTCTTCTCGATTTCGACCGCGATGCCATAGGGAAGCTCTTCGACGAGCTCCATCGTGAGCTTCTCGCGGATGGTCTCGGAAATCTGGAATTCGATGCCGCGGTCGGTGCGTTGGTCAGGCGGAAACAACTCGGGAGATTCGGGCAGGCGCGCGGCGATGACGTCGACGAGCCGATCGAGATTGACGCCCTTCTCCGCGGAGACCGGCACGACATCGAGGAACTGGTGCTTGCCCGCGAGTTCCGCCACGAACGGCAGTAGTTTGTCCTTGGGATGGACCTTGTCGACCTTGTTGATCACCGCGATCGATTCGCGTCCGGAATCGCGGATGCGCTGCAGGACCGCTTCGTCTTCCTCGCCGAAGCGAAGTGCCTCGACCACGAACACCACGAGATCCGCGTCGCTCAGCGCCGCGGCCGCCGTTCGATTCATCGCGCGGTTGAGCGCGCGCCGCTCGCCCAGGTGGAGTCCGGGCGTGTCGACGAAGGCGATCTGCGCGCCGGGCCGGTTGAGCATGCCCAGCACGCGGTGACGCGTGGTCTGCGGCCGCGGGGTCACGATCGACACCTTCTCGCCGATGAGCGCATTCACGAGTGTCGACTTGCCGACGTTGGGACGGCCTACGAGCGCGGCGAAACCCGCGCGGAATGAAGTTGGATCAGTCATGCAAGCCCAGCGCGCGTAATGCGGCCATGGCCGCAATCTGCTCGGCACGGCGACGGCTCGGTCCTTCCCCTTCGGTCTCGATCGCGGCATGAGCCACGGCACAGGAAACCAGGAAGGTCTGCGCATGCGGTTCGCCGCTCGTGCGCTTGACCGTGTAGAGAGGCAGCGCGCGGCCATTCGCCTGCAGGTATTCCTGCAGCCGCGTTTTGGCGTCCTTGAGCGTGGATGGCTCGGGCAGCCCCGCGATGCGCGACTCGAACATGGGCCCGATGGTCGTGCGCACGGCTTCCAGGCCGCCGTCGAGATACAGCGCTCCGCAGAGCGCTTCGAAGGCGTCCGCGAGAATCGACTGGCGACGGAATCCGCCGGTCTTGAGTTCGCCCGAGCCGAGCAGCAGGAGTTCGCCGAGTTGCATCGCGTGGGCGATTTCGGCGAGCGGCTCTTCGCTCACCAGGCGCGCGCGCAGGCGCGACAGATCGCCTTCACTTGCGCCGGGAAATTCGCGGTACAGCCGTTCGGACAGCAGCAGGTTGAGCACCGAATCGCCGAGGAACTCGAGCCGCTCGTTGTTGGGTCCGTCGGCGCTGCGATGAGTGAGTGCGACCACGAACAACGCGCGATCGCGCGGCGCATAACCCAACCGGGCGGCAAGAGTTTCCGCCTGACCGGATGGCATCAGCCCCATGAGCGCATTCGCATTCAGTTGATGACTACCGTGGTCTTGAACGCCAGGAGCAAGCTGAGATTGCCCATGAACGGCACTACCTTTTCGTAGTCGGCCGTCATTGCCCAGCCGTCTTCCTGCTTGGCGATGAGGATGTCGTCCATGGCGGGCTCGTCGATATAACCCGTGTCGAAACGCCTCGAGATTGACGAGCGGATGGCCGCCGGGCTCAAGGCCTCGTCGCTCTTGAGCTGCGTCGCAGTCTCCTTGAGCGCGGTGACGACCTTGTAGTAGTTCATGTACTCGGGGATGAGGCGAATTCCCGCGTAAAGGACGATGGCCATGGGCACCAGCAGGAAGACCCAGCCGATCATCGTCACACCACGTTGTTTACGCATATGTACTCCCAATGACGTTCACTGAATGCCATCGCCAATTCGGCTCCAGTTGACCACGCTGGAGCGCTGAAGATCGAAATTGAACCAGATTCGCGTCGCCTTGCCGACCAGATTCTTGTCAGGCACGAGGCCCCAGGCGCGACTGTCGGCGCTGTTGTCGCGGTTGTCGCCGACCATGAGGTAGTACCCCGCGGGTACGACCCCGTCGGCGGGCAACCATTGCTCGAAAGCGGAATCGTTCGAATCGCGTTGCCCCTGCGAGCGGGATTCGTCGCACCAGTAGCCGCCATTGTGCGACTGGCGGAGGCGCTTGCGATCGCAGGCCGGCAGCGATTCTGCGGCGCCGCTCGCGACCAGTTCCCGCGGCGATGCCCATCCGTAAGCCGAGTGGCATGACCACACCTTGTGGGTGTGCTCCCCGAGCGTCTCGGTGGTTTGACGAACGTTCAGGTAACAGCCGTCGCTGAAGCGTCCTTCGTCCACCTGCTGGATCACCTGGCCGTTGATCACCAGGTGATCGTCGCGAACCTCGACCCGATCTCCGGGCAGCCCGACGAGCCGCTTGATGTAGTTGACGCTCGGCTCCGGTGGATAACGAAACACCACGACCTCGCCGCGCTGCGGAGAGCCGATGTCCAGGAATTTTTCGTTGAGCACCGGCCAGCGCAGCCCGTACGCGAACTTGTTCACCACGATGAAGTCGCCATCGTGCAGCGTGGGCATCATCGAATCGGAAGGAATCCGGAACGGCTCGAAGATGAATGCGCGCACGATGAGCACGATGAAGGCCACCGGGAAGAAGCTGCGCGCGTAGTCGACCGTACCCGGCTCGGCGAGCGTGATGGGCGCAGGCTTCGCGGCCGCCGCAGCGGCCTCGCGCGGCTTGAGGAAGAACAGGTGGTCGATGAGCCAGACGATGCCCGTGACGATGGACAGCAGCAGCAACACGAGGCTGAAGTCGAGAGTCTCTGCGGTGATCAGTCGCACGACCACGGCAAACACGAGATACGGCAGCAGCGCGTAGGCGATCCGGACCGCGGGAGGATCCTTCGGCTGCGCGGTTCCGGCAGCGACCGCACGTTTGGGTGCCAGCAACCAGCTGTCGATCGCGCACCAGAGTCCCACGGGAATCGCGAACCAGCTCGCGGGCACGGCCACCTGCTTGAGCAGATCGGGAATGTCGTGCATGGGCTGCTACTTCCCGACCTTGAGCACGGCGAGGAATGCTTCCTGCGGGATCTCGACCTGACCCACGTTCTTCATGCGCTTCTTGCCCTCTTTCTGCTTCTCGAGCAGCTTTTTCTTGCGCGAAATGTCGCCGCCGTAGCACTTGGCGAGCACGTTCTTGCGCAGTGCCTTGACCGTGGCGCGCGCGATCACGTGGCTGCCGATGGCCGCCTGCACCGCGACCTCGAACATCTGCCGCGGGATCAGCTCCTGCATCTTGTCGACGAGCTGGCGGCCGCGATCGTAGGCGCTGTCCTTGTGGACGATCAATGCCAGCGCGTCGACCTTGTCGCCGTTGATCAGCACGTCGAGCTTGACGAGCGGCGCCGGCTGGAAATGGCTGAAGTCGTAGTCGAAGGACGCGTAGCCGCGGCTCGTGGACTTCAGGCGATCGAAGAAATCGAGCACCACCTCGGCGAGCGGCAGTTCGTACTGCAGCGACACCTGCGTGCCGAGATACAGCATCTTCTTCTGCACGCCGCGTTTGTCGGCACACAACTGCAGCACGCCGCCGACATGGTCTGGCGGCACGAGGATGTTGGCCAGGATGATGGGTTCGCGCAGCTCTTCGATCTTGTCGACCGGCGGTAGTTTGGCCGGGTTGTCGACGGTGACCACCGAGCCGTCGGTGGTCGTGACCTCGTACACCACGGTCGGGGCCGAGGTGATGAGTTCCATGTCGTACTCGCGCTCGAGCCGTTCCTGCACGATTTCCATGTGCAGGAGACCCAGGAAGCCGACGCGGAAGCCGAAGCCGAGTGCGCCCGACACTTCGGGCTCGTAGTGCAATGCCGAGTCGTTGAGGCGCAGCTTGGCCAGCGCGTCGCGGAACTTCTCGTAGTCGTCCGTGGAGATCGGGAACATGCCGGCGAACACGCGCGGCTGCACCTGCTTGAAGCCGGGCAACGGCTCGGTCGCTTGCGCGCGCTCGAGCGTGATGGTGTCGCCCACGGGAGCACCATCGATTTCCTTGATGCCGCCAATCACGAAGCCCACATCGCCCGGGCCGAGCGAAGCGGCGGGCACGGACTTGGGCGTGAAGCGGCCGACCTTGTCGACGAGATGCGCGCGGCCCGTCGACATGACGCGCATCTTCTCGCCGGGCTTGATCGTGCCGTTGACGACGCGCACCAGCGTGACCACGCCGACGTAGTTGTCGAACCAGGAGTCGATAATCAACGCCTGCAGCGGCGCGTTCGGATCGCCCTTCGGAGCCGGGATACGCTCGATGAGTTGCTCGATGAGGTCTTCGACGCCCTCACCCGTCTTGCCGGAGACCTTCAACGCGTCGTCGGCGTGAATGCCGATGACGGCCTCGATTTCCTTCACCACGCGCGCCGGGTCGGCCGACGGCAGGTCGATCTTGTTGATGACCGGAACCACCTCGAGGCCGAGCTCCGTAGCGGTGTAGCAGTTCGCAACGCTCTGGGCTTCCACGCCCTGCGTGGCGTCGACGACGAGCAGCGCGCCATCGCACGCAGCCAGCGAGCGGGAGACTTCATAGGAGAAGTCCACGTGGCCGGGGGTGTCGATGAGATTGAGCTGGTAACGCTCGCCGTCGCGCTTCGAGGTGTAATAAAGAGTGACTGACTGCGCCTTGATCGTGATGCCGCGTTCACGCTCGAGCTCGAGGGAATCGAGCACCTGGTCCTGCATCTCGCGGGCTTCGAGGCCGCCGCAAATCTGGATGAACCGGTCGGCGAGCGTGGACTTGCCGTGATCGACGTGGGCAATGATCGAGAAGTTGCGGATGCGTTCCATCTAGAACCAAGGTGGTCCTGCCGTGGCGGAGGAGCGACGGCCCACCCGGAGACGGCAAAAAATCAGCGCGGAAGTATAGCTGCAGGCCGGGCCAAGAGCCTTAAAAGTTCTTTGGAATTCAGCGTGTAATGGCAAATAACGCTGCCATCGAGCAGTAACACGGGCACTTTGAGCCCGTAACGCCTCACGAGCTCGGCATCGGAGTCCACGTCGACGACGGTCACGGGAGGGACGGCCTGCGTTCGCTCGAGATCGGCGAGTTCGAGCAGCATGTCCTCGCAGAGCCCGCAGCCCTCGCGGCTCAGGACCACGAGGCCCTGGGGAATCATTACTTGCGCTGTGGAGCCAGGCCCAGGCCCTGGGTGGCCGCAGCCGCCTTGGACGACTTCATCTGCTTGGCAATGAACTCCGCGGTCGTGGCGGGAACTTCGCCGACCACCGTCACCTGGTGTCCATCCACCACGGTGGAGAACGCCGACGACGAGCCGACTCGCGCAGGACCCTCTGCGGGCTGGGTGTCCTTCTTGCGCGCCTCGACGAACACGGACACCGAGGCGATGCCGTCGGTGTAGACCAGGTGCGCGACCTGCTCGCTGGAGCCCGGCAACGACTGGGCCGAACGCGTGGCCATGCGGAAACCGGGTGG
>Ga0315912_10005845_pt1 | contig 11193 bp, 9 predicted proteins | sample VfabasoilMG_FD_204469 | JGI IMG/M metagenome (GOLD analysis project Ga0315912, IMG submission 204469) | Garden soil microbial communities collected in Santa Monica, California, United States - V. faba soil | ecosystem: Environmental > Terrestrial > Soil > Garden | place: USA: California...
GCGCTCATGATCCATGACCGCGGCGACCGCCTGGTGCCCTGGAAGCAGGGCGCGGCCTTCGCCCGCGGCTGGCCCGGCGCGCGCCTGTTCAGCACCCGCGGCCTGGGCCACCGCCGCATCCTGCAGGACGACGGCGTCGCCGTGCTCGCCGCGCAGTTCATCGCCGGCCGCTCCAGCGTCACCGGCGCCGCTGCGCCGGCGCTGCCCAACCCCGCGCCTCTATACTGACTTGATGAAGAACCGGATCTCGATCGACTGGAGCGACCCGAAGGCGCTCGCCGAGGCCGGGCGCTCGATGGCGGGAATCGATTTCATGCGCGCCATCCGCGACGGCAGGCTGCCGCCGCCGCCGATCGCGCGCCTGATGGGCTTCAGCCTGGTCGTGGCCGAGCCGGGCCACGCCGTGTTCGAGGTGGTGCCCGGCGAGCGGCACTACAACCCGATCGGCGTGGTGCACGGCGGGCTCGCGATGACGCTGCTCGACTCGGCAATGGGCTGCGCGGTGCACACCCAGATGCCGGCCGGCAGCGCCTACACCACGCTCGAAGCCAAGACCAACCTGGTGCGCGCCATCACCGCCGAGACCGGCAAGCTGCGCGCGATCGGCAAGACCTTGCACGTCGGCAAGCGCATGGCCACCGCCGAGGGCCGCCTCGAGGACGCCGCGGGCAAGCTGTACGCACATTCCTCCACCACCTGCATCGTGCTGTCCGGCTAAGATAGGTCGTTTCCAGCCCAACAGGAGCGGCAGCCGTTGAAGCTTCGCCTTGGCCTGGTCGGCGCCGGCCCCTGGGGTCGCAACTACATCCGCACTATTGAAGGTATGAGCGAGGTGCGCCTCGCGCGCGTCGCCGGCCGCGCGGACTGGCGCGACCTGGTGCGCGCGCGCGACATAGATGGCGTGATCGTCGCCGTGCCGCCGGCGGCGCAGCCCGAGATCGCGCTCGCCGCAATCGAGGCCGGCCGGCCGCTGCTGCTGGAGAAGCCGCTGGCGCTGGGCGTCGAGGCGGCGCAGCGCATCGCCGCCGCCGCCGCGGCGCGCGCGGTTTTCGTGATGGTGGATCATGTCCACCTGTTCCATCCCGCATTTGCAGCGTTGAAGCGCGCCGCCGCAGAGCGCGGCCCGGTTCTCGCCATCGAGGCCGCGTCGGGCGGTCCCGGGCGGCGCAGCGGCGTGCCCGCGCTGTGGGACTGGGGTCCGCACGACGTAGCGATGTGCATCGACCTGCTGGGCGCGGCGCCGCAGGCAGTCGAGGCGGTGCAGCTCGAATCGCACGCGACGGGCGAGCGGCTGCGGCTCGGCCTGCGCTTTGCGGGCGGTGTCGCCGCAAGCATCGAGCTCGACACTCTGCGCGGGAAGCACCGCCGCTTCGCAGTGCGGCTTGCCGGACAGACCCTCTCCTACGATGCGGCGCCGCCGGCCGATCCCGCCGAGCTGCCGCTCTCGCGCGCGGTGCGAGAGTTCGCGACCGCCATCTCCACCGGATCGAAATCGCTCGCGAGCGTCGAGCTCGGCGCCGCTGTAGTGAGCACGCTGGCAAGCTGCGAAGCACAGCTGGCGGGCAAATCCGGCACGGTCGGCCGCGCACCATGAAACGCTCGATCGTCATTCCGAGCGCCCTGCTGGCTTTCGTCGCGGCGGTGAATTTCCTCTGCATGCCCGGCGAGTTCCTGTCGGGCGACCCGCACGCCTGGCGTGAGGAGACGCGCAGCCTCCTGCTCGCCGGCGAGCTGAACGTGCCGCAGCAGGCCGTGGCGGCCCTCGCCGGCCGCGGCGCCGACCCCGGCCAGTACTTCGTGCGCAACGAGCGCAACGGCCTCTTCTATTCCAAGTTCGGCATCGCCAACTCGCTGCTCGCCGTGCCGCCGCTGTGGCTCGAGCGGGCCCTGGGCGGCGACCTGAGCCGCCCCGGCAGCCAGCCGAGCCTGCTCATCGGCAACCTCTGGAATCTCGCGCTCGCCGTCGCGCTGGCGGCGCTTCTGTACTCGCTCGCCGCCGCCTACACGAGCCGCGCCTTCACCCGCGTGCTGTACGTCATCGGCGCGCTCTACTGCACCTCCCTGTGGTTCTATCAGCGGGCGCAGGCCTCGGAGATCTGCCAGACCCTCTTCTTCACCGCGCTGTTCGTCGCGCTGCTCGGCTTCCTGCGGCCGCTGCAGGAGCGCGGGCCGCGCGGCCTCGACGCGAGGGCATGGCGCTGCCTCGCGCTCGCCTGGCTGTGCGCGGCGGCGCTCGTGTTCACGCGCCTGTCCTACGGATTGCTGTTGCCGCTCATCGCGCTGCTCGGCGCGTACTGCGCGCTCAAGGGACGCCCGTGGCGCGCGACCGCAAGCAGCGCCGGCCCGCTCGCCGCCGCGCTGCTCGTGCCGGCGGTGCTGATCGTCCTCCTGCTGGGCATCGTCAACAACGCCAAATTCGGCTCGCCCTGGCTCACCGGATATCACCAGTGGAACGCCGAGATCGTTCTTCCGTTCGGCCGCCTCGCCGACGGCCTCTGGGGATACCTGTTCTCGCCGCGCTTCAGCATCTTTCTCCATTTCCCGCTGCTGCTATTCGCCCTCGCCGGGCTGCGCCAATTCGCCGGGCGCCACCGCCTCGACGGCGTGGTCATGCTGTCGATCTTCGGCGCCTTCCTGCTGGTGTATTCGAAGACGCCGTCGTGGGCGGGGGAATGGACCTACGGGCCGCGCTACCTCCTGCCGATGCTGCCGGTCGTGTCGCTGCCCTTCCTGGCGTTCGCCGACGACGCGCTCGATCGCATCGGCACCTGGCCCGCGCGCGCCTGGGCCGCCGCAGCGCTCGCCTGCCTCGTCTACTCGGGCTACTTGCAAGTGCAGGTAAACCGGCTGCCCTTCTGGACCTACTACAACGCGCGCCAGGTGCTGTTCATGTCCAGCTCGCTCGCGACGCTCGACTACTTCCTCTACCGGCACACGGCATTGATTGCCGACGACCTGTTGCGGCACCGGCACAACCTCGACGACCTGCCGTTCATGCGGGAAGCGAGGCAAGTCGTGAAGCCGGAGATCTTCGCCGAATACCGGGCCCGGCTCGGCGCGATGATCGATCGCGGCAACCTGTACTGGGCCCTGCCGCCGGGCGAGCGGCGCTAGCCCGCCGCCACCAGCGCCTCCCCGCGCCACTCGAGCCGCCGCGCATGGTGCGGGGCGAGGCTCTCGCGATGGCCGATGGAAACCAGGGTCGTCTGCGGCAAGCGTTCCTTCAGCAGCCGGTAGAGCGCTTCCTGCGCATTCTCCGGCAGCGACGCAGTCGCCTCGTCCAGGAACAGCCAGTCCGGACGGCTGAGCAGCGCGCGCGCGAACGCGAGCCGCTGCTGCTCGCCGCCGGACAGCACCTGCGCCCAGTTCTCGCTTCGCTCCAGATCGGCGGACAGGTGCGGCAGGCCGACGGCCTGCAATGCCTCGGCGATTTCTTCCGCGGCAAAGCGCTTGGCGTCCTCCGGATAGCTGACCGCGTGCTTCAGGCTGCCGATCGGCAGGTACGGCTTCTGCGGCAGGAACAGCAGCTTCGCTCCCTGCGGCAGGCGGATGCGGCCTTTCCAATACGGCCAGATCCCCGCCAGCGCGCGGAACAACGTCGACTTGCCCGAGCCGGAGGGGCCGGTCACCAGCACGTTGCTGCCCTTCTCCAGCTGCAGGGAACCCTGGGAGAGAAGCGACCTGCCCTGCGGCAGCGCAAGCGACAGGCCTTCGATCGCGAGAGCGTCCGTCTGCGCCTCGACCCGCTCGCCGTCCAGCTGCTCGCCTTGCGTGCGCACCGTCGCGAGCGACGCCGAGAACCCGGTCAGGCGGTCGACCGTGGCTTTCCACGAGGCGAACTGCGAGTAGGCGTCGATGAACCAGGACAGCGAGCCCTGCACCTGACCGAACGCCGAGGCGGTCTGCATCAGGCCGCCGAGCTGCATGGCGCCCGAGAAATAGCGCGGCGCCGCCACCACGAAGGGGAAGATGATCGCGATCTGCGCGTACGACACGGTGAAGAAGTTGAGCTGCTTCTGCTTGCGCATGATCGCCCACCAGTTGGCGATCACGCTGGCGAAGCGCGCGCGGAAATTGCCGAGCTCCTCGCCTTCGCCGCGGTAGAGCGCGACGCCCTCGCTGTTCTCGCGCAGGCGCACCAGAGAGAAGCGGTAGTCGGCCTCGAAACGCTGCTGGTTGAACTCGAGGCCGATCAGCGGCCGGCCGATCTTGTGGGTGAGCCAGCTGCCGGCGCCGGCGTAGAGGATCGCCACCCACACCATGTAGCCCGGGACCGACACGCCCCACAGCTCCAGCGCGCCGGACAGGGTCCACAGGATGGCGACGAAGGACACCAGCGTGACGACCGCCGACAGCAGGCCGAGGCCGAGCGAGAGCGTCGTGCTGACGAACAGGTTCAGGTCGTCGGCGATGCGCTGGTCGGGGTTGTCGGTGCCGCGGTCGAGCAGCTGCATGCGGTAGTACGCGCGGTCCTTCAGCCAGCCGGCGAGGAAGCGCTCGTTCAGCCAGGTGCGCCATTCGATCTGCAGCATCTGCTGCAGGTACAGGCGGTACACCGCCACGCCGATATAGGCGAAGGCGAGCAGCGTGAACTGCCAGATCAGCGCGTAAAAGTCATCGAGCCGCTTTTCCTGGATCGCGTTGTAGAAGTCGTTGTTCCAGGCGTTGATCCTGACGTTGATCCAGACCAGGCCGAGCGCGAGCGCGATCACGGCCGCGAGCAGCGCGAGCCCCTTGCCGCGCTGCTCGGACACCCAGTAGGGCCTGGCCAGCGCCCAGAAAGCCTTTAGAAATCCGTTGTTTTTCATCCGATACCTCAGAGTGGATGCAAATCAGTTTACAGAAGCGTCATCGCGGGATAACAATCGGGGGGCATGTCCTCCGGCCGGGTCTTTCGCTTCGCGCCCACTCCTGAGCACCGGACCAACCACCTGTTCGTCTTCCTGCACGGCTGCGGCGCCACCGCGCAGTCGATGGTGCCGATCGCGCTGCAGTTCCAGGCCCGCTTCCCGAGCGCGGCGCTGGTGGTGCCGAGCGGCTTCGACCCCGACGCGCGCGGCGGCGCGGCGCAGGACTGGTACCCGACGCACGGCCTGAACACGGACAACCACCGCGAGCGCGTCGCGGCGGTGCTGCCCGACGTCGACGACCTGGTGCGCCGCGAGCAGACCCACTTCGGCGTGACGTCGAGCCGCACGGTGCTGATCGGCTTCTCCCAGGGCGGCACCGTGGCGCTCGAGGCGGTGAAGACGCCCGGCCTCGCAGGCGCGGTGGTCGCCTTCTCCGCGCGCTACGCGCGGCTGCCCGCCAACGGCGCGCGCATCTCCTCGCGCATCCACCTGGTGCACGGGGCGTTCGACTCGGTGGTGTCGCGCGTCTACGCCGAGCGCGCGGCGCGCGTGCTGTCGGGCCTGCACGTCCCGGTCACGCTCGACATCGTCGAGGACCTCGGCCACGCGCTCTCGCACCACGCGATCTGCCTCGGATCGCTGCGCCTGCTGCAGGGCATCTACGAAGGCCGGCGCGCCACGCTGCACTAATTTGAAGCAAGGCATCGTCCTCGTCGCCCACGGCTCGCGCGACCCCGAGTGGTCGCGGCCGTTCGAGCGGCTGGCGGCGGCGCTCGAGAAGAAGCTGCCGGCCGTCGCCGTCGCGCTGTGCTATCTCGAGCACGGTCCCGACCTGGCGGAGGCGCTCGCCGCGCTGGTGGCGAAGGGCGCGGGCGCGATCCGCGTCGTGCCGGTGTTCCTCGGCGCGGGCGGCCACGTCAAGCAGGACATTCCCAGGCTGGTGGCCGCCGCCGGCGTTGCGGTGCCGGTCAGCATCGACGCGCCGATCGGCGAGCAGGGCGAGGTGATCGACGCTATTGCAGCAGGAATCGCTTCACCGCGCTGATCTGGTCGGCGCCCATCAGGGCCGGCGCATGGCCGACGCCGGCGAACTCGATGCTCTCCATGTCGGGCTTGCGCTCCTTCATCTGCTTCAGGATGTTCGGCCGCAGGACGTCGGACTCCGCGCCGCGCAGCACCAGCGTCGGGCAGGCCACCTTGCTCCATACGTTCCACAGGTCGATGCCGCGCAGGACATCCGGCCCGAGCGGGAACTCGGCGTCGACGTGGCCGTGCATGCCGCGCGCGATCGCCGGGTCGTAGCGCATGACATAGCTGCCGTCCTCCTCCCGGCGCGCGCTGTGCTCGGCGAGGTGGCGCCATTGCGCGTCGGTCAGCGGGCCGAAGGGCGCGCACACCTCGCGCAGGTTCGCCTCGACGCGCTCGAGGCTCGGGAAGCGCACGCCGTGGCCGACGTAGCCCTTCATGCGGAACAGCGCCGTCCACGGGATCAGCGCGCCGACGTCGTTCAGCACCAGGCGGCGGATCGGCGAGTTCTTCTTGGCGGCGAGGAACATGCCGATCATGCCGCCCATCGAGGTGCCGATCCAGTCGAGCTTGGTCACCGGCGCGTCGCGCGCGAACCACTTCGGCTCGGCGGGCGCGCTGGCGCGCGCGATCATCGCCGCGCCGTCGGCAGTGTAGGTCGAGAACGTGTAGTCGGACTTGTTATCCAGCCAGTCGCTGTCGCCGCGGCCGACCACGTCCATGCAGATGACGTGGCAATCGGCCGACAGCGCGTCGGCGAGGAAGTCGAAGTCGCGGCTGTTGCGCGCCAGGCCGTGCACGCAGATCACCACGTGCGGGTTCGCCGCGTCGCCCCAGTCGGTGTAGGCGATGCGATGGAAGCCGCCGTTGTGCAGCGCGTGGAAATAGAGCTGGCGCATGGTTCATGGTAGCCGACGCTCGCTGCGCGGCAACATGAACAAGTTCGCTCCTCACATGAGCAGAACTAATGCCACCGATTAGGCGGCGAGCTCGGGCAGGTCCCTGAAAAGCTCGAGCGCCTCGGGATTGGCGAGCGCGTCGGTGTTTGAAACCGGCATGCCGTGCACCACGGCCTTCACCGCGAGCTCCACCACTTTCCCGTTTTTGGTGCGCGGAATGTCGGCTACCTGCACTATGCGCGCCGGCACGTGGCGCGGGCTGGCGCGGCGGCGGATCTCGAAGCGGATGCGGTCTTCCAGGTTCTGATCCAGAACAGTGTTGCTTCTCAATTTGAGAAACAGGACAACACGTGTGTCGGTCGGCTCGTCCGGCGGCCAGAGCTGGCCGATCGCCACCGCCTCCTCCACCTCGTCGATCTGCTCGACCACGCGGTAGATCTCGGCGGTGCCGATGCGCACCCCGCCCGGGTTGAGCGTCGCGTCCGAGCGGCCGTACACCAGCATGGTGCCGCGCTCGGTCAGCTCGCACCAGTCGCCGTGGCACCAGACGTTCGGGTACCTGGCGAAGTAGGCGGCGTGGTAGCGCTCGTCGCCGCGGTCGTTCCAGAAGCCGAGCGGCATCGAGGGGAAGGGCCTGGTGCAGACCAGTTCGCCCTTGGTATTCACCACGGCGTCGCCTTCTTCGTTGAAGACTTCGACCGCCATCCCCAGCGAGCGGCTCTGCAGCTCGCCGCGGTAGACCGGCAGCACCGGGCTCGCGTCGGCGAACGCCGCCATGATGTCGGTGCCGCCCGAGACCGACGACAGCACCACTTCGCTTTTCACCTTTTCGTACACGTAGTCGAAGCCCTCGGGCGCGAGCGGCGAGCCGGTGGAGACCAGCATGCGCAGCGCGCCGAGGTCGTGCGTCTTGCGCGGCTCGAGGCCGCGCTTGGCGATGGCGTCGAGGAACTTCGGCGAGGTGCCGAAGTGGGTGAATCTCTCCTTCTCCGCGTAGTCGAACAGGATCTTCGCGTTGCGCGCGAACGGCGAGCCGTCGTACAGCATCACGCTCGCCTCGGCGGCGAGGGCGGCGAACAGCAGGTTCCACACCACCCAGTTGGTGGTGCAGAAATAGAAGTAGCGATCGCCCGGCCGGATGTCCATCTGCAGCTTGTGCATCTTCAGCCCGGCGAGCAGCGAGCCGCCGGCGCCGTGCACGATGCATTTCGGCTTGCCGGTGGTGCCCGAGGTGAACAGGATGTACACCGGGTGGTCGAACGGCAGCTGCGCGAACTCGATGCCGCCGGGCGTGTAGCGGCGCAGCCACTCGTCGAGGCGCACCGCCTTCGGCACGTCCGCCACGTCCACGTTCGGGTCGAGGTGCGGCACGACGACTACCTTGCGCACCGACGGCAGCTTGTCGACGATCTCGGCCACGCGAGCGAGCGAATCGTGCTCTTCGCCGTTGTAGCGGTAGCCGTCGGCGCAGAACAGCACCTTGGGCTCGATCTGGCCGAAGCGCTCTAGCACGCCGTCGACGCCGAAGTCTGGCGAGCACGACGACCAGACCATGCCCTGCGAGGTGGCGGCGAGCGCGAGCATGCCCGCCTCCGGGATGTTGGGGATGAAGGCGGCGGCGCGATCGCCCGCGCGCAGGCCGAGCGCGCGCAGCGCCTGCTCGGCGCGCGACACCTCGCTGGTCAGGTCGGAGAAGCTGAGGCGCCGCCGCAGGCCGGTCTCGTCCCACAGCACGAAGGCGTCGCCGCGGTCGCCGCGGCGCATCAGGTTCTCGGCGAAATTGAGCCGCGCCTCGGGGAACCAGCGCGCGCCGGGCATCTTGTCGCCGTCGACCAGCACCGTGCCGCCGCGCTTCGCCGCGATCACGCCGCAGAAGTCCCACACGTCGGTCCAGAACTCCTGCGGGTTGTCCACCGTCCAGCGGTAGAAGTCCGGGTAGGTATTGAGCTCGAGCCTGCGCTTGCGGATCACCTGGCGCGCGAACTGCGTGACCTGCGCCTCCTCGATCGCGCGCTCGCTCGGCTGCCAGAGCAGCCTAGGTGCCGACGATTCCGCCATCTTTTTTCCGGATCACCACGGTCGCCGAGCGCGGCCGGCCGTCGGGGGCGTAGTCGGGCCAGTTCGAGTACGCGCGCGGATTGCCGGGATTGGAGCGGTCGCCGGGCGTCTCGCCGGGATGCTGGATGTTGACGAACGCGGTGCGGTTGTCGGGCGTGGTGTGAAAGCCGGTGATCTCGCAGCCGCGCGGCCCGGTGAGGAAGCGGCGGAACACGCCGGTCGCCGGATCGACCGCCAGCGCCTGGTTGTTGCCCAGCGTCGCGAACTCGCCCTTGCCGAGCGAGCCCGGCGACATGTCGGTCTGCACCCACAGCACTCCCATCGAGTCGATCCACAGGCCGTCGGGATTGGCGAAGCGGTCGCCCTGGATGCTGCCCTTGCCCTCGGGCCCGGCGCGCACGAACACCTGCCACTTGAAGCGCGTCGCCGCGACGTCGTTGCCCTCTTCGGTCCAGCGCACGATGTGGCCGAACGGATTGCCCTTGCCGCCGGTGAGCGCGGCGAAGACTTCGCGCGTCACGGGATGCGGCACGATCCACTCCGGGCGGTTCATCTTGGTCGCGCCCGCCGCGTCCGCGGCCTGTCGCGTGCGGATGCGTACCTCGCCGAGGTCGGCGCCGGCGAGGGCTCGCCAGTCGCCGCTGCCGTCGGCGTTGAAGCGCGCCACGTACAGCGTGCCGAAGTCCAGCAAGTCCCGGTTGGCTTTGCGGCTCGCCGGATCGAACGGCCGCTCGGTGACGAACTTGTAGATGTACTCCTGGTCTTCGTCGTCGCCCATGTAGAAGGCGAGCCGCCGGTCGGCGCCGACCGAGCAGGCGGCGCCTTCGTGCTTGATGCGCCCGAGCGCGGTGCGCTTCACCGGCACCGAGTCCGCGTCGAACGGGTCGATCTCGACCACCCAGCCGAAGCGGTTCGGCTCGTTCGGATGCCTGGCCGCGTCGAAGCGCTCGTCGTAGTCCTCCCAGCGGTAGCTGCGGCCGCGCGCAGAGATGCGGTAGCGTTGCTGGTCGGGAGGTACCGCGCCGCTGTTCACGAACTGGAAGTGCCAGTTCTCCTCGCAGGTGAGGTAGGTGCCCCAGGGCGTCCAGCCGTGCGCGCAGCCGTTGTAGGTGCCGAAGATGATGCTGCCGCCGGGATCGCTCGCGGTGCGCATCAGGGGATGGCCGCCGGCCGGCCCGCCGACGAGGCAAGGCGTGCGCGCCGTGATGCGGCGGGCGTACCTGGAGGGCCTCACCACGTCCCACTGGCCGTCCTTCTGGATGACCTCGATGACCGAAACGCCGACCGCGTTCTGCGCCTTGGCCACCTTTTCGGCGCTCCAGGTCTTCATTCCGTCGGGGAAAAGCAGGCCTTCGTCGATGTACTCGTGGTTCATCGCCAGCAGGCCGTGCGTCGAGATCGACGAGCCGTACGGCAGCGGGAAGTAATGCATGCCGTCGTGGTGCATGCCGGCCTGCAGCGCCTGGTCGGCGGCGTTGTTCGAGGCGTCCATGCGGAATGGCGGCATGCCGGCGGCGGCGCCGACCGGGTCGCCCCAGCGGTAGAGGACCCTTGCCTCGTACCCGGGCGGCACGCGCAGCAGGTCTTCGCTCGACGGCGCGAGCGGGGTGAAGCCGATGACCGGCCGCGTGCCCTGAGTGGCGCAGGCCGGCACGGCCGCCAGCGCGGTCGCCGCCAGGCCGCCCTTCAGGAGGCTTCGCCTGGAAAGAAGAATCTCGTCGAACGACGGATTGGCGCTCGGATTGCAGCTGCCCGGCAGGTGCAGGTTGCGACTCATGGGTGGTTTCCGCTCGCCTTTTCGCGCAGCATTATATGGCCCATGCGCGACCTGCCGATGCGCGACCATATCAGGCGTGATCACCGCATCGCGGAAGCGCCGGCGCTCGCCCGCCTGCTGGTGGCGCAGCCCGATGCGGATACCGCCCGCAGCATCCAGGAAAACGCCCTGCGGCTCGCGCGCGAGGTGCGCGCGGCGAAGCCCGCGGCGCTGAGCGCGGAGTCGTTCCTGCGCCACTACGGCCTGTCCACGCCCGAAGGCGTGGCGCTGATGTGCGTGGCCGAGGCGCTGCTGAGGATTCCGGACGCGGCGACGCAGGACGCGCTGCTCAGGGAAAAGCTCGCGGCCGGCGACTGGAGCAGCGCGAGCGCGGCGGACTGGGCGCTCATGCTGACCGGCAAGATCGTCGGCTGGCACGACGCGCCGGACCAGGTCAGGCGCGTCGTCGCCCGGCTCGGCGAGCCGGTGGTGCGCGGCGCGGTGCGCCAGGCGATGCGCATCCTCGCCGGGCAGTTCGTCGTCGGCGAGACGATCGAGGCCGCAGTGGCGGCCGCCGGCGGCCGCCGCCCGTACCGCTTCTCCT
>Ga0315912_10005846_pt1 | contig 11188 bp, 10 predicted proteins | sample VfabasoilMG_FD_204469 | JGI IMG/M metagenome (GOLD analysis project Ga0315912, IMG submission 204469) | Garden soil microbial communities collected in Santa Monica, California, United States - V. faba soil | ecosystem: Environmental > Terrestrial > Soil > Garden | place: USA: California...
GCTGAAGTCATTGATCTGAGACAACAGCGGCGAATTGCGCGTCCGTGGTATCACGCACGGCACGTGGCGCGCCGCTGCCTAGAATTCCGGCAGCTCGCAAGAAGGAGGACCGTCCGGCCCTCCGCCTAACTCCGACAAATCGGGCCCTGCCATGGACCTCACTTCCGGCGCGTTCTGGACCGCCCTCGGTTCGATCATCCTCGCCAACGTCGTGCTCTCGGGCGACAACGCGGTCGTGATCGCGCTGGCCGCGCGCTCGCTGCCGCCGAGCCAGCAGAAGAAGGCGATCTTCTGGGGCAGCGCCGCGGCGATCGTGATGCGGATCGCGCTGACGATCCTGGCCGTCGAGATGCTCAAGTGGCCGTACCTGAAGATCATCGGCGGCCTGCTGCTGTTCTACATCGGCATCTCGTTGCTCGGCGAGGACGACGGCGGCGAGGGTGGCGGCCACAAGGAGACGATGGGCATGGCCGGCGCGATCCGCACCATCCTCGTGGCGGACCTGGTGATGAGCCTGGACAACGTGCTCGCGGTCGCCGCCGCGGCCAAGGGCAACACGCCGCTGCTGGTGATCGGCCTGGCGATCAGCATCCCGCTGATCATCTTCGGCAGCACGCTGCTGCTGACGGTGATGCAGCGCTTCCCGGTGATCATCACGGTCGGCGCGGCGCTGCTCGGCTTCCTGGCCGGCGAGATGATCTTCACCGACCCGGCCGTGACGGCGCGCTTCGGCGAGCTGTCGCACGAGGTCGTCAACGCCGCCGGGGCGGTCGGCGCGGCGCTCGTCGTGGCGCTCGGCATCTGGCTGCAGAAGCGCGCGCGCGCCCGCGAAGCGGTCTAGAGCACGGCTGAATCGGCGCGTAAGTGGCGCGACGCCGCGCTACGCATATCCCCCGACTTGCCGGCGCCGTCGTGCGGCCCCTATACTGGTCCGCAGAAGGGGAGTAGCTCGACTCCACCGCCGTCCTCCGGGGCGGCGTCAAAGTTTCAGCAGGCCGTCATGACGAAGCGATCGCTTCCGGTCTGCTGGGCGACAACAAATCACTTCATGCCGGGCAAGACCTTCGATGCTGGCCGCACTGCGGCAGGCTCGAAGCCGTCCGGCCTCCGGTCTGCGCTCCATGCGGCTTGCACCGTTCGTCGTGCAACTGTCATGGAGTGCTCATGGAACTCTTCTCATCCGCGTGGCTGTCGGCCCTGCTGGCGATCGTCCTGATCGACCTGGTGCTGGCAGGCGACAACGCGATCGTCATCGCGCTCGCGGCGCGCAACCTGCCGGCCCACCTGCAGAAGCGCGCCATCGTCTGGGGCACCGTCGGGGCCATCGTCGTGCGAACGACGATGACCATCGGGGTGGTCTGGCTGCTCAAGATCCCCGGCCTGATGCTGGTCGGCGGCCTCGGCCTCGTCTGGATCGCCTACAAGCTGCTCGCGCCCGGCTCCGGTGGTGCTGAAGGAGGTGCGCACGCAGCGCGTGCGAACACCTTCTGGGGCGCGATGAAGACGATCGTGATCGCCGACGCGCTGATGGGCATCGACAACGTGCTCGGCGTCGCCGGCGCGGCCAAGGGCAGCATCGACCTGGTCGTGATCGGCCTGCTGATCAGCGTGCCGATCGTCGTCTGGGGCAGCACGCTGGTGCTCAAGCTGGTCGACCGCTTCCCGGTCATTACCTACGCGGGCGCCGGCGTGCTGGCCTACACGGCCGCGCACATGATCGTCAGCGAGCCGCTGCTCGACAACGTCTTCGACGCCAACCTGCTGATCCGCCTGGCCACCTACACCGTGCTGGTCTGCGGCGTGCTCGCGGCCGGCTGGTGGGCGACGCGCCGCGCCCAGGAGCAGCAGACCGCGGCTTCGCCGACATGAACGAACCGAACGCCATGCCGAAGTCCGCCCACCCACCTTTCGCCACCAGGAGAAGCTCGATGGAAAAGATCGCCGTCTTCGTCAACGACGCCGAGCATGCCCGCCACATCCTCCAGCCGATGCTGGAGAGCGAGGGCCCGACCCACTGGATCCTGGTCGCCTGCGCGCCGACCCTGACGCGCCACATCGGCCGCTGGGTCTCGCAGTCGGCGCGCGCGCAGTGGCTCGAGCGCTGGAGCGCCGAGCTGTTCGCGCAGCTCCAGCCGGAGCTCGCCGAGCGCGCCGGCAGCCGTGTCGAGACGATGCTCGTCAAGCGCCCGCTGCACGAGATCAGCGCGCGGCTGCAGACGCGGATCGGGCCGCTGCGGCTGCTCGACGCGCGCCGGCCGCGCCTGGGCAAGGCCGACGAGCCGCTCAGCGCCGACCAGCCGCCGTCGGGTCCGTCCAAGTGGGCCTATCCGGTGGCCGCGACGACCGGTCTGACCGCGATGCTGACGCTGGCCGACTGAGGCGGCCCGGCTGCGCCCGACGCCGGGGCGCTGTGCTAACGTGCCGTCTCTGATGAGACGGCACGGCTTCGTTCGCGACCGCCACGCGGCGGAGGAGGGGCGGTGAGCGCTCCCGACGGCGCGGTGCTGCTCGGCGCCGGGCTCGGCCTCGTGCTCGTCGCGCTGCACGTCGTCGCGCTGTTGCCGCGGCTGAGCCTGCGCAACGGCCTGTTGGTCACGGCGGGGCTCACCGCGCTCGGTCTGCTCGCGGGGCTGCTGGCAGGCGGCTTTCTCTGGCTGAGCTGGCCGCTGGCCGCGCTTGCCGTCGGCCACGCCGGCTGGTGGCGCGGCGCGACCGCGTCGCGCAGCGACGGCGTACCGCGCGCCGCAGCGGCGCCGGCTTCGACCGTCTCAGCCGCGTCAGCGCCCGACAGCGTCAGCGCCGACGCGCCGAACTCGGCCGCCGGCAGCCCGAGCCGCGCGCCGCTGCCGCGCACGCTCGGCCGCTACCGCATCGACGCGCAGATCGGCCGCGGCGCGATGGGGGCCGTCTACCTCGGCCACGACCCGCAGATCGGCCGCCAGGTGGCGGTCAAGACGCTCGCACTGAGCCGCGAGTTCGAGGGCGACAAGCTGGTCGAGGCGCGCCAGCGCTTCTTCCGCGAGGCCGAGACCGCCGGGCGCCTGCAGCATCCGGACATCGTGACGATCTTCGATGCCGGCGAGGCGCAGGACCTGGCCTACATCGCGATGGAGTTCATCAAGGGCCGCGACCTGCAGCGCCACACCGTGCGGCCGCGGCTGCTGCCGCTGGCGCAGGTGCTGGCGATCGTCGCGCGCGTCGCCGACGCGCTCGCCTACGCACATGGGCAGGGCGTCGTGCACCGCGACATCAAGCCGGCCAACGTGATGGTCGACCTCGACACCGGCCTCGTGAAGGTCACCGACTTCGGCGTCGCGCGAGTCACCGACTCGAGCCGCACGCGCACCGGCCTCGTGCTCGGCACGCCGTCGTTCATGTCGCCGGAGCAGATGGCCGGGCGCCGGGCCGACGGCCGCAGCGACCTCTACTCGCTCGGCGTGATGCTGTTCCAGCTGCTCACCGGCGAGCTGCCGCACCAGGGCCAGTCGATGGCCAAGCTGATGCACCAGATCGCCAACGAGCCGGCGCCCGACGTGCGCTCGCTGCGCCCCGAGCTGCCCGAGGCGCTCGCCAACGTCGTCGCGCTCGCGCTCGAGAAGCGCCCCGAGATGCGCTATCCCGACGGCCGCCAGTTCGCCGCCGACCTGCGCGCGATCGCCGAGGCGCTCGAAGCCGGCCCCGCCGATGCGGGGGGCACGGCGCCGATCGACGTGACGGTGCCCGAACCCGCTCCCGCCTACGAGAAAACCGTGACATTTTCACGGGATGAACCAAGGCACAATCCCGAGCCGTAACCGAAGACCTCGTGCGGACTTCCCGCGCACGCCGGCGAGCGCCACCCATGTCCCTGCCCGAACCCGACGCGACCATGACCCTCGAGTTCTTCAGTGCGACCGACACCGGGCGGGCGCGCAACAACAACGAGGACTCGGTGGCCATGGAGGAGGCGGCCGGGCTGATCGTGCTGGCCGACGGCATGGGCGGCTACAACGCCGGCGAGGTGGCCAGCGGCATGGCGACCGCGTTCATTAAGACCGAGCTCGGCCGCTGGCTCTCGGAGGCCTCCGACAACGCCTCCGACACCGACGTGCGGCGTGCGATGGACATCTGCGTCGACAACGCGAACCGCGCGATCTTCAACGCCGCGAACTCGAACCCGCAGTACGCCGGCATGGGCACGACGCTGGTCGTCGGCGTGTTCCGCGAGGGCCGGCTGCTGATGGGCCATGTCGGCGACTCGCGCGGCTACCGGCTGCGTGGCGGCCGGCTGCAGCAGATCACGCACGACCACTCGCTGCTGCAGGAGCAGATCGACTCGGGCCTGATCACCGCCGAGCAGGCGGCGTTCTCGTCGAACAAGAACCTCGTGACGCGCGCCGTCGGCGTCGAGGACACGGTGCTGCTCGAGACGCACTTGCACGACGTGCTGCCCGGTGACACCTACCTGCTCTGCTCGGACGGCCTGTCGGACATGCTCGACGACGAGAGCATCGCGCAGCTGTTGCAGGGCAGCGACGTGCTCGCCGAAGTCGCGGCGGCGCTGATCGACGCCGCCAACGACGCAGGCGGAAAGGATAATATCTCGGTGGTCCTTGCCCGGGTGCGTGGGCCGGCGGGTCCGTCGCGATCGTGGTGGCCCTTCCGCCGCTGAGCCGGATGACGATTACAACGACAGAGACGACACGAGGACAGAGCATGGGCAAGCTGGTCGTATCGCTGGACGGTGTGGTGATCAAGGAGGTGCAGATCACCAAGGACAAGACCACCTTGGGCCGGCGTCCCTACAACGACATCGTGATCGACAACCTCGCCGTCAGCGGGGAACACGCCGTGCTCCAGATGGTCGGTGCGGATGTCTTCATCGAAGACCTGAACAGCACCAACGGCACCTACATCAACGGCAAGGCGATCAAGAAGCAGCTGCTGACCCACAACGACACGGTCGAGATCGGCAAGTACAAGATCAAGTACCTGGTCGAGGACGGCACCGACTACGAGAAGACGATGATCATGAAGCCGGGCACGGCGAGCGCCGCGGCCGCGGCCTACTCGCCGACGGTCGGCTTCGGCGCCTCCGGCTTCGGCTCGCTCGGCGCCTCGTCCGCGCCGGCCTCGATCAAGGTGCTGAACGGCGCCGCGGCAGGGCGCGAGGTGATGCTGACCAAGGTCGTCACGACGGTCGGCAAGCCCGGCGTGCAGGTCGCCTCGATCACCAAGCGCCCGGGCGGCTACGTGCTCGCGCACGTCGAGGGCGCGCTGCGCCCGACCGTCAACGGCAGCCCGGTGATGGGCGAGACCGTGCATCTGAAGAACGGCGACGTCGTCGAGCTCGCCGGCACGCAGATGCAGTTCGTCCAGAGCTGAGGCAGCACCCCCGCGCGGCAGGTCCCTGGCCCGGTCCATGGCGACCGCGCCTCGTCTGCTGCGCAATGCCCTGTTGCTGCTGGCCGTCGTGCTGGCGCTGCTGCACGCCGGCGAGCTGGTGACCTGGCGCTTCGTCAACCAGCTCGAGCTGGCGATCGACGATGCGCGCACGCGCGCCTTCCTGCCGCACACGCGCGACACGCGCATCGTGATCGTCGACGTCGACGAGGCGAGCCTGGCGCGCATCGGCCGCTGGCCCTGGCCGCGTGCCCGCCTGGCCGCGCTGGTCGACGAGCTGTTCGAGCGCCAGCGCATCGCGCTGCTCGGCTTCGACATGGTGTTCGCCGAGCCCGACGCCGACGACGCGCGCCTGGCGGCCGCGCTGGCCGGCAGGCCGGTCGTGCTCGGCTACTACCTCGGCACCGAGCAAGGGGCCGGGCGGGTCGGCGTGCTGCCGGCGCCGGCGTTCGATGCGGCGGCGCTCGGTGGCCGACAGGTCGTCTTCCTGCACGGGCACGGGTACGCCGGCAACGTCGAGACGCTGGCACGGGCAGCGCCGGCGGCGGGCTACTTCAACGATGCGCGGGCCGATGCCGACGGCGTCATCCGCACCGTCTCGCTGATCGCCGAGCTCGATGGCCGCCACTACGACACGCTCGCGCTGGCCATGCTGCGCCGCTACGCCGGCGAACCAACCGTGCGACCGATCGCGCCGCCGCCCCGGTCGTTCGATCGGCACGACCGCCTCGCCGCGATCGCGCTGGAGCAGGGCGCGACGCGCATGACGTACCCGGTCGACCGCCACGTGGCGGCGCGGGTGCCATTCCTCGGCGCCCCCGGGCCGCACGGCGGCTCGTTCGACTATGTCTCGGCCGCCGATCTGCTCGAGGGGCGCCTGGAGGCGGGAACGCTGGCGAAGAAGCTGGTGCTGTTCGGCACCACCGCGCCTGGCCTGTTCGACCTGCGCAGCACGCCGGTCGCGAACGTCTATCCCGGCGTCGAGGTGCACGCATCGCTGCTGTCCGGCCTGCTCGACCGCCGCATCGGCGGCGCCCCCGACTGGGCCGACACCTTCGAGGTCGTGCAACTGCTGGCGGTCGTGGCGCTGCTCGGCCTCGCACTGCCGCGCCTGCGCGCCGCGGCCGGCATCGTGACCACGCTCGCGCTCGCCGCCGCGCTGGTCGCGCTGAACCTGTGGCTGGTCCGCGTCCACGCGCTGGTGCTGCCGCTCGCGTCGGCGCTGCTGCTGCTGGCCGCGGTCTACGCGATCACGACCGGCTGGGGTTATGTCGTCGAGGGCCACAGCCGGCGCTCGCTGGCGCGCCTGTTCGGCAGCTACGTGCCGCCCGAGCTGGTCGCGCAGATGGCGCGCGACCCGCAGCGCTACACGATGCAGGCCGAGAACCGGGTGCTGACGGTGATGTTCTGCGACATGCGCAACTTCACGCAGATCTCCGAGACGCTGCCGCCCGAGGAACTGCGCGCGCTGGTGAACCGCTTCTTCTCGGCGATGACGCTGGCGATCCGCGCGCACCGCGGCACGCTCGACAAGTACATCGGCGACGCGATCATGGCGTTCTGGGGCGCGCCGGTCGACGATCCGGACCATGCGCTGCACGCGGTCCGCGCCGCGCAGGACATGTGTGCGCGCCTCGAGCCGCTGAACGCGGAACTGCGCGCGCGCGGCCTGCCGGCGCTCGGCCTGGGCATCGGCATCAACAGCGGGCTGGTCTGCGTCGGCGACATGGGCTCGGACCTCCGCCGCAGCTACACGGTGATGGGCGATGCGGTCAATCTCGCCGCGCGCATCGAGGCGCTGACGCGCCTCTACGACGTCGACGTGCTGATCGGCCAGGGCAGCGCCGAACTGCTCGGCGGACGCGTCGCGCTGCTCGAGGTGGACCGCGTGCGTGTGAAGGGCAAACAACAGGCCGTGACCCTTTTCACGCCGCCGCCCGCATCTGTCCCCAGTGATGACGAAGTGCGACTTTGGCAGCTTGCACTCACTGCCTACCGGGGCCAAGATGCCCCGCAAGCGCTCGCCTCCCTGGAGGTCTTGCGCGAGCGTTTCGGATCCTCGCCCTTGAGCGGCCTGTATCGCCAACTCGGCGAACGGGTGGCAAGCTGGGCCCGCCATCCCGAGCCGACCGATTGGGACGGCACCCGAACCTTCGACAGCAAATGATCTTCCACGTCCTCGGCTGTTCCGGCGCCATCGCAGCCGGCTGCAGGACCACGGCCTTCCTCGTGGATGACGACGTGCTGATCGACGCCGGCACCGGCGTCGGCGACATGGCGCTGGACGCGCTCGCGCGCATCGAGCACATCCTGATCAGCCACTCGCACCTCGACCACGTGCTGTCCATCGGCCTGCTCGCCGACAGCGTGATGCGCGCGCGCCGCGGCGCGGGCCGCGGGCCGATCCAGGTGCACGCGCTGCCCGAGACGCTCGCGGCGCTGCGTGCGCACATCTTCAACGGCGTCATCTGGCCCGACTTCACGCGCCTGCCGAGCGCCGAGCATCCGGTGCTCGAGTTCGTCCCGTTCGCGATCGGCGACATCCTCAAGCTCGGACGCAAGCGCGTCGAGGTGCTCTCCGCCTCGCACACCGTGCCGGCCTGCGGCTTCGCGGTCGACGGCGGCGCGGCCGGCCACTGGGTCTACACCGGCGACACCGGTCCGAACCCGACGCTGTGGATGCGCCTGCGCCACATGAAGATCGCGCACCTGGTGATCGAGACCGCGTTCAGCGACGAGGAGCGCCAGCTCGCCTACATCAGCCGGCACCTGTGCCCGGCCGCGCTCGGCCACGAGCTCGCGCAGCTGCCCGGCAGCGTCGACGTGCACATCACCCACATCAAGCCGGGCGAGATGGACGCGGTGATGAGCGAGATCGGCAAGCTCGGCAGCAGCCACCGCATCCGCGCGCTGACCGCCGGGCAGACGATGCACCTGGCCAGCCTGTGATGCGGCGCCGGATCGCCTCCACATCAGGAACTGCGGGCCTTCAGGCCCGCTTTTCCATCGAGCACGATCGTGCGCAAGGGGTGACCATTTGCGTCAGTCGTGACCGCTCAGGTTGCGATGGCGCGAGGCCAGTGACTCTTTGTGTCAGCCCGTCGGCTGGATTTCACGGTTTTCGAGCTTGATTTGCATGGCACGCCGTTCGCATCGGATGGACCGTGCCCCCTCCCAACCCTTTCCCAGGAGTTCACATGAAGCGTAGCGTTCAACAAGGTTTCACCCTGATCGAACTGATGATCGTCGTGGCGATCATCGGCATTCTGGCGGCGGTCGCGCTGCCGGCGTACCAGGACTACACGGCCCGCGCCAAGGTGTCGGAAGTCGTGCTGGCCGCCTCGGCCTGCCGCACCACGATCACCGAGACCGTGCAAGGTTCGACCGGCGCCACGCTGCCGGACGCCGACGGCTGGGGCTGTGGCGAGTCGTCGAGCCCGATCTCGAAATACGTCGCCGCGCTGACCACGACCCCGGAAGGTCTGGTGCGCGTGACCGCGCAGGCGATCAACGCCGACGTCAACGGCAACACCGTGACGCTGACGCCCTACAAGGACGTCGCTGCCACGCAAGCCCTGGCCAACACCGACGTCGGTGCCCGCATCGCCGCCTGGAAGTGCGGTGGCACGATCCCGGCGAAGTTCCGTCCGGCTTCCTGCCGTGACTGATCACGCGATCCGCGTGCAAGAAGGCGGCTTTCGAGCCGCCTTCTTGTTTTTGCGCCTGCTGCCGATCTCGCAGGCGCTGGCGTACCTCGCTTTCTGGCTGCTGCTGGTCGCGTCGTTCTCGATGCCGAACCACTATCCGCCGTGGGCGGCGGCGCAGCAGGACATGGTGGCCGCGGGCGCTGGCGTGGTCGCGCTGTGGGCCGCGGTGCGCTGGGCCGGCCCGCTCGCGTGGCCGCCGGCCGCGCTGTTCTTCGCTGCGCTGGCCGCGCTGCCGCTGCTGCAGTTCGCAGCCGGGCAGGTCTGGTTCTTCGGCGACGCCTGGATCGCCAGCCTCTACCTCGGCGCCGGGGCGCTCGCGGTCGCCAGCGGCCAGGCGCTGCAGCGGCGCTGGCCGCGTCACTTCGCGCTGGCGCTCGCTTCCGCGCTGCTCGCTGCCGCGCTGCTCGGCTGCGTCTTGGCGCTGGCGCAGCGCTTCTCGGTCGACTGGGGGCCGCTGGCGCTGTTCCTGATCGACGTGCGGCCCGGCCATGCGCCGTTCGCGAACCTGGCGCAGCCGAACCAGTTCGCGACGCTGCTGGTGCTCGGGCTCGGTGCGCTGCTGTTCCTCCACGAGCGCGCCCAGCTGCGCGGTGCCGCGGCGGCCATCGCGGCAGCGCTGCTGGTCGTCTGCCTGGCGCTGACGCAGTCGCGCGCCGGGCTGCTGCTGATGCTCGTCACGGCGGCCTGGCTGCTGGTCTACAGGCGCCGCTTCGCGCTGCGCACGCCGCGCCGCGCGATCGTCGCGCTGCTGGCGCTGTGGGGGCTCGCCTACCTGCTGTGGCCGCTGACCACCACGCTGGCCGAGGTCGGCAGGATGGCCAGCGTCGCGAGCCGCATGGAGGTCGGCCCGCGCACGATCATCTGGTCCCAGCTGTTCGAGGCCGCGTTGCGCGAGCCCTGGCTGGGCTACGGCTGGAACCAGGTCAGCGTCGCGCAGATGGCGGTCGCGGCCGACTTCGGCTGGACCCGCTTCACCGAGCACAGCCACAACCTGCTGCTCGACCTGATGCTCTGGTGCGGCATCCCGCTGACCCTCCTGATCGTCGTCGTGGCGGCGGCCTGGGCGCTGAAGCGCGCCCGCGCGGTGCGCAGCCTGGAAGGCGGCTTCGCGCTGCTGATCGCCGCGCTGCTGATGACGCACTCGGCGGTCGAGTTCCCGCTCGACTACCTGTACTTCATGCTGCCGTTCGGCTGGGCGCTCGGTCTGCTCGAGCAGGACTACGGTGCGCGCGCCCGCGCTCCGCTCGGCAAGACCGGCGGCAGCGTGCTGGCCGCGCTGGTCGCGGTGCTGGCGCTGGTCGCCAGCGTCGACTACCTGCGCTTCGAGGAGGCGTGGCGCGACCTGCGCTACACCGTCGCGCGGATCGGCAAGTCGCAGATCGCGCCCGGCGACGTCGCGCCGCAGACCGAGTTCACGCAGCTGCGCGCCTTCTACCAGTACGCGCTGATCGAGCCGCGCGCGGGGCTCGCCCCGGCCGAGCGCGAGTGGATGCGCCGTGTCACGACGCGCTTCCCGTACGTGCCGGCGCTGTACCGCCTGGCGGTCGTGCAGGCGCTGCACGGCGAGCCGGACGCGGCGCGGCTGACCTTCGAACGCCTGCGCCGCCTGCACGGCGACGAGCACTACCAGACCGCCAGGCGCGACCTGGCCGAACTGGCGGCCCAGGGCCACCCTGAGCTCGCGCTGCAGCTGCCCTGAGTCCGTGCCGACCGGGCGCACCGGCGGCCAGGCCGCCTGAACGAGAATGGCGGTCCCGCCCCCGACGCGCGACCCGATCCGACCCATGCCGATTCCTCGCCGCCTGCGCGCTGCCGGTCTGCATCTCCTGCTCAGCGCCCTGGTGGCGGGACTCGTCGCGCTGCTCGTCTTCGCGGTCTGGTACCCGCACCCGTACGACGCGATCGCCGGCGGGCTGAGCCTGTTCACGCTGCTGATCAGCGTCGACGTCGTGCTCGGCCCGGCGCTGACCGCCGTCGCGGCGTCGCCGGGCAAGCCGCTGCGCGAGCTGAAGCGCGACCTCGCGGTGATCGTGCTGCTGCAGGCTGCCGGACTCGGCTACGGCCTCTACACGATCGCGCTGGCGCGCCCGGTCTACATG